>Ga0209802_1003431_pt1 | contig 10633 bp, 10 predicted proteins | sample GraSoiAngelo_129_FD_185886 | JGI IMG/M metagenome (GOLD analysis project Ga0209802, IMG submission 185886) | Grasslands soil microbial communities from the Angelo Coastal Reserve, California, USA - 14_0927_12_40cm (SPAdes) (version 2) | ecosystem: Environmental > Terrestrial > Soil > Grasslands ... | reverse complement strand
AAGTGCGGGAAGTAGAGAGCGAGCTCTTCGAGCAACTGAAGCGCCAGGTGGAGCGGGACACCGGCATCGGCATTACCGTGGCGCGCGTGGAGATCGGCGGCTACTGCGAGAACTGCCGCCCCAAGGCGGTCGCCCCGCGCAATACTTCGTAGGGTTCCCTTGCACTCAGGTGTCATTCCGAGGAGTTCGCCTCGGGCGGACGACGAGGAATCTGCTGTTTCCCCTCTTAGCGAAAAACAGATCCCTCGGCCCCGAAATCGGGCCTCGGGATGACAGCGCAGATTATTTCGCGGAAGCGGCAGTTACGAGCGGACGGGCTGGGCGGGGGCGAGGTCGCGGCGGCGGAAATAGTCGCGCGTCTGAGCGAGGTCGGCAGCGATCTGGGCGCGAAGTTCGGCGGGCCCGGTGAATTTTCGCTCGTCCCGCAGCCTTTCCCAGAAGTGCACCTCGAGCCGACCCTCGGTTATCTGCCGAGAGAAATCGAAGAGATGGCTTTCCACGCCCAATGAGGTGCCGTCGAAGGTCGGCCGGAAACCGACGTTGGTGGCAGAGCGATAGAGATGCCCTTCGACGCGCGTTTCGGTGGCGTAGACGCCGACCTTGGGCAGAAGTTCCTGTTCCGGGGCGAGATTCAGGGTAGGGAAAACGACCGTGGCGCCTCGCCCTGCGCCGCGGATAGTTTGCCCCGTGAGGGCGAAGGGACGGCCCAGAAGACGCGCCGCATGGGCCACGCGGCCTTCTGCAACCGCGTTGCGCACGCCGGTGCTGGAGACGAACTCGCCGTCGATCCGTACTGGTTCGACGATCTGCACGGAAAATCCGAAGCGCCGGCCTGATTCTGTGAGCGTTTCGACGTTCCCCTCCTGGCGATGGCCAAAGCGAAAATTTTGGCCCACCAGGACCGCCGCGGTTTTCAATTCCTCAACCAGCACGCCGCGAACGAACTCCTCGGGGCTGAGTCCGGCGAGAGCGCGATCAAAGTGCAAGATCAGGGCGGCCTCGAGCCCTAGGGCGGCGAACCGTTCGATTCTCTGGCGAATGGTTTCCACCAGTGGCGGCGCCTGGCCGGGACGCAGCACCTTCAGCGGATGGGGATCGAAGGTGATCACGCCTGCGATGCCTTGCTGCGCCTGGGCGCACTCGATCACCCGGCCAAGAATTTTTTGGTGTCCCAGGTGCAAACCATCGAAATTGCCCACGGAAAGCACGGCGCGTTGGCCGGGAGAGGGGTATCGCGCCGCCCACTCCGCCGTCGAACGCAGCACGGCGCACTCGCTCACGCCGCCACCTCAAAGCTGAGGCCGTCGTAGGCCAATTGCACGTGCGGAAAGCCCAGCCGCACCAGCCGCTCGTTGGTTTCGCGATGAGGCAGGTCGTGGGCGATGTGCGTGAACCAGGCGCGGCGCGGCCGCAGCCGCGTTACCAGCTCGAGAGCCTGCTCCACGGTCTGGTGCATGGGGTGGGGAGCATCGCGAAGCGCGTCCAGCACCAGTTCGTCCGTGCTCGCCAGCAGCGGCATGGATTCTTCGGGAATGCGGCTGAAGTCGGTGAGGTAAGCAAGGCCGCCGACCCGAAAGCCCAGCACGGGCATATCACCGTGTTCGGCGGGAATGGGCTTCCACGGCGTGCCCAGCAGCTCGAATGGGCCCTCGATCACGTGCGGAGTCACCTCCGGAATCGTGCTTGGCGCCGGCGTGCCGTCAAAGACGTAAGCGAAGGTTCGCCGCAAGATCGCCAGCGTTTCCCTGGAGGCATAGACAGGTACGGCCGATTTCTGGCGCAGATTGAAAGGGCGAATGTCGTCGAATCCAAGGATATGGTCGGCGTGCCCGTGCGTGAAGACGATGGCGTCGAGGCTTTCGAGTCCCTGGCGCAAGGCTTGAAAACGGAAATCGGGGGTGGTGTCGATGACCACGTGATGGTCCTCCCGCGAAAGCAGCACGGAAGGCCGCGTGCGATTGTCGTGCGGATCTTCGGAACGGCAGACGCGGCAATGGCAGCCCAGACTGGGAACGCCCATGGAGGTGCCCGAACCGAGCACCGTCACGCGCACAACGGAAGCATTTTTCGTGGAGCAGGGGAGAGACACCGGAACCGCTTTCGCTACGGGCGGGCCTTGGCCTTTTCTTGCATCGCTTTTGCCGCCGCCTTGGTCATTTCCATGTAAGAGAGTTTCAGGCTGCCGAGAACGTCGAGCAGCAGCCGTTCGTCGTCGGAAGCCAGATGACCCCGGCTGGCCTCGCGCAGGGCGTCGAGCATGTCGATCAGTTCGCGCGCGCCCTCCAGATCAAGCACAGGCTGGCCGCTTCGCGGATCGGGATAAGCGCCGAGAAGCATGGCCGCATTCTGGGCCACAAAATTGATGAGCATCTGGATGCCGCGAGAAGGTTTGGGCTGCTCGGCCTCGGCTGCGGCCGGTGGCCCGCCGGAGTCGGCCTTCTGGGAGGATTTCGCCGCGGCAGCCTCTTTCTTTTGCGCGCCGGCCGACGAAGAGTTCAGCGGGGAAGCCGCGCTCGGCTCGGTTTCCTGCTTGCGACGCTCCTCGCGAACGGCCTCGTCGCGTATTTCGCCTTCGGTATTGAACAGGCGACGGTCGATAACTTTAAAGGACTCTTCCTGCTTTGGGTCCGTCAAGGCCAACTCCCTGTGTTTGTCGCGTAAAAGCCGGTAATTTGGAAATTTAGTTTAGCATCGGCGCCCGCGCCGGAACAAGTTGGAGTGACCCGGCAGGGGCTTTTGATCCGCCGGCACCTGCTGGGCGCAAATGGATGACTCATACGCGACGTAGATCGCCGTCTTTATTTTACAGTACCGGATTCCCGTATAAACTGCGCGAGCCTGACCCCTTCTGGTTGTTTTGCGCACAGTTGAAATCGCTTCGGAGGATAACATTGAGAAAATCCCTGGTGCTCGGCCCGGCGGTGCTTTTGACGTCTGTTCTTATTAGTCTATTTCCAACATTTTGCTTCGCTCAGGAGGAAGTCAGCTCGGCTCGGCTGGACGCTGTTACACTCGCGCCGTATGCGAACGCGGCTGCTTCACCGAGCTTGCCTGCCGCCCCTGCGGCGGCGCCGGCTCGTGGTACAGATTCTTCCCGTCGTATTGGGGTGGGCGTGAAGGTGGGGACGCTCGGCGTTGGCGGAGAAGTGGCGGTGCGCGTGCTGCAACGTGCGAACGTACGCTTCGGCTTCAGCGGGCTGGGCCTCGGCTATAACTTCAACCACGACGGAATCGACTACGGGGCGAGGGTGCGCATGGAGGGGGCTCAGGCCACATTCGACTATTTCTTAATTGGCGGATTTCGCATCAGTCCAGGCGCTCTTCTCTATAACGGAACCAAGATCACAGGGACGGCTTCGGTTCCCAGTGGGAGTACGTTCACGCTAAATAGCGTAACCTACGAGAGCAGTACGGCAACGCCAGTTGCGGGATCAGTAGGCGTGACGTTCCGAAAGGTCGCGCCGGTTTTGCTCTTCGGGCTGGGCAACCTGGTTCCCCGCGGGCGCAGGCGCTGGAGCATCAGCTCCGATTTCGGCGTGGCTTTCTCTGGATCGCCGAACGCGGCACTCAACTTGACCGGACTGGTCTGTGCTCCGCCAAACACCTCCGGCCCAACCTGTCAGAACGTGGCCACGAATTCAATCGTACAGGCCAACATTGCGGCGGAGCAGAGCAAGCTGAACAGCAAGTTATCGTTTTTCAAAATATATCCAGTGATTTCCATAGGATTCGGCTGCGCTTTTTAACGGAGCCACAAATTTGGATGACCGAATGGCCGACGGTTGCGGCCGATTGGGTCAATACTCCGGCATTTCGAAGGCGCACGCGCGCGCCAAGCACCGAGTCTTGCCAATCGATGGCGGCTACCGTAGATTAGCTGTGTGTTATTAAGTTAACAGCTTTTAGGGGATCCCCTACCGTGCCCCGATCAAGATCTCCTCGCGCTTCGACAAAACGCCGGCGCGCCCGCCGGGGCGAGCCTGCCCGCAGCGCCAGCGCTCGGATGCCGCGGCTCGATTTGAAGGGCGATGCCCGGGCCCGCAAACGAATTGGCAAAGCCTTTGAAGCGCTCGTGGCTTTGCAGGCCCGGCTGCGCGCGGCCAACGGCTGTCCCTGGGATCGCGAGCAGACGCACGATTCGCTCCGCACCTATCTCGTCGAAGAGACCTACGAGGTGCTGGACGCGCTCGATAGCGGCGACGCGCACAAGTTTGCGGATGAGCTCGGTGATCTGCTGCTGCAGATCGTCTTTCACGCGCAACTGGCTGCCGAAGGCGGGAAATTCGACATCGCCGACGTCATCGAGCAGATTTATAGGAAAATGGTGCGCCGCCATCCGCACGTATTCGGCGAGGTCCGCGCGGAGACTTCGGCGCAGGTCTTAAAGAATTGGGAGCAGCTGAAAAGCGAGGAGCGCGCAAAAAATAAAGATGCCCAGGCGCTCGCGGCGGCGGGCGCGTCGATTCTTGATCCCGTTCCGCGCAGCCTCCCGGCGCTGCTCGAGGCGCATCAGCTTACGCGACGCGCGGCGAACGTCGGGTTCGACTGGTACGACGTGAACGGTATTTTCGACAAATTGGCCGAAGAGACGGAGGAGCTGAAGCAGTCGCTTGCCTCCGGCGACGGCCGCCCGGAAAGGTTGGAAGAAGAAGTCGGCGATCTGCTCTTCGTGGGCGTGAATTTGGCGCGATTCCTCGGCTTGGACCCGGAAATCGCGCTGAAGAAGGCCAATCGCAAATTCGCCAGGAGATTCCGTGAGATGGAACGCCTTGCCGCGGCTCGCGGGCGAGCGCTGAACGGTCTTTCTGCCGCAGAGTTCGATGCGCTGTGGAATGAGGTCAAGGGCGCCGACGCCGAAAATGCTGCCGGGAAGCGGCGGGCGGCCTCGGGCGAGCGGTCTTAAATCTAGCTGCGTGTCCTAGACGTGGAGACTCGGAGACTCTATGACAACGGTTGTGAAGCGCGCCAAATCGGCGGAGGAAAAGCCGCTGGAGATTGCGGTCCGTTCCTGTTCCGGCCTCTCGGAATTCGCCACCTGTATCGAAATCGAGCGCGCGGTCTGGGGTTCGGCCGATGTGGACATCGTTCCGCTGCCGCTCTTCGTCGTGGCCGCGGAAACGGGCGGGCAAGTGCTGGGCGCATTTGCGGGCGATCGCATGATCGGGTTCACGCTAGCCATCGCCGGCCTGCGCGGCCGCAAGCCCTTTCTGCATTCCCACATGACGGCGGTTCTGCGGCCTTATCGGAACCAGGGCGCGGGGCGCAAGCTGAAGCTCTTCCAGCGCGAGGAGGCGCTGGGGCGCGGCATCGATCTGATCGAATGGACCTTCGACCCGCTGGAGATCAGGAACGCCTATTTCAACTTTCGCCTTGGCGCGATCGTGCGTCGGTTTATCCCCAATATGTACGGCATAACCACCAGCCCGCTGCACGGTGACTTGCCGACCGACCGGCTGGTCGTGGAATGGCGTCTGCGCTCGACGCGAGTGCGCCGCGCGCTTGCGGATAAGCGCCCGGCCTCCTCGAAGTCGCGCAGCAAGGAGTTCGCGCGTATTCGCGTGCCCACGGATTTCGCCAGGATCCGCGGCACCAAGCCGGAAGACGCCGCGCGCCTGCAAGCGGAAGTCCGGCTGGAATTCGAGCATTGGCTGGCTTCAGGTTACGCGGCTACCGGCATCAACAAGACCGATGATGCCGCCGAATACCTGCTCGAGCCCTGGGCGGATAAGTGAGCATCCGCTTAGGATGCTCATCCCGAGCGACAAACTGGAGCGAGGGATCTCTCTACTGATGTTTTCTCCGATCTGCCGAAAAAGCAGATCCCTCACCCGCTGTGGCGGGTTCGGGATGACAGCAATCAGTGGGTGCTTAGTCTAGCCCTTCCAGGGTCATGCGCCTGTGCCAGGCCACACTCCGCGAGATTCAAATGCCGCTGGTGCGGCCTTTCGAGACGAGCTTCGGGCGCACCGCCGACCGGCGCATTCTCCTGATCGAAGTTGACGCCGATGGCGTGGCCGGGTGGGGCGAATGCGTCGCCGGCGAACGGCCTTCTTATTCCCCCGAGACGATCGAGACCGCCTGGCACGTCCTGCGCGACTTCATCTGGCCGGCGCTGGCACGCAAGGAATTTTCCGCTGCCAGCGATGTGTGGGAAATGCTGGCCTCGATACGCGGACACAATATGGCCAAAGCGGCCATCGAGGCCGCCGTATGGGATGCGGAGGCGCGGCAGAAAAATCTGCCTTTGTGGAAGCTGATCGGCGGCACGCTCGAGGAGATTGCTTGCGGCGTCTCCATCGGCATTCAGGAAAGCGATGACGAACTCGAGCGCGTCGTGGAAAAGGAATTGGCCGCCGGCTATCAGCGCATCAAGATCAAGGTCAAGCCTGGTTACGATGTGGCGCCGGTGGCGCGCCTGCGGCGGCGTTTTCCCAAGATTCGTCTGATGGTAGACGCGAATTCCGCGTATAGACTCGAGGACGCGGCGCGGCTGCGCGAACTCGAACCCTACTACCTGATGATGATCGAGCAGCCGCTCGGCTGGGACGATATCTGGAGCCACGCGGAATTGCAGCGCCAGCTCAAGACGCCGATCTGTCTCGATGAATGCATCCATACCGAAGAGCACGCGCAAGCGGCCATTGCGCTGGGCGCCTGCCGCATCATCAATATGAAGCTGGGCCGTGTGGGCGGATTCACCCCGGCGCGGCGCATCCACGACCTCTGCCGCGATCACGGCATTCCGGTGTGGTGCGGCGGCATGCTCGAATCCGGCATCGGCCGCGCGCATAACATCGCCCTCTCCACCCTGGCGAACTTCACGCTTCCCGGTGATGTCACCGCCAGCAAGCGCTATTGGACCGAAGACGTCATCGATCCCGAAGTGACCGTCACGCCGCAGGGAACCATTCGCGTGCCCTCGCGTCCCGGTATCAGTTACGAGCCCCGGCGCGAACGCATTGACCGGCTCACGGTGCGGCGCGAGGTCTTGCGTTAGTCCGTGGGTGCTGGCAAAGAGTCCCGTTCTGCGACGTTTCTTCCAGAGCCCGCTCGTCCTGAGCCTCGAAGGGTGCGGCCAGCACCGTCTTACCTCTGGATTTTCCTGGCCATGGCCTTCCTGATCCTCGTGTGGTCCTTGAACTACATCGTTGCCAAAATCGGCCTCCGCGAACTTCCGGCGCTTGCGCTCGGATCATTTCGGCTGCTAACGGCGGGAATCGTGTCGCTGCCGGTGCTGTTCTTGCCGAGAGAGGGGAAGCAGCAGGGAATTAAAGCAACACTTGAGGTATCGCGGAAGGGACCGACGCAACGCAACGAGCTTTGGACCGTCACTTACCTCGGTTTCTTCGGCGTCTTTCTCAATCAAGGCTGCTTCACGGTGGGCTTGAGCTACACCTCCGTCAGCCACTCTTCTTTGATCATCGGCTGCGCGCCCATCCTTACACTGCTCTTCTCCTGGGCTCTACGGCTCGAAGCGCTCACCAAGCGCAAGGCCATCGGCATGGCGCTCGCCTTCCTGGGTGCTGCGGCGGTGGGCACGGAACAGGCCGGGAGCGCCGGCGCGGGAAGGCTTAGCGGCGATCTGCTCACGTTTCTTGCCGGCGTCGGGCTGGCGCTTTACACCGTGCTGGGGAAGCGAGTGGTTGCGGAATATAGCGCCGTGCGCATGAGCCTGCTGAGTAATATTTCGGCCGCAGTGCTCGCGTCGCCCATCGCTCTGTGGCAGATTCGCGCACTTGCTCGCGCCGGCCGGTTGGGCGCGGTCGGCCTCGAGGGCTGGGGCGCGGTGATCTACATGGGCGTGCTGGCCTCTGCGGTTTCCTACATTTTATATTTCTGGGCGCTGCGCTATATGACTCCGGCGCGGCTGGGCTCGGTGAGTTATCTTCAGCCTATCGGCGCGACGCTGCTGGGCTTGGTGCTGCTCGGCGAACCGATCACCCGCCGCGTGGCCGTCGGCGGGCTTATGGTAATCGCCGGCGTCTACGCCATCGAAACCCACCCCGGCGATCCTCCGCCGGAGGAAGAATTAGCCTGATCCCAAGCCGGCGATGCCCATGCCAGCGGAACCGGCGCGCGGCATCCGCTGCCCGTTTGTGGGAATTCGGTGCGCATGGTAGGCTTCGTCCCTTGGATTCGAAAGAGAACTTTCCGAGTTGTTTCTGTGTTCTCGCAGGTTCAGGGCGCTGAATGAGAGTCTTCACAATGAAAACGAGAATTCTGATCGCACTGTCGCTGCTGTCTCTGTGCTCGAGGCTACAAGCTCAGCAGGCGCGGCCGGATGAGCCGCGTTACACGAGTGACGGCCAGTTCATGAGACCGGACAATTATCGCGAATGGATTTATCTTAGCTCGGGGCTCGGAATGACCTACGCGGGTGCCGGGACCGCCGTGAATGCCCTTAATGAACGCTTTGACAATGTCTTCGTCACGCCCCAAGCCTACAAGACTTTTCTCGAGACAGGCACCTGGCCCGACAAGACCGTGTTTGTTCTGGAACTTCGCTCTTCGGCGAGCAAGGGGTCGATCAACAAAGGCGGTCACTATCAAGAAGAAGTTGTCGGCATGGAAGTTCATCTCAAGGATGTCTCCCGATTTCCAGAAACGAAATGGGCATTTTTTGAGTTCGGCACGTCGGCGCGAACAGCCCAGCCTTTGCCCCCCAACTCGAGATGTCAGACGTGCCATTCCATGAATGGTGCTGTGGACCAGACCTTCGTGCAGTTTTATCCGACGCTGATTCCCGTGGCCAAGGCCAAGGGTACGTTCAAGCCGGAGAGCGAAAAATAGATTTCAGGACGGTGTCCATCCGCCATCCCGTAGTGTCAATCGCATCCAATTTTCGCGCACACTGATCTTGTGAACGCTTCCACTTCCGCCGAGCGAACCGTCAAACGCATTGCGGTCATTCCCGGCGATGGCATCGGCAGGGAAGTCATACCGGAAGCCGTAAGGGTTCTCACTGCGGCTGTCGCCAAAACAACTCGCGAAGCTGAATTCGTGGAGTTCGACTGGGGCGCGGAGCGCTTCCTGCGCGACGCCACCACGCTTCCCGCCGGCGCCGTGGAAATGTTCCGGCGCGATTTCGACGCTATTCTCTTCGGCGCCGTGGGCGATCCGCGCGTGCCGTCGAACCGTCACGCCGCGGATATTCTTCTCGGCCTGCGTGCCACGCTCGATCTTTACGTGAACGCTCGACCCGTCGAGCTGCTCGATCGTTCGCTCACGCCTTTGCGCGACCGCAGCGAAGACGATATTCGCTTCATCATTTTTCGCGAGAATACCGAAGGGCTCTACGCCGGCGCGGGCGGGCAATTCCGGCGCGGCGATCCCGAGGAAATCGCCATCCAGGAAGACATCAACACGCGCCGCGGCGTCGAGCGCGTCATTCGCTACGCCTTTGAATACGCGCGCGCGCGCAAGCTGGGCAAAGTGCTGATGAGCGACAAATCAAACGCGCTCACTTTCGGCCACGAGCTCTGGCAGCGCGTCTTTGCTGAGGTGCGCCGCGAATATCCGGAGATCGAGGCGCGTCATCTTTATATCGACACTTTGGCGGCAGAACTGGTGCGCGATCCGAGCCAGTTTCGCGTGATCGTCACCTGCAATCTCTTCGGCGATATCGCCAGCGATCTCGCGGCGCAGTTGGCGGGCGGATTGGGGATCGCGCCGTCAGGAAATATTCATCCCGGCCAGGTGTCGCTATTCGAGCCGGTGCACGGCTCGGCGCCGAATATCACGGGGAAGGGCATCGCCAATCCCATGGGCGCGGTGCTGGCGTCCGCCATGCTTTGCGATCACATTGGCTGGAGCGATTTGGGGGACCTGCTACGCGCGGCGGTGCGCGCGGCGGTTCGCGAACAGCAGACGACGCGCGACCTGGGCGGCACGCGGTCGACCCGCGAAGTCGCCGACTGGCTGCTCGAATACGTCACACGTGCGCGGCCCACGGGGGCTTAGCCGCTCGCGCCCCAGAAACCGTATTGGCGGCGGCTCTGGCGCAGTCCCCAGACTAAAAGCATCCCCAGCAGGAAGCCGCCGATATGCGCCCACCAGGCCACGCCGCCTTGGTTGATCTGCCCCAGGGTGCTCAGGCCGCTCAGGAACTGAATGACGAACCAGTACCCCAGCATGAGCAGCGCTGGAATTCGGATGGTGAAGAAAAAGAAGAGCAACGGAACGAGCGTCAGCACGCGCGCACCCGGAAACAGCACGATGTAAGCTCCCATGACGCCGGAGATGGCGCCGCTCGCGCCGATGGAAGGGAGCCGCGAGCCCCAGTTCACGACGATCTGCGCCAGCCCTGCGCCGATGCCACACATAAAGTAAAACCCGAGATATCGCAGATGGCCCAGCCGGTCCTCCACGTTGCCGCCAAACACCCACAGGAACAGCATGTTCCCGAGAATGTGCAGAAAGCCGCCATGCAGAAACATGCTGGTCACCAGCGGCACGATGGCCGGACCCAATTGCGCGCCGGGATGCGCCAGAGCCCGTTCCGCGCGCAGGGGAACCAAGCCAAACTGCTGCACCAGCAAATCTCCCGCTCGCGGAGGCAGAGAGAGTTGATAGACGAACACCAGAAGGTTCGCCACGATCAGCAGGATATTCACGATCGGGAACGTACGGCGCG
>Ga0209802_1003427_pt1 | contig 10639 bp, 11 predicted proteins | sample GraSoiAngelo_129_FD_185886 | JGI IMG/M metagenome (GOLD analysis project Ga0209802, IMG submission 185886) | Grasslands soil microbial communities from the Angelo Coastal Reserve, California, USA - 14_0927_12_40cm (SPAdes) (version 2) | ecosystem: Environmental > Terrestrial > Soil > Grasslands ... | reverse complement strand
GGACCGTTTGGCGATCTCGTGCGCGCCGCGTTGGCCCGTGAGGGAGTGCAGCTTGTCATGCCGCCGAATCCGCACCTCGACACCGGCTGGACGCTGGCTCTCGTCGAGCCTGACGGGGAGCGGACCTTTGTCACGGTCACGGGCGCCGACGCAGTCGTGGTGCCGGAGGCGCTGCGGCCGATCGAGTACCGGGACGGCGATGCCGTCTACGTCTCTGGGTATGACCTCGCATATCCGGATGCCGGCTCCGCGATCGCGGAGCACGCGGCGGCGCTGGCGCCGAATCTCGTCGTGGTCCTGGACCCGGGCCCGCTTGTCGCTGACATCGAGAGCAGTCGACTCGCGGCGGTGCTGGGCCGGGTCGACGTCGTGAGCCTGAACAAGCGGGAGCTCGAAGCTCTCGGCGGCTTGAGGCGGTTGACAGGACGGGTCCGGCCGGCGACCACGGTGATCCTGCGCGAGGGGCCCGACGGGGCGACGATCCACAGGACCGGGTCAAGTCCTCTATCGGTTCCATCGGTCAGGGTCCAGGCCGTCGACACGAGTGGTGCCGGGGACGTGCATGCCGGAGCCACGCTGGCCGGGCTGGCGCGCGGAATGAGCTGGCCAGACGCCGTCTTGTTCGCCAACCGAGCGGCAGCCTACGCGGTGTCTCGACCCGGCCCAGCCGCCGGCCCCAGTGACGCCGAGCTCGAAAAATTCAGTGCAGGGCGCTGGTAGTAGGATTTCGGCGCGCGCAACGGTCGGTAGTTGGGGAGGGAAGCGATGGCGACTGAGGTTGCGGTCCGACCTAGAGAAACCCTGTCGGTTGAGCTCAACGGCATCAACGTCATCACCGACGCGGAGCGAAAGGGACGTCCGCGCGACCTGTTCTGGCCATGGTGCGCGGCCAACATCGCCGTGCTCGGTATCAGCTACGGCTCTTTCCTGCTCGGCTTCGGTGTGTCTTTCTGGCAGGCGACCGTCGCCGGCCTCATCGGGACGATCCTCTCTTTCCTGCTTGTCGGCTTCGTGTCGCTCGCGGGCAAGCGAGGGTCGGCGCCGACGATGGTCCTCAGCCGGGCCGCGTACGGCGTCCAGGGTGGAAAGATCCCGGCGGCTCTGTCCTACATCTTGTTGGTCGGCTGGGAGACTGTCCTGGTCTCGCTGGCCACCCTCGCCACCGCAACCGTGTTTGGTCGCCTGGGATGGGGTGGTGGCGACGCGACCAAGATCATTGCGTTCCTGGTCGTCGCGGGAGTGGTCGTGTTTTCGGGCATCTTCGGCTTCAACGTGATCATGCGGCTGCAGGCGATCCTCACGGTCGGGTTGGCGGTCCTGACCGTGGGCTACGTGTTGCTGACATTCGGCAACATCAATTGGGGAGCGGTGACCTCGGTGCCCAGCGGCCCGCCCCAGGCCGTGCTCGGCGCGCTCATTTTCGCCGCGACGGGCTTCGGCCTTGGTTGGGTGAACAGTGGAGCCGACTATTCACGCTACCTGCCTCGTTCCGCGTCCAGCGCGGGGGTCGTGGCGTGGACGACGTTCGGCGCCGCCGTTGCGCCCGTGTTGCTGGTCGTGTACGGACTGCTCCTTGCGGCGTCCGACCAGAAGCTGAACCAGGCGATCGGCGCTGATCCAATCGGTGCGCTGACCACCCTCCTCCCCACGTGGTACCTGGTGCTGTTCGCGCTGGTCGCGATCGGGGGCCTGATCGGCGGCGCCGTGCTCGACATCTACTCGTCGGGCCTCGCCCTGCTCACACTTGGACTGAAAGTTCCTCGCTGGACCGCGGCGGGGATCGACGGCGTGATCATGATCCTCGGCACCATCTACGTGGTCTGGATCGCCAGCAACTTCATCGGTCCATTCGAGGGCTTCCTGATCACCCTCGGCGTGCCGATCTCGGCCTGGTGCGGTGTGTTCCTCGCCGACCTGCTGCTGCGCAAGCGGGACTATGCGGAGGCGGACCTGTATGACTCGCGCGGCCGTTACGGTCCGGTGAACTGGGTCGCGGTCGGGACCACGCTGGTCGCAACCTTCCTCGGCTGGGGCCTGGTGACCAACAGTTTCGCCGCGTGGCTCGGCTGGCAGGGCTACCTGCTCGAGCCGCTAGGCCTGGGACCGAAGAGCAACGGATCTTGGACGTACGCCAACGTCGGCGTGCTCGTCGCGCTCGTGGTTGGATTCGCCGGCCAGTACGCGCTGGCACGCTCGCAGGTGCGCAAGCAGGAAGCCGCGTCACGATAATCTCGGAGCTCTCGGTAGACGGCGGAGTCGGTGTCGTCCGGCGAGCCGTCAGTGCCCGGCCTGGCCCTGCTCCCATGAGGCCTGACACCTGACGCAGCGCACGGCCGACGGCAGCACCGCCAGGCGCTCGTCGCCGATCCTTTTTCCGCAGTCCTGGCACATACCGTCAGCGGCCGCGCCTGTCGGGTCGCGTCGACCGCGCTCCAGGATGCGCTGGACCTCGTTGGCAACGGCCTGATCGCTCATCGCCTGGGTTTGGTCCGCGTCGCGGAATCCCCTGCTCATGCACCCACGTTACTGGACTGCTACGCCCTCGATTCTCAACAGCCGATGAGAGGAGTTGGATCGGTTGGCATGCCCCCCACCTCGAGCTGCAGATGCAGATGCGAGCCAACCGAAAGACCGGTGCTGCCGACGAGGCCGATCTTCTGGCCCTGCTGGATCGAATCGCCAACCTTGACCGCCACGTCAGACATGTGGGCGTAAATCTCGACCAGCCCGTAAGAGTCGGTGATCGCGACCCGGAGGCCGAAGTAGTCCGCATAACCTGTGGCCGTCACCTTTCCACCCGCCGCGGCGACGATCGGAGTCCCGTATTCAGCCAGCACGTCGACGCCGGAATGAAAGTGGAGGTAGCCGCCATACGCCGGTTCTAACGCAAACGATGTCGCTCCGAACTTCTGGATGATCTTCGCCCCCTGGATCGGACAGAACAGGGCGCCGGGATTGATTGGGTCGGCAGGCTCGCCGGTGTTCAGGTTCGGGCCGGTTTGCGGGTCGACCGGAATAACGATCATCAGGCCGGGGGTCAGCTCAGGAGCGTGAATGTCATTGAAGCCCAGGACAGTGGCTTCATCGACGCCATAGGCCGCGGCAAGGCTCGCCGGCGAATCGCCGTTCTTGACCACGACGACGACTCCCGGCACGGGCGCCAGCCTGAGCGTGTGGCCGGCTTTGAGCGGCAATCGCAGGCCGGGATTCGACCACGTGATCTCTCTGAACGTGACGCCGTAGGCGCGCGCGACGCTCTCGAGCGTGTCTCCCGCCTTCACCGTGTAGCGGATGGCCTTGCGATTGGGCAGCGGCGCATTGGGAATCGAGATTGGTTTGATGATCGTGCTGTCACGGCCCACCAGAACGTCGCCGTACAGACCGCCCTCGCCGGCCGCTCTGGCTTCGACAGCTTCCGCCCTAGCGGCCATTGAGTTGTTCAGATTGACGGCGCCGTACCCCGACATTGCGATCGCTATCAAGAGCACCACCGCGTGGCTCGTGTAGCGATAACTTCGCAAGGGCAACCCCCCGTGACCTGGCTTTCCGCGCGCCAGAGCGCGAGGAAGTCAGCGCCAGCGTAACAAAGCCCGCCGGATCGGGCGATCTTCAGGCGCCTAGCTCGACCGGCGCGTCGAACGCTGCCGGGTACGGCGCACCAGTGTTCCAAGACTGATTCCATCAAGCAGCCCGACGTTGAGGCGGGCCGAAACGTGCTCCAGCGCCGTGACCTCGTCAGGCGTCAGTACGTCGAATACGAGCCGGCGAACCTCCTGGAAGTGGATCGGACCCGCCGCCATCACCTTCTGATACCCCTTGTTGGTCAATTCGGCGTTGGTGGCGCGGCCTTTGATCCCGCGCGTCCGGCGCACCCAACCCTGCTGCTCCAGCCGCGAGATGACATGCGACAGCCGGGACAGCGAGCCGTTGGCGACCACGGCCAGGTCTTTGAGTTGAAGGCTCCGGCCCGGCTGGCGGGACAGCACCACCATGACAGCGAACTCGAAGTGGCTCATGCCCGCCTCCCGCTGCAGCTGGGAGTCGAGGGCGGCCGGCAGCAGGGTGATGGTGCCCAGCAGCTGGAGCCAGGCACTCCACTCGCGATGGCTCAGCCACCGGAGTTGCTGGGGCGTCCTTGGGCCCGGATTTCGCTCGGGAATAAGTTGACGCTTCAACTTCTTATCAACATTAGCAAGTTGAAGCTTCAACTTCACGAATTCTAGACCCCGGAGCAGAGCTATGAACCTTCTAGTCCTCGGAGCCACCGGCCGAACAGGCCGCCTCGTGGTCGAGCAGGCACTTGCCGCCGGCCACACCGTCACCGCGCTCGTCCGTTCGCCTGAGAAGCTGGCGACGGGTAACTCAAACCTTCGTGTCGTAAGCGGCTCGGCAACCGACAAGTCGGACCTCTCACGCGCCCTGGCGGGTGCCGACGCTGTCATCAGCACGCTCGGCGGCAAAGGATCGGTGATCGAGGATTCAAGCCAGGCCATCGTCGCTGCCGCCCGCGCGGCGGGAGTCAGCCGGGTCGTCGTGCTCTCGTCTTGGGTCGTCGAGCAGGATCGGATGGATGTGGTTAGCAGGCTGCTCACCGGGATCGCCATGGGCCCGGTCATCAAGGACAAGAACGCCGGCGAACAGGTTCTCCGCCGAAGCGACCTCGCATGGACCATCGTCTACCCGAGCATGCTTACCGACGGTCCGGCCAACGGATCTGTGGCGGTGGTTCCCGAAGGGGCCAAGCGTCGCATGTCGGAGAAGATCTCGCGGGCGGACGTGGCGACCTGGCTGGTCCAGGCGGCCGCCGGTGATCAATACAGCCGCCGCACGGTCGGCATAACTGGAGGCTCATCAGCATGATCGCTAGAAACACGAAGCTGACCACGACCATCCTCTGGACTCTCGCGGCGGCCTACGGAGTCTCCCTGTTTGCGAACATCTCTCTCGGGCTTTCCATCCCCATCGCCGTAGTGCTCTTGCTGTCAGTTGCGTTCGCGCTCATTCACGGAGCGCTGCGCTACGGCTGGAGCGGCATCGCGGTGTTCATCGTCATCAGTCTCGTTGTCAGCAACATCCTCGAGAACACGAGCATCCTGACGGGTTTTCCCTTCGGGCACTACCACTACACAGATGTGCTTGGCCCGAAGCTCTTCCTGGTACCGGTGCTCATCGGCCCGGCCTATTTCGCTACCGGCTACCTCGCCTGGGTGTTGGCGAACGTGCTCATCGGAGATGTGAAGCGGGAAGCCAATGCCTTCACGGTTGTTGCCGTTCCGTTCATCGCTTCCTTCCTCATGGTCATGTGGGACCTGACTCTTGACCCGAGAGCTTCGACCATTCAGCACCAGTGGATCTGGGAGCAAGGCGGCGGCTACTTTGGAGTGCCGCTAACGAACTACCTGGGCTGGTTTTTCACCGTATACGTTTTTCTCCAGCTGTTCGCTCTCTTCGTCAGGTTTCGACCATCCGCCAGCGAGGTGGCGCGGACTTTGCCGAGCCCTTATTACGCCCAGGCCCTAGTCATGTACGCGGTGATTGGGCTGACCCCTGTTCTGACCTTCCTGGTGGGCGGCAGCAATTCGCAGGTCACCGACGCAGCCGGTGTCGTCTGGCAGACCCGGAGCATCTCTGAGGCGGCCGCGACGGTCAGCATTTACACCATGATCTTCGCCGGCGCGCTGTCAGCTGTGAGGCTGTTTCAAGCTTCAGCGCACTATCCCGTCGCGTCGTTGAAGAAGACATCAAGCTCGGCTCGGATCGTCTCCGAGGAAGGCGAGGATGACCGCAGCGAAGAGGGGCGAAACGCCGAGGTTGTAGTGGGTTAGGCCCGGCAGGATCGCGAGCGCGTGACCGCCCGCCGGCCGGCCCTCGCCCATCCAGCCACCGTCGCGGAGTCCACCGCCAAGCAGTTTGAACACCTCGACGTAGTGGCTCGGCGGAGCCATGTCGGCGTCGGCGGCGACGATGAGCGTGGGCACCTCGAGACCGCGGACCTCGTCAGCAAAGTCGAAGTCCTTGGCCATCGAGGCGCCGATCTTGTCGAGCAGCTTCGGGAAGTCCTCGGGACGCGGTGCGACCCTGTTGTAGAGCTGGTACATCGGTGTGTCTTTCATGAAGTCGGCGGCGGCCGCATTGACCTGGCCCTGTTGCGCTCGCATCTCCGCATAGATCGCGTCGGGGCGGATGTTCGCTGAGGCTGCGACCAGGCGGCGGATCTTGGCCGGGTACTTCGCCGCCGTGTGAAGCGCCACGCCACCACCGAGCGAGTAGCCGACCACGTCCGGCTTCTCAAGCCCGAGCTGGTCGATCAGGGCGGCGATGTCGTCGGCCATCAGCCGAACGTCGATTGGTCGATCGATGTCAGCGGTGCGGCCATGCCCTTGCAGGTCGGGGGCGATGACCTGGTGGTGCTCCGAAAGTAGCGGTAACACGGGTCCGAACGTCTCGCTCGACATGAGTCCGCCGTGCAGGAGGATCAGCGGCCGCCCCGCACCGTGCGTCTCGTAGTAGAGGTTGAGGCCGTTGACCTCGGCGTACTTGCCGGTTCCCTTGGTGTCGGTGGTCGAATCGGTGGTCATGGTCAAGCTCCTTACGTGCTTTGGAATCGAATCTCGAAGATAAAGACTCCGCCAGAGTCGGGAATTCATCGGTGCAGACGGTACCTACGGCCGCTGCACGAAACGCCACCGATGAGTTGGAGGCCCTTGGTCAGTCATGGGTTACAAAGGTTCCAAGGAGGCGGACATGGAAGACAAGAATCTGGACATTTACGGCCACAAGCCCATCCCCTGGTCGCGGGCCCTGAGGCAGCTCGAAGCGCAAGCCCACGAGGAAGGCCGCGGCCGGACCTGTTGGCTGGCAACGGTCGACCCCGACGGAAGCCCACACGTTGCTGCGGTGGGCGCTCTATGGGTGGATGGCCAGTTCTATTTCACGAGCGGACCGCGGACCCGCAAGAGTCGAAACCTGGTCGCCAACGCGAAGTGTTCGGTCTCGGTGTCGCTCGACGACATCGACATTGTTATCGAGGGCACGGCCCGCAAGGTGACCGATATGCCGACCCTGGAGCGTGTAGCAAGCCTCTACGCCGCCTTAGGTTGGCCGGCACGCGCGGAGGGCGGGGCGATCGCAGCCGAGTTCAGCGCGCCGAGCGCCGGACGTGGACCCTGGAATCTCTACGTCGTGACTTCGAGAGTGGCGGTGGGGGTCGCAACCAGGGAGCCCCACGGGGCGACTCGCTGGCGCTTCGACCGCTGACTCGCGACCGGACTCCAGCAACTGCGACGCGGCACGGTTTACGATCCGCGCGGTCGTGTTCACGGTTGAGCAAAGGGACGCGCTACGCGAACGCGTGTTGACCCTTGCCGAAAAGGACCAACGGGTCGTAGCTGGGGCCGCGGTCGGCTCGCTGGCCCTCGGCGGCGGCGATCGCTTCTCGGACCTTGACCTCACCTTCGCCGTCGCCGACGACGTGCCCGTTGCTGAAGTTCTCGACGACTGGACTCGCACGCTCAGCGACCAGTTGGCCGCGGTGCAACTCGTCGACCTTGTGCGCGGGCCGACGATTTACCGCGTATTCCTGCTGCCAGACGCTCTCCAATTCGATCTGTCGCTGACGCCGGCGTCGCGCTTCGTCCCTGCCGGTCCCCGGTTCCGACTGCTGTTCGGCGAAACCGCTGAGGGCGTGTCGGCTGATGGGCGCAACCCGCCGGCCGCCGGAGACCTGTTCGGCTGGGGCGTCATCTACGGACTTCACGCGCGAACGTGCATCGAACGCGGGCGTGTTTGGCAGGCGGAGCACTACATCGGCGCGGTTCGGGACCACGCTCTCTCGCTCGCCTGCCTCCGTCGGGAACTACCGGCTGAACAAGCACGCGGTTACGACGACCTACCCGCCGACACCCTCGCCAGCTTCAACAGAACGCACGTTGGCTCCCTTAAGCCCGAGGGGCTCCGCAGCGCCCTCTCGGCGGCTATGCGCGCTCTCCTGCACGAGGGCCGGGAGGCCAACGTGCCGAGCGCGGAGGCGGTCGCGGAGCGGATCGCTCAACTGCAGTAGGCGGCGACCGGTGAACCGAGACCTCTGGTGATTACCAGGCGCGCATCCAGCTTCGAGCCAGCGAGAGCACCTCAGGATCGCCCTGCAGCGCAAGGCAAGCCGTGATGTTCGCTTCAGCACCTGAACGATCGCTCACGCGCCCATCGTCGAGCCCATCCGCGACGCGACCCGTTGCCCGGTCAAACATGGCGGCGCCGGCCGGGTTGCGCCCGTCAAACCAGCACCGCGCCTTTCGGGCCATGTCCGCATAGCGCGGTTGGCGCGTGACGTCGGCCAGCCGGTCCATGACGAATATCGCCGACTGCACCTCGTAGCTATGGACGTGCGGGAGATCGAAGCCGGACTCGATCACGTCGGCGAAGACTTCGTCCGCGCTGGTGACCGCCAGTTGGAGCAGGTCTGCCCTCTCCAGCACGACGGACGCGTCGGCCAGCACAGCTTCCTGCACGTGGCCCCAGAGGTGAGGCCGGCCGCGCTCATCTGGCGAGTTCATCAGCATTCCGCCGCGCTGACATGCGGCCAGCTCATCGCACCATGCAGCAAGCCGCGTCGTCAGCCTTTGGTCGGGCGCTCGCTCGAGGAGCGTCAACACGCTGAGGGCGTGGACCGCACGCACGTCTGAGGGAGGCGATGCAGCCCCGGCGACGTCAAGAGCCCGCGTCACGACATCTCGTGAGCAGTTCGCCTCTGCGAGGGCGTGGGTTGCACGCGCTTGCCAGAAGTTGATCCCGGCCGCCGAGGTTGGACCGTCGACGTTTCGGGCGCCCTGCCAGTCGAGGATGAAGTTGTGCCAGAGGCCTTCGCCGGCGTACATCCAGAGGACGAAGTCGAGAAGCCCGTCCGCCCACTGCTTGAGCGCCTCGTTGCCGGTGGCTGCCCACAGCCTGTACAGGAGCGAGCCGGCGCGCGCGGCGTCGTCCACGCAGGCGACACCCTCCACCCCGCTTTCGCGTGCCTCGAAATGCTCCCCCATCGCACCGGCGTAGACCGCGAGAGCCAAAGCGCGGGGCCCAGCAGCCGGCACCGGCCGCGTCAGCGCGGCGAGCTGCCTCAGCAAGGCGCCAGTGAGTCGACGATCTCCTTCACATCGAAGTCGGCCGCGCCCATGCGGGAGTCCGCGGCGCCGTAGTACATGCGGATCCGTTCCCCGCCTTCATCAAGCGGGACGTGACCGCACGAGAACACCGTGTTGCGGTAGAAGCCCGACTGCTCGTAGTCCTGATCAGGCGTGAGGATCGGCTCTGGCGAGCGGGCGATGACCCGCGACGGATCCTCGGCGTCGAGGAGCAGCGCGCCCATCGCGTACTGGCCTTCGAAGTCGACGCCGTGGTAGAGCTCGAGCCAGCCTTCAGGGACGCGAAAAGGAACGGTGCCCGCGCCCGTGCGCACACCGTCCCACATGCCGGGGCGAGGCAGCGCGAGCGGCCTGTGGCCACCCCAGCCCACGAGGTCGTCCGAAAATGCGATCCAGATTCCGAGCACGCGATTGAAGGACGCGGGCATGGGACGGGTGAGTGCCACGTAACGGTCCTGCAGGCGGCCAGGAAAAAGCACGACGTCTTTGTGGTCGGGCAAGAACATGAGCCCGTGGCGCTCGAAGGACCTGAAATCGGTCGTGGTCAGCCGGCTTGTCGTGATGCCCACGGAGCCAACCGAGACGTAGGTGATGTGCCAGACGCCGTCGATCAACGTGGCTCGAGGGTCCTCGCAGCCGTATTCCTCGAATGAATTCGCAGGGACCACGCAGGGGAGCTGATCGACCACGAAGTGCGCCCCATCCGTGCTGCGAGCCACGCGCAGGTGCGAGATCTGCGTCAGGTAATCCCTCACCTCCGGCCGGGCGCCCAACTTGGCAGCAAGCTTGGTGACCTGGATCGACCTCGGGTCGCTGACATCGAGTCCGGGCAAATCCCTGCGCACGTAGGCGACGACCACACGCGGGGGTTCCGTGGCCGGGTCGAGAAAGGCGATCCCGATCACGTCTTCGCCCATGGTGCCGGGCGCGATGGGCTCCAGCCTCTCGTGCGGAGCGGCAAGATCCAGCATGCGTGCAGTTGCGGCCAGGAGGCCGGTCATTGCGCGAGGGCGCTCGGCGACACGCAACAACAGGATCGTCTCGTCTCCGACCTTGGCCGCCGCAGCGTTGAAGACCGAGACCACCTCGAGAGCTGCCTGCGACGGCGCCACGTCGGCGCTCGTCAGGATCGGGTTGTTGTCGAGACGGTGCGCCAGCACCTCGACCGGGGCCAAGGTCATGCGGCCGAGCTGCCTGACCTCGCCCGCGACGAGAAGGCCACGAGTCGCATCAAGGCCAGCCAGTGCTCTCCGGTCCGCGGCCACGACATGTCGCTCGCGTATACGAAGGCGGCACGTTCCAGTGCCTGCTTGCGGTCCGGGTGCTCGAGCAGCGAGTTGACCGCGTCGGCGAGGGCGCCTGAGTCTCGGAACGGGACGAGGATCCCGCGGTCGCCGGCGAGGGCTTCCCGGGCGTGCAGGTACGCGGTAGAGACGATCGCCTTCCCGGCCCCGAGCGCGTAGGCGAGGGTGCCGCTCGTGATCTGCCTGGGGTCGAGATACGGC
>Ga0209802_1003416_pt1 | contig 10660 bp, 8 predicted proteins | sample GraSoiAngelo_129_FD_185886 | JGI IMG/M metagenome (GOLD analysis project Ga0209802, IMG submission 185886) | Grasslands soil microbial communities from the Angelo Coastal Reserve, California, USA - 14_0927_12_40cm (SPAdes) (version 2) | ecosystem: Environmental > Terrestrial > Soil > Grasslands ... | reverse complement strand
CCGACTTCCCACGGAAGCAGTCCGTTGGCTTCCAGCTTCGCTCTGCCGAACTTCGCAACGGCCGCCTTGTAGCTTCTGGGCAAGCTCTCGTACGGGAAGCGCCCGTAGCGCTCCAGATAGAGATAGAGGTTCCTGCGCTCTCCGGGTGTCTTGTTGGCCGTTTGCTCGGCGTCCATGACGTGCTGGAGGAGAAATGCGTGATTTCCCTCAAAGTAGGCTCGCAGCTCAGGCGGCAGGGTTTCAATTGCCTTGCTGACGATAAGCCTGTGTGCGTTCTGCCCCCATGCCAGCGCCGGGGCTGGAAGTAAGGTTCCAAGCGCCAGTGCGGCGATAAACGCACGAATTCGGCTTCGATCCACCTCGAGCGACTTCCTCCGCATTCCGTTATTCTCTCATTACGGCGCCGCAGACGCTTGCAGTGTGCTCCGCTTGCGGCTGTAGAGGAAATAGATGACCAGCCCAATCGCCAGCCAAACAAAAAAGCGAATCCAATTCTCCAGCGTGAGGCTGGCCATCAGGACAACACATGTGACCACCGACAGAATCGGCACCAGCGGCACCAAGGGAACGCGGAAACCTCGTGGACGGTCCGGCTGCGTTTTGCGCAGGATCAATACGGCGATGGACACGAGTACAAAGGCAAACAACGTGCCGATGTTCGAGAGGTCGGCCAGCGTGCCGATATCGAAAATCCCCGCTGGGATTCCGACGAAGATTCCCGCAACCCACGTCGCCACGTGCGGAGTCCTGAAACGGGGATGCACTTTGGAGAATGCGTTCGGCAATAACCCGTCCCGCGACATTGCGAACCACACGCGGGCCTGTCCAAGCTGATACACCAAGAGAGAGGAGATCATGCCCATTAACGCGCCGATTGTGACCCAACGCTGCAAATGATCCAGCCCGATATTGTGCAGCGCGGTAGCCACCGGCGCGGCATCGCCCTTGAAGATGTGAAACGGCTGAATCCCCGTAAGGACGATGGCGACCCCCACGTACAAAGCCGCGCAGATGAACAATGAGGTCAAGATCCCGATCGGCAGGTCCCTTTTCGGATTCTTGCACTCCTCCGCCGCCGTCGAAACGGAATCGAAACCGATGTAGGAAAAAAACACAATCGCCCCGCCGGTCAGGACCCCTTGCCAGCCATTGGGCATAAATGGGTGCCAGTTCGTTGCATGGATATACTTGGAGGCAAAAACGACGAAGACGAAAATCGCGACAAGCTTGATCCCGACCATCACGCTGTTTGCTTCGGCCGACTCACGAATACCAATGACCAGCAATATGGTGAGCAGCATGACGATCAAGAAGCCGACAACGTTGAAGTGGAGCGCCCATCCCGTCATGGGCGAATACGCCGGCTGGCTTAAGGTCTGCGGAAGATGGATGCCAAATGTCTGCAGAAAGCTATCGACGTACGCCGAAAAACCCACGGCGACCGCCATGTTGGAAACCGCGTACTCCAGAATCAAATCCCAGCCGATGATCCAAGCCACCAGTTCTCCAAGCGTCGCATAGGTGTATGTGTACGCGCTTCCGGCGATGGGGATCATCGAAGCGAGTTCGGCGTAACACAGGCCCGCGAAACCGCAAACGACGGCAACCAGGAAAAATGATAGTGCGATGGCCGGCCCGGCTCCTGGGCGGCCGCTGATTCCTGTAGCATGGGCGCCGTGTAAGAGGACGTCCAGCACAGGTGCCTTCAGCAGGGAAGGGTATTGCACCTGCTCGCCCGCTGCGGCCGTGCCCGTCAAGACAAAAATCCCGGTGCCGATGATGGCGCCGATGCCCAGGGCCGTCAGGCTGATCCAGCCGAGCGTTTTCTTGAGTCGTTTTTCAGGATTTTCGGAATCTGCCAGGAGCTGGTCGATACTCTTGCAGCGGAAGAGTTGTGATCCCACCCGTCCTCTCCATTCGTATCCGACTGGGCCGGAGGTCCGGAACACTCGGATTCGGTCTCGGAGTTCCGGTCACTTTACCCTGAGAAGCTCTCAGGCGCAACGGGATGCCGTTCCTTCACGCTGGCTCCAATTGGGCATACCGCTCGATGAATTTCTTGGTCCCCCGGCTTCCAAAGCTCACCGAGATGCGCCGGTCGTCCGCGTCTCCCTCAATTTCCACGACCGTGCCCACACCGTAGCTCGGGTGACGCACCTTCTGGCCAATCAGCGGATCCGATTCGTCTGCCGCTCTTCTTTGCCGCCCGGGCCTCGCGGAATCCTCGCCGCTTCGCGTTCGCCGTGGTCTGTAGGGCCCGTTAGCTCCCGCGCGCACGCGCCGGACAAACTCTTCCGGCGAATAGGAGTATTCGGGGTCAGGCACGTATCGGCGCTTTTCGCCGAATTCGGCCATTGAACCCCGCATGGTCTCCACCAACTCACCCGGAATTTCTGCCAGGAAACGCGACGCCTCCGAAGCGCGAAGTCTCTGCTCGTCGCCGAAGACCCGGCGGTACACCGCGCGCGTCAGCGTGAGCGTCGAGCGCGCGCGCGTCATCCCCACGTAGCACAAGCGCCTTTCTTCTTCGAGTTCCGCCGTATCTTTGCTCGAACGGCTATGCGGGAAGATGCCCTCTTCGAGCCCCGCGAGAAAAACGTGATCGAACTCAAGCCCCTTGGCGCTGTGCAGCGTCATCAACGTCACTCCGGGCTTTTCTTCATAGGCGTCCGCATCGCTGACCAGTGCCGCGTGGTCCAGAAAGTCGGCGAAGCTCTCGCCCGCCTCCGTGCTTTCAGCCACGGCGCGCACCAGTTCCTCCAGGTTTTCCATCCGGGAGATGTCCTCGGGCGTATCCCTCTCACGGAGCATGTCCATGTAGCCGGTTCGGTCCAGGATCTGTCGCACGAATTCAGTCGGCTGTCGATGCAAAAGATCATCCTGCAAGCTCCGAATCAATTCGTGAAAAGCGCGTAGCGGAGCCACCGCGCGCCCGGACCCGCCATCGGTCAAGAGCGCTTCAACGGCGCGCCAGATCGGGACTGCCGTCCGCCCCGCCGTCTCGCGCAGCATCTCCACACTCGCTTTGCCGATTCCCCGTGGCGGAATGTTGAGCACGCAATGTCGTCCTCGGGATGAAATGCCAGCCGCGCGTAGGCTAGGACGTCCTTCACTTCGGCGCGGCTATAAAAGCTGAACCCGCCGACGAGTCGATAGCGGATCCCCAGCCGCCGGAACACTTCTTCAAACGCGCGCGATTGAAAATTCGTTCGGTAGAGCACGGCGCAGGTCTGCGACAAGTCTTCCCCCAGCACCCGGCCGACTTCTCCCGCTACATGCTCTGCTTCGGCCTGGGCGTCGCGCGCTTCGAAAAAGCGTAAGCCCGACCCCGTCTCCCGTTCCGAGAACAAGGATTTCCCCAGGCGCTGCGAGTTGTTGGCCACTACCGCGCCCGCCGCGTCGAGAATCTTCTGCGTCGAACGGTAATTCCTTTCCAACCGCACCACGCGCGCCTTTGGAAAATCTTCGGCGAAACGCAACAGGATGCCTACGTCCGCGCCGCGCCAGCGGTAGATGGCTTGATCCTCATCTCCCACCACGCAAACGTTTTGCTCGGGTCCCGTGAGCAGTCGCAAAATTTCGTATTGCACTCGATTCGTGTCCTGATATTCGTCCACGTGGATGTAGCGGAACCGCGCCTGCCACCGCGCCCGCACCGCGGGAGCCTGCCCCAAAAGTTTCGCGGCGCGAAGAAGCAGGTCATCGAAATCGACTGCGTTGCTCTGCGCCAACAGCTTCTCGTACGCCGTGTATACCCGCGCTGTGCGCCGTCCGTCTTCCCCAACGGCCTCCGCTTCCATGATCTCCGGCGTTTGGGCGTGATTTTTGGCGCAGCTGATCCGGCTCAGGATGTTCTTTGGAGAAAGCTTTTCCTCGGACATCTCCAGTTGTCTAAGAACAAGCTTCACCACAGCCAATTGGTCTTCTTCGTCGAATATGGAAAAGTCGCGAGCCAGGCCTGCGGTAGCCGCCTCGCGCCGCAGGATTCGCGCGCAGAGGGCATGAAACGTCGAGATCCACGGCGAGGCCGGGGCCATCCCGGAGCGCAGCAGGAGATCTCTCAACCTCTCCTGCATCTGCTCGGCCGCCTTGTTTGTGAACGTGACTGCCAGAATGGATTCTGCGGGGATGCCTTTCGCCACGAGATGCGCCATTCGGTGCGTGATCGCCCGCGTTTTGCCTGTGCCCGCGCCGGCCAAAATGAGCAGCGGACCGTCGGTTGATTCCACGGCAAGCCGCTGCTCGGGGTTTAGTTCTTCGAGAAGAGTTCGCATACGTCGGCAGGTTCCGGGTTTGCTTGCGCAGTCATGTTATCCGAGACGCGCGCGGTCGGCAAATCAAGCCCTCGCCGCCTTAGCGCGACGCTTTCTTTGCGAGATCGATGTCGAAATAGAAAAGCGACTTATTTCTCTCGAGTGAAATGATTTCTGGAATGTACAAATGCCCCGTCGAGAGCAGATCCAACTGGCTGGCCACATCGAAGTAGAGGAGTCCTTGCACCTTGCCATGCGGCGGAACGATGCTGCTCGACACTTCCGCGTCTCTCGCCGCTTTCTCGAGCTCCATCCACTCTTTTGTGCGATTCGGCTTCGATCTCCCGAGCGGAATCGGCAGGGGTACCCGCCTCGCCGTCGGATCCCTTGTCGCTGCGCTCAGTGTGCGGTCAGCCACCTCTTCCGGAGAGAGCGCGGGAAGGTTTTGTCGGCTGTCTTCGGAAATTGTCACTTGGAGCTGGATTCGCTCGAGATTCACCCGCAGAGTGTCCGCGGAATCATTCTGGAACGTCACTCGGATTGCGGCGATACCAGCGGTCAGCGGATTTCTCTTTTTGAATTGGCGTTTGTAGAGCGAGGGGTCGGTCCACGGCTCGGCGGTGACCGTTAATCCTTCGTGCGCATCCTGTGCGGCCCAAGTGGTTGCATTTTGCATCCTGGCGCTCATCCAAAACTCAGCCGCAAACACTGAAGCGGCGGAGACTGCCACCAAATACATCGCAATTCGGGCTGATATTCCGGGGAATCGCTCGGGCATGCGTCTATAATAGCTGGTTTGTTCCACGGCGGCTTCGATTCCCAACGGTTGCGGCGGGTTGCCACTGCCAGGCTACGAGCGTGATTCGGGTCGCAAAGAGAGCGGGGGAAACCATCGGTGTATTTCCTCTATAGCGTCTTGACCGCAGTTGCGGCGGTGCTCCTGGTGCCGTATTGGATCGTCCAGGGCTTGCGCCACGGCAAGTATTTTTCCGGCCTGCGGGAACGTCTGGGGATTACTTACGCCTCGATCTACAAGCTGCCCGCGGATCGCATGGACTCCATCTGGCTTCACGCCGTCTCGGTCGGCGAAGTTCTTTCAGCTGTGGGGCTCGCTCGCCGCCTTAAAGACCAGTATCCAGACCGCCCGCTTATCGTTTCCACCACGACAGCGACAGGCCGGAAGCTGGCCCGCGAGCGCATACCCTTTGCCGACGCAATCATCTACTTTCCCCTCGATTGGAGTTTCGCCGTGCGTCGCGCGTTTCGCTTCGTCCGGCCCGCGCTCGTCGTCATTCTCGAGACGGAAATCTGGCCGAATTTTCTTCGTGCGGCCGCACGTGACCATGTGCCGGTGCTTTTCGTCGGCGGCCGCCTCTCTCCGCGTTCTTTTGCGCGCTACCAGAAATGGTTCGCTGTGCTTGGCTTGGTTCTAAGGCCCTTTATCGCCCGCGTCCTGTCGCAACCTGCGGCTTTTCTCATGCAGACCGAGGAGGACGCGGCGCGCCTTCGTGCGCTCGGAGCGCCTCCTGAGCGCGTTTCCGTGAACGGTAATCTCAAATACGATCTGAATCCTCCTGCCGACTCGCCCCTCGCCGCCTGGCTGGAAACGCAGGTGACCGAGCGCAATCGCAGGCCGCTCGTCGTCGCCGGCAGCGTCGTGGCCGGCGAGGAGCCGCTCGTGCTGATTGCGTTCGGCGTTTTTCAGGGCGATCACGCGCGCTCTCTTCTCGTTCTCGCCCCTCGCAAGCCGGAATGCTTCGATGCTGCTGCCGAATTCATCGACGAGTCCCACCGTAAATTTCTTCGCCGCTCCCAATTGCCGTTGCCTGCTCCAGCGAGCGCCGCTCATCCAATTGCACCCGCCGACGGCGCCGTCCCCGATGACGTGAGCGTGATTCTTCTCGACAGCATCGGCGAGCTTGCCTCGCTCTACCGCGTCGCCGACGTCGTATTCGTGGGCGGCTCGCTCGTTCCGGCCGGCGGCCACAACATCCTCGAGCCTGCTGCCTTCGGCAAAATCCCGATCGTGGGTCCACACACGGAGAATTTTGCCGAGATTACTTCGCGCTTCGCCGCCGCTGGCGCCGCGATTCAAACGCATAGCCCCGAAGATGTCGGCGTGGCCTGGATCCACCTCCTGCGCAATCCGGCTAGGATGCAGGCTTGCGGCGAAGTGGCAAAGCGCCTTGTGGAAGAAAACCGCGGCGCCACGGACCGCGCTTTCGCGGCGATTGCCTCTTATTTGCCGCCGCGCGCGGTTGCCGCGGCCGCGTCTCCGCACGGAAAATGAATCTGCCGCTACCCATTCGCATCTTGCTGTGGCCGCTGTCGGCTGCCTGGGGCATTTTCACGCGCTTGCGCGCCTGGTCTTACGCCCGCGGATGGCTGCAGCGGAGACGACTCAACGGCATCGTAATCAGCGTGGGCAATCTCACGGTTGGCGGCACCGGCAAGACTCCCCTGGTGCTGTGGATCGCTGAGCGCCTGCTCGCGCAGGGGAAACGCGTCGCCATCCTCAGCCGCGGCTATCGCGGCTCGCGCGGCACCAGCGACGAAGTCGAGTTGATGAGGGAACGACTGGGAACGCGAGCCGCGTTCGGCGTAGGGGGAAATCGCTTCGTCGAAGGAAAACGCCTTGAAGAAGAGGGAATCGATGTTTTTCTTCTCGATGACGGCTTCCAACATCTTCAGCTCACGCGCGACCTCGACATCGTTCTCGTGGACGCTACGCGGCCCGAACGTCGAGAATGGCTTCTTCCTGCCGGCCGTCTTCGTGAACCGCGGTCAGCGCTCAACCGTGCCGACCTCGTTGTCTTTACCCGCATGGAGAACCAGGATCTCGCGCTGTTGGCCATGCAAAGGGTCGCAAAGTTTCCAATCTTTCCTGCCACCACTCGACTCCTCGGGTTTCGCGTTCATTCTGGTGATCGCAGTCTGAAGACCCCAGCGGAACTTGGCGGGGATCATTTTTTCGCGTTTTGCGGAATCGGAAATGCCCGCGCGTTTTTTCAGGACTTGGAACGTTGGGGCGTGGTTTTAGCGGGTAGCGCAACGTTTAGGGATCATCATCGTTACACAACGGAGGACGTAGAAAGGCTGGAACGCAACGCCGTGCGGGCAGGCGCAAAGGCTTTGGTGACAACGGAAAAAGACGCTCAAAATTTACGTCAGGCCCGATTTGTCCGGTTTCCGGTGTTTATCGCTGTCATCGAGTTGGCGATCCCAGATGAGAAACAGTTCCTCAAAGTAATCAGTGCGAAGCTCGGGGCTCGCGGAGCTGCGGCATGAAGATCCTCGTCCGGGCTACCAACTGGGTCGGTGACGCTGTGCTTTCGTTGCCCGCCTTGCGCGCGATTCGCGCCAAATGGCCCGATGCTGAGCTTAGCGTCCTCGCGCGCCCCCAGGTTGCCGCTCTCTATCACAACGAGGGTTTTGCGAATCGCCTGCTGGAATACGACGCAAACGGGATTCATTGCGGTTGGCGCGGCCGCGAGCGGCTTGCGAAGAAATTGCGTGCCAGTCGCTTTGATGTGGCCGTTCTCCTGCAGAACGCTATGGATGCTGCTTGGCTCGCCTGGCGCGCAGGAATTCCCGAGCGCATCGGTTATGCGCGCGATGCTCGCGGCGTCCTGCTCACGCGCTCGATCCCGGTGCCTCGTTCCGGCGAAATTCCCGCGCACGAGCAGTATTACTATCTCGAATTGCTCCGCCGCGCCGGGTGGCTCGAATCGCTCCAGGGTGAGACTTGGATTTCGCTCAGCCTCGGGGTTCCCAGCGTTCGCGACGCAGAAAACAACTTGCTTGTTGCGGGAGCGCGCTCCAATGTCTTGCGTATCGCCATTGGCGCAGGCGCATCGTACGGCTCGGCGAAGTGCTGGGCTCCATCCAATTTCGCAGCGCTTGCCAACCGCCTTCAAGCGGAGTTTGATGCCGATGTGATTCTTTTCGGAACGCGCACTGAAGAGGAAGTCTCGCGCGCAATCGCCTCAGATATGGATCGCGTCCCTGTCAATGTCACCGGAAAGACAACGATGGTTGATCTGCCCGCAATGCTTTCTCGGTGCCACCTTTTCGTGGGCAACGACTCGGGAGCCATGCACGTTGCGGCCGCCGTCGGTTTGCCCGTCGTCGCCATTTTCGGCCCTACGGATCCGCACGGCACGGCTCCGGTGACCTCGCGCCGGACCATCGTTCAGGAAAAACCCTTTTGCAGCCCCTGCTTCCTGCGCCGCTGCCCCATCGATCATCGCTGCATGAAGAGCATCACGCCGGAGGCCGTTGCCGCCGCCGCGCGGACGTGGCTCTCGCGAGGAGCAGCACCCCTTGCCTGATGCACCTCCACTTCGCCCCGCCGTTTTTCTCGACCGCGACGGCACTGTCATCGAAGAAGTCGGCTATTTGAATCACTTGAGCCGCTTCCGCATGTTCCACTTTGCTGCGGATTCCATCCAGCGTTTGAACGTTGCCGGCCTTCCCGTCATGGTCGTGACGAACCAGTCGGGCGTCGCCCGAGGCCTATTTCCCGCGTCTCTCGTCGATGAAGTGCACCGGGAGATGACCCGTCAGCTAGGGCTTGCGGACGCACGTGTCGATGGCATTTACGTTTGCATGCACGGTCCGCAGGATGGCTGCGAGTGCCGCAAGCCCAAGACCGGTCTCCTTAAGCAAGCCGCTCGCGAGCACAACCTCGATCTCAAGCGCTCCTTTGTCGTCGGCGATCGCTACGCCGACGTGGAGATGGCGCATCGCGCTGGCGCGCGCGCGATCCTCGTCGCCACCGGCTACGGCCGCGGCGAACTCGAATGGCACGGCCCAAGCTGGCCGGGGCAGCCGGACTTTCTAGCCGATGATCTTTCCGGAGCAGTGACCTGGATTCTCAAGGAGCCGCGATGAAGAAACATCTGGGGCCCGTCCAGGCGGCTTCGGCAGCGGTAGATTTCCCTTCGCTGATCGGACTCGTCGAACATTTTGTGAACAGGAAGATCGTTGTCCTCGGGGACTTTGTGGCCGATGAGTATCAAGCGGGAGAAATCTCTCGCGTTTCCCGCGAGGCGCCCGTCCTCATACTCCGCCACCGTGAAACGCAGCTTTTTCCCGGCGGCGGTGCCAACGCAGTCAACAATCTGGCCGACCTCGGCGCGCGCGTTTTGCCGGTTTCCGTGGTCGGCGATGATGCGGCAGGTCAAGCCTTGATCGAATACTTCCATTCAAAGCGCGTTAACGTCTCCGGTATCGTGCGCGCGCGCGGATGGACGACTCCTGTAAAAACGAGATTCCTCGCCGGCTGGGCGCACACGGTCAGACAGCAGGTCTTGCGCGTTGACCGCGAGCCGAACGGCCTGCCGCCCGAGTCAGCCCGGAAGAAACTCCAGCTAAAACTGGGCAAGTTTCTGCGTTCAGCGGACGCTCTGGCCGTCTGCGACTACGGCTTCGGCGTGGCCTCGCCCGCTCTGATCAGGGCCGTTCTGGCCTCTCGCAAGGGCAAACTGGTCTCCACGCTCGATGCGCGCTGCAACCTGACCGCGTACGCAGGCACGGGCATCACATCGGCGACGCCGAATGAACCGGAGCTCGAGAACCTGCACCACACCGCGATCGGGCAGAATTGGAAAGAACTCGAGCGCTGTGGCCGCACGACGCTCAGCGAAATGAAACTCTCCGCTCTCCTTGTGACGCGTGGCCGCGATGGGATGGCGCTCTTTGAAGCCGGCATGCCTACCGCCCAAATCGCCATCTATGGCAGTGATCAGGCTGTGGATGTGACTGGCGCCGGCGACACCGTTCTCGCAGCATATACTCTGGCGCTCGCGTCCGGAGCGAGTTTCCCCGAAGCTGCGCACATCGCCAGCATTGCCGGCGGCCTCGTCGTGATGAAGCGCGGCACCGCCACCGTGCGCCGCGGAGAATTGCTCGATGCCATGCGCCGCGAGGTGACGGGTTCTTGAGTCATGCGCCGGGCAGCAGAAAAAATCGTCACGCGTAAAGTCCTGCTCGACCGGCTCGCAGAACACCGCCGCCTGGGACAACGCATCGTCCTGGCGAACGGCATTTTTGACATGCTGCACGTCGGCCATGTGCGTTATCTCCAAGGCGCGCGCCGCGAAGGCGACGTGCTCGTCGTCGCGCTCAATTCCGACAACAGCGCTCGGCTTCTCAAGGGCCCGGGCCGCCCAATTCTGCCCGAAGAAGCTCGTGCGCAGCTCGTCGCCGCGGTGCGCGCGGTGGATTACGTTGTACTTTTCAGCAGTCTCGATGTCGGGGAACTTCTCGCGGAAATTCATCCCGACGTGCACGCCAAGGGCACAGACTACACGGCGGCGACAGTCCCAGAGCGCGACGTTGCGGCACGGCTGGGCATTCGCGTTGCCATTGTCGGTGACCCGAAGCATCATTCCACGCGAGAACTC
>Ga0209802_1003404_pt1 | contig 10682 bp, 6 predicted proteins | sample GraSoiAngelo_129_FD_185886 | JGI IMG/M metagenome (GOLD analysis project Ga0209802, IMG submission 185886) | Grasslands soil microbial communities from the Angelo Coastal Reserve, California, USA - 14_0927_12_40cm (SPAdes) (version 2) | ecosystem: Environmental > Terrestrial > Soil > Grasslands ... | reverse complement strand
GAGATGACCGATCCCGCCGGCGGCTTCTACTCCGCGCAGGACGCCGACTCCGAGGGCCACGAGGGCAAGTTCTTCGTGTGGACACCGGACGAGATCCGCGCCGTCCTCGGCGCCGACGCCGACGCGGCCATGGCGTACTGGGGCATGGATCGCGGTCCGAACTTCGAGGGCAAGAGCATCCTCTGGCTGCCGGGCGAGCCGGATCCTGCGCGCGCGGCCGAGTGGCGTCGCCGGCTCTTCGACGCGCGCGAGCGCCGCGTGAAGCCCGGACGCGACGACAAGGTGCTGGCGGCATGGAACGGCCTCATGGCGCGCGCATTCGCCGAGGCGGGGCGCGCGCTCGGCCGCGGCGACTACCTCACGGCCGCGCGGCGCAACGCCGAGTTCGTGCTCGGCTCCGTGCGGGCAAACGGCCGCCTGCTCCGGACGTGGAAGGCGGGCCAGGCCAAGCTCAAGGGCTACCTCGAGGACCACGCGATGGTGGCCGCCGCGCTCCTCGAGCTGTACGCCGCGACCTTCGACCGGCTCTGGCTCGACGAGGCGCGCGGCCTCGCGGACGAAATCCTGCGGCTCTTCTGGGATGAGAGCGTCGGCGGGTTCTTCGACACGGGCTCCGACCACGAGCGCCTGATCGTCCGGCCGCGCAACCTCTACGACAATGCAGTGCCCTGCGGCTCGTCGGTCGCCGTCGAGGTGCTGTTGCGTCTCGCCGCGCTCACCGGCGACGAGCGCTACGAGCGTCACGCGCTCTCCGCGCTGCGCCCGATGGCTGATCTGATGGGACGTCACCCGACGGCCTTCGGCCGCTTCCTCTGCGCGCTCGATTTCCACCTCGGCCCGCGCGTCGAGGTCGCGCTGGTGGCGCCGACGAAGCTCGAGGAGACCGCACCGCTCGCGGAGGAGGTGTTCGGACGCTTCCTGCCGAACCTCGTCGCGGCGGGCATGGTGAGCGGCCGTCGCGAGGCTTCGGCCGGCGTGCCGCTGCTCGAGGGCCGCGCGGCTGTCGACGGCAAGGCGACGGCCTACGTCTGCCGGAATTACGCGTGCGAGCTGCCGGTCACCGAGCGCGCGGCGCTCGCCGGGCAGCTCGACGCGCTGCCCAACCGCTGAGCGCGATGAGACATCCTGTGTCAAGCCCGAGGCGCGCCACGGCTGTGCCGGGGCGCGTCCGAGCGATGGCCGGGGGAGTCCGAGGGGGGGGCATAGCCCCCTTCGCTTGAAGAGGCTGGGGGGCCATATCGGGGCCCCCCACGACGATCGATGAGACATCCTGTGTCAAAGCCGAGGCGCGCCACGGCTGTGCCGGGGCGCGTCCGAGCGATGGGGGGTGTGGGGGGCCATATCGGGGCCCCCCACGACGATCGATGAGCCCGACGCGCCGAGCGCTCCTGGCCGTGCTCGCCGTTGCGCTCGTCCCGGTGCGCGCCGCCGCCCAGCTCGACGAGCTGCTCAAGCAGCTGCCCCCGCTGCCCGGCGGCACCCAGCTGCCGTTCCCCCAAGGCGGCGCGCTCGGCGACGTGAAGATCGGCCAGGCGCTCAAGCAGGCGCTCCAGATCGGCATCGAGAACGCGGTCAAGCTGACGGGACGCACCGACGGCTACTTCAAGAACCAGACGATCAAGATCCTCATGCCGGAGAAGCTCAAGACGTTCGAGCGCGGGCTGCGCGCCGTCGGCTACGACCGCCAGGTGGACGACTTGATCTTGAAGATGAACCGCGCCGCCGAGCGCGCGGCGCCGGCGGCCAAGAAGATCTTCTGGGACGCGATCGGCGAGATGACCATCGACGACGGCCGCCGGATCCTGAACGGCTCCGAGACGGCGGCCACCGACTACTTCAAGGACAAGACGACGAGCGAGCTGACCGCCGCGTTCTCGCCCATCGTGCACCGCACGATGGGGGAGGTCGGCGTCACCAGGCAGTACCAGGACCTCTTCGGCCGCGCCCAGAGCATTCCCTTCCTGAGCCTGGAGGCCTTCGACCTCGATCGCTACGTCGTCGGCCGAGCCCTCGACGGCCTCTTCCACATGGTCGGTGACGAGGAAAAGAAGATCCGCGCCAACCCCTCGGCGCGGGTCACCGACCTGCTGCGTGAGGTGTTCGGCCACCGCTGACACCGCGTCGCCTCAGCGAGAGGCGAGATCCCGCGGCGCCGGCGCCCGCGTAGTAGCCGCCGAGGGTGAAGAGGTACGCGGCGAGCACCCAGTGGAATGCGATCGGGATCCCGTGCGTGCGCGAGATGAGCCAGCGGACCAGCAGTGCGAGGGCGTAGACGTAGCTGAAGCCGCGGAGCGCGCGGCCGACCCGCCGCCGCGGCCGCGCCAAGAGCCCGGCGCCACGCCACACCTGCCAGTCGATCGTCAGCTGCACGGCCAGGATCAGGATCTGCACCGGCAACAAGACCGGATAAGGCAGGAGCCCCGAGTACCACGCGCCCATGGGCGGCAGCCACGAGACTCCCGCGAACGCGACGAGCGCCTGCCCGGCGACCCGCGCGAAGAACAGCGCGGTGAGGAGGGTGAGCACGAGCGCGGTGCCGGAGGCGTCGCGTCTCACGACGGGACCTCGGCGGGCTCGTCGACGCACCGCACGACCTCGGCGCGGCTCGCGTCGTCCCATGCCGGCGCGATCGGACTCCACTTGTGCTGCGCCTCGCGGCGCCCGCGCGCGAAATCCGCGCGGCAGAGGCGCTCGGACCAGCCGGCGCGCATCACGAAGAGCCGCGGCCGCTGCAGACGGGCCGAGCCGCGCTTGCACGCGTACTCCATGTTGACGTCGCCGAGGCCGTGGTCGAAGGCGGCCACGAAGTCGGCGAGGGCGCGCCCATCGGCGGCGGGCCGCGGCAGCTCGACGAGCAGGTCGTAGCGCGAGGTCTCCACGTCGGGGACGAGACGGAACTGCCAGACGCCCAGCCCGGTCGCGCGCTCGGCTGCACGCACGGCGTGGAGCACGTGATTGAGGTGCAGCTTCTCGCCCGTGATGTTCACCATGTCGCGGCCCTTGCGCACGAACGCGACTTTCGGCGTGCGCCGGTGGAATCCCTGGACCTCGACGATGTCGTTGAGGTCGTAGCGATAGAGTCCGTTGCCGCCCGTGACGATCACGTAGTAGCGCCGCCCGACCTCGAGCTCGTGAGCGAGCAGGGTGCGTGGCGTCGCCTCCTCGATCGCCTCCTCGGGGACGAACTCGAAGAAGTTGGCGTGCACGGCCAGCACGCCGGCCGCCGAGTGGTCGTCCACGGGAATCGTCAGGCGACCCTCGCTGGCCACGAGCCCCAGGTCGCGGCGCGCGACGCGCGGGCCGAAGTGGGCGTCGAGGTGGCGCGCCTGGATGCCGGCGCTGCCGCCGAGCCAGCACGCGACGAGCGAGAGGTCCGGCCAGCACTCACCGAGGACGAGCCGGCCGTGCCCCTCGACGACGCGCGCCAGCGCGGCGGCGCGCCGTGGATCCGGCGCGAGCCCGGCCGCGAGGGCCGCGCGGAGCTCGCCGGCGCTCACGCCCGCGTGAGTCGTCGGCTCGACGTGATCGACGCCGAGGGTGCCGTCGTGCACCGCGCGCACGAGGGCGGTGGCGCGGCGCGCCGCCGTGTCCGCGAGGCGGAGCAGCGTGCTCGGGTTCGGCATGCCGATCGACGAGATCGAGCGCGCGAGCGCCAGGCGCGCGGCGACGAAGTAGCGCGTCTCGTGGTCACGGATCAGCGCGGCGGCGTACGGGACCGCGTGCCGCCGGCGGATCGGCCAGGGCAGGCGCTGGAAGGTCAGCCCCGTCATCGCTCCGTACGGCAGGCCGCCCGGCGTCACCCCCTCGACGGCCGGACTCACCATCGCGAGCACGTGGCCATCCAGCATCGCGGGATGGTCGCGGAGCGCGTGCACGGTCCACAGCCGCATGAGCGCGGCCATCACGCCTGCCCACGACGCGGTCACCGGCACGAGCTTCGGCTCGCCGGTGGTGCCGCTGGTGGCGGTGAACATGAACGGCGTCTCCGCGGTCAGCACGCGCCGCTCGCCGGCCACGATGCGCGCGACCCACGGGCGGAACGCCTCGTAGTCGCCGATCGGCACTCGCCGGGCGAACTCGGCGGGCGTCGCGCCGGCCGCGAAGGCGTGCTCGCGCCCGAAGGCCGTGTCGGCGTTGTCGCCGAGGAGCCGGCGCAGGACGCGCATCTGGGCGCTGACCGGGTGATCGGCGGCGGCCTCGAAAGCGCGCCGGTGGCGCCACTCGTGGGCGGCGATGGCGTAACGGAGCAGGCGTCCCATGTCATCCCTCCGTCGACAGCTCTCTGACCGTGATCGCGCGCCGGCGCAGGCGCTCCTCCACGACGCGGATGCCGAGGCCGGGGCCCGTCAGCAGCGGGGCCTCGCCCCGGTGGCCGAAGCGCACGCTCTCGACGCTGACGTCCTCTGCGAGCAGCAGCGTGCCGAACGACCCCTCGACGAAGGTGACCTCCGGCAGCGCGGCGGCGAGGTGGCGGCCGGCGGCGGAGAGGATGGCCGTCTCGCCCACCTGACTTCCCACCTGGACGCCGACACCTACCGCGCTCCCGCGCGCGGCGATGGCGAGCGAGCGGGCCAGGCCGCCGCACTTGGAGATGCGCACGTTGAAGAAGTCCGCCGCCTTGGCCTCGATCAGAGCGTCGGCGTCGGCCTCCGTCACCAGCGACTCGTCCACCATCACGGGAACCGGGGTGGCCTGTCGCAGCCGGGCGAGGTCGTCGACGGGCCCGCGCGGTAACGGCTGCTCGACCGCCGCGATCCCCAGTGGCGCCACGGCGTCGAGGACGGCGACGGCGCGCTCGAACGTCCAGGCGCCATTGGCGTCCAGCCGCAGGGTGACGCCCGGGCCGAGCGCCTCGCGCACCGCCGTCACGCGGGCGACATCGTCGTCGAAGCCGACCTTGACCTTCACGTGGCGCATGCCAATGGCCCGCATCCGGCGCGCGTGCTGGACGGCGCGCTCGACCGATCCAGCGGTGACGACGCCGCTGTACGTCACCCGCGTCCGCCTCGGCGGCAACACGCTCGCCATCGGGCGGCCGACGCGGCGAAGCGCACAGTCGAGCATGGCCAGCTCCAGCGCGGCGCGAGCGGCGTTCGGGGCGAGTGCCCCGGCCAGGTACGTCTCCGGTAGGAAGGTGGCGAGACCCGCGAGGTGACCGGCGGGCGGCAGGTCGCGTCCGGCCACTCGCGGCCAGAGGTCACGGCCGAGATGCTCGAGCATCGTCTCGACCGTCTCGCCGGTGACGTAGGGGCGCGGCGTTCCCTCGCCGAAGCCCTCGGTCCCCGCGTCGTCGCGGACGCGCACGACGACGGAGTCGGACCAGCGCCGCTCGGTGGCGCTGTGGCTGAAGGCCTCGACGAACGGGATGCGGAGCGCGTAGAGCGTCGCACCGACGAGCCTCATCGCGGCGTCCCCGCCGCGGTCGCGTCGCGGAAGTAGCGCCGCGTGAACACGTTCTCGCGCAGCGTCATCTCGACGATCGTCAGCGCCTCGTCGTCGGTGAACTCGTAGTAGGCGGCGTACGCTCCGAGATCGGCCAGCCCCTGCTCGGCGTGGCGCACGTCCACCTCCGAGTGGTGGGTGAACCACTCGAGCGCCGGGGCCGCCAGCCCGTGGTGGGTCGCCAGCGCCCGGGCGATGCGGCCGGAGACCCGCGAGAGCATGAACTCGAAGGCGACGATCTCGGTGAGCGCGGCCAGCCCGACCTCGCGCAGCGTGCCGTAGAGCAGGGGCTCGGTCACTATCCGTCGAACGTCGTCCGCCGCCTGGGCCTCGACCTCCACCAGCCGGTGTCCGAGCCCGGCGGCCCGGAGCAGATCCTCCAGCAGCGCGGGGTGCGGGCGCTCCGACTCCGCTTCGAGGCCGAGCTCCTCGAGGAGATTTCCGAGGAGGTCGCGCGCCGCCGCGGGAGGCGCGAGCGCGTACAGGAAGGCCACGAGCTGCGGCGACTTCAGATGGGCGCGCGCCACGTTCTCGATGAAGGCGTCGTAGTCCCCGCAGCCCGCTTCCAGCGCCGCGAACTCCGGCGATCCGGTGAAGGCCTCGACCTGCCGTTCGAACAGCGCGCGGACCGTCTTCGTCTCCATGTCGTCCTCCTGTCGATCCAAGGCTGTGCGGGCATAGTCCACGTGACGTGCCAGAGGTTGGAGGCCGTAAAATCAAGGCTTTTCCGAGAGTGCAGGCGGGAAGCTGGACATTCGAGGCCCATCCTCTGTACATTCACTGTCGGGTGTACATCAGATGTCCGGGGTGACCTTCCTAGCCGGCGGCGATCGCGCCCTCGCCGAGGCGATCTCGCGCCTGGCCTACTGCAACCCGTTCCTGCCGGAGCGGATCGAGTGCGAGCGCGCGGCGCTGGGCCCCGCCTTCGTGGCCGGCGGCACCCTCTGGCACGCCACCGGCGAGCCCGATCCGATGCCGAACGTGGCCGCGCTCGGCAAGCTCTCGGAGGCGCTGGCCGGGCGTCTGGCCGCGCGGCTCACCGAGGGCGTGAGGCCGAGCGCCGAGGACCTTCAGCTCTACGAGGACGTGGTCGTCTACCTGCTGTTCAGCCGCTACGAGGAAGAGCTCTATCGGCTGCTCGACGACCGCCGCGTGGCGACCGCCCCCGTGGGCTTCTACCGGAAATTCCGCCAGGACGTCGAGCGCTTCCTGCAGATTCCGCGGGCCACGCTGCTGGCCGATCGCGACGTGCCCCACCTGCTGGCCAGCTACTTCCAGATCCGCCGGGCGTTCCACCACATCTTCCGCAACATCATTGGTAACTCGGCGTCGATCGTCCGACTGCGCGCCGCCGTCTGGCAGTCCATCTTCACGCGCGACATGCGGCGCTATCGGCGCTCGCTCTATCAGCGGCTGGGCGACGTCGCCACGCTCATCTGCGGGCCGTCGGGCACGGGCAAGGAACTGGTGGCGCACGCGATCGGCCTGGCGCGCTACATCCCGTTCGATCCCGAGCGCCAGGCGTTCGCCGAGGACGCCGCCGGCGCGTTCTACACCCTGAACCCCTCGGCGCTCTCGCCGACGCTGATCGAGTCGGAGCTGTTCGGCCACCGCCGCGGCGCGTTCACGGGCGCCGTGCAGGACCGCACCGGCTGGCTGGAGGTCTGCCCGCCGCTGGGCGCGGTGTTCCTCGACGAGATCGGCGAGCTCGACGCGGCCGTCCAGGTGAAGCTGCTGCGCGTGCTCCAGACGCGGAGCTTCCAGCGACTCGGCGACACGCGTGACCGGCGCTTTTCGGGCAAGATCATCGCCGCCACCAACCGCGACCTGCCGCGAGAGATGGAGGCCGGCCGCTTCCGCGAGGACTTCTACTACCGGCTCTGCTCGGACCTCATCGTCACGCCCCCGCTCGCCGAGCAATTGCGCGACGCGCCCGCCGAGCGGGGCGCCCTGGTGCGCTTCATCGCCCGGCGGGTTGCGGGCGACGCCGAGGCGGAGAGCCTCGCGCAGGAAACCGAAGGCTGGATCGACGCGCACCTGGGCGCCGGATACCGCTGGCCGGGCAACGTTCGTGAGCTGGAGCAGTGCGTGCGCAACGTGATGATCCGCGGCGAGTATCGGCCGCCGCGCGCGGGCAACCCGTCGGCGCGCCGGCGCATCGCCGACGAGGTGATGGTCGGCACGCTCAGCGCCGAGGAGGTCCTACGGCGCTACTGCACGCTGGTCTACGCGGACACCGGCAGCTACCAGGAGACCGGCCGCAGATTGGGCCTCGATCGCCGGACGGTACGCGAGAAGGTCGACCCCACTCTTCTCGATGAGTTGCGGCGTGATAGCTGAGTCTCGAATTTAGCTTCGTTTCGCCGTTCGCTCCTCTGCGCGGCGCCTGCTCCAGGCTCCTCAGGCCGATTCCGGGCCTCGGCGACTGACGATTCCCGTCAGGCGTGGACAGATTGGACCGACGAATCTGGCATTGCGGAAGAGGGGGTTAGCACCGTAACCCATTGATCCGGCAGAACGTAGCGGCTGTGGCATCCGCTCTGCACCTCCGAGCGTCGTCATGTGTCGTCTGCCTGTGTCTTCAAAGGGTCCCTACTGCCGCGGACGCGCCTCCGCGCACTCGAACGGCTCGGTACAGCCGTCATTCGTGTTGCGGAGGCCGCAATGGGGCGCCACACCCGACTCGTAGCCGTCCTGATCATCCTGATCGCTCTCGCGCTGATCCCGGGGGGGACATCGCTGGCCGGGCGTCGTGACGACGATCGCCGAGGCGCCGCCGCCAAGCTCGAGGAAAAATCAGAGGCCTGGCGGCAGGCGAAATCAGAGGACTCGGACGACGACGACAAGGGGCCGTGGATCAACGGCGTGTCACCGAAAGTTCGCAAGCGCGTCGCCGGCGGCGACCGCGCGCGTGTCCTCGTTTCGCTGCGGCTGCCGGGCCGCGGTCACGTTCCCGAAGGCCGCCTGACCCACGCGGCCGCGGCCCTGCAGCGCTCCGACATCAAGCAGGTCGGCGGCCAGCTGATGTCGCGGCTGCGCAAGGCCAACTATCGCGTCGTGCACCGATACGACTACGTGCCGCTCATCGCGCTCGAGGTCGACGCCGACGCGCTCGCCGGCCTCGAAGGCTCGTCGCTGTGGGTGGACCGCGTCTTCGATGACGCGATCAAGCGGCCCATCCTCGCCGAGAGCGTGCCGCTCATCGGCGCCGATCGCGCGTGGGGTCGCGGGTTCGACGGCAGCGGTACGGTCGTCGCGGTGCTGGACACGGGCGTGGATTCCACGCACCCGTTCCTCCTCGGCAAGGTGGTCGAGGAAGCCTGCTACTCGAGCATGCTGGCCAAGCACAGCACGACGTTCTGCCCCAACGGCGCCGAGGAGCAGGTCGGGCCTGGAGCGGCGGTGCCCTGTCCGCTCGACGCGCAGGGTTGCTTCCACGGCACGCATGTCGCGGGTATCGCGGCCGGCGACGGCGCCACCGCCGGCGTGACGTTCTCGGGCGTGGCTCCGGGCGCCCAGCTCATGGCCGTGCAGGTGTTTTCCAAGTTCATCTCCGTATCCGACTGCGGGCCATTCAACACGCCGTGCGTCGGCGCGTACACCTCGGACCTCATCGCGGGCCTCGAGCGCGTGTACGCCGTGCATGGCACCCGTAACATCGCGTCCGTCAACATGAGCCTCGGCGGCGGCTCGTTCAGTGCGTACTGCGACGCCGAGCCGGAGAAGGCGATCATCGACACGCTGCGCTCGGCCGGGATCGCCACGGTGGTTGCGTCAGGCAACGACGGCTCGCCGACCGCGCTGTCGTCGCCGGCCTGTATCTCGTCCGCCGTCAGCGTCGGATCCACCACGAAGTCGGACGCCGTGTCGTCCTTCTCGAACGTCGCGCCGTTCATGTCGCTGTTCGCCCCGGGCGAGGACATCCTCTCGTCGGTCACCGGCGGAGGCTTCGCCATGCTGAGCGGAACGTCCATGGCGACGCCGCACGTGGCCGGCTCCTGGGCGATCTTGAAGCAGGCGGCGCCGGCGGCCACGGTGGATCAGACGCTCGCCGCGCTGCAGTCGACGGGCGTGCCCATCACCGACACGCGGAGCGGGACGCCGGTCACCCGACCGCGCATCCGCGTCGACCTGGCGCTGAACCAGCTGGACCCGCCGACGCTGACGGTGGCGGCGGTGACACCCGGCCAGGGGAAGACCGGGACGACGGTTTCGGTGACGATCGACGGTACCGGCTTCGTGACGGGCGCCGGTGTGAACGCGGGCGCGGGGATCACGGTGAGCAACGTCGCCGTCCTGTCCGCGACGCGGCTGACGGCGCGCTTCGCGATCGCCGCCGGCGCGACGCTCGGCGGGCGCAACGTGAAGGTCACGATCCCGAGCGAGATGGCGACGCTGAACAACGCCTTCACCGTGGTGCCGGCGGTGACGCTCAACCTGGCGTACAACGGCAAGCTGCGTGACCGCGTCGGTGGCGGCGATACCGCCCGGACGCCGGACGGCGCCCTCGACGGGACGTTGACGCTGACGCTGAACGCGACCGACGGCCGCACGATCACCGCGCTGCGCCTGCAGAACGCGAGCGGTGGCGTGTGGGACACGACGGCGCCGAACGCCGCGTGGCTGCTGGGCGTGGCCGCCGCGCTGGATAGCCCGCTGCTCAACGACGCCACGACCATGGGCGTGAACACGACGTTGACCGACGGCGGAACCCTGCGCCTGTTCGCCTCGGATTATGGCAACGGGCTCGGCTTCGCAGTCGGGCAGCAGCTGACGGTGACCGCGACGTTGTCGGACGGCACGTCGGTGCAGGCGACGACGACGGTGAGCAGCACGACGCCGACCGTGACCGCGGTCACGCCGAATCAGGGGACGTCGGGCTCCGCGGTGTCGGTGACGATCGACGGCAGCGGGTTCGTCAACGGCGCCGCTGTCAGCGCGGGCGTCGGGATCACGGTGAATGGCGTCGTCTTCGTGTCGTCGACTCGGTTGACGGCGACGTTCACGATCGCCAGCGACGCGGGGGGCGGCGCGCGCGACGTGACGGTGACGAGCCCCGGTGGCACCGGCGGGACGCTCGCCAATGCGTTCACCGTGACGACGCCGGAGACCGTCGTCCTCTCGCTCACGTACAACGGCAAGCTGCGCGACAAGGTCGGCGGCGGCGACACGGCGCGCGCGCCGGACGGCGCCGCCGACGCGACCATGACCCTGACGCTGAGCGCCCCCGGCGGGCGCAC
>Ga0209802_1003402_pt1 | contig 10686 bp, 9 predicted proteins | sample GraSoiAngelo_129_FD_185886 | JGI IMG/M metagenome (GOLD analysis project Ga0209802, IMG submission 185886) | Grasslands soil microbial communities from the Angelo Coastal Reserve, California, USA - 14_0927_12_40cm (SPAdes) (version 2) | ecosystem: Environmental > Terrestrial > Soil > Grasslands ... | reverse complement strand
CGGACGGTCGAATAGGCCCAACTGCAGTTCCTCAGCTTTGGTGAAAGGAATGGGATAGTTCTCGGTGAAGCAGGCGTTGCAGTAGCGATCGCTGTTGCCGGGCGCGGCGGCCAGGAGCCCTTCCAGGCTCAGGTAGGCGAGCGAGTCGGCGGTGATGTACTTGCGGATCTCCTCGATTGAGTGCGTCGAGCCGATCAGCTCCTTCTTGGTGGGCGTGTCGATCCCGTAGAAGCACGGCGAGATAATCGGCGGGGACGAGATCCTCATGTGGACCTCCTTCGCCCCCGCGTGGCGGATCATCTTAACGATCTTGCGGCTCGTGATGCCGCGCACGATGGAATCGTCCACCACAACCACCCGCTTGCCCTCCAGGACCTCTGGTACGGCGTTCAGCTTCACCTTGACGCCAAAGTGCCGGATTCGCTGCTCCGGTTCGATGAAGGTCCGGCCCACGTAGTGGTTGCGGATGAGGCCCTGCTCGAACGGGATGTGCGCCCCTTCGGCGTACCCCAGCGCCGCCGGCACGCCCGAGTCGGGCACCGGAATCACGATGTCGGCCGGCACGGGGAATTCCTTGGCGAGCTGACGGCCCAGCGCCTTGCGGGCGGCGTACACGTTGTTCCCGTAGATCTTGCTGTCCGGGCGGGCGAAGTAGATGTGCTCGAAGATGCACATCGCCGGCTTGACCTTGGGGAAGGGATGGTAGGAGTGGAGGCCCTTGTCGTCCATCAGGATCAGTTCGCCGGGCTCGATGTCGCGGATGGCATCGGCACCGATCAGGTCGAACGCGCAGGTCTCCGATGCGACGACCCAGGCCTCCTTGATCCGCCCCAGGCACAGCGGGCGGAACCCCCACGGATCGCGGGCGGCGATCAACCCGTTGTCGGTGAGCAGCGTGATGGAGAACGCGCCCCGCACCTGGTTCAGCGCGTCGAAGATGCGATCCAGTAACAGGCTCTCTTTGGACTGCGCGATCAGGTGGATGATCACCTCGCTGTCGGACGTGGACTGGAAGATGGCGCCGTAGGCTTCCAGTTCGTTGCGCAGCATCTGGGCGTTGATCAGATTGCCGTTATGGGCCAGGGCGAGGTTGCCGAAGGCGAAGTTGACGACCAGCGGCTGGGCGTTTTTCAGGTCGCTGGAGCCGGCCGTGGAGTAGCGGTTGTGACCGATCGCCGAGCGGCCGGGCAGGCGCTTCAGCCGGTCCTTGGTGAAGACTTCGGCCACCAGCCCCATGGCCTTTTCCCAATGGAATTGCTCACCGTCATTCGAGACGATGCCGGAGCTTTCCTGGCCGCGGTGCTGCAGGGCGTACAGGCTGAGATAGGCGAGGTTGGCCGCTTCCTTGTGCCCGTACACGCCGACGACGGCGCACTCGTCGTGGAATTTGTCGGGGGTGATGACGGCGCTGGCCTCGCTCATGCGTGTCCTCTTTCCCCGGTTTCTAGGGCGGCCCGGAGGGCCCCACGCCATATTCTATCAAGTTTGTCGCACGGCCGGTCAACCTTGAGCGCCGTCCGGCCCCGGTCGTCCCGGATGGAGATCATCAGCCGGCGGCCGGTGACGAACCCCAGAACCGAGCACGGCACGCGTTCGTGCCCCGCCATCGCCACTATTTTCTCACGATCGGCCGATTTCACCGAGAGAATAATGCGGGACTGAGACTCGCCGAACAGGAGGCTGTCCTGCCGCAGCCCGTGACCGTCCAGCGCGATCTCCGCGCCCAGTGGCCCGTTCGTCGCTGACAGGCATGACTCGGCCAGCGCGACGGCCAGACCCCCTTCCGCGCAATCGTGGGCTGACCGCACCAAGCCCTGCTCGATTGCCTGCAGCACGACGCGATGCAGCGCGACCTCTCGCTCGAGATTCAGTACCGGGGGCGTCCCCTGCTCCCGGTGATGGACCACCCGGAGGTATTCGGTCCCGCCGAGGTCCTCGCCGGTCTCCCCTAACAGGAGGATTGCATCGCCTTCCGCTGTGAACCCCTGGGAGACCGCCTGCTCGACGTGGTCCAGTAGCCCGACCATCCCAATGATCGGAGTCGGATAGATCGACAGCCCCCGGGTTTCATTATAGAAGCTCACGTTCCCACTCACCACGGGAATCTGCAAGGCCTTGCAGGCGTCGGCGATGCCCTCAACGGCCAGGAGGAACTGCCACATAATGTCTGGGCGTTCCGGGTTGCCAAAGTTCAGGCAATCGGTGAGGGCCAGTGGCCGTGCGCCCACGCAGACGAGATTGCGCGCGGCCTCGGCGACGGCACAGGCAGCGCCCGTATACGGGTTCAGCACGCAGTAGAGACTGTTACAGTCCGCCGTGACGGCCAAGGCCTTGTCTGTGCCCTTAATCCGCAGGACCGCCGCGTCCGCCCCGGGGCGGATCACGGTGTTGGTCTGGACCATGTGGTCGTACTGCTCGAAGACCCAGCCCTTATGGGTGATCGTTGGCGAGGCCAGCAGCGTCTCCAGCACGGCGTTGCAATCCGTCGGCTCCGGGATCAGTTCAAGTTGGAGGGACTGAAGGAAGTCCTGATAGGCCGGCGCTTCCGCCGGGCGCTCGTACGTTGGAGCGTCCTCAGTCAGCGCGCGCGCGGGCACCTCGGCCACCACAGCCCCTTGCTCTTTGACGCGCAGGAGTCCGTCGTTTGTCACCCGGCCGATCACGGCAGCATCCACGTCCCACTTCTTGCAGATGTCCAGGACATCCCCTTCCCGTCCAGGCTTTGCGACAAGCAGCATCCGCTCCTGGGACTCCGACAGCAGCACCTCATAGGGCGTCATGCCCGCCTCGCGCCTGGGCACGTTCGCCAGCTCCAATTCGATGCCGGTGCCGGCCCGCGACGCCATCTCGCAGGAGGAGCTGGTCAGCCCGGCCGCGCCCATGTCCTGGAGCCCGACCAGCAGGTCCTGCTCCATCAGCTCGAGGCAGGCTTCCAGCAGGAGCTTTTCCGTGAAGGGATCCCCGACCTGGACCGTCGGCCGCTTGGATTCCGAGCCTTCATCGAACGAATCGGACGCCATCGTCGCGCCATGAATGCCGTCGCGGCCCGTCTTGGACCCGATGTAGATTACTGGGTTGCCCACTCCAGAGGCCCGTCCACGGAAGATCCGGTCCCCACGGGCGATGCCGAGACAGAAGACGTTCACGAGCGGGTTGTGGTTGTAAATCTCGTTGAAAGAGACCTCGCCACCCACCGTGGGCACGCCGATGCAATTGCCGTAGCCGGCGATCCCTGCCACGACGCCGCTGAACAGGTATCGGTTTCTTGGCTGATCAAGCGGGCCGAACCGCAGGGAGTCCAGCAGCGCGATCGGCCGCGCGCCCATCGTGAAGATGTCGCGGAGGATGCCCCCCACTCCCGTCGCGGCGCCTTGGTACGGCTCGATGAACGACGGGTGGTTGTGGCTCTCCATTTTGAAGACGGCCGCCAGCCCGTCGCCGATGTCCACGACGCCGGCGTTCTCGCCAGGCCCCTGGATAACGTGCGCGCCTTCCGTCGGGAGCTTCTTGAGAAATGCCCTGGAGCTCTTGTAAGAGCAATGCTCGCTCCACATCACCGAGAACATTCCGAGTTCGGTGAGGTTCGGTTCCCGGCCCAGCAGGCTGACGATCTTCTGATATTCCTCCTCGGTCAGCCCATGCTGGGCGATGAGGTCTTTGATGCTCGAACTCACGTCGTTGCCAGGGCAGGCTTTCGAGATTTCACGGCATCCAGCAGCGAGAGCAGAAGTAGCTGTCCGTCTTCGTTGCCGAGGAGGGCGTCGGCGCAGCGCTCCGGATGAGGCATCATCCCGAGGACGTTGCCGGCGGCGTTCGTAATCCCCCCGATGTTGTCGAGCGAGCCATTGGGGTTGGCCTCCGGCGTGACCGCGCCGTCTTTCGTGCAGTAGCGGAAGACGACCTGGTTCTTGGCTTTCAGAGTAGAGAGCGTCGCCTGGTCAGCATAGTAGTTGCCTTCGCCGTGGGCTATCGGGAGGGTCAATACCTGACCTGGTTTGCAGCGGCTGGTGAAGGGCGTCACTGTGTTCTCGATGCGAACATGAATGTCCTTACAGATAAAGGAAAGGGAACGGTTGCGCAGCATGGCGCCCGGCAGCAGTCCCGCTTCCAACAAGATTTGAAAGCCATTGCAGATACCGAGGACGAGTCCTCCGGCTTCGGCAAAGCGGATGACCGCCGTCATCACGGGTGAGAACCGGGCGATCGCACCGGTGCGAAGATAGTCCCCGTAGGAGAAGCCGCCGGGAATGATGACCGCATCTAATGGCGGAAGCCTTGATTCCTTGTGCCAGATGAAGTCAGCCTGGGCGCCCAGCACCTGTGTCACGGCCTCATGACAGTCGCGATCGCAATTGGACCCAGGGAAGACGAGGACACCGATGCGCAATGGAGCAGTCATTCCACCAGCTCGATCCGATACTCTTCAATAATGGTGTTGGCCAGGAGACGCTCGCACATGGCTTTGACTTCGGCCTCCGCGCCGGCCCGATCGTTCGTGGCCAGTTCAAGCTCGATGAGCTTCCCCACCCGCACATCCTTCACGCCGGTATAGCCCAGCGAGCTGAGGGCATGCTGGACAGCCTGGCCCTGGGGGTCCAGGATGCCTCGCTTCAAGGTGACGGAGACCTTGGCCTTCATGCCTTTCCCCGCGTGCGGGGCGCGCGCGCTTTGCCGGAGGAGCCGAACACGCGCTTGAAAACCTCGGGGACATGGCGCGTGTAGGCTTCCGCGTCGAAGCACATCCCGATCGCCTTGTCCGATAGATGGCGCGTAATGAAGGGGTCCTTCTCGACCAGATCCCGGAACGGCGTCCTCCCCTCCCAGGCCGCCATTGCCAAGCGTTGCACGGCCTCGTATGCCTGCGCGCGCGGCGCGCCTTGCCGCACCAGCTCCAGCATCAGGCGCTGGGAGTAGATGACGCCACCGGTCAGCTCAAGATTCCGCCGCATTCGGTCTGGATACACCACGAGGTCGGCCATGAGGTCCGTGAACCGCGCCAGCATGAAGTCCACGAGGATCGTGCTGTCGGGGATGATCACCCGCTCGACCGATGAGTGGCTGATGTCGCGCTCGTGCCACAGAGCGACGTTCTCCAGGGCAGCCAGGCTGTTTGCACGGACCAGCCGAGCCAAGCCGCAGAGGTTCTCCGAGACGATCGGGTTGCGCTTGTGTGGCATGGCGGAGGAGCCCTTTTGTCCCGGCGTGAAGGGTTCCTCCACTTCCAGCACCTCCGTCCGCTGCAGGTGGCGGATTTCGGTGGCGAACTTCTCGATGCTGCTGGCCAGCAGGGCCAGCGCGGTGAGATACGCGGCGTGCCGGTCGCGCTGGACGATCTGATTGGAGGCGGGCGCCGGCGTGAGCCCCAGATTCTTACAGACATAGGCTTCAACGTCGGGCGACAGGTGCGCGAAGGTCCCCATGGCGCCTGACACTTTGCCGTACGCGATCCCCTGGCGCGCCGCGTGCACCCGCTCGCGATGGCGCCTCGTCTCGTCGTACCAGATGGCCAGCTTGATCCCGAACGTGATGGGCTCGCCGTGGATGCCGTGAGAGCGTCCGATCATCAGGGTATCGCGATGCTCCAGCGCGCGCGTACGGAGCACGGCGAGCAGTCGGTCGAGCTCGCCCAGGATCGCATCGGCGGCCTCGACCATCAGCACGGCCAGCGAGGTATCCAGGATGTCGGAGGAGGTCAAGCCCATATGCAGATAGCGGGCGGCCGGGCCGACCTGCTCGGAGATGGATTCGAGGAAGGCGATGACGTCGTGCTTCGTGACCCGTTCCAACGCCTCGATGCGCGCCGGCTTGATGCGGGCCCTGGCCCGAATCTGCTTGACCGCCGATGGGGGGATCAGCCCTTTCTTCGCCAGGGCCTCGCAGGCCAGGAGCTCCACTTTGAGCCAGGTTTCATACTTGCGCGCGGGCTCCCAGATCGCTTTCAGATGAGGCCTGGAGTAGCGGTCAATCATGAGTCACCGACGTGACCGCTTCCCGCGCTTTGCTCTGCAGGCGAGGGTCCTCGCGAAGGATGCGGTCCAGGATGCCGTTGACGAAGGACCCCGATTGCTCGTCGCCGAACAACTTCACGATCTCGATGGCTTCGTTGAGCGTGACGCGGGCAGGAACGTCCGGCAGGTACAGGAGTTCATAGACCGCCATTCGCAGGACGGTCCGATCGGTGATCGCCATCCGGTGAACGGTCCAGTGCTCGGCGTAGCGGCCGAGCAGTCTGTCCAGTTCGTCTGCGTGGGTGATGACCCCGTTGACGAGGCCTTCGGCAAAGGTCTTGGCCTCCGCGTGTGTCGGGTTCTGCGCCCAGAAGTCCTCCAGCCAGCCGGACGTGTCGCGATGGATATCCCACTGGTACAGGATTTGGAGGGCCAGCTCGCGTCCCTTGCGGCGCAGGCTCATCGTGACCTCTTCCGCGAAGGCCGGTGTTTGGAAAGACCAGGGAGGCGCTTCATTAGATTGGCCATCTCGATCGCCGAGACTCCAGCGTCATATCCTCTATTGACTCCTCCTACTGCGGAGCGCGCATGCGCTTGTTCTTCGGTATCGGTGGTCAGCACGCCGAAGATGACCGGCAAGCCATAGTCATAGGACACCCGCGCAATCCCGCGGCTGACCTCGGCGCTGATGTACGCGAAGTGGGGCGTCTCCCCGCGGATCACGGCACCGAGACAGATGATGGCGTCATAGCGGCGGGAACGCGCCAATCGGGACGCGACCAGGGGAATCTCGAACGCCCCGGGGACGAGCACCACGTCGATCGCCTCGTCACGGGCTCCGCCTTTACGCAAGGCGTCGAGCGCACCTTCCAGCAGTCGCTTCGTGACATCCTCGTTGAACCGGCTGCGCACGATCGCGAACCGCAGCCCGGCGGCCGCACCTCCCCCTTCGATCATCGTCGCCATGCGGTATGTACTCTGTCTACGATCAGACCTTGTCGAGGAGGTGACCCAGTTTGAGCTTCTTCGTTCTCAGGTAGCGAATGTTCGAGTCCTGAGGCGAAATCTCGATCGGCACGCGCTCGACAACCCGGAGCCCGTAGCCCTCCACCCCGACAATCTTCCTAGGATTGTTGGTGATCAACCGGATCTTGTGCAGCCCCAACTTCACCAGGATCTGCGCGCCGACCCCGTAGTCCCGCAAGTCAGGCTTGAAGCCGAGCGCCAGGTTGGCCTCGACGGTGTCTTTGCCTTCGTCCTGCAGCTTGTACGCCCGCAGCTTGTTCACCAAGCCGATGCCGCGCCCCTCCTGGTTCAGGTACAGGAGCACCCCCTGCCCCACCTTCTCGATCATCTGCAGCGCGTGATGGAGCTGTTCGCGGCAGTCGCAGCGAAGCGACCCGAGCACATCGGACGTGAGGCATCCGGAATGCACGCGGACCAGGACCTCGTCATCCGGTTTGATCGTGCCCTTGACCAGCGCGACGTGGGCGCCGTGATCCAGGTCGTTTTCGAAGACATGCGCGATGAAGTCGCCGAAGGTCGTCGGGAGCTTGGCCTGTGTCACCTCGTGGACGAAGGTCTCCCGCTGCATCCGGTACTCGATCAGGTCCTTGATCGTGACCAGCTTGAGATGATGCCGCTTGGCGATCTCGTGGAGCTGCGGCACCCGGGCCATGGTCCCGTCGTCGTTCATGATCTCGCACAGGACGCCGGCCGGGTAGAGCCCGGCCAGGCGCGCCAAGTCCACCGAGCCCTCGGTTTGCCCTGCGCGCTTGAGGACGCCCCCCTTGTCCGCTCTCAGTGGAAAGACGTGACCCGGACGGGCGAGATCGGCTGGCTTGGCCTTGGGATCAATCGCCGTCAGGATGGTGGTGGCCCTATCCTTGGCCGAGATGCCAGTGGTAATGCCGCGGCGGGCGTCAATCGAGATGGTGAAGGCAGTGCCGAACGGCGCGGTGTTCTCGGCGACCATGGGGGGCAACTGGAGTTCCTCCACTCGCTCGGGCGTCAGGGCCAAGCAGATCAAGCCTCGCCCGTGCATGGCCATGAAGTTGATGGCCTCGGGGGTGACCTTCTCGGCCGCCAAGATGAAATCGCCTTCATTTTCGCGGTCTTCGTCATCCACCAGGATGGCCATGTGGCCCTTTCTGATGTCTGCTATGGCGCTTTCAATGGAGTCGAATTTCATACGGGCTTCCATGAGAAATGCTTTATCTACTATAGAGATACGAGCAGTCGGTGTCAAATGCGGGGAACCATGTGCTGGAGAGCCGGCCGCCAGAACATCATGACCACAGGCATGACTAGGACGCACACCGCGGCGAAGATGGCGAAGCCCGTCGCGTAGGTACCGCTGAGGTCTTTGAAGAGGCCGAGCAGCGAGGGTAAGAGAAACCCACCGATGCCGCCAGCCGCGCCGACTAACCCCGAAATGGTTCCGATCTCCCGTCTGAACCGTTGGGGTACAACCTGAAAGATCACGCCATTCCCCATCCCCAAGCAGGTCATCGCGAGACAGAGCGTTGCGAGAGCGACGGGGAAAGGAAACAACACGGAAGCCACTCCCGTAAAGACCGCGATCGCCGGATACAGCAGAGAGAGCACCCGGAGTCCCCCGCACCGGTCGGCGATGAAGCCTCCCACCGGGCGGGAGAAACTTCCGGCCAGCGCGCAGGCGGCTGCCGCCCAGCCGGCCTCCACCCGGGACAACCCGTATTGGTCGAAGAAAAAGATGCTCAGATAGCTGCTGAGGCCTACGAATCCCCCGAACGTAATCGCGTACAGCGCGCAGAACCAGTAGGTATCCGGCTCTCTCAGCAGCGCGGCGAACTCTCGATGGTGTGTGGAGCCATCCATCGGCTCGTGGTCCCGGGCCAGCATCCAATACACTGCGGCGATGATGACGACGACGGGGATCACGAGACCGAAGACGCCATGCCATCCGAACGTGACGGCCAGGAGCGGGGCCAATGCAATGCTGACGATGGCGCCACTGTTCCCCGATCCGGCCACGCCCATGGCCAGACCCTGGTGCGCGAGTGGGTATGCGCGGCTTGCGAGGGGCAGCGAGACGGCAAAGCTTGCGCCCGCAACGCCGAGCAAGAGTCCGACGCCGATCATTTGCGCGAAGCTCTCCCCGGCTTGCCACGCCCAGACCAATGGAACCGCAGTCAGCAGCATGCTGGTGAACCCAATCCGTCGGGGCCCGTACTGGTCCGACAGGACTCCGATCCCGATCCGAAAGAGCGATCCCCCGAGCAGGGGGACTGCCACCAGAAAGCCTTTTTGCGTGGCGGTCAGCCCGAAGTCCTGGGCAATGAAGACCCCCAAGGCTCCTATGAGGACCCAGGTCATGAAGCTGACTTCAAAATGGAGCCAGGCGGCCAGGAGAGACTGCCAGCGGCCGCTGCGAAGGGCATGAAGGAGTGGCACGGCGTTGATTATAGCAGAGAAAACCGAGGGGTTTCGTTATAATAGCAGGCTACTTATGGAATCCTCAGAAGCCAAGGGTGAGACTCAGAGCGAGGCCTCGGAGACCGAGGAAGTCGAAGACGCCGAGGTGCACGAGGCTGAATCTCTGTTCGAGCAGGAGCTTCCTGCCGAAGAGTTCGACGTCCCCCTGTCGGTCCAGCCGGGGGAACAGGCTGACGATTCGCAGGACACCTCGCTAGTCCCGTATGACCCGCTCCAGCGCTACCTCGCCGAGGTCCGGAAATATCCGTTCCTGTCCAAGGAAGAGGAACTGCAGCTCTTCCACGAGTATCGAACGACGGGCAACCGCGAGGCCGCGGTCAAGTTGATCCTCTCCAACCTGCGCATCTCCGTAGCGATTGCGGCGGAGTACCTCCACTCCGGGGCCGATTACATGGACCTGATCCAAGAAGGCAACGTGGGGCTCATGCAGGCCATCCGGAAATTCGACACGACGAAGGGCGTACGGTTCCACTCCTACGCGGCCTGGTGGGTGCGGGCGTATGTGCTTCGGTATCTCCTGAACACCTACCGGCTGGTGAAGATCGGGACTACGCAGGACCAGCGTAAGCTCTTCTATAACCTGAACAAAGAGAAACGCAAGCTGGAGCGCGAAGGCTTTGTGCCCGACACCAAGCTCCTCGCCGACCGCCTGAATGTCCGCGAGCGCGACGTCGTGGAGATGAGTCAGCGCCTGGGGAGCTGGGACGTCTCCCTGGATGCCCCCATCGGACCTGAGCAGGAAGGAACCTTGATGGAGATCCTGCCTGCCCAGGAGACGCCGGCGGACGAGAGCCTGGCGGATGAGGAACTCCGCGAACTCTTCCGGCGGAAGCTCGCAGAGTTTGCCGCTACGCTCGACGACCGGTACGCGGATATCCTGCGCAACCGGATCCTCTCGGAGAATCCGATGACACTCGACGACATCGGCAAGAAGTACAACATCTCGCGGGAGCGTGCCCGCCAGTTGGAGGAAAAGATCATCAAGCGGCTGCGGGAGTATCTAAAGAAGGAGATCAAGGACTTCGAGTTGCTCAAGCCGTAAAGGAAGCGTCCGCTCGACGAGCGGGCATGGTCCCGATCAGCACGCCGGCCATAATCAGACCGCTCCCCACCAAGCCCATGGCATCCAGACGCTCGCCCAGGACCAGCCAGGAGAGCCATGCGGCCAAGGCCGGCTCGAGCGCGAAGATCAAGGCCACGCGCTGGGCGGGAACATGCTGCTGCGCCCACACTTGCACGCAAAACGCCAGCGCCGTGGCCA
>Ga0209802_1003397_pt1 | contig 10692 bp, 9 predicted proteins | sample GraSoiAngelo_129_FD_185886 | JGI IMG/M metagenome (GOLD analysis project Ga0209802, IMG submission 185886) | Grasslands soil microbial communities from the Angelo Coastal Reserve, California, USA - 14_0927_12_40cm (SPAdes) (version 2) | ecosystem: Environmental > Terrestrial > Soil > Grasslands ... | reverse complement strand
ACCGGTGGAGGGCGGCGACCATGATCACGAGTCCTTGGCGCATTCCGCGCTTGAAGAGTTCGCCTCTGATATCGTACCACTTGTCCAGCCAGTAATCGATCTTCCTCATCTTCTGTACCTGTCCATTCGAATCCTTCACCGCGACAGTCCCAGAGAGCTTCTTCAACGCCTTCGTCATATCATCCGCAAACAACAACACCGCCTTCGGAGGCTTACGGAACCGTTTGAACAGCTTATCCATATTTTCAAACAATGCTGGAAGATCGCGTGTTGATCGGAGGGCCTTCACATTCTCCTGACCGTACCTACGCGCTAAAGCTTGAGCAAGCGACTCCGCCAAAGTAGTCTTACCAGTATTCGGTTTCCCGAAGATTATGATGTTCAAATGGTGAATCGCATTGTCCTTACCGATCGACTCTGGAAGAGGATCAGGAATCAGTCCATCCAGGATAGTGTCCAGGTCAAGCTTGTAGTAGGTAACCTTCGCCAGTTTATCCGCGCTTGGAATGGCCGACTTGGCCAGGCTCGAGCTTACGGTGGTAATCTCCGAAGGTGCGCGAACAATACTGCTTGGCGAAGGAATGATGTCAGTGTCTTCCGATTCTGACAAGGCTAAACGCCTAACCCCTCAGGGCCTCAATCGGGGTAGTTACACGCTTCGCCGGCTCTCACGAGGAAAACCCTCTTCAAGACCCACACGACATGTCCACTCATGAAGCTGATACTCGAGGAAGCCCTCCGTGAAAAGGCCATAAGAGTAGACCTGGCCTGGACCCTTTTCTTTGAGAAGCCAACAATCCCCGAAGGACACGGCGGAAGACTAATACCGTTCACCAACTGGCTCTGGGACGAGCTCGGCAAGAAAGCAGGAAACCTGAACCGGAACTCCATCAACGAACTGACTCTGACGATACCCTCTATAAGCGAGCAGGGAATGGATTTCCTGTTACGTCTAGCATCTTTCTGGTCAAACGAAATTTACCTGAAGAAGGACGGGGTGCTTTCAGAGAACCTCTGGAGGAAGCCGGTCATAAACGTCTTTGATGATAGTAAGCTAGACGGATCTGAACGTTCGCTAACGAGGAAACGGGAAGGATACTATACACGGTTCCTCATGCCGTTGCTCGGGCCCGGAAGGACTGCCTTCAGGGTCGAAGTGATCGAGAATGGTGAATCGTCCGCTCGATTACACAGCCACAGCGAAGTCGACGAGTACTATCTGATTCTCGAAGGGTCGGGAACCCTCAGATTCAACGATAAGGAAATCGCCGTCCATCGGGGGGACCTGATCGGAAAGCCAACGGGACCGGATGATGCTTCCCAACTGATCGCGGATCAGGGAGAACTCCTGCGTATACTCGATATGGAGGTGTGGCACGACCGTCCCGACAACTCCAAGGATCTAATCCACAATCCGGATTTCAACGAGATCTTCATGAGAGGACGGGGCTGGGGCGCTCTAGTCCCAGCAGACGCCCTTCTCAACCCCAGCGACTTTGGACAATACTACAATGAAAGCTACAAGCGAACCAAGGATGGCGGGTGGGTTCCCTCGAAAGCCCGCGGGCACAAGAAGATTAGGACGTCACCGTCAAATTCAAAAGGGTCAGAAAAGTAACAGTCTATTATGAGCGCTTCGAAGCTTATCGACAAACAGATCGCGGAACTGCCTGACTGGCGCGGCAAAACGATAACCAAGCTTCGTAAGATCATCCACGAGGCTGATCCCGAGATTGCCGAAGAGTGGAAGTGGAACACCGCGGTGTTTTCTCACAATGGGCTGGTTGTAGCGGTAGGCGCTTTCAAGGGAAATGTGAAGATGAACTTCTTCCAAGGCGCAAATCTTCCGGACCCACGCAAGCTCTTCAATGCAGGGCTCGATGCAAAGAAAACGCGAGCAATTGACTTCCATGAAACCGACAAGATCAACGAGCCTGCGCTGAAAGATCTGATTCGAGCCGCCGTAACCCAGAATCGTTCTAACCCCACAGGCCAATAAGCCAAAGTCTTGGTCTAAACAGCTCAAGAGTATTTCTTCCAGGTCCATTCGGGAACAAAACTAGTGACTAGAATGACAAGGAAAGCGAGCCAGAACAGGTTCCAGCTGAATGAGATGATTGAAAGCACGTTCAACGCGCCGACGATGCTGAGTATTGGAAAGAGGATTCCATCTATTCTGCAGTGGACCCTCCCGCAGGATCGGCCATTTATGAGACAGCCTGTTCCTGCCCACGCGACAGCTAATACCCAGAGAACATCTCTAGCAGTAAGCGACAATGCTGATTCACCGTAAGCTATGCCGGCTACTACTACCAGAACAACAGGTACGCCCCAGATCAAATAGCACCAGGGAGCCCTTTCGAGGTTTCTCCCACGAGACGGTTTTGAAGAAGGCTGGACTGGGAGTTCCATGAATACTACACGCCGACCTCCTTTTCTCCGGTGCGCTTAGGCTGAACGGCTGGTTTCTTTCCTTGTGCAACAGTGTGTTGTCAATGGTATGACCTCGGTGTCCTTCGATTTCACCATGACCATACCCCCTGGCCCTTCAATGACTCAATCCAGGTAGTCAAATCCTTCGCCCACCCTTGATAGGAGAAAGTTCGCTTCTACTTGATCATTGAAGCCATTGCTTGGAGATTTTACCCGCACTCTTCTTCTTCCGTTGGTCTCTTATTATCGCAAAGACTGTTACGGAGATTCCGATGGCTATAACGAGACCAATCCAGACTGCAAACCTGTCAATGATCGAAATGATCATTCCTGGGATTGTAGTCCAACCATTCCCACCCGATTGCGGTCCCGGTCCAGGTGGGTTCCCACTTGAGTAGATGAGGGATGTGGAGCGGCTGGTTGTCCCGCTGGCTCCCGTGATTGTGACATTGTAGGTGCCTTTGGGACCTTGGCATAAGATTCCGACGATGGTTGAGGGTCCCAGCGTGACCTGTTGACCGCTCAACGAGCAGACGAGACTTGAATTGGAAATTCTGAGTGTGAGGTTGACGGTTCCAGTGAAGTACCCGAGGCGAGTGATCGTTATGGTTGATCTTCCGGGCACAATGGAAAAAGAAGATATCTGAGAGGGACTGGAGGATAGAGAAAAATCTGGAGGGACGGGTAGGACGATGACCTGTCCAGTGGCGCCGGTATAGACGTCGTAGTATCCAAATGTTCCCGGGTCGTAGAAGGTCAAGTATAGGCACGGATCTCCAGTGCTATAGAATACCGAGTTGACCGTGTACTTCTGCGTGCTAGAGAATATGACTGTGACAGGTGTCACCCGAACGTTGCACCAGTCCACCGTCTGTCCCTGGTATATCGTAACGCTCGATGGGTTGAAGACGGCGGCTTGATTGCTGATGACTCCCGCAGATGGTGGAGGCTGCGGCGCAGGCAGTGTCCGTGGCGCTGTGAACAGAAGTGACGGTCCTTTAGAGCTCTGAAGGCCAGCCGTGTCGTTTGCTTGTACTGTGAACCGGTAGATGTCGCCTGGGGTGAGCCCGGCCACATTCGAGTAAAGGCTTGAGGGGAGGAATGAGCCGAGTAGGCTGTTGTTCTCGTACAATTGGTAGGCGACGATGGCTGTGTCGTCGACGGCCGTTGTCCAGGATAGGGTGACGCTGTAGAAGTCGAGGTTCGAGGTGGTAATCTGGCTGCCCAGGGGCCAGACTGGAGCAGGGTCTGTTCCGCTCGTCTTCATCAACGGATAAGCATCCTGAAGGGTACCCGTGCTAGTTGGTACGATCATCGGCGTGTCTCCGATGCCGTCAGGACCCGTGCAGATATTCTGCGATGGCCCGCTGCATCGGTCGACCCCGGTATAGTTAGACCAGTAGTTCCCGCCGGCAGGGTATGCCGTGTTGAGCCAGAGTAAGAATGCGTTGGTAATGAGGATCTGTTTTGTGTTGAGAAGGAAGTTGTTGTGGTAGACTAGGGTCCGGTTCGAGGAGCCTATGCTCACTCCCGTCGCGTCCTTGTACAGATTGTTTCCAGAGACTGTCGTGTTTGTAGCGGACTGGAGGGTGATTCCCGTACCGCCATTGTTGGAGGGATAGTTTGACGTAATATTGTTGGAGGTTCCTTGCTGGACGACCAGTCCGTTTCCAGCGTTCAACTGAATATAGTTCTCGACGATAGTGTTGTTTGAGCCGACTACGACAACTCCTCTCGCGTCGAGGGATGCCGTGTTGTCGAGGACCAGATTGTTGTCGCCGTAGATCTCCAATCCGTCCCCATTGTTGGACGCGGTGTTGCCGGTTACGATGAAATTGTTCCCTTGAACCAGCAGCCCCGCAAGCCCGTCATTGTTGAACGTGTTGTTGACGATTCTAGAGTAGCCTCCTACGAACTGCGCGCCCGACCCGACGGATACGACCTTGTTGTTGGCAAAGTAGACGTTCGTTCCGGGATGGGCGTAGACGCTGTTTCCGTAGCCGTAGTCAGTGATAGTGTCGTTGGTTATGTTGAGATTTGAAGATGACTGGATTTCCATGTCGAGACAGTTGCGCGTAAACGCGCTTCCAACAATTGTGATGTTTGTAGAACCAGATAGAAGTATGCCATCGTTGGCGTTACTTACTGTCGAATTGGCAATCAGAACATTAGAAACGCCTGAGAAGTAGAATCCGTCAGGTTGGGAACAACCTCCCGAATTGATCAGGACGAGATTGCGTATGATAACGTGAGCCGTTGTCCCTACTAGCGCGACGAGCCCGTACTGGGCGGTCCCGGTGATATTCCATCTCTCTATAATGTAGGGATTGGTCGCAGACCCGTCACCAGCAGTAACCCCGTTGGCCGACGTAAACGCTGAGTTACCGTTGATATAGAGAGGCGAGTGCGCCACGCTTGGGGTTCCCTCAGCCGGCACCACCTGCCAAACGAAAGCAGTTGCAACAGGGAGAAGAATGAGAATCATAATTACAGCGATCCTTCCCATCGACCAGCACCTGGGCTCTGATATCCAGTTAGACAGAAGCGAGACTTATCCCTGTATGTACCAAGGCGGGCACTGGCTAAGGAAGTCGTATACACGGCTCGCGTCCCAGCGGCTTGGAAGAATTCTCTTCGCTAAGTGCTTGTGGACCCGATATAGGAGTGGCTCAAGGACTTGTATGAACCTCTTGTTCGCTGCACAGGTCCTTTGATTCTATCAGTCACGGTTCGCGATCAGAAAATTCAATCCTTGTTGGGGCCAGTTGGGTCTGTGAACTCCGCCGCCAAAAGAGCAAGTGATGCGACACCATATTTCAAGACATCCTCGTCGACTTTGAACCTTGAACTATGGTTTGGATAGATACATCCTTTCGCAGGGTTCTTTGTTCCGAGGAAGTAGAATGTGCCTGGGGCCTCGTGCAGGAATCTGGAAAAGTCCTCGCCGCCTAGCATCGGCTCTATAACCTTGACCTTTGTCCCGCCGTGAATCTTTCTCGCTATCTTCATTGCTTGTTCTGTTACTTTTTCATCGTTGACTGTGACGGGGTACGCGTCCTTTTCGAACTCGACGATCGCCATGGCGCCGAAGGCCTTGCAGACCCCTTTGACGACTTCTCCCACTTTCGCCTTCGCTCTCTTCCTGGTAGCCTCGTCAAGCGTCCTTATCGTCCCCTGTAGCAAGGCCTCGTCCGGTATGATATTCTCCTTGGTCCCTGAATGTACCGCTCCAACAGAGATTACGACGGGCTGCATGGGATCAATCATTCTGCCGGACACACCTTGCAGAGCGATAATCACTTGAGCGGCCACGTAGACTGGATCTATCGTTTCATGTGGCGCGGCTCCATGACCCCCCTTTCCGATTATTCGGACCTCGAACGTGTCAGGTGATGCAGCGAAGGGACCCGCTCTGAAGCCTAGGATGCCGGAGTTTTGGTCTCCGGCAATGTGGAGTCCGAATACAAAGTCGACCTTGGGATCCTTCATGACTCCGTCTTCGATCATAGGTTTTGCTCCACCTCTTCCGCCATGTTCCTCGGCGGGTTGGAAGAGGAATTTCACGGTGCCCTTGAGCTCATCTTTATGATTGGCGAGAAGTTTGGCTGCTCCGAGGAGCATGGCCACGTGTGTATCATGTCCACAGGCATGCATTACTCCTTTGACTCTGGACTTGAACTCGACATCAGCCATCTCATCCAGTGGAAGAGCATCCATATCCGCCCTGAGAGCGACAACCCTACCCTGTATTGGACCATTAAGAATCCCTAGAACTCCTGTCCCACCCACTCCTCGCTTGACCTGTATTCCGAGAGCTTCTAGTCTCTCGGCGACCAGCTTGGACGTGACTTCTTCGTGGTAGGCCAGTTCTGGCTTCTGATGAATCTCTCGTCGGATTTTGATTATCTCGGGTTCGATCGCCGCTGCTTCTTTTAGGAAGTCCATCATTTTTCCATCAATAATCAGAGAGAGCGACTATCGTTGTTATCGTTTGCCAGAGAATTGAGCCTTGCGGCGAGTACCAAGCTTTCCGTTGCCTTAGAGACGAATGGTAGGGGTTCCACGGGTTCATTGTGGAACTGCCTGGTGCGTTCGTTAGGGGTTCCAAAGAGGAAGAAACCCTTTCCAAGGCGCCGCATGAGGCCATGTCCTACTTAGCATGGCTTGGTATAGAACTAGAACAACTCCCGACAGCCCGCAAGGTCCAGACTCATCTGTGCAAGCTAATGGTTGAAGATGCAGATTGCGAAATCCTCATAGATGTTGATCGAGCCCCAATGGGGGACAGAGAATTTCAACTTCTAGTCGAACTAGCGAAACATTCTGGGCTCAGCATCACAAAGTTGTATGATTCGGTGAAGCTCAAGAACTGGATCGATGAGGCCCGTATCAGGAAAACGTTCTACGGCCAGAACAAGAAGACGATCAAAGAGATTTTCGATCATGTGAAGAGAACACAGTATTATTACATGTCAAGGATCCCAGTTGCCTTCTCAGAAGACGAGGCATTATCTTTCATGGAAATCCGCGAATCTAGCCTTGACAGTCTTGCACGTCTCTTCAGGAAACAAGCCAATTCTAAAGTCTACAATGTGGAAAACGAAGAGTGGACCTTGAAGAAAATCCTAAGACGGTTCGTTTGGCATGACCGGATTCACGGGAAGGCCATCACAAGAATATTGGAAAAACAGCAACATATAGGACTCATTGACAGATACGAGGATCCGTTCCGGTTCAAGATACATCATGCTTCGTGACATTTTTTTCAATGAATGGTGTGATCTGTTCTCCCCATGGACTCAATACTACTAAGAGAAAAGCTAGACTTGATGGCGTAAGATGACCGGCTGGGAGTACGAAGACAGAGAATACTGGGAAAGAGTCTACGCCCTTCCAGAGAATTACATGGTAGAGTCTGCGGTGACCGAGGGCAATGATGGAGAAGACGAGTTCGATGCCCGGATGCTGGAGGCATGTGTCGGCAGAGTAGTTCTTGATGTCGGATGCGGAGACGGCCTCTTCACCATAAAAATGGCTGAGCGAGCCAAGGAGGTTATCGGAGTGGACTTCTCAAGGATCGCAATCTCCGAAGCGAGAAAGAATCTCGCAAACAGCGGCAGGAAGAACCTGCGGTTTGAAATCGCGAACGCTGAGAGCTTGAATTTTCAGAAAGAGACTTCCGACCTAGTTACTTGCAGACGCGGACCCGTAACAGACACCAAAGATTCCCTACGTGAAGCTCACAGAGTCTTGAAGAAGAGCGGAACTCTAATGGAGATTACAATCGGCGAGCATGACAAAGAGAATCTGGCCCAGGTCTTCGGCAGAGGCCAGATGCTTGTCTCAGAAAGAGTAAGCACTCTGAAGGAAAGATTACTGAGAGAGGCTGGCTTCAAGAAACTTGAAGTCAAAGAGTACATTGCTACCGAGATCTTTCCAACCATTAGAGATCTGACTATTAGGCTGAAGAACTCGCCCATAATCCCCGACTTCAACGTAGAAAAAGACAGAGAATACTTGGAAAAAATCGAAAAGGCCTACAAATCGAAAAAGGGAATAGAAACGCCAACCCATCGAGTAACAATTATCGCACGCGTGTAGTACTTGCCCGGACAGTACACGCCCTTCCTTTTCGATGTTCCTCTTGTTCCATTTTCCTGTGACGAAGCAGGGGAGGATCCAGTCCTTTTATGATAATTCAACCACCAGAACGCTCGTGTAGCGGTTGACAAGATGATTAGTGGACTGAAAGAGTGGTTGTTGCAATTGCCGGATGTTGTTGAGGCACCACATAGTTTCGGCGGAACCGAGTATCAGGTTAACGGTCGCCAGTTCATGCACAACCATGGTCCAAGATATTTGGATATACATTTGTCGCGGGAAGACCAGGAACGGGTACTCCGTGAGGGCAAGGCTGAGCGGCACCGGTTCACACCAGCACGGGCGGGATGGGTTACCTTCCACATACGATCCGACGTGGATGTTGAAAAGGCGAAGGAATTGATCACACTGGCCTACAATGATGCCCGGAAGATAACTGCGTTTCGAAAACAACGCCTTTCTTCATAAAAGTCCGCTCGAAATTAATCCGTCAAAGCTATGGCGATAGTACCTTTTATATACGTCCTACGAAAATAGTTGCTTTCTAGTCGAGGAGCACAAGTTTGTCTCTATCGTTTTGGGGTATGAGAGAAAGAGTTGGAGGAAAGATCCGTCGTCCTTCGAGTCTGAGCTTTGCCCGCGCCGCCGGAATCCTGTTGATTTTGACGCTTACGATGAGCCCCTCCCTTGGTCAGGTCTCCGGCACAAAGCCTCCGCCTTCACCTCCACCATCAACTTCAACGACCTGGGCCAAGGCATACAATATCCCATACGATTACGCTGCGGCCTACAGCGTTTCGCAACTGTCCAGTGGTGGTTATATCGTGGGAGCCTCGTGTACCGCAGCTGCGGTAACCACTCCCAACTGCAACACACTCTCAGAGCCAACTGCAATGGTCATGAGGATCGACTCAAGCGGAAATATTCAATCGCAGACTCAGTACAACTACCTGAATTATCCCTACTCTACGGCATTGGATCTCATCCGACCGACCTCGGACGGAGGCGCCATCTTCGCGGGCAACGCTCAATTCGGCTGTCCCGCAACCGGACAGACCAGCTGTGCCGCGATCGTCAAAGTAGACTCGAACGGGAAAGTGCAATGGGCAAACGACCTGCAATTCTCGACCAGCTCCACCTATGGCCCCCTCACATGGCCTCTCGACCTTCAACAAACCACAGACGGAGGATACGTCATCGCAGGCTATACTTTCGCTCCAGTCTCGAGCTACAATCCGTTCGTCGCGAAACTAAGCTCAGCAGGGCAGATACAATGGCAACACGTCTTCGTGGACCCGAACAGCCAGTACTCCGCAGCTTACGCGGTCCGGCAGACTCCGGACGGAGGATATGTGATCGCCGGAGAGATATACTACAATCAGATACTCGTCTTCAAACTCGACTCGACAGGTACGCTGCTATGGCAGCATGTCTACGCCATCGGAACGGACAGTTACGCTGAGACCTTGGCATTGACATCTGACGGTGGCTTCATCCTCGGTGGGCTAGTATCCACAAGCACTGCAACATCGTACAGCAGCAGTGTCCTACTTCTAAAGCTCGACTCGACTGGCAACCCGCAATTTGCCAAGACCTATACTCCATCCGGCAGCATCAGCGACCTAGCAATCACGGGCGCACAACAAACCACTGATGGAGGATACGCGTTCGCGGGATACTACTTCCAAAACACAATCTACAACGAGCGAGCATGGCTGGTCAAGACGGACTCCACCGGTAAAGTGCAATGGGACAAGATCTATGGTGCGGACGTTCAGTATTCTGACAGAAAATTCCTGTCCTTCCAGCAGACGAGCGACGGCGGATTCATAGCCGCAGGCTTCACCAACCAGTACAACAACGGGTACACCTCGATGTGGCTTGTAAAGACCGACTCCAACGGGAACATCCCGAACTGTGGTGATGTTAAAACGGCATCAGACACGAGCAGCACGGCCACGGTAAAAGTCTCGAACTCAGATATTGGAGCAGTCAACGATGGCTTCTCCTACTTAGCCGACAAACTCGCGACCTTCGCAGGACCCTTCACAGCAACAAAGGAATGCTAGCCAACATTACCTTCCTGACTTTCGACACAATGTCTCCCGCCCATCAGCGCGGTTGAGATTCCCGGGAGTGTGGCTCTATTCCATTGAGCTTTTGCATCGTCAGTGCGACCGAGCTGAAATCCATCTCGCCCTGGCCTTGGTTCACGCAGGTCATGAAAAGCTGTTTCACCAGGCTTCCGGCAGGAAGAGCCACTCTCCGTCGCGTTGCCTGGTTCTCGGCTAACGTCAGATCCTTCAACAACATGTTCACAGTGAAACGCGGAGCATAGTCTCCCTTTGCGATCAAGGGTCCTTTAACCTCCGAGAAATAGTTCTTCTGAACTGTCTTGTTGAAAGCATCAACGAAGACTCCAGGTTCGAAACCTAGCTTCTGCGAAAGGACGAAGGCCTCGGAGAAGGCCAGTCCGATGGTTCCGAGATGGAGGTTGAGGATGAGCTTCATTTTATGGCCGCTGCCAGGTTTTCCGAGATAGATGACGGTCGAGCCGAGCTGGTTGAGAAGTTCTCGGTTCTTCTCGAACACTCTCTCGTCTCCGCCGACGAGCAATGCCAAATGTCCTTGGGCAGCCATGTCTGGGTTGCCTATGAC
>Ga0209802_1003396_pt1 | contig 10693 bp, 10 predicted proteins | sample GraSoiAngelo_129_FD_185886 | JGI IMG/M metagenome (GOLD analysis project Ga0209802, IMG submission 185886) | Grasslands soil microbial communities from the Angelo Coastal Reserve, California, USA - 14_0927_12_40cm (SPAdes) (version 2) | ecosystem: Environmental > Terrestrial > Soil > Grasslands ... | reverse complement strand
CGGCGTCCTTGTCCAATTCAGAAACTTGTCGCTTACAGGGTTAGGATTTAATTAGGACGCGTCCCAGCCCGCCTTTCTGCGGGTCAGAACAACTGGAACGTTCAATCCTGAACGATGACTCACTCACGTTCGCAGAGAAAGTCATGAGTGTCCGTGCTGCCGAGGGCGGCAAACACAACGTTCTCCATCCGGGGGATATCGTGGTTTTGCCTGTCGACCTTGCTATGGCGCAGGACAGTACGGGTCCATTGTCGATTAAGGTCATTAGAGAAATGGGGATCAAGAAGCTCTGGGACCCATCTCGCATCCATCTCGTAATCGATCACACCTATCCGGCGGCGGACGAGAAGGTCGCCAACCTTCACAATCTGATCCGTGAATTCGTTCGAGAGATGGGATGCAGGCTAGTGGAAGGAAGCATTTCCCATCAACATCTCTTAGAATCCCATGTAGTCCCTGGCATGATATTATTCGGAGCCGACTCGCACACTTGCCAAGGTGGCGCCGTGGGCGCCTTCGCCACCGGTGTCGGCAGTTCTGACATGGCTGCCATATGGGCTACAGGCAAGATCTGGGCGCGGGTCCCAGAATCGGTCAAGGTCAATCTAACCGGTAAGCTTGAGAAAGGTGTCTTTGCCCGAGATATCGTCTCGCACTTTATCGGCATGGTTGGCGAGGACGGGGGGAATTATCGGTCGATTGAATGGAAGGGACCGGCGGTGAAGACATTGAGCATCTCCTCTAGGGCATGTATCAGCAATAATTCCATGGAGTGCGGTTGCAAACTCTCGGTCTTTGAAGTGGACGAGGCTACGCGGGATTATTTCAAGAAGGTCGGTAGGAAACCGTTGATGGAGGTTCATGCTGGACCAAAAGCCAACTATGTCAAGGAGTACACGATCCCCCTTGACGAGCTACAACCTCAGGTAGCTGAACCCGGGCACGTGGACCAGGTGAAGACGGTGGATGAGTTGGAGGGTCAACATATCGACCAGGCATTCATCGGCTCCTCAACAAATGGAAGAATAGAAGATCTCGCGATAAGCGCGCAAATCCTGAAGGGTCATCATGTCAAGTCCGGAACCCGTTGCATCGTGACTCCCGCATCTAGGCGGGTCTTCGAAGAAGCGATAACGACAGGCTTAGCGGAAACATTCTTGGAAGCGGGAGCAGTATTCACCAATGCTACTTGTGGGGCATGTGTTGGAACACATTTGGGGGTGTTGGGCGAGAACGAGATTTGCATATCCTCGTCACCTAGGAACTATGTTGGTCGAATGGGCGCCTCGTCGGCACAGATCTATCTGGCTTCACCTGCTACGGCAGCGGCGTCAGCAATAGATGGGAAGATAACAGATCCGAGGAAGTACTTGTGAGCAATACGACAACTAGGTTACCACGGCTACTGCGGGGTCGTGCATGGGTCTGGCCTGATGATGTGAACACGGACATCATTATTCCATTCCGGTTCAAGGCCCGGACAAATGATCCTGTGGAGATGGCCAAGTATGCAATGTACGGATTCGATCCTGAATTTTACAAGAAGGTCCACAAAGGGGATATTTTTGTTGCGGGCCGAAACTTCGGGGGCGGCTCAAGTCGTGAACAAGCGCCTGTCGCCATCAAATACTCAGGTGTCTCGGCAGTAATTGCGGAGAGTTTCGCAAGGATCTTCTATAGGAACAGCTTCGCAATTGGACTGCCGGCGCTAGAAGTGCCAGGTATAACCAAGAAGGTGTCTCAGTTTGATGAGGTTGAGGTAGATATGGAGAACTGGGCGGTTCGCACAGTCAAGGATGGACAAGTCCACAAGGCGACGAAGGTCCCAGATTTCTTGATGGAGCTTGTCAAAGAGGGCGGACTTGTAGAGTACTATCGACGGCACCACAGCTTCCCGTGGGAGAAGCTGGAAAAATTGCCTGTTGCCAGATGAAAGCCTAGAACGATCAAGTAATGTCTTTCTTTCCTTTTCTTGCTCTTTCTTTCCTTAGCAATAGCGTTAGATATTTCTAGCCATCTCAGGTAAAATATTGCGATGAGCCGATTTTCACCTTTGTAGTCTATTGTATGCCAGCATGGGCCCCATATCGTGGGGCGACTTGATCAATTCCCTGATCGAACTGGATCTGTCGCAAGCAACTATGATTTCTTCCAAAGAGAGACATTGTTGGATAGAACACTCGCGAGTGCGTGAGGCTGGATTGACGGAATGAAAAAGAATTTTGAAGCCGACGCCGTTGCAAGAGTGCAAGAATGGTGGAAATCTGAGCGATGGCGCGAGACAACGCGCCCTTACACGGCGGAAGAGGTCTGCCGACTCAGAGGCTCGATCAATTTCGATCACGGGTTGGCCAAGTACACAGCGAACAAATTCCTACACTTGATGAATACAACGCCCTACGTGTCAGCGTTGGGTGCGATGACGGGAAACCAGGCAGTCCAGATCGTTCAGGCTGGATTGAAGGCCATCTATCTAAGCGGGTGGCAAGTCGCTGCCGACAGCAATCTCGCTGCCCAGACGTATCCGGACCTCAGCCTCTACCCGGCCAATAGTGTTCCGGAACTTGTTAGACGAATCAATCAGGCATTGCAGAGAGCGGACCAGATACAGCATATGGAGGGAGAAGGGGACGTTGATTGGTTTGCACCGATAATTGCGGATGCAGAGGCCGGATTTGGTGGAGTTCTTAACGCGTTTGAATTGATGAAGGGAATGATCGAAGCCGGAGCTGCCGCCGTCCACTATGAGGACCAGCTTGGTAGCGAGAAGAAGTGTGGACATCTCGGTGGTAAGGTATTGGTTCCAACGCGACAGTTTGTCCGGACACTTGTCTCTGCTCGTCTTGCTGCGGATGTGATGGGTGTTCCAACGGTCCTAATTGCCAGGACGGATGCTGAGGGAGCGAAGCTCTTGTCGAACGATGTGGATCCTAGGGATCATGAGTTCATGACGGGAGAACGTACTCCTGAGGGCTTCTATCGGATAAAACAAGGGGTCGAGCATGCGATCATGCGAGGTCGTGCATACGCACCGTATGCTGACATCTTATGGTGCGAGACAAGCACGCCTAGCCTAGACGAGGCCAGGAAGTTCGCTGACGGTATCCACGACATGTATCCTGGTAAGTGGTTGGCTTACAATTGTAGCCCATCATTCAACTGGGACAAGAATCTCAGCAGCAGTGAGATTCAGAGTTTCCAAGGGAAGCTGGCGGAGATGGGGTACAAGTTCCAGTTCATCACCCTAGCAGGGTTCCACACGTTGAACCATTCAATGTTCGAGCTTGCAAGCATGTTTGCTCATGACGGAGTGCCGGCCTATGTACGATTGCAGAGGCGAGAGTTCGAAGCAGAGAAGCAGGGGTACAAGGCGGTCAAGCATCAATCATTCGTTGGCACAGGCTACTTCGATGAAGTCTCAAGGATAATCTCCAGCGGCGAATGCTCGACGACAGCAATGAACGGTTCAACAGAAATGGCACAGTTCGAAAAGAAAGAAACGGAGCAACGACCATCTGTGGAAGAGGCGTCCTTGGTTGGATCTGCGGGTCCAGCTAACGGTCAGAAGAATGTGAAGATGAAAGAATGGGTGTAACACAGATCGAAGGGACCAATCTAGTTCTGAGCGAGAACGTTCAGATCCAGGGTCCGGTCGAGCCTGGATTCGAAGGTATTCTCTCCCCGGACGCACTCAACTTTGTCGCCACTCTCGTCGTAGAGTTTGGGGACAGATTGGAAGACTTGCTGAAACAGCGACAGGTTAAGGCCGATAGAGCCCGCATGGGAAAGCTTCCAGACTTCCTGATGGAGACAAGCAATGTCCGAGAGGGGGATTGGACTATTGGGCATATTCCATCGGACTTAGAGAAGAGACGCGTCGAGATTACTGGTCCAGTGGATCGGAAGATGATAATCAACGCATTGAACAGTGGGGCGGATGTATACATGGCGGATTTCGAAGACTCCCACTCCCCCACTTGGACGGGGACCGTCCAGGGACAGTTGAATCTGAGAGACGCGGTCAATGGGACAATCGAGTACAGGGGCCCTGATGGTCGTTCGTATCGATTGAACTCGAAGACCGCCACGTTGGTTGTGCGCCCAAGAGGGTTGCATCTGAAGGAGAGTCATGTCCTGATAGCCTCGCGCCTGATATCGGCCTCTTTCTTCGATTATGGACTCTATCTATTTCACAATGTGAAGAAGTTGCGGGAGAAAGGCTCGGGACCGTACTATTACCTCCCGAAGATGGAGAATCATCAAGAGGCAAGGTTGTGGAATGATGTGTTCAATAGATCAGAAGAGATCCTTGGTCTCCCACATGGAACGATAAAGTGCAGCGTGTTAATCGAGAATATTCTTGCGGCCTTCGAGATGGAGGAGATATTGTACGAGTTGAGGGATCATATCACCGCGTTGAATTTTGGCCGCTGGGACTACACGTTCAGCTTCATCAAGAAACTTGGTCATGACAAACCATTCTTGGTCCCGGAAAAGTCACAGTTGCCAATGACCACGCACTTTCTCCAACTCTGCTCCCTACTACTTGTGGAGTCGTGCCACAAGCATGGTGCCTACGCGATCGGAGGTATGGCTGCACAGGTCCCGATAAAGAATAATCCGAGAGCGGCCGCGGACGCGATGGACAAGGTTGTCCTGGACAAGGAGAGAGAGGTTTCTCAAGGCTATGATGGAGCATGGGTAGCTCATCCCGGCTTGGTTCCTGTGGTGATGAGCATATTCATGAATGGTATGGAGGGACTGAACCAGTTGAACGCTAGACATCGGGATTTGAAGGTGACAGCGAGAGACTTGTTGATGGTGCCGAAAGGAACGATTACCGAACAGGGATTGCGTGGAAACATCAGCGTAAGCCTACGCTATCTAGAGTCTTGGCTTCGAGGTGTTGGATGCGTCTCGATCAATAATCTGATGGAAGACACTGCGACGGTGGAGATCAGTCGGTCTCAGATATGGCAATGGATTCATCATGGGGCGCATTTGACAGATGGGAGAGAGATCACTCCCGAGTTGTTCCATACTTTGCTGGCAGAGGAGTTGGCTACGGCGGAGGCAGCAGGAAATGGGGAATTATTGGCCCAGTCTCGATTCAGCGATGCTGCTCAGATACTGGATCGTTTGTCCACGAGTCCAGACTTTATGGATTTTATGACCGTCGAGGCTTATCCCTATCTCGATCAAGTTGAACGTGCAGAATAGAGATTGCACGCGCAACCCGATGTTGATTCGTAGCCGAGATCCTTCCGAGTTCAAATTATTTTTCTAGCGGATACACCCTCCCCCCCTCTCGTGCTCAATTTTCACGAGGGAAAGATCGGATTTTGAAGGAAAATGGGCTGTTTTGATACGTTTTCTCGCGATTTTTTGCAGGTTCTGTGCGAGGCGCTAGGGCAGTATTCCGCCTATTCGTGCGAGTTGCACAATTCCAGGCTTCTTCTTGAAGACGCCTGCAGTGATCTCGAGGGTTGTCTTCAAGAGTTCCCGGTTCTTCTGGAGACGTTTCAAGGCACGCCGATTCAGGCGTTGGACAAGCCAGTTGCCGCTCAAGGCGTATGTTGCCGAGTAATGTGCGTGTTCTCCCACAACATCTGAGACTAGTTTTCTCTCCGCCTGGTATGCACGGAGTGCAGTCGCAGAGTAGTCGTTGATCTGATGACATTGTTGGATAACCCGTGCTAAGGCCAACGCGTCTTGTAATGAGAGGTTCAGGCCTTGTCCGGAGTGTGGATGAAGAGTATGGGCGGAGTCACCTAGCAGGGCCATGTTGTCTGAGACCCAATCGTCAACTCGAACATAACTTGGCATGAAATAACCGAACCTGTTCCAAGCCTCAACATTAGAGAAGGCCTGCTCCAGCTCAGGGGCCGTCGATGTTATCTCCGCCCTGAAACTGGCGAGACCAGAATTTTTCAATTCATCGAAAGACCGTGGGCCAACACAGTGATGAACAAATGTCGCTTCCTCCGCCAATGGCATGACTCCAAGCATATGATGCGGTGCCTGATACTGTCGAGCATGACCCTCCAAACCCGAGACGGGACCGACTAGGCCGACGATGAACGAGTCCTCATACTTGTGAACCCGGACCTTGCTGCCCATCGCTGCCCGAACACGAGACTGGCCACCGTCCGCCCCGACGACTAGACGAGCAGAGATTCTGCTCTCGGCATTGTTGTTCTCGATGACGACACCAGACGGCTTCCCAGAGCTATCCCTGACCAGCTCCTTGAACCTGGCTCCCCAGAGAACTTCAACGCCTTTCCTCTCTGCTTGGTAACGGAGCATCAGCTCAAGTTCTGTACCGTTGATCGTGATGAGATAATTGTGAGGATCATCCAACAACCCATAATCTGCCTCCAACAGTAAATTACCAGTCCAGTCCCTTATCTCGAAGACTTGGACGGGTTTGCCAAGCTTCAAGGTGTCATCAAGCAGACCCAATTGGTCGACGGCGTCCAGACCGTTGGGTTGCAGAGTCAATCCCCGAGGAACAGAGTCAACATCCCTACGGGCGTCCAAGAGTATCGTCCGTATGCCTTGGTCCCGAAGTACCGTTGCGAGTGCGAGACTGGGGATTCCGGCACCCACCACGACAACATCCACATCCTGCTCCAAGCTTGGCCTACAATCCCGACTAGAATCGGAATCTGCTTAAATCATCCCTTATACCAGTTCTTTTCCGGTTCAGAAAAAATGGGTAGAGTCCACGGGAAAGGCCCGATCGAGGTATATGACTCAGGAACCACGGTGAAGCCCCGTGTGTACGACAACGACCGGCGTTACGCCTTACTCGTGGTCGACATGTTGAACGATTTTGTCTATGGGAAGATCAAAGCGGAAAGAGCTGGACCAATGGTTCCGACAATAGGCAACTTGATTGGATCCGCCCACGACGCGGGCATTCCGGTACTATATCCCAATGATTCCCACACGAAGAAAGACTTCGAACTATACCGATGGGGCGAGCATGCTATGCGTGGAACGAAGGGTGCAGCTGTCATCAAGGAACTCCGCCCGAGAAAGAGAGATGTCCAGATTCCAAAGACAACCTACAGCAGTTTCTTCAGCACAAGGCTCGAGAAAGAATTGAAACGAACATACGATGGAAAAGGCGCAAATACACTCATAATGGCGGGTCTGCATACCGATTGTTGTGTCCGACACACTACAGCCGATGCATTCTTCCGCGGATACGAAACATTGATCGCCGAGGACGCAGTGAACTCTTTCACCGAGTTACAGTACCAAGTCGGCTTACAGTACCTCAAGTTCTGGTACTTGGTAGACGTATTGCCTTCAAAAAAGATAGCACGACTGTTTTAGAAAAAAGGCTGAACAAGTGTCGAAGAGGCCTATCCGGCTCATCATCGACACCGATGGTGGAATTGACGATGCGCTAGCTCTGATACTAGCTCTTCGATCTCCAGAGGTCGAGGTCGTAGGAGTTTCGACCGTATCAGGAAATGTCCGGGTCGAACAGGCAGCAATCAATGTTCTGCGAGTGATCGAACTATTCGATCATCGAGACATATGGGTGGCGCAGGGCTTGGGAAACCCCTTGGTCCGGGATCCGATAAGAGCAACAAGCTTCCATGGAACCGATGGTCTCGGAGATTCCAATCTGCCACAGCCACGCATGCGCACACGAAAGGAAAGCGCGTTAGATCTTATCGTTGATCAATTGAACAAAGAGAGGGACCATGGTCTCACCATTGTCTGCATAGGACCATTAACAAACATTGCAGCAGTACTCACCAACAGCCCAAATATCTCGGGACGAATTGGCGAGCTGTTGATCATGGGAGGCGCGTTCGGACTATCGAGGCACGGTTATGGAAACGTGACTCCGGTCGCCGAATTCAACATCTACTCCGATCCCGAGGCGGCGAAGATAGTCTTCGAATCCGGAATACATGTGAGAGCCGTTGGACTTGACGTTACGTCTGCTCCCGAAAACTGGTTAACTTCCGCCGAGTACTCAAGAGTCAAAGCGACTAAGAATAGAGTATCTGTCTTTGCCGCCCGGATACTTGCGAATACGATGCAGAAACGCCGAATGTTCGAGCTTCACGATCCAATTGCAATTGGAGCCGTGATCCAGCCCTCCCTCTACGGTTTCACTGAACTTTCAGTAAAGATTGAGACAAAAGGGGAGTATACGACGGGTATGACGGTTACCGAGCGTCGCAAGGAAGCGGATAATCTTTGGACAGAGAATCCCATCAAAATATGCACGAACCTCAAGTCGCAACGCTTCAAACGGCTCTTCCTCAGCCATCTTCTCAAGAATTGAGACCTCAAAGCATCGATTTCTGTTCTAATGTTAGGATTTTTAAACTGGGACTCTTGCACCCTAAGCAGAACCATGGGACGAACAATCAACCATATCGAGCTAGCGTCCAAAGACCTTACAGAGACCAAGAAGTTCTACTCGAGACTTTTCGGGTGGAAATTCGAGCAATTCGGCGACGGCTACCTAATGTTCCGCACAACGCCAAAGACCAGTGCAGTCGGAGGAGGGTTTAACCTCTCCAAGACCGTCAAACCAGGCACAACACAATTCTACGTAGATGTCAAGAGCATACCACAAGCATTGCAAAAGGCAAAGTCTCTCGGCGGTAGACCCTTGAAGCGAAAGACAGCCATCGGTGGCGGCATGGGGTACTGGGGAACACTCAAGGACCCACACGGCAACACCATCGGCGTCTGGAGCAAACGCTAAACGGACCAGAAACGGTCAACTAGCTAGCTCTGATAACAAAGCGGGCTTGACCCACAGTCACAGCCCGAAGTACCAACTCTCTTTTTTGCATCTCTAAAATCCAGCTTAACGACCGAAAAGTTGGACCTGCCCCAATCCTCAAAGACAGATTTCAGGAAACCGATCCTTTTCCTGTTTGTTCTATCGCCCGCGATAGGCGAGCTACTATCCGGCTCCTCACCTCCACTAGCATTCTTCAATCCTCTAGCATTCTCCCTACTCTGCGCACTATACGGGAGCGGAGCCCTCCTCGTTCGAGATTATGCAAGACAATGGAAGAAGGGATGGTACTCCATACTACTGCTCGGCGCGGCATACGGGATCATCGAAGAAGGGATCATGGTCCGGAGTTTCTTCAGTCCGACATGGAAGGATCTAGGAGTACTCGGGACATATGGTAGATGGCTGGGTGTGAATTGGGTCTGGGCAGAATGGCTTACAATATACCATTCAATCTTCAGTATCACGATCCCGATACTTCTAGTCGAGGTCACAAATCCAGCAGCAAGATCGCAGATATGGCTCTCTCAGAAACAGAGATGGCTATTCCGGTCTCTGTTCGTCCTTGCAGTGCTTCTCGGTTTCGTCGCTTTTCCGTATGATGCGCCCGCGACAGCTTTGATTGGATGCGTGGTCGCCGTGTTAGTGCTGGCGTGGCTTGCCAAGAGAATCAAGCCAATGATACCAACATCCCAGAACCTGGAAGTCTCGAAGAAACTTGTAATCACTGGAGTATTCGTGCCATTAGTATTCTTCTTCTTTTTCACCGGCCTCGGCCCCGCCACAATCCCATGGGCTGCAGGGACCATGCTAATTGGAGCGTCTATTGTATTTGGATTCGAGAGATTATTGAGAAGATGGGCAAAGCAAGGGTTCAGCGATCTTCAACGGTTGAGCTTGGTGTCTGGAGCCCTTGGGTTCTTCATCGGTCTATCGCCCATCCTTGAGCTCAAAGGAGCGTTAGGGATGACAGGTGTAGGCGTCGGCTTTTTCTTCCTCCTGTTCAAAATGAGAAGGAGAGTTATTCTGAGAGTCCCAGGGCATGTGCCATCCATAAGTCCCCAGCTATTGCCTTCGGAAACCCCTCTTCTGTAGACTTTCAGTCAGAGGAATTGTATCTTATATAGGCAGCTGTTTCAGAGACGGAACCTATGGCAGATTACGGAAGAGGAGCCAAAGCAGGCGCAATAGCCGGTGTCGTTCTAGGAGTAATAGAAGCGATTGGCTACGTCGCTCTGTTCAGCTTCATCATGGATAGCATAAGAACTGCGGTTCAGGGCACGACGCTCCCGGCGGGACTAACCGTCGATCAGGTCATCAGCGCAACACTGTACGCACTCGTGATTTTCACATTCGTTGGCAGCATCATATTAGGTGCGATCTTGGGTGTCATATTTGCTGCAGTTCACAACAAGTACATGACAAGCAAGAGCCTCCCGATGAGAGGCATAGTTTTCGGCATTATTCTTTGGCTAATCGGAATCGGTTTCAATATAGGCAATTTTTCCTATGGAACCACGTACGTTGCGGTATCAGTCATCCTAGGGCTCGTAGCTAGCCTCATTTACGGATACTTGCTTGGGCATTTCTTCAAACCAAAACAGGCGTCTCAGCCCACACCACCCACGAGCACAATGTAAGCCAGTCCGTTATTACAATCAATTGCGGGCGTATCCGTCCTCTCCTCCCCTTATTTTTGTCCCCCAAGGTTAACCCCCTCTTTCGGTCTTGGGTAACGTTCGTGTTAATGATAGGCGATATTGTTACCCGGGCTCATGCAGAAATCGCCAAGACCAATAGGCGTAACAATAATCGCTATACTCGCGATACTCGTCGGCGTCGTTGGATTAATCGGAGGCGTCGCAATCGCCACATTCTCATCCTTATTCGCGGGCATAGGCTTCGGAGTTG
>Ga0209802_1003395_pt1 | contig 10693 bp, 8 predicted proteins | sample GraSoiAngelo_129_FD_185886 | JGI IMG/M metagenome (GOLD analysis project Ga0209802, IMG submission 185886) | Grasslands soil microbial communities from the Angelo Coastal Reserve, California, USA - 14_0927_12_40cm (SPAdes) (version 2) | ecosystem: Environmental > Terrestrial > Soil > Grasslands ... | reverse complement strand
GGAGATACTCAAATCGAAGCCCTTTGACTGCCTGCGCCTCGATCTGATGCTGCCGGATATGAGCGGCATCCAATTGCTCGAGAAAATAAAATCCGAAGTGGGAATTCTCCAGCTACCTATCATTGTTCACACCGGGAAGGACCTTTCTGCGGAAGAGGAAGCGCGTCTTTCCTTGCTCACCAGTGCCATTGTTGTCAAGGATGCAACCTCGCCGGAGCATGTCGTCGAGGCGGTTACCCTGTTTCTGCATCGTCCCGTTGCGGTGCTCGCCGCGCCGCTCCGCAAAATGCTGGAAAGCGCCTCCGAGAAGGAGCCGGCGCTTGCCGGCAAGACCGTCTTGGTCGTGGACGACGATATGAGGAATATCTACGCACTCTCGAGCGTGCTGGAAATGAGCCAGATGAACGTCGTCTGCGCGCAAGACGGGAAGAAGGCGATAGAAGAGTTAGCTTCGAATCCGGTGATCGACTTAGTTTTCATGGACATCATGATGCCGGAAATGGACGGGTACCAAGCGTTGCGCGAGATTCGCAAGATGGAGCGATTCAACTCGCTGCCCATCATCGCGGTAACGGCCAAGGCCATGCCGGAGGACCGCGAGCGCTGCATCGAGGCAGGCGCCTCCGATTACATCCCCAAGCCGGTCGATCCGGCCAGGCTCCTGTCGCTGCTCCGGGTATGGCTCCATCCCAAGCAGTGATGAGGTAAAGGACCAGCGGGTTCCTTGAAGGGGACGGGAACTAGAGACGGAGCGGCGGCAATGAGGGCCAGTCGACGGCGGTTTCTTTGACGGGTTTCACTTCTTAGAAGAAACCGTGCAGGAATAACCTGAGGTTTGATCCGGAAGATTCCCACAGTTAAACCCCCGAGCGCATTCATGGAAACCTCCTCAGACAAAAACCCGGCGGTAACTGGATTGTCGTGCCGTTTTGTACGCACGCACTATCTGGTAGTCCAGCTCGTCTCACAGCCGCTCTCTGCGGCTCGGCACTTTTGCAAGACTACGGCGTCAGCGGCGTCGGGGAGGGTTCCCAGGTGTATCTTCGGGGCCGGTGAGCTCCCTTTTCGAGCAGGGGAGAACCACCGTGCCCGCTTAAATTCTTTGTTCTAGGCAAGAGAGCAGAAAAGATGTAAGAGTTCTCCACCAATGTGGTGTTTCAGCATGGCGCGGGGACGTTCAGCAGCGGATTTGCAAGTGGTGAGCACCCGGAGAAAGGTGACTAAGTCGAATCGTGCATGCATCGCCGTTAACAAAAGCGAGCACGGAGGGCTTCGAGACTGAAGCAAACATCCTTCTTGTGGACGACCGCGAGGACAACCTCGATGTGCTCGAAGCCATCTTGAAGGATTTCGGTCAGAATCTCGTCCGTGCGCGCTCTGGTCAAGAGGCCCTCCGGTTGCTTTTGGACAAGAACTTTGCAGTGATTCTGCTCGATGTCCGCATGCCCGACATGGACGGATTCGAGACGGCGGAATTGATCAGGAAGCGGCAACGGTCCAGGCATACTCCGATTATCTTCATAACCGCTGCGGATGCCACTCCCGAGCAACTCGCTCGTGGTTATTCTGCCGGGGCCGTTGATTTCATTTTCAAACCGTACACGCCCGACGTGCTGAAAGCCAAGGTCCGCATCTTCCTCGAACTATTCAAAAAGTCAGAGGAAAGCCGCGAGAGCGAACTTCGCTTTAGGACGCTGGTCACGAACGTTCCCGGCGCTCTTTACAGGCGCAAGGCCGAGCCACCCTGGGACGTTTCCTTTATCAGTAACTACATCGAAAAAATATCGGGTTACCCGGCTTCCGATTTCATCGAGCGACGGCGTAGCTACGCGAGCATTGTCTGCCGAGACGATACCGATACTCTTTCGGCCGCACTGGAGGAGGCAGTTCGAAAGAAAGCTCCCTATGCTCTCGAATATCGGATTCTCCACTCGGACGGACGCATCTCTTGGGTTTTGGATCAAGGACAGGCCATCGTCGAAGAATCGGGGAAGACCGAGCGTTTGCATGGCTTCGTTTTCGACACCACGGTTCGTAAGGTTGCCGAGGAGGCTCTTCGAGATGCCTTCGCGCGTTTGATCGAGACACAGGACAATGAGCGACGAAAGGTTGGCGTGGACCTACACGACAGAACCAGTCCATTGCTCAGTGCGCTTCTCGGAAAGCTTTACACTCTAAGGCACGGAAGCCGCAAGCTCGATCCGGGAACAGCGAAGAGCCTCGAAGATAGTTTGAAGCTTGCGGAAGATGTCTCGGGCATCCTGCGGAACGTTTCTCACGTTTGGTATCCGCAGTTGGTTGAGAAGAGTGGCTTACTGACGGGCTTACGCGGGTATTTCGGCGATTTTACCAAACGAACGGGAATTCCCGTGGGCGTCAACTTCCCCCCGGATCTAGCGCCTCTGTTCCATGAGTCCGAGTTGGCACTTTTCCGTGTTGTGCAGGAAAGCCTTGTCAATGTCGTTCGCCATTCCGTCAAGCCGACCGTAACGGTCTCCATAGAGGTGAAAGTAAGTGATCTGATTCTAGAAGTAAGCGATCAAGGCCGCGAGCTGGCTCTAGGTATGCGAGACAGTAAGCCCGATAATATGGTCGGTGAGCTTGGCTTTGTAAGTTTGCGCGACCGTCTCAAACAACTCGGCGGTGAGTTGGAGGTACGGACGAGAGGATCAGTCAGTATGGTCACGGCCGTGGTCCCTTTGAGATCCTCCGGAAAGGCGTTGAAAGGACCGCTAAGTTACTGACGCAGGCCAAGCCTAATTGGACTCACGGGTTCTTGTAGGGGCGTTGAAAGTTCCAGACCCACAGCAAAACGCTTCTCGCTCAGTCGCTCGCAGTAGATGACCCGGGCTGGGACGCGGCTCCCTGTCTTTGGGGTGGTGAGGAGGACGCGTTCACCCGGTTTCCAGCCTTGTTCTGTGACCAAGCGCAGCCCCTGCTCGCTTATGTTTTCCGTTGTTGCCGGATGCTCGAGCCCCAAGCTGTCGGGGCGAGCAAGAGCCACCACTTCTCCCTTCGCCACGCGCTTCTTGCCACGGCCAGTAAATAGACCCATAACCTATCGCTTACCATCACGGTCCTCTTTAGGAAAACGCCGAACCATTGAGACCAGAGGTGGTTGTCTCCATTTCCATGAGTGGGTGTGCTAAGCGTATAGCCGGGCTTACGGCCTGGCAATCCGGTGTTTTCTGTAGGATTGTGAAGGGATTCTTCCGCAATCGCCGCGGAGTCTCCAAAAAATTAGCAGATCACCGTACGAGGCGGGAACTTCCAGAAATCTCCGCGTCAAGGTGTAGCATTAAACCTCCGCAAAATGGACCAGGGAATGCTTTGCTCGAACCCGGTGAAAACCTCAGTACCAGGAATGACGCGGAGCGGCCTATCGGTTTCCGATATTCCCACGTAGCAGGTCATAGCGGAAACCAGGGGAGGGGAGTCTTGGCAAGCGGTGAGAGCACCAAAGGGCGCAACCGTGTCGACAATGTCCCTGGCTGCTCAATTAGGCGAAAGGGCTTCGGATAGATTTGCCGGGAAACTCGGGAGGAGAAGGGCGCAGCTGGCTCTGTCGTTCGCGAAATGTTGATGCCCGACTCATCACGTGAAACCCGCATCCCCGCTGAATCATCACCGCAGCGCACGCCGGGTCGTATAAATTGCGCTGCCGAGGAAACTAATCATGCCTCTGTCAGCTACGCATCTCCCGGGTTCCTATGATGCTCTGGGGCGTAATCCTCTCGATCGTGATTGCCGTGGCGGCCTCGTACACCGCGCTGGATCTTGCCGGGCGCGTTGCTGCCCGCAAAGGATGGACCTTCGCAACGTGGTTGACCGGAGGGTCCCTCACTATGGGCGTTGGCATCTGGTCCATGCACTTCTCGGCGGTGCTGGCTTTCCTGTTCCTTCCGTCCGCTTCCCGTTGCCTTGTCCGTCGCGTTTGCGATTGCCTTCTCCTATTCCGCGCTGCGTCTGGCGTTCTATTTTCGTGAGGCACACAAAGTGGTTTTGACCCGCGGCGGAATTTCTCGGCACCAAGCGGCCGGATGTTCCCAGTTGCCTTGTTCTCGACGTTCGATTGCCGGGAATGAGCGGCCTGAATCTCCAGCAAAGACTGTCGCAGAGCGGCGTGCGCATGCCGATTATTTTTATCACCGGACATGGAGATATCCCCATGTCGGAAGGCGGGCGCTATCGAATTCCTCACAAAGCCATTCCGCGACCAGGACTTGCTTGACGCGAAACACAAGTGGCGCCAGAAAGGGCCCGCGCAAGGCATCAGCGGGATGCAGAAGTAGCCGTCTCGCTAGCGCGCTTCGCATCGCTCACGCCTCGCGAACGCCAAGTATTTCCTTTCGTCGTCTGCGGTTTGCTCAATAAACAAATCGCCGGACGAGCGAAGCCGCCGCCAGAGTCCATCGCAGCCAACTCATACGCAAAATGCAAGCGGATTCGTTAGCCGAGCTGGCCCGCATGGCTGAAAGAGGGGAGTCTCCGAACATTCCTGACTCTTCACCAAAGTAAAGCCTCCCTTTACGAAGAGCCGATAGACTCTACTTGCTTGCTTTGTTATAAGAAGTCAGCTTCATTGGCTTCGCCTGGAGCTGTGGCTGGTTGGAGGGAGACCAGTCCCGATGGCGAAATTGCCAAACGGCAAGATTGTTGCGGTCCATTCGCCTGATCGGCAGCTGCACGGCGGATCACCATGTGAGAGTGAACCGCCCGGAAAACTGGTTTCCCATTGTCGCGCAACAGTTACAAGATTCCTTCGGTAGCCCAAGATCAAGCTCGGCTCCCACCAGCGGTGAGTAAGAGGAAGCTTATGGCCACACCTCAGCGCACCGGACAATTTCACGTCCCCTGCCATGAACACCATGTTGAAATGAGGTTGACAGACATTGTGCCGCAAACCATCGCCCTTGACCGAGCGCAATTTTTCTGCCCGCTGATCCTTCCCGACACGCAGCAGTAGTAGTAGTCTGGCGTGATTTGTTGGGATATGGGAAAGCTAGGCAGGCGTAGACTCGGCGGCTGGAGTGGTCTTGCATGAGGAACACTACACAGCTCCGGCATTCCTTCCGCGAGAGCAAGAGAGAGTTTGGCGCTGGAGTTGAACATTGAAAGCCAAAAACGGAAACTAGTTAAACTCCTGACGAGAATTTAAATCGAAGCGCGGCCGGTGTGCAAGATTTAGAAACTAATTTAGAGTTCTTACTGCGTCCTTACCAGCGGGCTCTGGTGGATCAGTGGCCCCGACCAACACCGGCCATAATGGCTCCGTTTTTCACTGGCGTTAACAATCTATCGGGTCTCTCAGCCAACATAGTATGAGACATGGGCCGAGAAGTGAGTCGTTTGCCCGCTTCGGCATTGAGGTTGATAGGCGACCAAGGGTGATGTTACTTCACAGCGCTAGATCGGTCAGGAGGACATGTGGGTTGAGATTGCGTACAGCCTCAAGCATGTCTTAGGTTCAAAGAACGACCACGAGCAGATTAGCCGGGTCGATCGATAGAGTCGGAAAAGTAGGTGAAGCTGTCACTTTTGCCAGTTGAGTATCGCTCTCTACTTCGTGAGAATGTCCGTTCGGTACCTTATAACGAGTCAGATGAGCGAAGGATTGGGAAAAACAAAATCCAATCATGCTTGATGGGACTGGATGGGCGTAAGCCTGTCTCGCAACGCGGCCTTTCTTCGTAGTTTTAACCAGAATTTTCACAGTCTGCAAACTGTTATCAACCCACTGGTACGGCCAGATGCCTAAGCTACTCTCGCAAGGCGGAAATCGCGATGAACACCGAATACCTTTGGTTTGTCTTGATGGTTCGCAATCGATGGGAAAAATCCGCAGCGCACTGTTTGGCGAGGAAGGGATTCGAGTGTCTGCTGCCAATTTCCAGACAGAGGCACCAGTGGTCAGACCGGTGGAAAGAAGTGGAGGTAGTGCTTTTTCCTGGTTATTTGTTCTGCCGCCTCGATCCGGAGCGACGATTGCCAGTTCTAACCGTACCAGGAGTTCTGTCAATCGTGGGGACGCGATCAGGCTTCACGCCTGTGGGTCGCGACGAAATCGCCGCAGTGGAGTTAGTGGGGAGGGCGGGAGTTCCCGCTCAACCGTGGCCGTTTGTGGAAATGGGCCAGGCGGTATACCTAGACCAGGGGCCCTTGCGCGGACTAACCGGCATTGTGCTGATGCGCAAACAGGAGTCGAAGCTGATTATTTCCGTGCAGCTGTTGAAGCGTTCTATCGCAGTGGAGATTGATCGAACCTGGATCAGCACCCTACCGGTTCAATGCCGGCAGGGTGTTGTCGGTACCCTGAATGTTTCACTACTCGGTTTTGAACAAGGAGAATTGTCAGCACAGCGGTAGCGGCACTGATCCTGTCGTTAAGATGAGCCAAACTCTTAAGTTTCGGCTTGCTGGCCGCATATCTGGATCAAACGAGCCGCAACTTCTTTGCCGAACAGGAGTACGGGCAGGTCAACACTGGCGACTTGTTCAATCGAAGGACGAGGTTTGGCTGCCGATGGGCTGTTTGCTGGGAAAACGAAACCTTCTGTGGGCTATACCGCGAGGTTCGTGCCATTAGAAGGCGACATTTCGCAGACACCGTCAGTATCTTCGTCGCAGAACGATTTTTTCTGAAGAAAACCGGCGATTCTGTTGTGGCGGGGGAATTGCTTTTTGTGGTGTGCTCGGAAGAGCGCAACCGTGCGCCTCTTAAGAGGAGGTCCGGATGGGACTTTTCGGGCGGCAGCGTTCCCCGAAATGCCTGAGAAACACATCCTCCATAACGGCCATTCCTGTTCAAAGTTTAAATAGCTCAATGATTGCAATTGACTTACGCAAGGTCCACACGGAAGCGACTCAATGGCCAACAAGAGATGGATCGTGTTAGCTGCCGTTGCGTTCTGCCTAGGAATTCTGGCGGCGAACGGAGCCCAGGCGCAGAAGAGTGCGCTTGGCGGCCAAGGATCGGCGTGCGTCCCGGGCCCTAACGTTGGTGCAGTGAAGAGCAGCGACGAGCACGGGCAGGTTCCGCCCTTGCAGCACCGCAATAATCGCTACCAACTTCATTCGGCGGATGTGCTGGAGCTGAGTTTTCCGTTTACTCCGGAATTCAATCAGATAGTGACGGTCCACCCGGATGGATTCATCACCTTGCGCGGCATTGAGGACATTCACGTGCAGGGTTTGACGCTGCCGGAGGTTTCCAATTTGCTGCGAATTGCGTACGGCAAGATTCTGCACGATCCAATGATCAATATAGAGTTGAAGGATTTCGAGAAACCGTACTTCATTGTGGGCGGGGAGGTCGGTCATCCTGGCAAGTTTGACCTGCGAGGAGAAACAACCGTGGCGCAAGCGGTGGCGATTGCCGGTGGGTTGAAGGATTCGGCGAAGCATTCCGAAATCCTGCTCTTTCATCGCGTGCCGGATGGCTGGCTTCAGGTGAAGAAGGTGAACCTGAAGAAGATGCTGAAGGAAGCCAATCTGGAAGAAGACGCCTACTTGCAGCCGAGCGACTTTCTGTACATCCCGAAGAACGGCATATCCAAGGTCGAGCGCTTTCTTCCGACGTCCTCGGTTGGTCTGTACGCCACTCCAGTCGTTCACTAAGCAATCCCGCAAAAAAGTGAGGTTAGCGTGACGGAAAGAGACCTGTACATATGGGCGGAGGAAAGACCAAATCACGTCACCCTGCGTGATTTTCTGGCAATTGGTTTTCGGCAGCGCCGGCTGATGGTCACCACCTTCATAGCGCTTTTAGGTGCGGTGGTTGGGATTGCCCTGGTTTTGCCCAAGCAGTATGAGGCACAGATGAAGATTCTGGTTCGACATGAGCGCGTTGATTCTGTGATCTCGGCGGAACGCGAAACGCCGCGGCAGACGCAAACCGAAGTTACTGAGGGAGAGCTGGAGTCCGAAGCGGAACTGCTGAAGTCCAAGGATTTGCTTGCCAAAGTCGTGATTGCTTGCAACCTGGACAAAGAGATAGATTTCTCCTTTTGGACTTCGAGTCGCGGTAAATGCGCAAGCGAGGCCACCAGTGGCCGTCAAGATGATGAGAAGATTGCGCGGGCGGTCCAGGCGCTCGAGAACAAACTAAAGGTCGAGCCGATCAAGCTGACGAACCTGATCAGCGTGACCTACCGCGCAAGCGATCCGCACCAAGCCGCGTATGTGCTGAACACCCTTTCGAATCTTTACCTGGAAACGCATCTGGCGATGCACCGCATTTCCGGGGCGTTCGACTTTTTTCACCAGCAAGCGGAAGAGTACCGCAATGCCCTGGAAAAGGGCGAGGAGAAACTCGGCGAATTTGGCCACAAGGAAGGCATCGTGTCGCCGACATTGACGCGCGAAATCACGGTGCGGAAGCTCAGCGAATTCGAGGCGTCGCTACTCGAGACTCAAGCGGCGATCGCAGAGACGCAACGACGAATCAAGACGCTAGAGACACAACTCGCTTCACTGCCGGCCCGGCACACCACGCAGGTGCGCACTGCCGACAATCCTCAATTGATGGAGCGACTGAAATCGACGCTGTTAGATCTGCAACTCAAGCGCAGCGGGCTGTTGACGAAATTTGAGCCGAGTTATCGGCCAGTGCAAGAAGTAGAGCAACAAATAGCCCAAACAAAGGATGCCATCGCAGCGGCAGAGAAAGCTCCGCTGCGCGACGAAACAACTGACACGGATCCGACTTACGAGGCGTTGCGCGCGGAGCTCGCCAAGGCCAGCACTGATTTAGCAGCATTGAAGGCACGCGAGACGGCTAAAGCAGGCATGGTTCGCTTGTATCGCGCGGAGAGCGAGCGCCTCGATCAACAGGAAGTCCTACAACAGGACTTGCTGCGCACGGCCAAAGCTAACGAAGAGAACTATTTGCTGTATCTCCACAAGCAAGAAGAGGCGCGCATTTCGGATGCTCTGGACCAGCAGCGCATCTCGAACGTACTTGTAGCAGAGGCGGCCAGCGTTCCTTTCAAGCCGCAGCGACACCGGCTCGTGTTCGTCATGATAGGAGGGCTGTTGGCAGCATTGGCCAGCGTGACACTGGCTTTTGTGATGGATCGCTTGGATCAGTCGTTCCGTACGCCACAAGAAGTGGAGGATTTTCTGGGGAGCCCGGTTCTCGCGGCATTACCGAAGAGTGAGTGACAACCGTGTTTCTGGATTTCTATCGATTGCGGGAGCAGCCTTTTGGTGTCAGCCCGGACCCGCGGTATCTCTATTTTAGTCCTGGACACCGCGAAGCGTTGGCCTCCCTATTCTACGGAATCGAGACGGGTGGCGGATTTCTTGCACTCATCGCTGAACCTGGAATGGGTAAGACGTCGCTGCTCTTGCAACTGTTGGAACGGTTGAAAGGCTCGATTCGTAGCGCGTTCTTGTTTCAAACCCAGTGCGATTCAAGAGAACTCCTCCGTTATTTGCTTGGTGCTCTCGGTATTGATAGCCTCGGGAACGATATGGTGCAGTCGCACGCCCGGTTAATTCAGTTTCTCTTAGGAGAAGCTTCGGCAGGCAGGCGAGTCGTCGTTTTTATCGATGAAGCCCAGAATCTTACGGATGAAACGCTGGAAACAGTGCGTTTGCTGTCGAATTTTGAAGCTTCTAACCGCAAACTCATTCAAATCGTACTTTCCGGCCAACTGGAATTGGCGCGGCGGTTGAAGAATCCGCTACTGGGGCAATTGAGCCAGCGCATCACGGTGCTCACAGGGCTGAAGCGTTTGGCGCCAACAGAGACACTCTCTTACATTCGTCATCGCTTGGATATTGCCGGCTACGAAGGCCCCGAGATCTTCGCTTCATCAGCCATCCATCTTATTGCCCAGCGGAGCCAGGGCATTCCGCGGAATATCAACCGTATTTGTTTTAATGCATTGTCGTTAGGCTACGCCCTCGGCTGCAAAGGGATTGGCAAGAAAATCGTGCAAGAAGCCCTGAACGATCTGTCGCTGGACAACGTCGGGGGGAAAACCCGTTCTGGAGAACTGCCCTCGTCAGGAATCGCTGGTCGGCCTGCGCTTTCGCTCGATAAGGTGGGGGGCAGAGTGTTCGAGAATCGGACATTGCAGACGGCGGTCCTCTTTGCCCTGCTGGGGAGTCTTGCGACGTATTTTGTCGCATACAGGGGAGCGGCAGTGGTCCGATCTTCTCCTGGCATGAACGTTCCTGTGGACTCTGCGGTGCGAATGCCCGCGGCTTTCGCCAGTCCTGAACCCGCAAATCCGGACGCTCATCAAACGACGGAGAAGGCCAGATTTATTACCTACATTGTGCAGCCCAACGATAACATCTCGAATCTCTGCGAGTGGTCCCTAGGGCACTACGACGAGGCGGGGCTAGCCGAGTTGCGAAAGCTCAATCCAGATCTAATCAATGCCGACCACATTGAAGTCGGCGACCGACTCCGGCTGCCCGTACGGCATTCCAATTAATTTCTGGGCTTCTGAGCATCCCACTCATGAGCAAAAACTTCGAGCTGCTGCGGCAAATCGGCAGAGAACACGACCTGTTTCAAACGTCGGCAGGTTCCCGCGTGGCTAAAACGGCAGATTGTGAGCGGGCCTCTTTGGTCGAGATCGCACTTCCTAGACCCGAGCCCAAGGAAGCGAGACAACAGATTCGATCGCCCGAGTTGGTTAAAGAGAAAGCCAAGAGTTGGAACCAGGAGATTTCGCGA
>Ga0209802_1003394_pt1 | contig 10696 bp, 10 predicted proteins | sample GraSoiAngelo_129_FD_185886 | JGI IMG/M metagenome (GOLD analysis project Ga0209802, IMG submission 185886) | Grasslands soil microbial communities from the Angelo Coastal Reserve, California, USA - 14_0927_12_40cm (SPAdes) (version 2) | ecosystem: Environmental > Terrestrial > Soil > Grasslands ... | reverse complement strand
AGGACGACGTCGACGGCCCGCAGAATGCTCTCCCGGTTCGCTCCCGCCAGGATGTTACTCCCGGCCTCCTGGGTCTCCGCCCTCTCCGTCACGTCGCGAAGGGTCACGATGGGCACGTGGAAGATGCTACATTCGTCTTGAAGGGTTCCACTGTCCGTGATGACACAGCGGGCGTTCTTCTCGAGTTGGACCCAGTCGAACAATCCTAAGGGGTGTGTGAAGACGAGATCGTAGGACTGCTTCTTCAGGCCGAAGGCCTGCATCCGATCGGCCGTCCGCGGGTGTAGGCTTACGATGACGGGCTGCCGATACTTCTCGTGGACCGCCTGCAGGGAATCGAGGATCCCTTGGAGCCGCGGGACGACATCGACGTTTTCCGTGCGGTGAAGCGTGACGGCGAAATATTCGCGCGTCTTGAGCTTGAATCGCTGGAGCACGTCGCTCCGATCGATTCGACCTTCGTAGGCCGTCAGGACCTCGAAGATGGGATTGCCAATCACGTAAATCCGCTCCCGTTCGACGCCTTCCTCCAAGAGGTTGTCCTTGCTGCGGTGGGTGTACGCCATCAACACGGTGCTGCAGGCGTCGATGATCCTGCGATTCACCTCCTCCGGCACCCGGTCATCGTAACAACGGTTGCCTCCCTCGATGTGGTAAATCGGGACTCCCATGCGTGCGGCCACGATGGCGGCAAGGCCGCTGTTCGTGTCCCCGAGGATCAAGACCCGGTCGGGCTTAACGTCCCGGATCAAGGCAGCAATCCGGGCGAGGATCTGGCCCACTTGTACCTCGAAACCGGTCGACTTCACTCCGAGGTGGTGGTCGGGGTCCCGGATGCCGAGTTCTCGGAAGAAGACGTCGCTCAGGTTCTCGTCGTAGTTCTGGCCCGTGTGGACGAGGGTGTGCTCGCAGTGCTGGTCCAGGAGGGGGATGATGCGGCTGAGCCGGATGATTTCGGGCCTCGTGCCGAAGATGGTCATGATCTTCATGTTGGCTCCTCCGGATCTGCGACCTCCAGATACGGGTCGATGAGCTTCCGAAGTCGGTCCATCGGCAGGAGGGCCTTTGCGGACGAATACTCCTCCGCGAGGGCGGGCCGCGCGACATCCGCGTGGCGGATCTCTTGGAGGATGGGCTCGATCACGAAGTACCCGTCCCGCTCGAGGGTCCGATGGCACTCTTCCTCCGACACGAGGATCTCATGGATCTTCTCTCCAGGGCGGATCCCGGTATACGTGATGTTCACGTCCGACGAGCCGATGAGGATCGTCGCGATGTCCAGCATCCTCGCGGAGGGAACCTTGGGGACGTATGTTTCCCCCGGAAGGGCGTTCCGGAGGGCCGCGAAGATCGTGTCGACCGCCTGATCGAGAGTCAAGAGGAAGCGAGTCATCTCCTTCACCGTGATCGTCACGGGGCCTCCCTGCTTGATTTGGTCGAGGAACAACGGCACCACGGAGCCGCGAGAGGAGATGACGTTGCCATACCGGACGCAGACGAACCGCGTCTCCGGGCAGTCGAGGTTCGCACCGAGGAAGATCCGCTCCTGCAGGGCCTTCGTCATCCCCATGACGTTGACCGGTTTGCATGCTTTGTCCGTCGAGATGCCCACGACCGTCTCGACGGGCGTGTCGTTCTCCCGAATCGCGCGGACGATATTTGCGGGCCCCAGGACGTTCGTCTCCACGGCCTCCCCGGGGAAGTACTCGCAGGTGGGAACTTGCTTCATCGCCGCCGCATTGAACACGACGTCGGCCCGGCGCACCGCGGCCACCACGCTCGCGTACTCGCGCACGTCCCCGACGTGGAAGGCCAGGCGACCTTGGGCCCCCTTGTAGATGATTTCTTCCGTCGCGACGGGCCGATGCGCGTACTGGAGGCGCATGTAGTGCTGCTTCGTCTCATCGCGAGAAAATACCAGGACCTGTTTGGGCTGACCCATCTCGCCGGCAAGCAGCCGACGGACCAAGACGCGACCCAAAGAACCGGTTCCCCCGGTGACGAGAACGTTCTTCCCTTCAAGCGGCTTCATCGGATCATCTCCAATAGACCCCATCGAGGCAACTGGCTTTGGATGGAACGCCTGATAATAAAGGGGAAGGTCCACACCGGGCCCCGAGCCATGGGCCGTGCGCTGGGGGAGAACCCTTTTGAGGTACGCTCAACACCTGAGCCGGGGGCAGGCCATCCCCCGATCGCGGGAAATCTCACCGTGCGGCCACGTACCATTCGCCATACCATCCCGTGGACGCCTCAAAGCTCGTGTCGGATTTCGGGGATCCGGGAGACCACGTCCTTCCCGCCCCCGTCGCCCGATACCGGGACGCAAGCTCCTCTCGAATCGGGTTACCGACGCACGACGGACGAGTAGAGTTCCTCGAACCGCTGCGCGATGCGGTCCCACGTAAACGATAACCGCGCCTTGCGCAGCCCCGCGGTGCCCATCCGCGCGGCGTAAGGCCGGTCCATCACCATCTCCCGCAGGGCCGTGGTGAGGGCGGGAACGTCGCCGTACGGATACAGGAGCCCATCCTGGCTGTTGTTCACGAGGTCCGGAACGCCGCCGACCTCGGAGGCGACCACCGGGCGACCCTGCGCCCAGGCTTCGGCGATGGCGATGCCTTGGGCCTCGTAGAAGCTCGGCAGGACGAGACATTCGGCCCCGGCCAAGAGGTCTCGCTTGGTCGCCTCATCCACTTCACCGGCGAAGACGACCCGATTCCGCAAGTGGAGTTCCCCGGCGAGCCGTTCGAGAGCTAGCCGCTCACCGGCGTCAGGCCCGACGAAGACCACGGAGCCGATCCAGTCGTCACCCAGGGCCGCCACGGCTCGGAGGAGGTGCTCCGGAGACTTCTCTCGGTGGAGCCGTCCCAAGAAGACCACATACCGATCGACGTGGAACCGTTCTCGGGCGCGTTCCGGCGATCCGGGCTGGAACGCCTCCGCCTCGAGGCCCGTGGGCAGTACGTGGATGCGGTCCGGAGGGAAGCCACGGGCTTCGAGCCAACGTCGGTCCAATTCGGAGGCCAGGACGATGGCCTGGACCCGGCGGAGGGTCCTCCGTCCGAACAGAGGATCGTAGAATGCGCGCTTCACCCGCGCGCCGGCCGTCGGCGCCGGCTGGGCCACTCCGTGGTGGAGGGAGTAGACCATTGGGGTTGAAGCGCGGATCTTCCCGGCCACCCAGTCGTTGGTGATGAACCCGTAACCGTGGAGATGGACCAGATCCGCTCGTTCGATGCGTGGACGAAGCAGGGTGGCGTAGTATCCGAGCTGCACGACCGGACGGTATCGCCGGATTTGGATTCCATCCAGGGTAGAGTTCGCGGGGAGCGCGTCACCCGCGAGCGTCCGCTGCGACGTGTGCACAACGACCTCGTGCCCTTTCCCGACCAGATACCGGGCGAGGCCGAGGACATGGGTCTCCGCTCCGCCTTTTTCGGGAGCGAAGTGCGGCACGACTTGATGGATCTTCATAACCGGTCCCGATCCGGAGATGACGTCGTGTCGAGTAAGTCCCGATACGAATCGAGGAGGCGCGGCTCCATCGCCTTCCAGTTGTACTTCGTCTCGAACGCCGCTCGCCCGCGGGCTCCCATCGCGTCGGGTTCCGCCGGCGACAGCATCAACGACTCTACCCCTTGCCCTGAGCACCCTCGTCGCCTACGCAGATCGAGACCTCCGCGCGTCGGTTTTTCCAGTCCATGTAGGTGAGGCCGGCGACGCCTGTCAGGGTGTCTTTCTCATCAAGGACGTCAAACATGATCGTGTGACGATCGTTGTGGAGGCTCTCGGACCACCGCTCCTGATCGACCAGACTCAGGAGGCGGAATTCCCGGGTCCGCCGTCGGATTGCGGGACTGTTCCGCCAGTCTCGTAAGCGGGGCAAGTCATCCCGCTCGATTGCGCGGAATTTTACCTTCGCGCCGTGGATCATCCGTCAGGCCATCCCTGCGGACGAATTAATGCTTGCGACGGCTTCGGTTCCCGGTCCGTCTCCGTCGATCCAAATGCGGTGCCACAGCTCCACATTGAGGAGGGACCAGAGCTTCCAGGCGTGGTCCCGGGTCCCCATCACGTGATCCCGGACGAGGCGCCGAACCGCTTCGGGGCGGAACAGGCCGCGTGACGCCGCTCGCTCGCCAAGGAGTATTTCCTCGAGGTAGCCGCGGAGCGGGCCGCGCAGCCATTCCGCCAGAGGCACGAGGAACCCGACTTTTCGGTGCTGGAGGATCGACCTCGGGAGGACGCCTTCCGCACTCCGACGGGGGATCCACTTCAGGGTCAAGCCCCGAATCTTGAACCGGCCGGGGATCTGCGCGGAGAGTTCCGCGATGCGATGATCGAGAAGGGGTACGCGGTCTTCGACCGAATGCGCCATCGACATGCGGTCTTCAACTAGAAGGAGGGAGGGCAAGTACGTCTTGATGTCCAGGTATAGGCTCCGGTTGATCGGACCGGCATCGCACCGCGCGAGCACACGCTCGAGCTCGGACCGGGGGTCGTAGGTCCCCAAGCGTCGCGCCTCGTCGGGGACCAACAGTGCCTCCCGTTCTTGATCGTCGAATTGTGCCTCGTGACCGTATCGGGCGAGCTCCCGATTCACGAGGGCGTAGAGAGGCAGTCCGACGACTCGCTTCCAGCCTTCTTCTCGCAATCTCCACCGGAGAGAACGGAGGATTTGCATCGCTTCCGGAACATCCCGGCGTCGCCACACCTCCCACAAGTACGGCACGATGTACGCCGGATAGCCTGCGAAGAGCTCGTCGCCGCCGTGCCCCGTCAGGACGACCCGCACCTCCTTCGATGCGATCTCCGCGATGTACCATTGCGGGATAACGCTCGGTCCGACTCGAGGTTCGTCGAGATGGTACAAGATGCGGGGGAGGATCTTCGGGAACTCCGTCGGGTCGAGGAGCAGATCGTAATGAATCGTGTCCGCGAGCAGGGACACCTCCTCGATCAGCCCGCTCTCGTCGTACTCCTTTTCGGCGAAGTACACGCTGAAGGTCTTGAGTCGGTCCGCGAGATCCTGGCTTGCCCGGAGCACAATCGCCGAAGAGTCGAGCCCGCCGCTCAGATGGCTCCCGAGCGGCACATCGCTCATGAGCTGCATCTCGACCGATTCGTCGAGGAGGGCGCGGAATCGCTTGACCGCTTCGGCCTCGTCGCGGACACCCTCGCGGAAGGAGAGGTCCCAATACTCTCGGACCTCGGCTCGACCGTCCTGGGCCGTCAGATAGTGACCGGGAGGCAGGACCTTGATTCCCTCGAAGAAGGTCTTGTCCCCGAAGACGTTTTGAAACGTGAGGTAGTCGGCGAGCGCCCGCCGGTCGAGCGACCGCGGCACCGTGGGGTCGGCGAGGATCCCCTTGATTTCCGATGCGAACGCGATGCGACCCTCGGCCTCCCGGAAGTACAGCGGCTTGATCCCGAGTCGGTCTCGGGCCAGGAGCAGCCGCCGCTCGCCTTCGTCCCAGATTGCGAAGGCGAACATACCGTTCAGGTCCTCGAGCGCGTCGGGCCCTTTCTCTTCGTACAGATGGACGATTGCCTCCGTGTCGCTGTTCGTGCGGAGGGTGTGGCCGCGTTCGAGGAGTCCCTCCCGGAGGGCCTTGTAGTTGTAAATCTCCCCGTTGTACACGATCCATGAGCGGCCCGACTCGTCGGACATCGGCTGGAAGCCCGTCGGCAGGTCGATGATGCTGAGACGTTTGTAGGCGAGGACGCATTTCTCGAATGCCTTCACCGCGTCCGCATCGGGTCCACGGTGATGCAGGGTCTCGTTCATCCGGCGGACAAGGTCGACGTCGATGCCTCCCCGCGGATCATACACGCCACAGATCCCGCACATCTCACGACCGCCCGGCGAGGTCCTGGTAGGCGCGGACGAGACGCGCCTGCTCCGCGCCCCAGTTGTATTCTCGTTTCGCGGCCTCCAGCCCGTTCCGCCCGAGGCGCTCCGCGAGCGCGGGATCATCTCGAAGCCGCTCGACGGCTCCGCGGAAGCCCGCATTCGTGTATGGCACAATGAGGCCGCACTCCTCATGGTCGACGATTTCCGCCATCAGGAGGCCCTCCGTCACGATGCACGGTCGGCCCGTCACCATCGCCTCGAACATCTTGTTCGAGATTCCGACCTTCGAGATCCGGTGGGCGGGGTCCAGCATCGCGAGGACCGCGTGCGAGTCGAGGGTCATCGGCAGGACCTGTTCGTTCGGCACGACGCCCAGGAAGGACGTGTTCGAGTGGCGAGCGCACCGTTCCCTCACGGTTGGCGTGAGTTTCTTGCTTCCTCCCAGTACGAGCCGCACGTCGGGCATCTCGCCGATGACATCGATTGCTTGAAGGATGAAACGGCTGATGTGGAGAGTGCCCAAGTAAATCACGGTGAAGGGCGGCCCCGGAGGCGGACGGTAAGCGTCGAGCGTGAGTTCGTGGCTGTTCCGGACGACGATCGAGTCGTGACCCGACACCCGGTCGATGTATTCCTTGACCGCCTCGTTCACGGCGATGACCATGTCCGCCTGTGGCGCGAGTCGCCGTTCCATCCGGAACACATAGTCGACGACGGGGCGCGGCACGTCCGTCTCGATCATGTATCCGAAGACCTCATGGGCGTCGTACACGATCGGGGTTCCCGCGATTTCCTTGAGTCGGATTCCGATTGGAAGGGTGTCGAGGTCGTGACAGTGGACGACGTCGAACGCGAGGTGCCGGGCGATGGAGACCGCGCGGCGCCACCACAGCGGATTGCGGAACAGGTCCTTGCCCAGGAGCCGCATCAGGCCCTCTGTCTTCACGAGGTAGACGTCGAATCCATCCCACATCGTGCGTGCGGGCTCGCGGCCCGATCGGTCCCAGCCGATGAAGGCGACCGTGTGGCCGGCGGCGCGGAGGGCTTTCGCCTCCTTGAGAATGCGAGAGTCGTGCACCACGTCGTTCGAGACGAGCATGAGGATTCGCATCGCGTGCTCACCCGAGGAATTCGTTCACGATCGTGGCGATCCGGGTCCCGGTCGTCCCATCCCCGTAAGGATTCGGCCAGTCCTTCTTCGCATCGAGTTGGGAACGCGCCGCTTTCGTAACCCGCGGCGGGTCCGTGCCCGCGAGGACGTTCGCCCCGATGTCCAACGTCTCCGGACGCTCCGTATTCTCGCGAAGGGTCACGCAGGGCACCCGGAAGAAACAGCACTCCTCCTGGAGACCGCCCGAATCCGTGAGGACGAGGGCCGCGTTCTTCTCGAGGACGAGCAGGTCGAGGTAGCCGGTCGGCTCGATCCGGCGAAGGGATTGAATGTCTGAGGCCCGGCGCTCGAGACTATGCGCACGCAGCGCTTTCACCGTGCGCGGATGGATGGGGAAGATAATCGGGAGACCGGTCTCGCTTCCGACGGACGCGAACGCATCGAGCGCCGCCGCGAGGCGTGCCTTGTCGTCCACGTTCTCCGCTCGGTGGAACGTGAGCAGAAGGTAGCGACGGGGCGTGAGCTCGAGTCGCTCGAGGACGTCGGACCGTTCCTCGGCAATCGCGACGTTCTGCGTGAGCGCGTCGATCACGCTGTTCCCGACGACGTGGACTCCGCGCGTCACGTTTTCCCGGGCCAGGTTCGCTTTCGACAGTTCCGTGGGAGCGAAGAGGATACGCGACAACTGGTCGGCGACGATCCGGTTCATTTCTTCGGGCATCGTCTTGTCGAACGACCGAATGCCGGCCTCGACGTGTGCGAGCGGCCGTCCGAGCTTGTTCGCGAGCAGCGCACCCGCGAGGGTCGTGTTCGTGTCCCCGTGGACGATCACGAGATCCGAGTTCCCCGCGACCTCGGCGACGTCGCGCATCGTCGTCGCGACCTGCAGGTAGGGTGGCTGTTCCTTCAGCTCAAACCGGTGGTCCGGCTCCCGGAGTTGCATGTCGCGGAAGAAAATGCGGTCCATCACCAGATCATAATGTTGCCCGGAGTGCACGAGGACGTGCTCGTGTTCGAGGCGGTCGAGCGCCTTGACCACCGGGGCCATCTTGATGATTTCCGGACGGGTCCCGACGATCGTGACGATGCGGCCCATAGGAGGAGACTCGCGAGTAACCGAGGGCCGATAATAAAGATAGCCTTCCAGAGGGCGCGATGTCGAAACCATCATTACCGCGGCTCGGTTACGAGCCGCGTTGTTCGTCAGCATCATCGTGACGGTCCGCAATGAAGCTCGGAATATTGCCGCGTTGCTGGACAGCCTCTTGGTGCAGGAGCCGCCCTTCGAGGTGATCGTCATCGATTCGGACAGCGAGGACGCGACCCGCGACATCGTGCGGCGATACGAGCAGCGATACGACTTCGTCCACCTGTACATCTTTGGAGGGACCCGCGGGGCCGGCCGAAACTTCGGGATCCGGAAGGCGAAGGGTGACGTCGTCGCCTTTGTCGACGGCGATGCCATCGCGAATCCGTTCTGGCTGAAGGAGATCCGACCCGGCCTCATGCACACGAGCATCGTCGCCGGCCGGACGATCCAAATCGGGTACCGCCCTTTCGAGGAACTCGAGCGCGTCGAACTGATCGTGAAGGGCACGGATGTCACCTACCCGTCGTCGAACTTGGCGTATCGCAAGTCCGTGCTCGACGAGATCGGCGGGTTCGATGAGTGGTTCATCACGGCGGAGGATGTCGACCTGAACATGCGTGCGGTCCGGGCCGGTCACGCGATTACGTTCCGAGCGGACGCAATCGTCTACCACCGCACGCGCGCCTCCATGTTCGATTTCCTCCGGCAAGCCTTCTGGAACGGAGCCGGGCGGAAGCAACTCACGTTGAAGCATGGGGTGCTCTGGAGCCGCTACCGTCCGGAGGAGATGCTTCGGCAACGGACGAGCTTCTGGTCTCTCCTGCGACTGAGCGGTGCTCTCCTCGGATACGTCGGGTACAAGTTCTTCGGGGAGCCGTTGCCCGGCTGAGCGCGAAACCCTTATGCGACGTACCCAGCATGGCGCGCGCCAATGCCCGAGGTCTCCGTCGTCATCCCGACGATGAACGAGGAGGCCTCGATCGGCGCCGTGATCGACGAAGTGCGGAGCGCGCTCGTGGACTGGGACCTCGAAATTCTGATCGTCGACACAGATTCGCGAGACCGGACGAGGGACATCGCGATCGCGAAAGGGGCTCGGGTCGTGCCCGAACCGCAGCGGGGCTACGGTCGTGCCTACAAGACCGGTTTCGCGGCTGCGACCGGCACCTTCGTGGCGACGCTCGACGCCGATCTGACGTACCCGGCATCCCGGTTCCCCGACTTCCTGGCGGCGCTCGCGGAAGACCGCGCGGACTTCGTGTCCGGAGACCGCCTCTCCGGCCTCCCCGACGGCGCGATGACGGGCATGCACCGCGTGGGCAACGAGATCCTCAACATCGCCTTCCGGAGCCTGTATGATTCGGGGGTCCGCGACTCCCAATCCGGCATGTGGTCGTTCCGTCGGTCGATTTTGCCCCGACTGCGGCTGGTCCACGACGGCATGGCGTTCTCCGAGGAACTCAAGGTCGAGGTGATCCGCGCCGGATTCCGGTTCCTCGAGATCCCGATTGCATACCGAGTTCGGGTCGGGGACAAAAAGATCCGAAGCGTGAGCGACGCGACCGGGAATCTGATGTGGCTCGCACGGAAGCGGGTCGGTTGGGTCCCGCGGCTGCCCTGATCACTCGGCCAAGATCTCCGCGAGCTTCTGCCACTCCCGCACGAAGCGCCGCGGGTCGAAGCTCCCGTCGACGTAGCGGCTCAAAGCCTTGTGGATGCCCGGATCGAGGTCCGAGACCATGAGTTGCCACGCCTCCCAGTGTTCCATCGACTTCCAGGTCCATGCGCCTTCGAGGTCGAGGTGGTGCGGCCCGTGGTCCTCCCACGTCACCCGGACGGTGCCGAACTCAATCGCGAGCTCATAGACGAGGCGCGCCAGGAGGACCGACTCCTCCTTCGGCATCGCGAGTTCGTCTCCCTTCCGGAGACGTCGCGGGTATTGGATCCGCAGCGCCGTGAGGCCTTCCGCGGCGGCGAGCGACGCGTTCGTCTTGTCCATCGTCAGGAAGAACACGCCCTTGCGGAAGTCGATCCCGCGAAGGAACGCCTTGAATTGGTCGCGGATCATCGAGTCCGCGTTCACGATCGTCAGGCCATCCGGCGATAGGTGCAGTTGCTCCGGGTTCGTCGGGCCGACGACGAGGACGCTGAGGCCCTGGTAACCTTCCGTCCCTTTGAGGGTCGTGATCTCCTGCAGGGCCCGATACCCCCGGCGGCCGGCGTGCGAAAGCCGGTTGCCCTTCTTCATGTTCGCGGCGTTCTCGAGCTCCTTCATCACGACGCCGGGGATGACCAGGAGGATCCAGTTCACGCTCTCCTTGTACGGTCGCATGTGGATCCGGTGGAATTCGTCGAGCAGGTGCTCCCCCAGGATCGAGGCGTACAGGATGTTCGTGTCGACCCCGAGGATGATGTCCTCGTACTCGGCGAGGCGCCGCGCGATCGCCGTGAGTCCGATCGGCTCGACGAAGCCCGCGCAGAGCAGGGCGGAGTTCAGCCAGTCCAGATATTCCGGCGAATCCTCGAGGACCTTCACCTGGTACGACGTCGCCGTGCCTTGGATCTCGACGAGCGGATATTCCTCCTTGGACCCACCCGTGCCGATCGACGCCACCGTCATTCGATCGACGCGGCCCTT
>Ga0209802_1003391_pt1 | contig 10701 bp, 13 predicted proteins | sample GraSoiAngelo_129_FD_185886 | JGI IMG/M metagenome (GOLD analysis project Ga0209802, IMG submission 185886) | Grasslands soil microbial communities from the Angelo Coastal Reserve, California, USA - 14_0927_12_40cm (SPAdes) (version 2) | ecosystem: Environmental > Terrestrial > Soil > Grasslands ... | reverse complement strand
GCTGGAAAGGCGAATGAAGGCCCGCGAGTCCCAATAAGATTAGTCTCACTGCAACCGTTTTTTGGAACTGAATTAACATCTGGGAGGGAGGTCTCTGGCGAGAGCGCCCGGAGATCTGGTCGGGGTTGACGAAGAGTCTAGTGGGTTAGGGATAGGACCTCTTCACGCAGTTCCCGCGGGACGCCTTTGTTGAAGTTCTTCATGGCCAGTTCATCTATTGTGTCGAGATGGTTTTTCGCTTGGGTTTTCAGCAATGAAGCTTCCTCAGCGACGCTCTTGATCTTTGATTCCAACGATTGCTTCGAAGCTTGGGATCTATTGTATTCTGCTCGTAGGTCGGATCGTTGAGATCTGAGCTTCCTCACGTTTGGGGAGCGTAGGATCTGACTCCTCGCAGCAAAGGCTTCTCTAGCCTCTGTCTGAATTGGTCTTAATGACCCACTTATGATTCGTTTCGCCCGTTCGAGTGTCTTTCTCGCCTTTTTCTCGCCGAGAGGTAGCCTGTTTGATTCAATGGATTCGCAGACTCCTTCGAGCAAGTCGGTCAGTTCAGGGTAGCCATCGGATTCCTTGGCCAGAGTCGTCAGCGGGGTTTTCACATACCGCATCAATACTTCTATTGCCTGTGGATGGGTATGCACTTCTCCCCTTTGATGCGATGACAGAACCTTCGTGAATACTCCGCCCAGTCTGGACATTTCTTCGTTCAAGAGTTTCTTTCTCAGCGCCTTGAGTTCCGCTTCTTTGGCATTGAGAGCTCGAATCTCAGAATCAGTTTCAATCCGTTCGATAGCCTCGTGAAGAGAGCCCTCGTTGTGGACAAGCTGGTGAATCTCCTTTTCCAGCTGGACGCGAGAATTCTCAAGATCCTGTAGCGTCTTGAGATGCTCGACAAGGATCTCGGAGCGTTCTTGTATTTGGTCACGGGTCGACGTGATGTCTCGGGTTCTTGTCCGGAACTGGGACGTCTGGTGATTGATGCGTTGCAGTCCTTCTATCTCTGCTCTGAGCCATCCTCTTTCTGAAGAGTAGTGTGAAGCCATCGCTTTTACCGATTCGTTGTAGCTTGAACCAGCCGCTCTTAGCAGTCTCGTAATGCTTGTCTCCAGTTTCGATATCGACTCGTTCGGACTTGATTTCAGAAATTCGCCCGATGCGGTAACGATCTCTCCTGAGACGCGGTTTAGTGCCATGGCTGCTCGAAGCCGTCGGGAATCGCCTAGGCCAGACATGTCATATTTGGTGTTTCGAATGAATTCTCGGCAGCGACTTTCTAGAGATGAAGCTAACGAAAGGGCGGCCTCGCCTAACTGTCTTGTTTTAGCTTGAACAGGCTTCAGCTGAGGGTCGATCACCGAGTTCGTCCAGTGTTGGAGAGCCTTCTCGACATCTGTAGCCTTCATGCGGTCCTTCATGGTTTGATTGGCCTCTTGCGCTGCTCAGAAATCCTAGGCCGGATTGTTGGGCTCTAGCTGCAAGACCGTGCAGAGCACGCGCAGTCTCAGAATTTCAGATTTTCCTACTTACGGAGGCGCGACAATCCCAAAATTTGCTAGGTCTTGCGAGATATCACTGGTCTGCTTACCTTCAGATATGGTAAGGGATGGACGATGCTTGGGGTCCACTTCTCTCCCCATCTCCGGTACGCGGATAAGATATCGCTTAGGTCTCGTCCTTTCTCTGTGAGACTGTAGACGACTGAGAAAGGTTCTGTGCCGGTTACTCTTCTCTCAACGATTCCCATGTTCTGCAAATACTTCAGAGTTCTAGAGAGAGTTCGTGCGTTCAGATCGTCAGGTTTGCCCTTTCTCAATAGATCGTTGAATCGGAGGGGGTTGTCGAGGAGGTAGTATGAGATGAGGATTCTCCATTCTGAGCCTAGCTTTCTTACCGCTTTGATTACCGCGCAGATGTCTCTCCTGCAGAGCTCGCTTTTTCCCGAAATAATGCTTGAGAGGTCGGGTTGGCAGCTAGACCCAAGCTTACTCAATGTTATCTAATGCAACAAGGTTAGCCCGAGATATAAGCAGCGAAGGGACACAAGCGTTAGTTGCAAGAGTAATCTCAATTCTGTGAGCTGTTCGAGAGTTTGAACTATCTTGAATCTCCTTAGACAGATCGAGCTTCACAGCTGGTCCATTGAGCGACCCTCGAAGCCCAGAAAAGTCCGCGAATTTCATGTCGATGTACTAAGCGTGGTGCCCACGGCGTCCATGCAGGACAGTGTATGTCAGAGTCGTTGAATGCGACAGGTTTCCTGCAGTACCCGTCACTGTCACGACGTACTGGCCCATCGAACCCCTACAGGAGATGGTTGAAGTGGCGGATGAGCCGAGGGTTACGTTGATGTCGCTCAACGAGCACGAAATCTGTGGGGAAGATGTCGCCGCTTGCAGAGTAACCGTCCCAGTAAACCCATTCAGGCTCGTCAGGGTGATGGTCGAAGAGCCCGATTCGCCTCCCTGGATGGTGACGGTGGACGGATTGGATGATATGCTGAAATCAGCGGGTGAACTGGTCCAGATGTTCGTACTCGCCAATACAATCGAGTAGGACCCCGTAGCGCTGCCAAACGTGGAGCTCTCTGTGAAAGAAATAACAGCACCAACTAGGATTCCTGATGCTTGATCAAAGGCAATACCAAAGGACGATGTTAAGCCTGGGAAGACCAATGTTTCGTTCAGGAAGTTGACCGTCCTTTGCGTACCGAGAATCGTCCGGGTCACGGTCTGGTTCAGCGTTATCGATGGAATCGCCCCGATGGCCTCAGGCGCCTGCAATCCGGCTGCTAGAACGAAGCTCAACGAATTAGCATCTTGGGGGCTGCAGAGAGTCTGATCGTTGGGAAATGTCCTGCAATCGCTCAGAGTTTGTACGTTTAGAGTATCGGTGTAACCGTAAAACGATGTCCCGTTATGGAGGTAGAAGGTTGTCGTAAAAGTTACGTTTGCTCCCGAAACCGTGGTAATTCGAAGCGCAACATAGCTCGTCACGTTGAACACTTCAAGGACGTTTGGAAATGCAGTCGAATTGTTCGTCTTGAATGTAGGGTTCGGAAAAACGTAGGTGGCGTTGTCTCCAGGTTTTACTCCCGGAAGGCTCGTCGCAACTGGGGAAGCATGAACAGTGCCGAATGGCATGATCCAGGCAGTAGTGATCAGGAAGAGTGCTACGAGCAGAATGATTCTCTTCAAATAGAACAAGGTTACGCTCCCCACGGTTGTTGATTTAACCCTTCTGGTATCCAGGGATTGAATTTGATACCTGTTTCTGAGGCTTGAAAATAGGCCTCTTTCGAAGGTCCAACAGACCTACAATCAAAAGCATGTGCGGCGCCCTAGTATGTTTCGAGGATGACATTCGGGTCTTTTACGGAAGGGGATTTCCGATTAGAGCTATTACCCCTGGGACACGTCAGGTCATACCATGAAGACGCGGGGTATTTCTTGGATGGGAGTTCGAACAAGGGAATTTGCTGGAATGGTGAAGCTCTTTCGCGACGCCCTGGGATTAGAGCTGACACATGAAGAGGAAGAGTTCGCAGTTCTTCGAACTGGAGACGGCGACACGGTTGAGATCTTCGGACCCAACCGGAAATACAATAAACACTTTTCTTCCGCACCCGTTGTGGGATTCTTGGTAGATGACATGGACCAGGCTCGTGACCGGCTCAGGAAATCGGGGTTAGAGCTCGTCGGAGACGTCAAGAAGGGTGATAGGGGATACGCTTCGCAGCATTTCCGTGGACCTGATGGCAATATCTATGAGGTAACGTTCGATCCTCAACGAGCTTAGGCAATAGCTTACTCCATTACAATCATTGGTTCTCTCTTGTCGCGCGTAGTAGCAGTGATAGTCCGAGGAAGAAAATGCATGCTGCACTAAACATTGTGTACTCGGGAATGTACGCGAACAAGAAATTTCGATAGGGGGGAACTGTACTGTTGGAACATTGGCGAGTCACTTCTATCACCGTAAAGAACTAGCCCGTATTGCACAGCGACTAAACCGAGTATCAGCAACGCAACTCCCAAGATGAAGAAGAGAGCGTGCATTGACCCGGTCATTATTTCCCCGAAGTATTTTGCCTACCGACGTCAATTACGTAGCTGTTCCAACTAATAAGAAATAGAGGTCGACCGACCGAAATGGAAAATCCCCCATTACACAGATAACACTCACGTCTACTGCGGACTTGGGTTTCCGCTCAGAATTATTAGAGCCTGATGAACGTTGTTCCAAAACGAAGAAACAAAGTAGACGGACCATGGCTCGGCTCTCAGTGTCAGATTCTGAAAAGAAGAAAACAGCAGTTCGGATTCTCGGCATATCTGGGAGCGCGCGAAAGAGGTCGTACAACACCGCCCTGCTTAATGCGGCAGAAGCCCTCGTCCCTGAAAGTGCCGTGTTGGAGACATTCGACGTGTCACGTTTTCCATTGTTCAACGACGATTTGGTCGTGGAAATGCCGCCGGAGATACGGGACTTCAAGCAGAGAGTCAAAGACGCAGATGCAATACTCTTCGCGACACCCGAGTACAACTACTCTATCTCCGCTGTTTTGAAGAACGCGATCGAGTGGGGAAATCAGCCAGACAATTCGTGGGATGGCAAGCCCGCGGCAATCATCAGCGCCTCCATTTCGCTCAGGGGTGGTGCGAGGGCACAGGCGCATCTCAGACAGATAATGGTGGACCTGAACATGTTCCCTGTCAACCAGCCCCAGTTGCTATTGGCACAAGCGCGAGAGAAATTCGACGCCAACCTCAGACTCGTAGATCCGGTCTCCGTGAAGACCTTGCAAAGCCTGCTTGTCGCCTTGGTCGAGTGGACACGGAGACTCAAGCAGTGAGCAGCAACAAGAGCAGCAAATCATGGCCTATCGTGCCCGGCACATACCAGGTAGGCGATCCGAATGGCCCGGTGGCTGTGTGCGCGCTTACATCAGAACGTTTGATCAGTCCGCTTGTAGCTCTTCCTGGAGTGGCCATCGCGGGCATGGTCTACACGGCCAATCTTGGCATTACGCGGATTATTGTCAACATCACGTCTAACCCTGCGATTCGTTTCCTGCTCATCTGCGGTAAGGACTCTGCACTATTCAAGCCGGGACAATCCCTTGTCGCTCTAGCAGAGAAGGGTGTTAATGACAAAAGACGGATCGTCGACGCTGCCGGCTATGATCCAGTATTACCATCCATAGATCCAGAACAGGTAACACAGTTCCGGAAACAAGTGGAGATTCTTGACTGGACCGGCGAAGAAGATCTCCAGGTCTTACAGGAACGGGTGAAGAGTCTCTCTGATCGCAACCCGGGCGTTTTCATGATGGGACAAAGAGAAACCGGTCTGGCTAGAAGGCAGGAGGAGTTTGTGTCCATTCGGCCGGGTGGTCAGCGTGAGCCGTTGTTGTATGATCCGAAAGGATACTTTGTCATCACCATCGAGCCTGAGCAGAAGGAGATTCTTCTACGGCACTATCTGCCTGATCATACTCCGGCTCATGAAATGCGGGGACGCGGAGCAACCTCGATGTTACTGGGTCTGTTGCGTGATGGTCTTGTCACACAGCTGAGCCATGCGGGCTACTTGGGCGAGGAACTGGCCAAGGCGCAGACCGCATTGCAGTTCGGGTTGCGATACGATCAGGATCGACCTCTGAGGCCACATGAAACTCCAGCTCAACCATTGGCTGAAGGAACCAAAACTGAGACGCCAGGGCCTCCGAAGATACCCCCAGTCCCGGTTCTCTCTGTGAAACAACTAGGGGAAATTGTTCCGGGAACGTTGGTGGACCTGTTTTTCTCGGTGACAGATTTGCCGAGGGAACAGGTTTTGGGGGGCGTGTTCCTACTGCCTGATGAGACGGGGACCAATCAGGCATTCCCTCGAACATCTCAGCGTCTCGAGGTTGAATGGGGTCCGACGAGCAAGTTGATCATGGGCGGAGCAGCTGATCTCGTTGTGGGTGCTCTCTTGAGGGTTTACGGTAATTACGATCAGAACAATCTGGTTCATGGGACGCACCTTGTGGTCTTGACTCGTGTGGCTAAGATCTTGGATGGATGAATGGAAGAGAGAGGTGATATTGTGAGTATGTCTGATGTTGTGATAAAATCTACCGAGAACGGGCCGAACCTCGTTATTGTTGATGGAAAGGTTGTTCAGGCCTGGTGCCGGTGCGGCGGATCCACCCTCATGCCCTTCTGCGATGGCACACATAAGAAAAACGGATTCAGGGCCAAAACACACGAAGTCAAAGTCCGCTAGAACCGGACCGAGAGTAATAACAAGAGATGCATGGATGGGTGAGTGAGATCAGGGAGGGTTAGGTCCTCTGACATGCGAGAGCATTTGGACTTCCTCAATCAACTGCAACATTAGCTTCTCGAGACTGTCAAATCGAACCTCGAGAGACTTGAGCCTCGCTTCTCGGTCGATTGTTGAAAACTCTCCTTCGAGAAACCCATTACTCCTCCAAATCAGGAGCCAGATGAAGATTTTCTCCACGGCAGCGTCAATTTTCTCTTGTGTCTGAGTGCCTATTCCGCATGCAATAGCGAGCTCGGTCAAGAATTCTTTCTTGCCTTGCACCAATTCCTCCCTAGGAATCTTCACTCCAGTCGCCATGTTTGCTACCAGTCCCGGCGTCCAAGAATTAATTTTCAGCTTTCCGCTTAGATAGGTCTTGCAAAAGCTTGACACCATCTCCCGGCGCTCTTCCTTCGAAAAGATTGACTTAGTTTCTTCTGGGGAAACTTTGGACTCTGCTTGAGGATCAACAGTCATTTCGATTCTAACTCATTATCGCTCTTGGTTGGTCGTTTTCCAAGCCAATCCCGAATAGCCTGTTCAACTGCCTCACTAAGATCTCCCTTCCTCCCTCCATATCGATTGACTACGGCTAGTCTTAGCTTTCTTTCCAAGTCGTCTGAGAGGATCAAGTTAAGTCTGCCCAAGCCGCTTCAGCAACCAAAAGTGATTCTCGTGGTGAGATATATGTATTTGCTCATATGCACGTAAACATCGAAGCTAATCCTAAACCACTGTTGGCGTCGCGTTGGCATTAGTGCCGAGGTATGAGTCGGACCCAACTCCTCCCCAGAGGTTCCATTATAGGGATCTTTCAACCTCTTATCAGGTCCAAGTTTGAGACGCACTCGAGCCGCCTTCGGACTGATCGTATTTCTTCTCCTTGTCATGGGCTTCTCCCTTCCATACCAAACTCCGTTTCCGGATAGCATCCTTCTTTCCGGTGTCCTCGCAGCAACGATTGCTGTCCTGCTCTCTCTTTTCCCAGAGAACATACGACAACTCATGCTTGGGAAGAAGCAGCCAACGGTCTCATTGGAGCCCCTTCAGATTCTCCATTTCGGCGCCGGTGCGAAGCCGGAGAGGTCACAGTGGATAAACATGATATGGACGTCTTCGGGCACACCCCAACATACCCTGACCGCATTATTTGGAGTAATTCGGGCACATGCTATTGGAGGCGACGCTATTGGATGTCGTGCGTCAGCTAAACTCAAGATGCATGACATCTGGTTGGACAGCGGCAATCTCAACTGGTATTCCTCTTCGTTAATCCGAAACCTCACAACACTTCCCGATTTTGAACTTCTGAGATTGAGCACGTACTTGACAAATATCACAGAACACATTCCCAAGGACGACGCCAAGGATCTGCTGGTTTTCTATATGTTGCAAAATGGTTCAGGGGTCTTCTTATGCTCAGACATGACCCACTCGTTTGCGGGAAACGTTCAGAATGATCAGCCGTTGAGGTTCCAACTCGAAATATCAATTACCGCACAACACCAGCCAAAGGTCGTCACTTTCTTCGATGTCGAGGCTACCTGGGGTAGGTTCCTAATTGCCAAGGCATCTCAGCTCCCAGTTAGCGCTAATTAGGTCGCAAGGGGAGTCATGTCTTTCTATGTGAATAGGACGGCCTTAAGATCCCGAACGACGTTTCGTCAACAAATCGTTTGTTGAGGTAACAATGCCAGCCAAGCTAAGATTCCCGGATCCGATCCACGGCACGATTGAACTCCCGGAGTGGTATCCAATAGTCTCCAATCAACCATCTGTTCGTCGGATGATGTTCATTCGGCAGCTGGGGCTCAAGGCATACGTCGACTTCCCTGGAGCGATTCACACTAGGTTTTCCCATGCTCTTGGTACCATGCAGCTCACCAAGAAGCTTGTTAGCTTGTTGTCTGAGGAACTAAAGAAAGCAGGACAATCTAGCAAAGCAGGGAATTTATCCGCCAACGTGAACACGCTAATGGCAGCGGGTTTTCTTCATGACATAGGCCATGGCCCTTTTTCTCACGCCGTTGACTACCCTGCTAGTAAGTTCCTGGGAAGGACACATGTTGAGATAGGCTCAGAAATAATCGCGGACGAATTTGAGAAACTAGAAGATCATGGTGTCACACTAAGCGCAGTTATTGACATAATTGAAGGGCATCATGCGCATCCCTTCCTACACGAAATCGTCGATGGACCCATCGATGTCGATAAGCTAGATTACTTGCTCAGGGATAGCCACCACGTGGGACTAAGGTATCATTTTGACTTAGACCAATTTCTCTACGAATACACCGTTCTTGGGCCGGACGATGATCTCGAAAGTTGCGTCCTGGGTCTGAATAATACGCTTCAAGCAAGGACGACAGCGGAGATTTTTGTTCTGATTTGGAAAGGAATGTACGATCTGGTTTATCAAATCCAAGACTCTCGGATTGCGGAGAAAATGTTGGAACACGCAATCTTGGTTGGTTGCAACAAGGATTCAAAACTGAAGGGCATGTTCTCCGAAGAGAATCAGTATAGGAAACTGTATGATGACCTTGTTCTCGATGCTGTAGGTAAAGTCGAAGGGTTTCCTGGAGAAGCTGTTAAAATGATAAGGGACGAGAACCTCTACCTACCCCTAGTCGACATGGAGTTGTCCCAAGCCCGATACTCCTTTAGTCGGAAATTCATCGAGTCCCTGTTGAAATTCGAAGAGTCAGAGGTTGCTGAAACAGCAGTCGGACTAGGTAGGGCTGTATGCAAGGGCATGAATTTGAAAAGTGAGCAGTTAATAATTGACCTGGTTAAGAGCAGGAAACCCAAGTCGATACATTTGATGGGAAGAAGCATCCAGGACCAGCCGAGCTACTTGGAAGACAAATCTGACGTAATTGCCGCAATTGAGCCCAGAATATCGCTTAAAGCTTACCTACACCCATCTCTTCTGCATAAGATCAACGAGTTAGAAGTTCAAAAACAGGTAAAACGGGAAATAGAAGCATGGTCGTAGCCGTAGAACAGCTGAGCGACCTATTCCTGCTTCTCCATGTGATTCGAGAGACGGGACTAGTCAACGGAAGAACCAGACTCCAGAAGACCATCTACCTTCTTCGAGAACGCTACCATATTCCATTTCGTTTTCATTTCAAGCCCTATTTCTATGGCCCGTACTCCGAGGATTTAGCTGACGCTGTCGAGAACCTCGTGGCTTTGGGATTGATCGAGGAAAACAGACATTATTTTGACGAAGATGTAATAGAATACTCCTACAAACTGACCAAACGTGGAATGGACTTCCTCAGTACCAACTTCACGACGGAAAGCACAAGAAAACCTCCGATAGGTGCAAATCTTTCAAGAGCAATTCGAGAGCTGAACGATCTTCTCACGCCGGCCTTGGTAGCTACAGCAAAGTCGGTGATGGCATCATCGAGCCTGGTTAACTAAATTCCAAATGAATCCGCCACGCAACCAATCCGCGGGTTCAGCATAGAAAGTCCTGAGCGTAGTCGGACCCCGTTGGAGTGAAGGGTTGCGGACGAGCAGCACAACTCTGTAGCGTGGTCGAATATCCGGAAGATTCGTACCAGTATATTGTGACCTGATAAGAGTCTCCAGTTGGAAGGTAAAGCTGATACTTGTGGGCGCTTCCCCCTACAGTGGAACTTAGGGTCCCTGTTACTTGGTTGTCAAAATAGATTGCAACCGGCGTCCCGCTACGCCCGATATCCACTACTCCATGGGCATAAGTGAAGCTCTGTTGTGACAAAGGAGATGTGCCAACGGGTTTGGCCAAATTACCGAGTCCGAAGCCAATTCCTCCCGCGACTATTGCGGTAACTACAACTCCGATAATTATCCCGGCCACGTATTTGTCATGATTGTGCGGCTGAGATTGCGATGGATAGTATGGATAAGGCGGTGGTTGGGATTCGGACATTGTGCATTATCTTGGGGAGCGTCGCTATTAAGGAAACTCAGTTGCAGAGCCGAGACACCCAATCGAGAAGGGTAGGGGCGAGTGGTCTAGAAAACAGAGCTATTGGCCGCGGGCCGGCAACAGTTCGAGGTATGAGTGTGCTAGGATTTTTGTGAGGTTCACTAGGTCGTTTATGCGTACATGTTCGTCGATTCCGTGAATGTCGCTGTCTTGTCGTGTTGCGCCTAGTACGGCTACGGGTATTCCTAGTTGGCTGACAACTGCCATGTCCGTAGACCCTTGGCTTCCTGCTGGCGGCGTGTCTCGTCCGAGAACTTTTCTCGCTTGTTTTCTCACCACTTTGACAAGCTTGTGGCTAGGGGACGTAATCATTGGCTCGTATCCAAGGATTTTCTTCATCGAGATCTTTGTTGGGCTGTCTTTTGCGAACTCTCTGACGACCCTGTTGATCTCTTTCTCGA
>Ga0209802_1003389_pt1 | contig 10715 bp, 9 predicted proteins | sample GraSoiAngelo_129_FD_185886 | JGI IMG/M metagenome (GOLD analysis project Ga0209802, IMG submission 185886) | Grasslands soil microbial communities from the Angelo Coastal Reserve, California, USA - 14_0927_12_40cm (SPAdes) (version 2) | ecosystem: Environmental > Terrestrial > Soil > Grasslands ... | reverse complement strand
TGATGCCTCCTGCAAAAGTGATCGCGCACCGCTCAAAAAACCGAGTCTTGGATCGGACGAAAAAACTTTCAGATAACCAGCGGAGAACGTGACGGCGCACATGAAACAAAGCGGCGCCAGTGTGACAAAGAGATATTTTGTTTTGTGCATCTTGATCAGAAGCGTCGTGCCGAGACAGAGCGCCACGACCGAGAGCAACTGATTGGCAAGTCCAAACAGTGGCCAAAGCGAGTTGATGCCACCAAGAGGATCGACGACACCCTCATACAGGAACCAGCCCCATGCCGCGACCAGCAAAACACTGGAGAAAAAATTCGCTGTCCAGGAACGCGTATTGCCGAGTGGCCGCCACACGTTGCCCAAAACGTCCTGAAGTAGAAAACGTCCTACACGTGTCCCGGCATCAATCGTTGTGAGAATGAACAATGCCTCGAACATGATGGCGAAGTGATACCACAACGCCAAGGCAGCCGGCTTTGCGGAAACGCGTGCAAACATGTGTGCCATGCCGACTGCGAAAGTCGGCGCGCCGCCAGCGCGATTAAACATCGTGGACTCGCCCAAGTTCGTCGCGAGCGACTGCATCTGTGGCTCGGTAACTGGGAAGCCGGCGGCGGAGACTTTTGCCACAACTTCAGTGGGTGTGCCCTTCGTATTGATCGCGAAATATTCGCCGGGTTGTAGCACGCAGGCGGCAATCATCGCCATCAGCGCGACCATCATTTCGGTGACCATCGCACCGTAACCGATAGGGCGTATCCGCGATTCGCGTCTGATCATTTTGGGCGTCGTGCCGGACGCAATCAGCGAGTGAAATCCTGAGACTGCGCCGCAGGCGATGGTGATACAGACAAACGGGAATACCGGACCAGCAAAGACAAGTCCGGTGCCGTCGATGAATTTTGTGAGCGCCGGCATTTGGAGCGTCGGGTTAATCAGGACCACAGCAGCCGCGAGCATGCCGACGGTGCCGAGCTTCAAAAACGTGCTCAGATAATCGCGTGGCGTGAGCAACATCCAGACTGGTAGAACGGACGCGGCGAGTCCATAGATCATGATCGCCCACGCCAGCCATTTCTGATCGTGACGGAACCACGCTTCGATCGCAGGAAAATGGTTGAGGAATTGTCCGCCCCACACAGCAAATGCCAGTCCGAGCAATCCAAAAATTGTAACGACGAGCACGCTTACTTTTCCCGTGCGCAGTGCAATGCCCATAATCAACGCCAGAGGAATGGTCACAGCGATTGTGAAAACGCCCCACGGACTTTGCGCAAGCGCTTGAACAACTACCAGCGCCAGCACGGCCAGCAGAATAATCATGATGGCGAGCACGCTGACAAGAGCGAGCAGACCAACACCGGGCCCGATTTCCTCCTTCACCATTTGGCCGAGTGTTTTGCCGCCGCGCCGGATTGAGGCGAACAGCACGATCATATCATGGACTCCACCGCCGAGGGTCGCGCCGATCAAGATCCAGAGTGTGCCAGGAAGAAAACCAAACTGCGCCGCCAGCACCGGTCCAACGAGAGGCCCCGGCCCAGCAATTGCCGCAAAATGATGCCCGAACACCATCCACCGATTCGTTGGCACATAATCTTTATTGTCATTCTTCAGAACTGCCGGTGTGGCACGCTCTTCATTCAGCACGAGCACCTTTGTCGCCAACCAGCTGCTATAAAAACGGTAGCTGATCGATAGAGCGCAGAATCCGGCGATGACTATCCAGAGCGCGCTGATCTGTTCGCCGCGCGATAACGCGAGAATGGCAACGGCCCACGTGCCTAATGCAGCCACGCCAAACCACAGCAGTTTCTTCCCGATACTCATTCTTCTTTAGAGTTTAATTGAAATTGTTGCGCTTCGCTACAAGGTGTCACCCGTGCGATTTCGTCACAAAATGCGAAAACTGGTAGATGGCCGGAGCCTGGCCAGCGCGAGGAAGCACACACTCAGATTGCTGCACACGAAGCGTCTCCCACTGGAGACGAAACGGGTAATCGAGACGATTAATCCCGTTGGTTTCCAGCAGATCCGTCAGCGATATGCTGTTGGAAATCCCGGCGCGGACTGGCCTAAATATCTCGATCTCGAACGCTGGATCGGAATTAACATTCGCCGGATTCGCGAGCTCGAGCTCGATTTGTCGGGGCCGAAACGCATTCTCGATCTCGGCTGCGGCTCCGGATACTTTCTCTACATCGCTCAATTACTCGGCCATGCCGGGCTCGGGCTCGACATCGACCGGCTGCCGATGTTTCGAGAAATCACGCGTCTTCTCGGCGTCCGTCGGGTTGTCCAGCGAATAGAAGCTTTCCGCCCCCTGCCCGACCTTGGACAAAAATTCAATCTGATCACGGCATTCATGATTTGTTTCAACGATCACAAAATGCCTGGTCTTTGGAAGGTGCCGGAGTGGGAATTTTTTCTCGACGATCTGGCAAAACATCTTACGCCCCGCGGGCGTGTGTGGCTTGAGTTAAACCAGGAATATGACGGGACGTTCTACACGCTCGAGTTAAAGGAATTCTTCCAAAAGCGCGGCGCGCGGATTGACGAGCACAAGGTAATCTTTACATCAGGGCTTCGCGCGCCTGCTTCAACTTTGTCAGTTGCGCGCAGAACTCCTTAAGTCGCTGACGATGTTCTTCGATCACGGCCGCCGGCGCGCGGTCGAGGAACGCGCGACTGTCCAATTTTGCCTCGACCGCTTTTGCGTCGCTTTCGATTCTCGCAATTTCCTTGTCCAAGCGCTCGCGTTCGCGCGTTTTGTCCCCGGCGGGTATGGCCAGAAAAATCTCGCCCAGGGGCGTGACTGCCACCGGGGTGCCAGCCGACGCTTGCCAATTTGGGTCCAGCGTCACTTCTTCGGCGTTCAATAGCCGCGTAAGCGTTGGAATCTCCCGGGAAATCGATTTCTCGTCTGTGCGTAAAATAAGGCGTATCTTCTTGTTCGACGGCAGCTTGGATTCAGCACGAAGATTACGACCGGCTTGCACAACTTGGTAAATCGCCGATACAAGCTGCCGCTTGCCTGGAACGTCGGCGACCTGATCCAATGCGACCTTTTCTAGCGGCACCGCAAATTGAATCGAACCTTCGCCAAGGCCCAACAAGGACCACAGCTCTTCGGTAATGTGCGGCATCAAGGGATGCAACAATCGCAATATTGCGGAAAGCACAAAATCCATCACCGCCAGCGCGGATTTTTTCGTCGCCTCGTCCTCGCCAAAGATGTCGGTCTTGGCCGCCTCAACAAACCAGTCACAATAATCGCTCCACACAAAGTCATACAGGCGCTGGGCAACCGTGTTGAATTGATATTCGCGATACGCCGCCTCAACTGCGTTGATTGTGGCATCTAATCGGGCAAGGACCTCTGTCGCGTAGATCGACAGTTGTTCGGTGTCGATCTTCGGCTCGGCGGAACTCGGCCCTTGCATTTGCCGAAAGCGAGCGACGTTCCAGAGTTTTGTCGCAAAGTTACGGCCCTCTTCGATTGGTTTTTCGTCGTAGCGAACGTCCTGACCGCTGGGTGCGATGCGCATCAGTCCAAATCGCAAGCCGTCGGCGCCATATTTATCAATCAACTCGAGCGGATCAGGCGAGTTGCCCAGCGATTTCGACATTTTGCGGCCCTGTTTGTCACGAATCAGACCCGTAAAATAGACGTCGTGAAACGGGATATTGTCTTCAACGCGTTCTGATTTTCCCGGTTTAAATTCCAGCCCCGCGATAATCATGCGTGCCACCCAGAAGAAAATGATCTCCGGTGCGGTGACGAGGACGCTGGTCGGATAAAATTTCTTCCGCGTCTCGTCGTCCATCGTTTGATAAGCCCATAGCCACGACGAAAACCACGTGTCGAGCGTATCCGGATCGTGGATCCAATTCTCCGGATCAGGCGGCGGCTCCAGGCCGACATAAATTTCCTCACTCGCCTGGGATTTGGAATTTGGGATTTGAGATTTCCGGTACCAAGCCGGTATCCGATGTCCCCACCACACCTGCCGGCTAATGCACCAATCGCGGATGTTCTCGAGCCATTGAGCGTAAACTTTTTCCCAATGCGCTGGAAAGAAGCGGATGAGGTGATCACGCACGACAGCCATCGCTTCTTTCGTTTTTGGATAACGCAAGAACCACTGCTCGCTGATGCGCGGCTCGATCGGCACATCGGTCCGATCGCTGAATCCAACATTGTTTTCATACGGCTCGGTTTTGGCCAGCGCTCCCCTCGCCTCCAACAGGTCCGCGGCTTTTTCTCGCGCTTTGAATCGATCAAGGCCATCTAGCTCCGGTTCTGTCGGACAATTGATGCGTCCATCCGGATGCAGCACATCGGCAATTGGCAGGTCGTGGCGCTGGCCGATCTCGAAATCCACGGCATCGTGAGCCGGCGTAACTTTTAGAACGCCCGTGCCGAACTCCGGATCGATTGCTTCGTCGGCGATGATGGGAATTTTCTCGCGCGCGAGTGGCCGCCATGCGTGTTTGCCCAGAAGATCGGCATAACGTTTGTCGCCGGGATGAAAAGCCATCGCGGTATCGGCCATGATCGTTTCTGGCCGCGTGGTTGCGACTTCGAGAAAGCGACCCGGTTCTTCCACGATCTCGTAGCGAACAAAATAGAGATTTCCTTTCTGAGGCTTGGAGACGACCTCCTCATCCGAGAGCGCAGTTTGCGCAGCCGGGTCCCAGTTAATCATTCGGCGACCGCGGTAGATCAGACCTTTATTGTAAAGGTCAACAAAAACGCTTTGGACTGCGCGCGCGTAATCCTCGTCCAGGGTATAACGCTGGCGCGACCAATCGCAGGAGCAGCCGAGCCGCTTGAGTTGCTCGATGATGATGCCGCCGTGTTTGTCCTGCCACTCGGAAACGCGCCGTAAAAATTCTTCGCGGCCGAGATCGTGGCGCGTTTTGTTTTCAGTCCGTCGCAGATATTTCTCAACGGCAGTTTGCGTTCCAATTCCCGCGTGATCCATGCCCGGCAACCAAAGCACCTCAAGGCCGCGCATTCGCGCGCGCCGGGCAAGAATGTCCTGAATAGTGTCGTTGAGCACGTGTCCGAGAGTAAGCACGCCGGTAATGTTCGGCGGCGGCATGACGATGGAGAACGGTGACTTCGCCGATTTCGCGTTCGCCACGAAATCGCGATTGTCGATCCAGCGCTGATACCATTTCGGTTCAACCGAATTCGGATCGTACCTCTTTGGGAGTTCAGCCATCGCGATGAATCATCCGAAAGCCGGAGCGCGTTTGCAAATAGCTGACTGACATTGCGTCAAGGATTCCGCCTCTCCCTTGGGATCGCGACCGGGCGGAGCGCCGAGAGGATTGGCGTGAGGGATCGCTCATCTTCCACGAACCAACCCTCACCCTACCCTCTCCCTTGACAAGGGAGAGGCGACCACTTGCAGCGAATCGGCCCTGCGATGAGTTTTCCCCGCTGTATGAGCGATCCGCGACCTATTGGCGTCTTCGATTCGGGCATTGGCGGTCTGACCGTCGTAAAGGCGCTGCGCGATCTGCTGCCAAATGAAAGCATTGTTTATCTTGGCGATACAGCGCGCGTTCCTTACGGTCCGAAAAGCGCAGAAACCGTACAGCGCTACGCAATCGAATTGGCGGAGCTGCTTACGCGACGAAACGCAAAGGTGCTGGTTGTTGCGTGCAACACGGTTTCATCCGTCGCGCTGCCGATGTTGATGACGAAATTTTCCATGCCTGTGATCGGAGTGATTGAGCCGGGAGCGCGCGCCGCGTTGCAAGCCAGTCGCAACCGCCATATCGGCGTGATCGGGACCCGGGCGACGATCCGCAGCGGGGCGTACGAAAAGGCGTTGCGCGCAACTGATAACAATGTGCGCGTAAGTAGTCGTGCATGTCCATTGCTCGTCCCGTTGATCGAGGAAGGCTTGCTTGAGGATGACGTGACCGACCAACTGATCCTGCGTTATCTCCAGCCCTTGGTTGCCGATGACATCGACACGCTTGTGCTTGGCTGCACGCATTATCCGTTGCTCACCAACGCGATTACGCGAGTGCTCGGACTCCAGATCACACTTGTCGATTCCGCCCAAAATTGTGCGCGCGCCGTGGAAGAAATGTTGAATCAACAATCATTGCGAGCTGCGCCGCAAAACCGCGGTGAGCTGCATGTAGCACTGACGGATGCCGCGGATAATTTTCTGAACGTCGCCCGAGACGCGCTGCAGTTAAGTTTCGGTGAGATCGAGCTACAAGCATTGCCGTAGGTATTGGTGGGCTTTCCCCACAAGAACTCAGTCATTCCCACGTTGGCGTTGAATTAGTTTCTCGATGGAGGCGACATCCTCAATTGAAGCACGCCGTCGCTGATATTTTCGCGTAAGGATTTCCTTAAGCGCTAACAGATCCTCCAACAATGGCCGCTCATAATAGGTCCACTCAAGATCACCTGCAGTTTTTGCTTGGAACCGCCAGGCGCCGCCGAATTTTGTGGCTCGCACTTGGCGTCTCTTGCCATCTGGGTTCCTGTCCGTCCATATATGTTGACTCGGCATTGCTGTAAGACCTTACAATAGCAAGCTTGAAAGACGCAGTTAAACTGGCGGTTTACTTGATTGGGATGGTTGTCGTTGGAGCGGTTCTCGCTCCAATCCTTTATTGGTCAGCCCAATCACTTGCAGCGCACGGCGTTTTTTCCTTTTTGGCGAAGTACGATTTCGAAACGTTTTTTCATCGTGCGATCCTGATTGCTGCTGCGGTCTTATTATGGCCCTTATTGCGGGTCAGCCATGTGTCTGGCATGGCCGATTTGGAACTTGCACCCAACCGTTGGGGCCGCGATGTCTTGGCGGGGCTTCTTCTATCTGTAGTTCCCCTGCTCTGTTGCGGCGCTTTGCTCATCGAACTGCATATTTACTCGTTTCGGCACGTCTTTGCCTGGTCACGCTTTGCCAAGTTGCTGGTTGCTTCAATCGCCGTTCCATTGATTGAAGAGGCATTTTTTCGAGGAATCGTTTTGGGCATCTTGCTTAGGACTGGTCGAAAATACATCGCCTTATTTGTTGTTTCCGCGTTCTTTGCAGCAGTCCATTTTTTGAAGGGATCGGAACGAACGTCCGCGATTGTAACATGGACTTCCGGCTTCAATTCGATCGCCCATTCATTTGCCAGCGTTTGGGACCCAATGATGCTGGTGTCCGCGTTTGCGACGTTGTTTCTGATTGGCTGTATTCTCGCCGACGCGCGCGTGCTCACACACTCGTTATGGCTCTCGATTGGACTACATGCTGGATGGATTTTTGGGAGCGGCACTTTCAGCTTGCTGGTGCGTCGGCAAACGGTCGTCCTCCCCTGGCTGGGAAACAATCTGCTTATTGGAATTATCCCGCTGGGCGTAGCCGCGCTGACATGGATAATGATGCGAACCTGGCTGAAATATGATCGCGCTGCAGAAAATTGATTTGCTAGAAGCGGCGGTATCACTTCTCTACCCGCCCACTTGCACAATCTGCGGGGGAAGCGTTCGAGGTGACGAGTATCTATGCAATGTTTGCGAAGCAAAGGCAGCCCGCATCATCGCGCCGTTTTGCGAGAAATGCTCCGAACCTTTCGAAGGTTCGATCACGAGCGCGTTCACGTGTGCGAACTGTGCTCATCGCACACTTCATTTCGAAGCCGCAGTGGCCGCATACCGCGGTCGTGGGGTCGTTCGTCATATCATTCATGAATTTAAATACGGGCGGCAAATTCATCTGCGCCATCTCGTAGCGCGCTGGCTCCGTGCTGCGCTGGATGACGAACGGCTGCACGGAAACCACTTTGATGTATTAGTTCCAGTCCCCCTGCACCCCGCCCGGCAGCGGGAACGTGGATTTAACCAAGCTCGCCTGCTTTCAGAGTTATTGAGCGCGCAGATTTCAATTCCGTTGAAGCTGCACCTCAAGCGGATTCGTTACACCACCACACAGACCGCGCTTGATCGGTCCGAGCGGATGGAAAATTTGCATAACGCATTCCGTTTACGAAAAAACGCAGACGTGCGAGGTTTGCGAGTGCTGTTAATTGACGATGTTCTTACCACAGGCTCTACATTGAATGAGTGCTCGCGCGTGTTAAAACGGGCGGGCGCGCTTTCCGTTTACGGTGCCACGGCAGCACGCGCATAAAACCATGGCAATTTTCAAGAAACCAGCAATCAAGGCTCAATCCGGCAAAAAGAAGGAAATTCCGCGCGGTCTTTTTCAGAAGTGCCCTGGCTGTTCCGAAGTCGTGCCGGAAAACGAGGTCGCGCAAAATCAACGTGTCTGTCCACGCTGTGACTATCACTTTGCGCAACCTGCCAAGGAGCGGATTCAAAATTTGCTCGACCCGGAGACTTTTGTAGAAACAGATGCCGACTTGAAATCGGTCGACGTCTTGCGCTTTCAAAAAATACCATGAGCGCACGGGGCTTTTCGACGCTGTCATCACAGGCTACGGAATTCTTGACGGCTACAAGGTGTCGATCGCGGTGATGGATTTTGGTTTTCTCGCTGCGACGATGGGATCGGTGGTTGGTGAGAAAATCACGCGAACGATTGAGTATGGCACTGCCCAGCGCTGTGCAGTGATCATTGTTGCTGCTTCCGGTGGCGCGCGCATGTACGAAGGAATGCTGAGCTTGATGCAGATGGCGAAAACAAGCGGCGCACTCGCGCAACATGGCGAGGAACGGCTGCCGTACATTTCGGTTCTTACAAACCCGACTACTGCCGGTGTGATGGCCAGTTTTTCTTCCTTGGGCGATGTTATCATTGCAGAGCCAAGAAGCATGATCGGTTTCGCCGGACCGCGCGTGATCAAGGAAACCACGCATCAGGAGTTACCGGAAAGATTCCAGACCGCTGAATTTCTCCAGGAACACGGCTTGATCGACATGATCGTGCACCGCAAAAAACTGCGTGAAGAGATCAGTCGGTTGCTCAGCTACTTCACTGTTACCCTGTGAATGTAGGCTCCCGAAAGCATTCGGGTCCTCTGGTAGGGACGCCGCGCTGCGGCGTCCGGACATCGCAGCGCGATGTCCCTGCCTTTGACTGGGCCGCATATCCATGACTTACAAAGAGGCGCTCAGTTGGCTCTACAGCCTCCAGCGCTTTGGCATCAAGCTCGGCCTGGAAAACATTCGGCGCTTGCTGGCGGCGCTATCAAGGAGCGGCGGCTTCCAAGCCGCCGTGGGCGATCTGGAGATCGCCCTTCCTTGGAAAGTCATCCACATAGCCGGCACAAACGGCAAAGGCTCCGTATGCGCCATGGTTGACTCGATCTGCCGCGCGCAGGGACATCGCACCGGCGTGTTCACGTCCCCTCACCTCGTCACGTTCCGCGAACGCATTCGCGTGAACGGCGAAATGGTTTCCGAGAACGCCGTTGCTAATGGTTTGACCACGGTTCGGAATCTCATCGCCGATTGGGACCCGCATCCAACATTTTTTGAGGTCACCACCGCGCTCGCGGTGAAACATTTTTCCGAATCGAAAATCGACGTCGCTATCCTTGAAACTGGAATTGGCGGACGCCTTGATGCGACGAACGCTATCCAGTCTGATGTTTCAGTCATTACACAAATCGACTTTGATCATCAAGAATGGCTCGGAAACACGCTTGCTGAGATCGCGAGTGAAAAAGCGGGAATCATCAAACGCGGAATTCCTGTTGTCTCTGCCCCACAGCTACTCGAAGCGGAACAAGTCATTCGCGCTCGCGCCATCGAGTGCGAAGCGCCTCTGCAAGTTGTAACTGAATCTTACGGACGCTCGCCAATTGCCTTACGTGGTGAGTACCAAAAACAGAACGCCGCTGTGGCAATCGCCGCGATTCACGCTGCGCAAATCGATATCGACGATAAAGCCACTGCGCGCGGACTTGCCACTATCGATTGGCCGGCGCGTTTTCAGAAGTGGGACGAGCGCACAATCGTCGATGGCGCGCATAACCCAGCCGCTGCTCGCATGCTTGCCGAAACATGGCGCGAATTTTTCGGCAATCAGAAAGCGACACTGATTCTTGCAGTTCTCTCCGACAAAGACTTGCGCGGCATCTGTGACGCGCTCGCACCAATTGCTGATTCAGTTGTATTGCCCAGGATTCGCAGCGACCGCGCCGCCGCACCGGAAAAACTAGCAAAGATTTCCGAAAGCGTTGTTTCTGTTTGTGGGGCAGGCGCCTCGCCTGCCGGTAACCCAGAAGCCGTTCGCGGTTGCCCTACAATTTCCATTACTCCATCGGTCGCTGAAGCCCTCGCTCTCGCGCGCGCAAAGGCGAATCCGATTTTGATCGCAGGCTCGCTCCATTTTGCCGGCGAAGTTCTCGCCTATTTACGCGGCGAACCCGGAGCCTTCGAAGAATGCGCCCAGTGAGACAACGATAATGATTTTGTAGGGCAGGCGCCTCGCCTGCCGGCAACCGATGCGGTTGCCCTACAATTCTGCGGTCTCGATCCGCGGAAACAACGGCACTGGTTTGCCGACAACATGTCCGTCCGGCAATCTCCCCCACTCCGCGTCTGCGAGGGAAAGTCGTTCCTCTTTTCCGCTCAACTCCATCTTCCAATTCAGCTGATCAAAAATTCGATGCGCCGCTCGCGGCAGTATGGGCGAAATCAGAATACCTAGTATTCGAAGAGCTTCTGCACAATCGTACAAAAGTTCATCCAAGAATTCACGATCTTCTCCTCTCGATGA
>Ga0209802_1003384_pt1 | contig 10716 bp, 10 predicted proteins | sample GraSoiAngelo_129_FD_185886 | JGI IMG/M metagenome (GOLD analysis project Ga0209802, IMG submission 185886) | Grasslands soil microbial communities from the Angelo Coastal Reserve, California, USA - 14_0927_12_40cm (SPAdes) (version 2) | ecosystem: Environmental > Terrestrial > Soil > Grasslands ... | reverse complement strand
TGGGGGTGGGGGTGGGGGTGGGGGGGGGAGCACGGGCACCGAGAAGCCGCTCCTCACCGCGCCCACGCAGGCGGAGGTGCTCACCTACTGGGCGCGCGCCGGCTTCTTCCGCGAAGCCGCGGACCTGTTCGAGGTCCACGGCCGGGTGCCGAAACTGAAGGCGCAGGACGAGAGCGACGTGTTGCTGCCGGTGACGCCGGTGCGCGCCGCGGAGGACGTGCACGCCGTGGTCAGCAAGATTCAGCAGCGCGCGTCTGCCATCCTGGCGTCTGAGCTGGGACTCGACCCGAAGGCGACCATGGGATTCGCTATGGCGCTTTCGGAAGCGTGTCAGAATATTGTAGAACACGCCGGCACCGGCGGCTGGGTCGCGGTGCAACGATATCATTGGCGACAGAAGCTCGGCCGGCGGGTGGTCGTGATCGCCGTGGCGGACGCCGGCGTGGGCTTCCGCCATTCGCTCGAGCCGACCCAGAGCAAGCGGTTCGGCGCCCGGTGGGGTGACGCGGCGGCGCTCGAAGCGGCGCTGATCCAGGGCGTGAGCCGCTTCCGGGATCCGGGGCGCGGCCAGGGTCTCGCGGGGATCCGGCGCTATCTGGCCCGCTGGGACGGCAAGATCGCCATTCGCAGCGGCACGGCGCGCATCGCGATCGTGCCCAAGTGGGACGACGATGTGCCTCTGAAGGACGGCCTGCCACCGTTCCCCGGCGCGCAGGTGCTCATCATCATTCCCGAGCCGGAGTCCACCAGGAAGTGATACAGCACATCGACGTGCACGCGGTGCTTCAGGAATCGGTCCCCGGGGGGGGCGTCTACGGAGACCTGGTCACCCGGCCGACGGGTCGGGTGGTGCGGGAGCAGATCGAGCGGGCGATCGCGACGGCCGCGGTCGCCCGCGTGGATTTCACGGGTGTCGGCTGCATCGATTACTCCTGCGCGGACGAGATCGTGGCCAAGCTGCTGCGCGAACGGCCCGCGGTGCTGGTGCTCTCGGGGATCTCGGACGCCCACCGCGAGGCCATCGAGCCGGTGCTCGCGGGGCACGGGCTCGCCGCGCTCATCGAGGGACCGGGCGGCGCGCTCGAGACCCTGGGCGCTCCCGAGGCCGCCGCCGTTCTGCTCGAGGAGCTCGTCGCGCGGCGGCTCGCCGCCCGCACCCCCGGAGGGACCTTCGCGCTGACGCTGGCGTGACCGGAGGGGCCCTCTGAAGCGCCGCCTCGGCTTCTCGACCCGCGCCGTACACGGCGACCCTGAAGCCCGCCCCGACTGGGCGCCGGTGGTCGAGCCGCTGTATCAGAGCGCGACCTTCACCAACCCGATCGGCTCCAACCAGGAAGTCATCTACACCCGCTACGGCAACAATCCCAACCAGGTGGCGATCGCGAAGCGTCTGGCGCTGCTCGAGGGCGCGGAGGCCGCGATCTTCGTGGGGAGCGGCATGGGCGCCGTGGCCCTGGCGCACCTCGCGGTGCTGCGGCCCGGGGACCACCTGCTGTCGAGCGAGTGGATTTACGGAGGCGTGCACCGCCTGTTCAGCCAGGAGTTCGGGCGGCTGGGGATCGAGGTCGCCTTCGTGGATCCGCTCGAGTCCCGCACCTGGAAGCGCGCCCTCAAGAAGAACACGCGCGCCATCTTCGTCGAGACGCCGACCAACCCGCTGCTGCGCGTGATCGACCTCGAGCCGGTCGCGGCGCTGTGCAAGGCCGAAGGCCTGGCGCTGCTCGTGGACTCCACCTTCGCCACGCCCCTGAATCTGCGCCCGCTCGAGCACGGCGCCGACGTGGTGATCCACAGCGCGACCAAGTACCTGAACGGGCACTCCGACGTGATCGCCGGCGCCGTGGCGGGGACCGAGTCGGTGATCGAGGAGGTGCGGAAGCTGATGCAGGTGTGGGGGCAGGCGCTCGACCCGATGGCGGCCTGGCTCATCGACCGCGGGATGAAGACGCTCGCGGTGCGGGTGGAGCGCCAGAACGCCACCGCGCTCGCCGTGGCCGAGTGGTGCAGCCGGCAGCCGCAGTTTGCGGCCGTGCACTACCCCGGGCTCCCGTCGCATGTCGATCACGAAGTCGCGCAGCGGACCCTGAACGGATTCGGGGGTATGCTCGGGGTGGAGTTGAAGGGCGGCGCGCGAGCCGCGGAGCGGTTCCTGCGGGGGATCACGATCGCAGCGCACGCGCCCAGCCTGGGCGGCGTCGAGACGCTGGTGTCCGAGCCGCGCCTGACCTCGCACGCCATGCTGGCACCCGAGGCGCGCGCCCGGGCTGGCATTCCCGATGGGTTCCTGAGATTTTCCATCGGACTGGAGGACGCCGACGACATCGTTGCGGACCTGGCGCAGGCCCTGGCGCAGCTGTAAGTGATCAAGCTCACCAATGTCTTCAAGGCCTTCCCCAAGGGGGGGCTCGCCCTGAAGGACGTTTCCTTTCACATCGCGAAGGGCGAGTTCGTCTTCCTCACCGGCCACTCCGGCGCCGGCAAGTCCACCGTCCTGAAGCTGATCTACGCGGAAGAGCCCGTGACGAGCGGCGAGGTGCGGGTTTCCGGGTTCAACCTGGCGGAGCTGCGTCGCCGCGACGTGCCGAGGCTGCGGCGGCGCCTCGGCATCGTGTTCCAGGACTTCCGGCTGCTCGAAGAGCGGACGGCCGAGGAGAACGTGGCGTTCGCGCTGGAGGTGACGGGCGCGCGGCGCGCGTCGATTCCCGCGCGCGTGATGCGCGTGCTCACCCAGGTGGGGCTCGCCGCCAAGGCGCAGGCCTCCCCGCGCGAGCTGTCCGGTGGCGAGCAGCAGCGCGTCGCCATCGCCCGCGCGCTCGTGAACGAGCCCACGGTGCTGCTCGCGGACGAGCCCACGGGGAACCTGGACGAGCGGGCCACCCGCGGCGTGTTTCAGCTGTTGCGGGACATCAACGCCAGCGGGACCGCGGTCGTGATGGCCACCCACGACCTCGACCTGGTGCGCCAGGCGCCGTATCGCGTGATCGAGCTGCAGGAGGGCGCGCTGGTGTACGACTCCGCGGTGGACGAGCCGCGCGACCAGGCGGTGACCCCGTGAACCTCGTGATCCGCGAGGCGCTGCTCACGTTCCGGCGCGCGCCGCTCTTGTCCACCCTCTCGGTGACGACCATCGCCTTTTCGCTGTTCGTGGTCGGGCTGTTCGGGCTCGTCGCGGTCAACCTCCAGGACGCCCTGCGGGGCGTCGCCGAGCGCGTGGAGATCGTGGCGTACCTGCTCCCGGGCACGCCGATCGAGACGATCACGCTCGCCGAGAAGGACATCGAGACCTTCCCCGAGGTGCAGTCCGCGACGTACGTGAGCGAAGATTCGGCCCTGGGGCGCGCCCGCGGGGAGCTGGTGGAGTTCCGCGACGTGCTCCAGGAGCTGGAGCGCAATCCCCTGCCGGCCTCGATCGAAGTGAAGCTCACGCCCCGGTTCCGCGACGCCGAGCACGTGAACGAAGTGGCCGAGCGGCTGCGCGGCTTCGGATTCGTGGACGACGTGCGGTTCGGGCGCGACTGGGTCGAGAAGCTCGATCGGCTGCGCCAGATTGCCGCGGCCGTGGGACTCGTCGTGGGCGCGGCGTTCGCGGTGGTCGCCATCATCATCATCGGCACCACGATCCGGATGGCCGTGCTGCAACGCAGCCGCGAGATCGCCATCATGCGCCTGGTCGGCGCCACCGACGGATTCATCCGCCGCCCGTTCCTGCTCCAGGGCGCGATCAAGGGGATGCTCGGCGGCGTGGCGGCGATCGGCCTGTCGTACGGCGCCTACGTCCTGATCAACCGCTGGCTGCTCCAGGTGGCGTTCTTCTCGCGCGAGCAGGCGCTGGCCATCGTCGGGTTCGGGATGTTGATCGGGCTCTTCGGAAGCGCCGCGTCTGTTGGACGGCACTTGCGTCGCGTGTGAATCGTCACGAACCGACGTCGCGGGGAGACGTCACGGGGAGACGTCACGAGTGACCCAGGACCACGGTCTTTCGCGACGTCTTCTCGTGACGTCCCTTTGCTACGTCGTTTTCGCGACGCCGCTTGTCGGTCAACGACCCCAGCCCTTCGATCAACAGCTGCGCGACAACCAGCAACGCCTCGAAGGCATCCGGCGCGAGCGCTCGGAGGTGGAGCAGGAACTCGAGCGGCTCCGCACCCAGGCCCACTCGCTCTCGGACGAGCTGGCGAACATCGAGCGGCAGAAGGAGACCACGAACCGCATCGTCAACGAGCTGGACCGGCAGATCAACTCCCTCTCCGATCAAATCGACCATACCACGGTGGACCTGTTGCTGGCGCAGGACGCGCTCAGCGAGAAGCGCGCCGTGCTCGAGCGGCGGCTCGTGGACATCTACAAGCGCGGGCCGCTGTACGCCTACCAGGTACTGCTCGCCGCCGAGAGCTTCGGGGACCTGCTGTCGCGGTACAAGTATCTCTACCTCGTGACCCGCCAGGACCGCCTGCTGGCAAACGACATGTCGAAGCTGCAGCGGCGCATCGCGCGTGAGCGGCAGACGCTGGTGGACGGTCGGGACGCGCTGGGACGGCGCAAGAGCGAGCGCACCGAGGAGCTCGACCGCTATCTCCAGCTGGAACACGAACGGCAGGCGTCGCTGCGCGAGACCCGGCGCAACACGCGCGAGGCGCAGCAGCGGCTGTCAGAGCTCGAGCGAGACGAGAAGACCCTGAACGACCGCATCGCGGCGCTCGAGCGCGCCCGGCGCGAAGCGGAGGCCCGCGGCGTCGCCCCCGGTGCGGCCGCCATCACCACGGCCGATCTCGGACAGCTCGACTGGCCGGTGGACGGGCGCATCCTCTACCAGTTCGGGACCGCCACGGGCCCGAACAACACCCGCATCCCGTGGCACGGCATCGGCATCGCGGCGCCGGTGGGCACGCCGGTCCGGGCGATCGCGGCCGGCACCGTGAGCCTCGCCGGACCGCTCGGCACCTACCTCACATCGGTCCTGCTCGACCACGGCGGCGGCTACTACACCTTCTACGGCTACTTGAACGACGCGAGCGTGACGCAGGGTGAGCGGGTCCTCAAGGGCCAGGTGATCGGCCACATCGGGGGACAGGCGAGCGACCAGGGACCGCATCTGCACTTCGAGATCCGGGGCCAGGGTGGGATCGCGCTCGATCCGGTAAACTGGCTCAAAAGCCGCAAGTAGACGTGAGGCGTCACGCAAAGGCGTCGCGAAGAACCGTCACGAAGAGGCGTCAGGCGATCCACGGTTCCCCGCGACGCCGGGTCGTGACGTCGTTCCGTGACGCCGTCTTCGTGACGGTTCTCGTTGCGACGGCAGCCTGTCACGGGGACGGAAGCGTGTTGCGGGTGTCCGGCACCGTCGAGATCCGCGAGCTGCTGCTTGCCCCGCTCGCCTCCGGCCGGTTGACGCGGCTCCTCAAGGACGAAGGGGACACAGTGCGCCGCGGCGACACGATCGCGGTGCTCGAGCAACCGGGGCTCGAGGCGTTGATCAGCCAGCGACGCGCGCAGGCACAGGCGGCGGCCGAGCGCACCGCGGAAATCACCGCCGCCGTCGCGGACAGCCAGCGCGCGGCGAACGACCTGCGGCGCGCCGTGCCGCTGCACGAGAGCGGGGTGATCTCGGCGCAGCAGTTCGAGACCCTGACGTCGGCGGCGGCGGCCGCGGCGGCGCGGCTGCAGGCGGTGCGGGCCGCTACGCGGGACTCCGCGGCGGCGCGGGCCGGCGTGCTCGCGACCGAGGCCATCCGCGACCAGCTCACGGTGATCGCGCCCGACGACGGGATCGTGCTCAGCCGGTTCGCCGATCCGGGCGAGGCCCTCGCGACCGGCACGCCCGTGATCTCCCTCGGCCTCGTGCACCGCCCGTGGATCCGGGCGTACGTGGGCGACCGCTACGTCGGCCGGGTCAAGGTCGGCGCGGCCGTCACCGTGCGGCCCGACGGGTACGACCGCGCGTTCTCGGGCCGCGTCGTGGAGATCTCGTCGCGCGCCGAGTTCACTCCCCGGGCCGCGCTGACGGAGCGGGAGCGCGCCGATCTCGTGTTCGGCCTCAAGGTGGAGCTCGATAGCGCGGACGCCGGCGGCCGGGTGAAGGCGGGCATGCCCGTGACCGTCGAGATCCCGCTGCTCCCGTGATGCAGGCCGCCGTCGAGACCCGCGACCTCACGCGGCGCTTCGGCGCGCTCACCGCGGTCGATGCCCTCACCCTCCGCATCGAGACGGGCGAAGTCTTCGGCCTGCTCGGGCCGAACGGCTCCGGCAAGACGACGACGATCCGCATGCTGTGCGGGCTGCTCGAGCCGTCCGCCGGGTCGGCGCTGGTCACGGGACTCGACGTCACCGTCGCGCCCGAGCAGGTCAAGCAGCGGATCGGCTACATGGCTCAAAAGGTCGGCGTATACGAGGACCTGACGGTCGCCGAGAATCTCGATTTCTACGCGGGGATTTACGGCCTGCGGCGGGGCGCGACGCGGGCGCGCCTGGCCGACGTCGTTGCCTTCCTCGCGTTGGGCGATCGGCTCGGTCAGCTCGCGGGGCAACTCTCGGGCGGCTGGAGGCAGCGACTGGCGCTGGCGTGCGCGCTGATCCACCAGCCGGCGCTGCTGTTTCTCGATGAGCCCACCGCCGGTGTGGATCCCGCCGCCCGACGCCGGTTCTGGCGCACGATCCACGACCTCGCCAGGGCGGGGACGACGGTCCTCGTGACGACGCACTACATGGACGAGGCGGAACAGTGCACGCGGCTGGCGATGATGAGCCAGGGGCATCTCATCGCGCTGGGGACTCCCGCCGAAGTCGCGGCCCAGGTGGGCGGACGGGGGGGAACGCTCGAGGACGCGTTCGTGATCCTGCAGGAGCGCGACGAGCGATGATGCCCCGCTTCTGGCCGATGTTCCGCAAGGAGTTCATCCAGATGCGGCGGGACCGCCTGACGTTCGCGATGTTGATCGGCATCCCGGTGATCCAGCTGCTCGTCTTCGGGTACGCCATTCAGACCGACGTCCGCAACCTGCCAACCGTGGTGCTGGACCAATCCCGCACGCCCGAGAGCCGGGACCTGATCGCCGCGTTCGAGAACACGGGCAATTTTCGCGTGGTCACGCACGTCGACGGGCGGCCGGCGCTGGACGCCGCCATCGCGCGCGGCGACGCTCAGGCCGGCATCGTGGTGCCCTACGACTACCCGCGCGACCTGGCCCGCGGCACGACGGCCACCGTGCAGGTGATCGTGGACGCCGCCGACCCCCTCTCGTCCCAGGCCGCCCTGAGCGCCGCGGCCGGCGTCGCCCAGGTGCGCAACCTCGCCATCCTGTCCCGGGCGGCGGGCCGCAGCATCCCGCTCGAGGCGCGGGTCCGTCCCCGCTACAACCCCGGGCTGCGCAGCCCCAACTACATCGTGCCCGGCCTCGTTGGCGTCATTCTCACCATGACCATGGTGCTCATCACCGCCATGGCCATCGTGCGGGAGCGCGAGCGCGGCACGCTCGAGCAGCTCATCGTCACCCCTATCACGAAGACCGAATTGATGCTGGGGAAGATCACTCCGTACGTGGGCGTCGGCCTCCTGCAGATGACCGCCGTGCTGATCCTCGGCCGGTTCGTGTTCGACGTCCCGCTCACGGGGAATATCCTGCTGCTCTACGGCGTGAGCCTCATCTTCATCATCGCGAGCCTGGCGCTCGGCCTGTTCGTGTCCACGCTGGTGCGGACCCAGCAACAAGCGATGCAGGCGAGCTTCGGCTTCATGCTCCCCAACATCCTGCTGTCGGGCTTCATGTTCCCCCGCCAAGCCATGCCGGAGATCGCCCAGTGGCTCGGGCTGCTGGTCCCGCTGACGTACTTCCTGAAAGTGGTGCGGGGGATCCTGCTCAAGGGGGTCGGGCTGGAGGCGCTGTGGCGGGAAGTGCTCATCCTCGCGGGGTTCGCGGTCGTGCTGATCGCGGCGTCGGTGCGGCGCTTCCGCAAGACGCTGGACTAGCGTACGGGCACGGCATTGCCGTGCCCCTACTGAGCCGCTACGTCTTCTCCCCCGCGACGCCGATCCGGTCGGGCTCGTGCTGCTTGCCGCGCTCCAGCGCCGCTTCCACCTGGGTGAACAGATCCTCGGGGCGCAGCACCTCGGAGTGGGGAAACGCGACCACGCCCGCCGACAGGGTCGGCCCTTGGCCCGCCCCCAAGTCGGGGAAGGTATGGCGCGCCACGACCTGACGCAGCCGCTCGACGAACTGCCGGCCCCCGTGGGTATCGGTCTCGGGGAGGATCAGCGCGAACTCGTCGCCGCCGTAGCGCGCCACGAAGTCGGGGGCGCGGATCTCGCGCTGCATCATGGCGCCGATCTCGGCGAGCACCCGGTCGCCGGCCGGCTGACCCAGCCGCTCGTTGACCTCGCGCAGCCGGTCCACGTCGATCACGACGAGCGCGAACCGCAGCGAATAGCGCCGCGCCCGCTCGAACTCGTCGCGCACCCGGCGGTCCAGCGCGTCCAAGCTGGCGCAGCCCGTCAGCACGTCGGTCACGCCCGCGCTGATCTGGCGGCGGTAGATCGCGGCGCGTCGCTCTTCGTTTTCGAGCACCCGCGCCGCGGCTTGCGCCATCGTGTTCGCGAACCCCACGTCCTGCGACCGCAGCTGGGGGTCGCCCTGCACCGTCCGCAGGAAGAACACCCCGGCCGCGCGTCCCTGCACGAACACCGGGAGCGCGACGGCCGACTGCACGTTCACCTCGAGCTGCTGCTGGATCCAGCGCTGGCGGATCGACTCGAACAGCGGGTGCTCGTGCACGTCGTGGATGATCACCGGTCGCTCGGTGCGGATCGCCTCCTGAATCTCCGGGTAGCGCGAGAGCTCGACGCGGAGGTCGCGGATGGCGGGGTTCTCGTACACGGCCACCACGCGACCCTTGTCCTCGCCCGGGGCGGTGAGCACGAACGAGCAGTGGGTGAGCCCGAACGCCTGCCCGACCCGGCGCACCAGCGTCTGGAAGATCTCGTCGGCGCGGAGCGCCGCCGACACTTCCTGGAAGATGTCGAACAGCAGGTCGCGCGAGCGCAGGGCGTCGCGCGCCTCCGCCAGCTCGCGCCGCATCCGCAGATCGGCGTCGATGCGGGCGCGCAGCTCGCCGAAGTGGACGGGGCTCATCATGGCGTCCAGCGCTCCCGCCTGGAGCGCTTCCGCCACCGCGTCCGCGCCGCCGTCCACCACCAGCACGATCACGGGCGCGCCGCCGAACCGCGGCGCGCTCGCGAGATCGCGCACCGCGTCGGCGAGCCGGGCCTGCTCGGTGCCGACCGCGAAGATCACGAGATCGGGCGGATGGGTCTCCACCCGGTCCAGCGCGGGCGGGGGAAAGGGCGCCTCGGTGACCTGGAAGCCCCCGCGCACGAGGAACCGCTCCAGGCCGTCGGGCCGCGAGCCGGCCTCACCGACGAGCAGGATCTTGGGCTGGGTCTGGTCGGGCAAGGCTCCTGGCCGCACCTTGGAGCGTGTCAAGGTATAGTTCACCCCATGGGTCGGCAACCGGCGCCTGAGACCCGGCGCAAGCGGCGTCGCATGGTGGCGAGCCAGCTCGCAGCTCGGGGCATCCGCGACGGCCGGGTACTCGCCACGATGGCGTGGCTGCCGCGCGAGTGGTTCCTGCCGCCCCACCTCGCCGACGAGGCGTACGACGACGCGCCGCTCCCCATTGGCAACGGCCAGACGATCTCGCAGCCCTTCATCGTGGCGCTGATGACCGAAGCGCTCGCGCCACGGCGCGGCGACTGCGTGCTCGAGATCGGCACCGGCTCGGGCTATCAGACGGCGGTGCTCGCGCACCTCGGCGCGCGGGTGTACACCGTCGAACGGCTGCCCGACCTGTTGGTGGAGGCGGAGGAGCGGTTCCGCCGGCTGGGCCTCCGCGGCATCGAGACGCGGCTGGGCGACGGCGCGGCCGGGTGGCCGGAGCGCGCGCCGTTCCAGGGCATCATCGTCACGGCGGCGGCGCCGGCCGTGCCGCCGCCACTCCCGGAGCAGCTCGCGCCGGGGGGCCGGCTCGTGATCCCGGTCGGTGACCTCGCCTCCCAAGAGCTGGTCGTGCTCGAGCGCGGGCCCGCCGGCCTGGTCGCGCGACGCGCCGGCGGCGTGCGGTTCGTGCCGCTGATCTCGCGCCTCGCGTTCACCGAAGAGCCGTGGGGCTGAAGCCGGGGCGCCTTCCCGGCGACCTGCTCGGCGCGCACGTGTCGACGCAGGGCGGCGTCGCGGAGGCGCCGGCGCGCGGCACGGCGATCCGCGCCACCGCGATCCAGCTGTTCACCAAAACGCCGAACCAGTGGCGGGAGCCGGCGCTCGATGACGCCGAGATCGGCCGGTTTCGCGCCGCGCTCGCGGGAAGCGGAATCCGGGCCGTGGTTGCGCACGACAGCTACCTGATCAATCTGGCGTCACCAGATGAGACGTTGCGCAACAGAAGCGTGAGAGCCTTCGCGGGCGAGTTGCAGCGCTGCCGGGCGCTCGGTATCCCCTGGGTCGTGTCGCACCCCGGGAACTACATCGACGAGCGCGCCGCAGGGTTGGAGCGCAACGCGCGCGGCTACGCCGATTGCCTCGCCCTGGTGCCGGGCGAGGTCGGCGTCCTCATCGAGGGAACAGCGGGCGCGGGCACGGCGCTCGGGTCGACGTTCGAGGAGCTACGGGCGCTGCGCGACGCGCTGCCCGCCGCCGCCCGTGCCCGCGTGGCGTTCTGTCTCGACCCGGC
>Ga0209802_1003382_pt1 | contig 10720 bp, 14 predicted proteins | sample GraSoiAngelo_129_FD_185886 | JGI IMG/M metagenome (GOLD analysis project Ga0209802, IMG submission 185886) | Grasslands soil microbial communities from the Angelo Coastal Reserve, California, USA - 14_0927_12_40cm (SPAdes) (version 2) | ecosystem: Environmental > Terrestrial > Soil > Grasslands ... | reverse complement strand
AAAAGTGCAAGGGAGAGCTTTGTGTCTGAATACAGCCGCTGGTTCCACTTTGCTGAGTATGTCCTTTTCAGCATCGAATTCCTGCTAGTTCAACTATTCCTAATTTTTCATCTCGTGCGGGCTTTGTTCTTTCCGAGGCAGCGATGATCCATCGCGCAAAAGAAAAGCCCGGCTTGTGTACCGGGGCCGCACACTATATCTGTTTCCGACCCATCATGCGGAGTGGCGGCACTCAGTCCACAAAAAGGAGCAGGTTTGATAGCGTTTGAGGAGAATCTAATCGGGCTTTTGGAATCGGTCGAGGACTGCCTAGCGAAGCGCCGGATATTGCCTTGTCTCATGCTCATCTACTCTGGCATTGATGTTATTGCCTCACTGGAAACCGGCAAGGCAAGCCGATCTGTTTTCATTCGGTGGGTGAACAAATACCTCTTGAAGGCCGCATCGCTCTCCTGCACTGCTTTAGACCTCTACGGCGCTCGTTGCGGAATTCTGCATACTTTTAGCGCAAAGTCCGACATGTCAGCAAAGGGGCAGGCACGTGAGATCGTGTACGCATGGGGAAATGCTAAGGCAGCAGACCTTGCAGCGGCCTCAATAGCATTGGGACGTAATGATTGTGTTCTTCATCTGCGCGACCTCATCAATGCGTTTCGAGTTGGGCTGGCCGACTACTTAGAGGAAGTAATGAAAGACGACAAGCGTAAGCAGAAGCTAGAAGCAGGAGCCGGTCTGTGGTTCACTCATCTGGATCAGGAGACAGTTAGGACTTTTCTCAAAGCAGCTAGAATTGCAGAATGAAGAACTGGCTGAAGGCGCTGCTCTCAGAAACCATTCTCTCCATTTGGCGGGTAGCCCACCTTTCGTTTTTTTGAAAGGTGGGGTTCCACGAGCCTATCCCGCTTGGGATCTATGGATTCTGCGGATGCTAGACAGGTCTTGTCTTTCGGTGGGACCGGCGATGAGAAGGAAGCCCGTCGCTGCATGAGTCCTCGGCTCCCCACCTTTGCAAAAAACAAAGGCGCACCCCGCCCCTGCCCTAGTTGATCGTAAACGTCATACTGTTGGAAGTCTCGCTCGGCGTGTTGCTGCCGCCGCCATAGGGACCGCCTGGGGTGCTGCTGCCCGGGTTGGTCACCGAGACTTGCGCCGTGCCAGCAGTGGCAATGTCTGCAGCGGGGATCATGACGCTAAGCGTGTTCGCCATCGGGTGGGTTGTGTTGGATTGCGGCGCAGCGTTCCAATTCACTACTGCGTTCCCGTTAAAGTTGCTGCCGGTGACCGTCAACATGAAATCCGAACCACCGTGCATCTGGCTGGCAGGCATGATTGCCGCAACGACCGGAACAATGCCGGACTGCGTCATCTGTTTCGGGCGGCTGTACCCGCAGCCAAAGGCTGTCAGAGTTAGGAATAGCAGAAGAATTGTCCTCATGAGGCCCTCCACTCGGCATCCCTCTAGAGTGGTTTAACAAATGGAGAATCGGCGGGTGTCAGGCCGCTGTCATTTTCTTGTAAAGGAAATGTCCGCTCATAGCCGTCGCCCCTCCGTGAGCGAGCGGCCTCCGGCGATCCCGCGGTTCGCGCTAATCCCTAATGAATCGCTCGACATTCGGGCAGGGGTGGCCCCATAAGCGCTAACTTAAGGCAGAATTCTTTTGCGGGCCGTCAATCTGTCCTAAACCTCCTGCGGGATTGCCAGAAGCTCCTCTTCCTCTTCGGATTCCACCGCCTTGTAGAGCGAACTGGTCTCTTGCCGCAAGGCGTCCATCAAGGCATCAAGGATGGTCTGCAGAGATTGCGGGCTATCGCTCAGCACGCGTTCTATGCTCTCGCGATCAACGGCGAGCTCGCCAATTTGACGCACTCCGGTCATATCAAGATCACAGCTTGCGCGCCATGGCTGCCGTGGCCTCCACCTGGGCCGAGTGCTCGTTCGCGCGAACGGATAATCGAGGCTCCCGGTTGTCATCCAGTGGATGACCAGCTCTTCAACATGAGCGGGGCTACAAGCCAGCGCTCCAGACTTCGCCAGTTGTTCGTTCCACTGCAAGACTTTCAGTTTGTCTTCCCACTGGTTCTCGGCAAGCAGGAACCAGGAATCGTGATCCGGCTTTTCCTCCCCGCAAATCACACACGTGTAGACTCTTGACTTCTGCATACCAGACCTTTCATCGCCTAAGGCGATCTTCGAACAGCATGAGATTGTGGCGCTGCCCGCATGGTTCCTAAGGCCACGGTGGTGAGCGGCGTTTTGGGGGAGGGCAGGGGCACCGTCACCATTCCGCGTCCTTTTTCGAAAATTAGGGTGAGTGAGGAGCAGCATCGGTCGCAAAGCCAGTAGCGCTCCACGCGGCGCGGCGACCTATTTTTCCGGTTCGCGCACGCAACGAAATCGTCCACCTCCATCTGAAAAAGCTTGCCCTGGCTGAGAACCCGAAACGCATTCGGGCACAGGGGATTCGCGCACTTTTTGAGCATGGTGTCTCCCTGAACGGCAACGAGTCAGTGATTTTCAGACCAAACACGTGCAGTTCTGGGAGACGTGTAGAGGCGTATGCACGCGCGCGGCCAGAATGAGAAGCGGAGGATTACCGCGAACCGATTGGAAACTCGCAGAGTTGCATGCGCACTTGTGATTCGGGGCTGCCGAATCTCGTCAACCGTGCCGACACTTCGTCATCAACCATGTGTTGTGGTTTCAGGTTCAAAGACTCTAACCGCGAAGCGCGCGAAGAATGCGCAAGGTCGCGAAGGCAATCAAGGGAACGTCCACGCACGCGATCGATCGGAAGCTTCATTCCCATGAAGCGGTCTGGCAGGAAGAGTCGTTCGATCATGTGCTGCGGTCGTCTGAGAGCTTAGACGCCAAGATTGATTATGTTCTGCAGAATCCCGTGCGCAAAGGGTTGGTCAGAATTGCAAGAGAATATCCGTGGTCGTGGCGGAAGCCAATGGATCATCAGGACAGGTCACGTAGGGGCGGGTGCCCTCACCCGCCCAGCGATGCGGAGCATCGCAAGACGTTGGCGAGCACGGCTCGCCAGCCCGGACGAGGGCGTCCGGGCCTACGTGAGCCGTAGTGGCTGGGCGCAGTAAAAGTGCAGTCACGAACAGAAATCGCACCCGTGCGGAGATGGAGCGGGGACACCGTCTGGATCGAGACGTCGTTTACGGTGGGCCACCCGCCGGGAAACGGGAAAGGTGGGCCAGCTCGCCCGGGCGCCAAACGAAAAGACAACCCCTTTCCGCCCGGCCGGAAAGAGATGTTTCTTACTCGTGCATCTTGTCATTCGCGAGGACCTCGATGCGGTACCGCTTTCCGAATAAATCTTCGACCTCAATGCGGACCGACATCTCAGACGGCCTGTGCTTGACCGACGCAAATGCAAGAACCCGAACCTCCGTTCCGGAATATGGGGCAACAGTAACCGGGGTTTCGTTCCGTTTTATGAAAGTTTCATCTTCAGACGATTCCTTGTAATTCTGGCTTTCCATGACGATCCAAGCCCCGTCATCGTTCTTCTGCCAGAACGCATAGCCTCGAATTGCATTTGGCCGACCGCTCAAGTTGTACACCTCAATTCCTCCGAGGAACGCCAACCCTCCCTGCGCCGTGGGGCACAATTTGTAGGGGTTGTGAGTGCTACCCTTTCGCGGACGGACGAGCAAGCGGGGCCTGCGGTCCCAAAACGTGACGGACAAGGCAATAAGTGAAATAACTATCGGGGCAGGAGTCTTCAGGTAAGGCGCTATGGACCACCACCACTGAACGATTTCTTGCCACATGGTTCCTCCCCAGCCGAACCGATTCTAGGCTGAAACATTCTTTTGAGACCTAATGAAGAATCCACCGGCACCGCAGAAAGGATCAATAACATCGCTGTTCATGATCCCTAGTGCAGGAGCGGCGCAACGAAGTCCTTCCACGCCATGTAGGTTCCAAAGGCAATAAGCCCAAGGAACGTTCCTCCCAATTCCGCGATCCCCAATCTTACGTTGGCCAGAAACTTCGTGTTTGATGTACACCTGACTTAGACTCTCAACCGTGGCGGCGAGTGTGGCGGCTACGCAGCTTCCCGAACATGCGCGGATCGTAGTTTAGCGGCTCCAGTTCGAGCACCGCAATTCTCTTGTAGTCAGGATGCGCGGGATTGATTAGGCAATTGTTCTCAGCGGGTGCGAGAACAGAGGGCACGAGCAATAAGCAATGGTCTCCTCGTTGGGCAAATTCATCCCCAAAGTGGGCAAGTTCAGTCGGCGCTGCGGCATCGCGCCAGTTCGAAGGCAGATCTCCGATTGCAACTCGCTGACGGCTCAGGTCGTCAGGGATTCGTGCAATGGCTAATACGAGATCCGTCGGTGCATCGTCTTTATCGAGATGGACGAAATACTCCAGCATCGCTAAGGATTGGTGTTCGGATGCGTAGCTGAGGCGGACGCCGGGGCTGGACCATCGTCCGCCGTATCGGTAGGCTCCTTCGCCGTCAAATGGAGTGTGAGCGTAGGTTCTGCGTAGCACGCGGTAAACGCGACTCAACTGATTCCGCCATACGCGATGCGACCCAAGACGTTTTCCACCTGGCGTGCGCCCAGTTCGGTATCAATGGCGGTCACCGGGGCGATGCCGCCGAGGGCACGATTCGGGTGCTTCAGCCAGCGCAGAGCGCGAACATGGTCTCCGAGGTACTCGTTGGCGAGTGCTACGATGCGGGCCAAGCGATACAGGCGATCAGATTCGTAACGCGCCAGCCTTCCGCTGCGACGGCGGCGCTGAAGGCTGCGCGGAGAGAGGTCCAGCGCAGCAGCCAGTTCTTTGAGCGTCAAACCGGAGGCCCGCATCAGCTCCTCTACAACCGCGGGTGGGAATCCTTCCCGGATCGCGTCACGCAAGTCCCGGTCGCTGGATAGGGACCGTCCCAGCGTCTGTTCTCCACCCAATTCGTGAACCACAGCTCGTAGCTCGTTTACCATTATGTCGCCTATAATAGCGACAATTGGCGCCACGGTCAAGGGGAGGGAGACTCGAAAGGAACAAGCCACGAAAGAGTAGTCTGTTTCGGAATTGTCCGCTTTATAGCCGATGCCAGAACTCCCCGACATCTCCGCTTACATCACCGCGCTGGAGTCACGCATTGTCGGTGAGCCCATCGAACATGTGAGGCTGGCTACTCCTTTTCTGCTGCGCACAGTAGAACCGCCTATCGCAAGTGTTGAAGGACGTAGGGTGTGCGAGTTACGGCGCATCGGCAAGCGCATCGCCATTGGTGTTGAAGACGACCTCTGGCTGGTCCTGCATTTGATGATCGCTGGCCGTCTGCATTGGCGGGCGGCTGGAGCAAAACTGGCAGGCCGAAATCAACTGGCGGCTTTCGATTTTCCGAATGGCTCTCTGGTGCTCACAGAAGCCGGTGCCAGGCGCCGCGCTTCTCTGCACGTGCTGAAAGGCGAGGAGAATCTGCGTGCAATGGATCCTGGAGGCATCGAGATCTTCGCCAGCGATCTGGCATCGTTTCAGGCCGCACTCACGGCTGAAAACCGCACCTTGAAGCGGGCACTCACCGATCCACGTATCGTGAGCGGTATCGGCAACGCATATTCGGATGAGATTCTGCACGCTGCACAACTTTCTCCCATCATGCTCACGCGCAAACTCAGTCCATCCGAGTGGGAAAAGCTGTTTGCCGCAACGCGCTCTACGCTTCAACGCTGGATAGACCAGTTACAGACCGAGGCCAGCACAAAATTTCCCGAAAAAGTGACCGCGTTCCGTAAAGACATGGCGGTGCATGGCCGCTATGGCCAGCGGTGTCCTCTATGTGGCGAAGCCATCCAGCGCATTCGTTACGCCGACAACGAAACCAACTACTGCGCCCGCTGCCAGACAGGAGGCAAGGTGCTGGCGGATCGCAGTCTTTCCCGCCTCTTAGGTGCGGACTGGCCCCGCACGCTGGATGAGTTGGAAGCACTCAAGCGGCGCTGAGGGGATGCAAAACGTAATCCTTTGGGACGCAGTTCCCGGTGCCTCCGCTAATCGCCTATTTAAGTTGAACGAGCAGCGCCAAAATTTATGCTGCCTTCTCCAGCCCGGCCCTCTGGAAGGAAATGCGGGCGATTGCAGTCCAATCGGCTTCAGTCAGGCCCTGGGCGATCGCGTCCACAAACCGGTCGTGCACCAGACTGGCCATAGGCATAGGCACGGCCGCTTCTTCGGCAGCAGCCAGCACCAGCCGGTTGTCTTTAAATCCGAGCGGTAATTTGAAGCCTACGGGCTCGAATCGGTTGGCAGCGATCATGCCGCCGTAGTTTTTATAGATGGGCGCCGAAAACAACGAACCTGTGAGCACGTCGAGGAATTTGTTCGGATCGACTCCGGATTTCCGCACCAGTGACACTGCTTCCGCCATGCTCTCGATCACCGTGGAAATCAGGAAATTTCCCGTCAGCTTGACCACGTTCGCCGCTGGCGCATTCTCGTCTACCACAAAAGTTTTCTGCCCCATGGCGTCGAAAAGCACCTGGCAGCGTTGGATTTGTGCCGCGGGGCCAGCGACAACAATGAAGAGCTTCGCGGCCTCAGCCGCCTCGGGACGGCCAAACACCGGAGCAGCGACATAGTGCTGTTGCCTTTCGCGGTGGGCTGCCTGGAGTCGTCGTGACATAGCTACACTGATCGTGCTCATTCCGACGTGTATAGCGCCCGCCGGCAGCGACTGAAGAGCTCGCCCCGGACCAAGAATGGCGTCTTCCAAGGCGTGGTCGTCGGCCAGCATTGTGATTAGAACCTCTGCGTTGCCAGCGGCCTCTCCTGGAGTCGCGGCAACGGTCGCGCCCAACTGGGCGAGTTCCTGGGCACGAGACCGCGTGCGGTTAAAGACGACTAATGCGTGTCCAGCCTTGATCAGGTTGCGCGCCATGCCTGATCCCATCATTCCCAAACCGATGAACCCTACTTTCATTTCAGCCTCCCCGTTTCAAGTCCGAGATCGACATTGAACGGCTCGCACCTAATCTAATCCTTGCTATGGGTCTTGCGCGAGCCGCTCACCGCCTCAATAGATCGATGCTGTGGCGATTAAAACGGTTTAGAGAAATCAATCGGCTGCTTTGGAGTCATGAGCGATTCCGTCGATCATCCGCCTCTACCGAAAACAGCTCAACGTTTGGGTCTTAGGCAAAATTGCAACCCTGAACGACGCCGACCTTCTGCAATACGACCGCCTTGGAGGATGTTGATTCTACTCTGGAATTTCCTTGAGGGTAAGTAGATGGTGTCCTAGGCTCTCATTCCAGACGAAGCGGCACAACCGGGCCGGACGTAGCGGGTCGGGTCCGCGAGATCGCAACCTCCCCCAAGGGCAAATCTCGGAGACTACGCAAATGTTCTTGCCACGTCCGGCGCGCTGAGACACAGCAATTGTGAGTAGCCGCAGCACGAAAATCGGATGCTGAAAACATGGCACTTAGTTGTGCCAGTGTGGAAACCTTTGTGAATACTGGTAAGGAAACTTCACATGGCTAGGCAAGAATGTTCACATGTGGGAGCTTTACCTTCGGTCTCTCAAGGCTTTTGTGTGCAGCATACGCCGGACCGGATCAATGGCCGTATCTGTGAAATCGAGGTTTTCAGTTTTTTCCCATCGATAGTTCCCCTGGACAATTCTATTGCGTGATGTCCGTAGCGACAGTCCAGGGCTTGCCATCCAAGTGAACCGGCAAGCCAAGACCGAAAAGCTTTAGTACGGTTGGGGCTACGTCTACGATCGCGGGCTTCTCGTCTGCGATCTTGAAGTTGGAGAAGAGCACACCCGGAACCAGTCGCGGATCGATGCAGTGGTCCCCGCTCCAGGCCTTGAGATTGTCCTCGAAGATCTTGGTTGTGACTTTGCCCATGACGGAATCCCACGAGGCGCGGAAGCCATCTCCGTAGCCCACAATCAGATCCGGCGCATTGTCGACGTAGGGACCGGCGTAAGTGGCGTCGCAGTCAAAAACGCCGGTGATGCCGACGCGGCCCGAGGCAGGGTCTACCAAGCCGTCAAGCTTTTCTCGGAGTTCTTTCTTTAAGACTTCCGCTTTATCTCCCGGCTCCACAATGCCTTGCCGCTCACGTCCTCTGAGGTTCAGGTAGAGCCCATTCAATCCCATGGTGTAGGCACTGGTGCGTGACCAATCCACATCTTCGAACCAGTCGCCGCTTTCTGTTCTTTCCGGTTTCAGTGCCAAATAGCCGTTCTGGTGCAGCCAGGCATTCAAATTGACGCAACGGGCGAACGACTTGAAGCCATGATCGGACACCACAAGCAGCAAAGTCTTCCCGTCAATCTGCTTCATGACACGACCGATCAGGGCGTCCATACGACGGTACAGATCCTCAATCACGCTCGGCCGTTGGTCGCGAGGGATGCCTCGGGCAGCAGGATGATCTTCCTCCAGGTAGCGCCAGAACATGTGCTGCACGCGGTCCGTCGTATCGAAGACGCAGGCGCACAGTCCCTGTCGCGTCTTCTCCAGCGCGTCAAAAAGCATCCGCTCGCGATCATCATGATTGCTGTAGCACTGGGCGAGGAATGCCTGGTCGTCGAGAACCTCTTCGTTCAGCGCCCAAGTGTCTTCTGCTAGTCCAAGCGTCGCGTAAGGGCCAAAGAGCTTGGAGAGATAAATGGAATAGGTCACCGGGTGTGAGACTGGAAGGTCCGGCCTTCCGGGATCAATATTTACCGGCGTAACATAAACTTCCACTTCAGGCGATAGCTCCTTGAGGTAGAAACGGCAAATGCCGCGCGCGGTGAAGCCCAGACCGGCCTTGAACTTCACCGGAACCCACTCCGAATACTCGCCAACCTTCAGCGTGAAACATTCAGAGCCTACAGTAATGCGAGCCTGGTTCCTGGTACCGTCGGGGCGTATCTCAAAGTCGACCCGCAATTCACGGCCTGAGCTTCCCCCGAGTGGATCTTCCGGACCTGGAATGTAGGAGTGCAGCGCGGAACCGTTCTGCTCGATGGGAATACGGACACCGCCTTCACGAAACTTCTGACCACTGCTACGAGTTGTGCAGAAACAGAATGTCCCCTGGCTGCCCTTCAGGTCCGGAACACACATGCCAGAGAGCAGCACGCCCGGAAACTTCTCGGGCGGGAAAGTCACAGGCACTCGGATCACTGAGCAGAAGATCCCTGCCTTTCCCAGCCAATGCCAGAAAGGCGTACCGCGACGCATGCCCTTGATCGTGGGCTTGCCCAGCGGGATCGTGTACTTGCCAATTTTTACGCTCCTTTTCGGTCCCCGAATTTCTGCAGATGAGAGGAATGGAAGGTAGTTGTTCAAGTCCCGCGCAAGAAAGTCGTAAATGTTGTGTTTGCCGGGATTGACTCCTGTCATGAACGTAGACCAAGCCACTGGAGAGATTGGCGGAAGCGTCGTGCGCAGTTTGCGAAATGTTCCCTGGTCGCGCAGCTTAGCCAGATTGGGCAGTTTCCCTTCGGCGATGAATCGGCTGGCTAGCTCCGGGTCCATGCCGTCGAAACCCAGGATGACTGCTCGTTTGATCTGCGCTTTGCCATAAGCCTTGCGGTGTCGCAGCAAACGAAACAGGTGACGGAATGGCCAAGTGAGGAAGGCATACGCGGAATAGAGGAACGCTACAAAGAGAGTCCAGAAAGAAGAGAGCACAGCAAAGCCCGCGCCTGGCCCTGCATATGCCTCACTATGCAACGGAAAAAGCAGGACGACGCCAATTACGACCAGGCATACGGAAAACAGCCCGCGCCGCCTGAGATTTCTTGCCGAGATTGTCGAGGAGCCCTTCATATCTCAATTTTCAGGACGCTCTTGAAAACAAACCCTGCCACCAACGACAGAAGAAAGAACAGCCAGATCCAGTTCCACTCGAATCCCATGAACCTAATGTTACGTGAAGGATAGCCCACTTCGACAGACTGGATCGGGCTGCTTTCCGGGAGGGTCGGCTCGCCAGAGACGAATATCCGCTCCCAGAAACGTCCCTGTAACCGGATCGGAGAAATCCGTGAGAGACCGGTTGAGACCACTACGCGCTTCGACACTGTCTGACCGGCGACCCCGATGGTGACATTGTAATCCCCATTTTTTTCGGCCACGACCCTCCAAACAACCTCATTGCCCGACGGCACGTGTACCGCCGGAGCCGTCGTTTTCATCTCCGGGGGTAGCAGCAGCGACGCCTCATTCACGGCCTCCGGGCCTGTGGTACGCACCTTCACCAGAAATGCTTGCCCAGGTGGCAATGGCGCCCATCCCAGATAACGATCAAGTTTCACGATCAGGAACGTCAGCGGAAGAATTAAGAACAGCAAAGGTTTGAATGCCAATCGCAGGTAGCGGCCGGTGCATCGCAAAATGCGGCCGTACGAGCTCAGCACAACTGGGAGCTGGTCCTGAAACAAACGCACCGCCAGCAAATGCGCTTTGAGTTGATCTTTCGCGAGTCGAATAGCTTTCTGGTCGGACGTGTAACGAAATACCACCACCATCAGCAGACCGATGAGGAGCGATAGCAAGATGACAAGCGCAGCCGGGAGATCGACTCCAGCAACGCCCAGTAAGACTGTATAGAGCCTAGAACTCATCTCATAAATGGCGGTCAACGAGTGCAATGGCGATTTTACGCCAACAGCCATTTTGAGATACCGCCAACCCCACGGCTTTCATTGACTTGCCTACGCTTCCCCGCCTAACA
>Ga0209802_1003377_pt1 | contig 10726 bp, 12 predicted proteins | sample GraSoiAngelo_129_FD_185886 | JGI IMG/M metagenome (GOLD analysis project Ga0209802, IMG submission 185886) | Grasslands soil microbial communities from the Angelo Coastal Reserve, California, USA - 14_0927_12_40cm (SPAdes) (version 2) | ecosystem: Environmental > Terrestrial > Soil > Grasslands ... | reverse complement strand
TGGTACGATCCCGACGGAAATCCAGTACGTCTCGGTGTTCTCCGCCGCGATGGTGAACGACCTGAAGCAACCGAAAGCGGTGCTGGCCGCACGGGCTCAGGGGGCCAAAGAACTGATCGCGTTCCTGGCATCGGAAAAGGCAAGGACGGCGATCCAGAAGAGCGGCATGGAGGTGCTGGCCACACGGGGTGCTGGCCGCACGGGCTCTAGAGGAAACTGAGCCGGCGAGGCGTTAGGCGTCCTTGACGGCGAGGCCGGTGCCATCGCCGATGGGGAGTTCGGTGTAGCGAAAGCCGTTACCTGGATCGCGCAGATAAGCGAGAAAGTCGGCTTGGGCCTCGCGAAGCGTGCCGGTTCCATCCACGACCACAATCGCGCCTTTTCTCAGGCGCGGAGCGATGAGCCGGAAGACCTCCAGCGAATAAGGCGGAAATCCATCCATCAAGCACATGTCGATCCCTTCCGGAAGATCCCTTAGTGTCTGCCGGGCGTCGCCTTCTCGAATGCGCACGAAGCGCGCGAGGCCGGTTTCTTCCAGGTTGCGCTGGGCCTGGGCCATCTTTTCGGCAACGAACTCGGTTCCAATGATTTGTCCTTCTGTGCCGTTGTCTCGGATGGCGGCGGCGAGATAGATGGTGGACAGGCCGTGAGAGGTTCCAAATTCCACGATGGTTTCCGCGCGGATGGAACGGGCCAGGAGATACAAGAATGCGCCCTGTTCACGGTGGATGGGGATCATCTTGTCCTTCAGAAAATTCGGTCCCCAATTGCGATTCTTCAGGTCAGGAGGGCGCGCGGCCATCTCCGCTTCCTGCACGTCGGCAACCGCATGCAAACGGCTTAAGACGGCCTCGATCCTCGAATCGCGGATCGGCGTGGTGAAACCATTCTTTTCGTTCATCTGTGAGCCCTTACGTCTGTGCGCGGGACTAGTATGATCTCGGCTGAGCCACTTGTCCTCTCGTTTCCGCTTTATTGAGTGAAGCGGGTGCGCGGCGCAGAGTCGAACGCCGCTCTAGCCGAGAGGAGAGCGACGATGAGGAAACAAGCTTCGCGACTGAACGGCGGCAAAGAACCGAAGACCACGGAAACCGCGGGCGTGGCCGCGGTGGGTGAGATGTCCGCTAAAGATCGAGAATTCGAGGCACTTCTGCGGCGTGCGGCCGATTTCCAAAATGCGGATCGTAGCTGCAAGCTGAGGGGAGAGGCAAGTTAGGTTCTTCCTCAGCACGCGCCATAACTTTTTTAACGCAGCACACGCAAAACGGGCGTGTGCGGGGAGCCTCATTCCGCGGGGGATGGCCCAAGCAACGCTCGATGCGCATCTGACGAAAATTAGTTGTGTCGAGGAGAGGCGGGAGGCGTACGATGCGCGAGAGGAAGGTGCAAATCGGAGATTCCGATTTGAAAATTGGAAAATGAGGGACTTTTCCAGCGAACCGCCGGACCCGGAGACACAAGCTAGTTCCGCCAAAACTCAGCGGAAGGCGGGGGTCGTTCTCGGAGCGATCGCGTTTGGGCTGGTGCTCGTTCTCGGTTTTTTGCTTGCGAGATCGATCGGGCGGTTGAACCGGCAGATGGTGCAACTGAGTCAGCAGACGGAGGGGCTCAACCGCCGCGTCGAAGGCGCAGAGCAGCAAGCACAGTCTTTCGCTCAGCAGGCTTCGCAAGCCGTGGCCAGCGCCCAAGCGGCCGCGCAGCAGCGCGATGAAGCGAAGCAGTCGGAGGCAAATTCGGCGGCACAGGCACAATCGGCCCTGCAGGCGGCGGCTGCCGCGCAACTGCAGGCCAATCAAGCCGAGCAGAAAGCCGAAGAATATCGCAAGCAGCGCGAAGAGGAGCTTCAGACGCTACAACAGGTCCTCGGGCAAATTGCCGAAACGCACCGCACGGCACTTGGACTGGTGATGACGCTGGGCGAGAAGGCGATCCGGTTCGAATTCGATAAGTCGGACATTGAGCCTCAATACCGCGACATCTTGAACCGCATCGCGGGCGTGCTCATGACGCTCAAGGGATATTCCATTTACGTTTACGGGTATACCGATGACATCGGCACACAGGAATATAATCTGAAACTCTCCGGCCGACGCGCCCAAGCCGTGCGCGATTCTCTGGTCCAGGCGGGGATCAATCCGAGGCTTATCACTACGCAGGGATTTGGCAAATCCGACCCGCGCGTTAAGGGCGACAGCCCGCAAGCGCGTGCCGCCAATCGCCGAGTGGAGATCGGCATTGTCGATTCGACTCTGCTCTTCAGCAGCCAGCCCCTTCCCCCAAAGTAGGCTTTACAGGCATTTATTGCAGCGATACTCTTGCCTCATGCTGGGCTCAGGCGCAAACCGCCGAGTAATCGACAACTCGAGGAGGTTCACATGACAGCTCGTGCTTGGATCTCGTCGGGTGTTCTGACGGTGGCGATGGCGAGCATGGAAAAGGCAAGCGCGAAAGGCCCGGAGAAAGATCCAAATTGAATCACTGTGTTATGGCCCTGCCGCAGCCCTAGGAGGCGAACCATGCGAAGCCCGGCCCCTCTCGCTACCCTGCTTTTCGCTTTGATTTGCGCATTGCCCGCCGGCGCGCAGACGGCTGGTCCCAATCCAGGCGTCACGCCGGTAAGACAGATCGACCGGGCGGAAGTTCGCGTCACACGCGTTGAACTCCAGCCGGGCGCGGTCCGCAGCGTGCATCAGCACGACGATGTCCGGTTTCATCTGTTTATTCCCATCAGCGGCAAAATCGAATTGACCATTGGTTCCGCAAAGCCCGTGGAGGCGACGCCGGGGCAGGCGTATTTCATGCAAAGAGGCACGCCGCACGGGTTCAGGAACATGGGATCTTCGCCGGCCGCAGTGATGGAGGTTTTCGTGAAAGGCGATGTGACGACTGCCCAAGCCGGTGCTAACATCGCCCTGCACCCCTTGCAGGAGGGTCTCAGATGAGAATCAGACCTCGTTCCTATGTATTTCTGGTGGCAGTGACGGCCGCGGCACTCCTTGCCGCCGGCTTGGCCGGCTCAAGGCTTATCGGCCAGACCGCTTCGAGTGGTTCGACGGCGGCACCCACGCTTAAGACTCCGTGGGGTGCTCCGGACCTTCAAGGTACATGGAGCAATACAACCGTCGTGCCCTTCGAGCGCCCCAAGGGATTCGGTGAACGGGAATTCCTGACCGACGCTGAGCACGAGAAAGCTGTCCAAGAGCTGCTCAAGCGCGATGCACTTCCCGGGCGCGACAGTCGCGAGAGTAACGGGAAGGACATTCGCGGCACGGAAAAGGACGTCGCCCGCGCGTATAACGAGCACTGGTTCGGCGATAAGCCGACCGAAGTGGGACGCCGCACGTCCATGATCATCGACCCGCCCGACGGCAGGATGCCGGCCCTGACACCGGAGGCGCGAGAGAGAATCAACAAGAAACGGGAGTACCTGCAGGCGCTCCTGCAGGGCACTTCCGGCGGCAAGCCCGGACCCATCTCGCCGCGCCGAAACGAGCCCTCGACCGACTACAACCTCGATCGCATAAATCGCGCCGACGGTCCCGAGGACCGCGGCGGTCCCGAGCGTTGCCTATTGAATAACCTTCCGGTGATTCTTCAGGCAGGACCTTTGACGCCGGACGGAAGACCCTTCGGCAATTTCGGAGGCGTGATGCGGATCGTCGAGAGCCCTGATTCGGTGGACCTCTACTACGACGTCGGCCAGGGCTCCGGGTTCAATCGCGCGATCCCCATCACCAACCGGCTTCATCTACCAAAAGAGATTCACCAATACTGGGGCGATTCCATCGCCCGGTGGGAGGGCGATACGTTGGTGGTGGACGTCACGAATTTCAGCCAGGAGACCGAGTTCCGCGGCTCGCGAGAGAACCTGCATTTGATCGAGCGCTACAAACGCATTGATCCGAGAACACTGCAGATCACGATCACAGCCGAGGACCCGACAACTTGGGTGAAACCGTTTACGTTCGTGCAGGAACTGCGCAAGAACGCCGATAAACCGAACATGGTCTACGAAGGCGGGTGCCACGAAGGCAACTACGGGCTGCTCGGCATGCTGGCGAACACGCGCGCTGCGGAGAAGGCGTTTGCCGAGGGAAAGGGTCCCGATCCGGCGCTGGAGGACAACGCGACCGGTGGTGGTGGCGACCAATAGTTTTCGTTACGTATAAACCTACACAGAAATCACTGGGGCGCTGAGGTAGACAGACATGCTACGGGCTGATTATCGTTCGTAGAGCTTGTCCCCGGCCGGTATTTTGCGCATAACGTCTATGATGATCGTGTCGCCCTCCCAGTGCTTCACCAGTTGCTTCTTGCGCAGATGGCCCAGGAAGGTTTCCTCCACCAGTTCGACACACTTGTATTCCATGAGCTGCGCGTTGGCTTCGAGCTGACGGTACAGGACCATGCTCATCTTCCACGGACGGGTGAACACGTTGGGATCTTCGATGATGACCTCGTAGCGCAGCGCGTCGGGAGTGATCGGCGTAAAGCGCTCCACGACGTGCAGCGCGTCGCTATGGAAATCGCCGGCGCGCGAGAACCAGGTCCGGTCGTTGAAATGGCTGACGTCGACGACGAGCGTGTTGCCTTCCCAGTGACCGACCGAATGGCCCATCCAGGTATCGGCGGGCGGCGGGTCGACCGGGTCGAGGTGAATGGTGCGGCTGGCGCCGGTAAATTCGAAGGACATCTCGATCTTATTCGTGCCCTGCGTGATCTGAAACGGATAGGGCATATACATGGCCCGCGGGATGCCCGGCATGTAGCATCGGACTTCGGGGTCGCGATCCAGCCAGTGTTCGGCGTTATCTTTCTTTTTCGCGGCGGCCTCGGGTTTGTAGGGAATTGCGTTGCCTTCGACGACGCCGGGTCCGGGCGGCACGCCGCCGACTGAGCCCAGCGCCAGGACCGGGGCGGCCAGCACCGGGACGTCCGGGTACACTCCGGGCTGGGCGACGGCAGGACGCATCGCGTGGGCCAGCAAGTCCCAGTTGGCCGTCGTGGTGGCCTGCCAGACGCCATTCAAGTTGGGGTGGCCGTCTGGCGTACGTATTGGCCGAGTGGCCTGAGCGGCGCGCGTGGCCTGACCGGTCGTGCGGATTGCGGCCAAACAAAACAAGGCGCCCATCGCGGCGCTGGCAATCAAAACAGTGGGGCGGTTGAATCCGATTCGCATATTCGGGGTCTCCATGCCGTGCGCAATTTCGACATAAGGTAACGAGCCAAGAGCGTCGCGTCAACTAAGCGCGCCTCAATCTTCTGGACAGCAGCCTAGTCCTTGTTGATAATGATGCCACCTAGCGGTTTGGAGCCGCGCCAGTTGTCCGGATATGCTCTCCGTCTGGCTGTTGAGGCCGCAGCGGGAGGTGTCAGATGCGCACTCGATTCCTGAAACCGATCGGAGCAGTGGCGGTCATCATCTCGGTGGTCGTGTTTTTGAAGCCGACGCAGGTGACGGTCGCGCAGGAGGGCCCAACGCCCTCCGTGAAAGCGCCGGCGTCAGCTCAAGTCCTGAAGACGCCGTGGGGCGAACCCGATCTGCAGGGTATTTGGACCGACGAATCCGACACGCCCTTACAGCGACCCGCCAAGTATGCGAACCAGGAATTTTTCACCGAGGCGCAGCGGGCCGAATTGGACAAAGAGCGATCAGAGCTGCTCGGCGGCAACAAGCGTGAGGAGCGCGGGAGCGAGTCTGACGTCGCCGGCGCCTACAACGGAGTGTTCTTGTCCGTGAAGCACACCGGCGCGCGCACGTCGCTGATTGTGGATCCACCCAATGGCCGGATTCCGGCGCCGACGCCGCAGGCTCAGAAGATTGCCGCCGCCGAGCGAGAATTTCGTCTTGCTCTGTTGCAATCGACCGAGACGTGCAAAAATAAGGAGGCGGCGTGTAACGGAGGCAAGTACGATCCGAGGCCCTCGCCGCGACGCGCAGAGCTTCCTCCTCGCTACAACTTGGCGCACATCAATCGCGATGATGGTCCGGAGGACCACTGGCCGAATGACCGCTGCTTGACCGGCGGGCTGCCCGAGTTTGGAACCGCGTTCGGCGGGAGCTTCCGCCGCATTGTGCAGACACCAGGCGGCATCTCGATGTTCTACGACGTGGGTCAGGGGCAAGGGTGGCAGCGGAACATCGTCATGAACGGAAGCCCGCACTTGCCGGCCAGCATCCGCCAGTGGTACGGCGACTCGCGGGGCCATTGGGAGGGCAATACGCTGGTGATCGACGTGACGAATTTCAGTCCGAAGACCGATTATCAGGGCTCGCGCGAGAACTTGCACCTGGTGGAGCGCTGGACGCGAACCGGGCCGAACACGCTCGAATACGCGGTCACGATCGAAGATCCGACGGTGTGGACGCGGCCCTGGATGGTCAAGCAGGAGTTCACCAAGCAGGGCGACCAGGACAACAGAATTTATTACGAGCCTCGTTGCATCGAGGGAAACTATGGCCTCCCGGGGCTGCTGCGTGGACGGCGCATGGAAGAGCGCGCCTTTGCGGAAGGACGAGGTCCTGATCCGGCAACCAGCGACAACGTGAAGGGTGTTGTGGCCCTCGCACAGGATCCGTTCAATTAACCAGGTAGTTCGGTAACCACTGCAAGGGAAAGGGAGACCATCATGCGCGACTGGTTTCTACGTTCGATGATAACGGTCGCCATCGCCGCGGCCGCTGTCAGCGCGATCCTTTCGGTATCCATCACGCGGACGTCAGCTCAGGCTCCGGCTTCGGTGAAGGCTGCGGCGCCGACGTCGGCCCCGGCGCTCAAAACGCCTTGGGGCGAACCCGATCTGCAAGGCATTTGGACCGACGAATCGGACACGCCCTTGCAGCGCTCGCCCAAGTACGCGAACCAGGAGTTTTTCACCGAGGCGCAGCGAGCCGAATTGGATAAAGAACGAGCCGCGCTGCTCGGCCGGGACAGGCGTGTGGAGCGCGGGACCGAACTCGACGTGGCCGGCGCGTATAACGCGCAGTTTATGTCCGTCAAGCACACCGGCGCGCGCACGTCGCTGATTGTGGATCCGCCCAATGGCCGGATTCCGCCGCTGACACCGGAGGCTCAGAAGATTGCCGCCGCCGAACGGGAATTTCGTCTGGCCCTGCTGCAAGCGACCGAGACTTGCAAGAACAAGTCGGTGGCATGTAACGGCGGGAAGTACGATCCGACGCCCTCGCCGCGGCGCGCCGAACTTCCTCCTCGCTACAACACGGCGCGCATGAATCGCCGTGATAATCCGGAAGATGGCGCTTTGCCGGACCGCTGCTTGACCGGCGGGCTGCCCGAATTTGGAGGCGCGACCGGCAGCTTCCGCCGAATTGTGCAGACGCCCGGCGGCATCGCCATGTTCTATGACGTGGGGCAAGGGCAAGGGTGGCAGCGCAACATCGTCATGAACGGAAGTCCGCACTTGCCGGCCAGCGTCCGCCAGTGGTACGGCGACTCGCGGGGCCATTGGGAGGGCAATACGCTGGTGATCGACGTGACGAATTTCAGTCCGAAGACCGATTATCAGGGCTCGCGCCAGAACTTGCATTTGGTGGAACGCTGGACGCGGACCGGGCCGAACACGCTCGAATACGCGGTCACGATCGAAGATCCGACGATGTGGACGCGGCCCTGGACGGTCAAGCAGGAGTTCACCAAGCAGAGCGAGCAGGAGAACAGAATTTATTATGAACCTCGCTGCATCGAAGGAAACTATGCCTCCCCGGGGCTGATGCGGGGACAGCGCATGGCCGAGGCCGCTTTTGCGCGGGGACAAGGTCCCGATCCGGCAGTGAGCGACAATGCCACAGATTTTGTGGGCGTTGAAGACGATCCGTTGCAGTAGAGCCGAAAGAAGCAAAAGGAGGAGATCATGCGCGGCCGATTCCTACGTTCGACGATAACGGTCGCTATTGCCGCAGCCGTGGTCAGCGCCGTCCTTTCGGTGTCTATCACGCGGACGTCCGGTCAGGCTCCCGCTGCTGTGCGGCCGGCTCGCGTCGCCGGCAAGCCAAACTTGAGCGGCATCTGGCAAGCCAATAACGAAGCCAACTGGGATTTGCAGGCGCACGCGGCGCTTCCCGGCGCCGTCACGCAGCCGGGAATCTATCCTTATGACTACGCGCGGGTGCCGGCAGCGCCGGTTCTCGCGCTCGGCGCCGCGGGCGCCGTACCCGGATCGCTGGGCGTCGTGCAGGGTGACGGCCAGATTCCCTATACAGCGGAAGCTTTCATGATCAAGAAGGAAAATTCGGAACACTGGATTGACCGCGACCCGGAGTTGAAGTGTTACTTGCCGGGCATTCCGCGCGCGATGTATATGCCCTATCCCTTCCAGATCACGCAAGGTACGGACAAGATCCACATGGCCTATGAATTCTCCAATACCGCGCGCACGATCCATTTGGACAAGGTCGCAGGGCCGCCGGACGATGCCTGGATGGGCCACTCCGTGGGACACTGGGACGGAGACACGCTTGCTGTTGACGTGACGAATTTCAATGACCGCAGCTGGTTCGATCGCGCGGGAAATTTCCATAGCGACGCGCTGCACCTGGTGGAGCGCTTTACGTTAATGTCGCCTGATATCATCAGGTACGAAGTGACGATCGAGGATCCCAAGGTCTTTACGCGGCCCTGGCGGATCGCCATGCCGCTCTATCGCCGAGTGGAACCGAACATGCAGCTTCTCGAGTTTCGCTGCAACGAATTCGTCGAGGAGTTCATGTACGGAGGTCTTCGCAAGCAGCAGTTGGTGAAGCACTGGGAAGGCGAAACCATGGCGGTGGATATCACTCGCAAGGTTCCGACCGGTGACCGGTTTTATGATTGGTACGGCGGTAAGTAATACGGAAGGGCGCCACCTATCCTAAGTGGGGATAGTCGAGCCGCCGCGGGCCACGGCGTCCATCTTGGTTCTAAACGCGGCAGGAGGCTGAAGTCGATGCGAACGAAGCTTGCCAGAGTAGTCTGCGTCCTGGTTCTAGCGATCTGCGGAGGGGCCACTGGGGTGTCGGCGCACCATGCGTTTGCAGCAGAGTTCGACGCGAATAAACCAGTGAGTTTCAAGGGGACGATCACGAAAATGGAATGGGTCAATCCCCACACGTGGTTGCACGTCGACGTGAAGAAGCCCGACGGCACGGTGGAGAACTGGGCCGTTGAAGCGGGCACGCCGAATGTCCTGTTCCGGCGCGGGTTCACTAAGGAATCCTTACTGCCGGGCACCGAGATTGTGGTCGATGGGTACCAGGCGAAAGACGGGTCGCACCGAGCCAATGGCCGGGATCTCACGTTCCCTGACGGACGGAAGTTGTTTCTCGGCTCGTCCGGTACGGGCGCTCCCTATGAGTTGACGCCTGGCCAGAAGAAATAACCGAGACAGCGCCCCATCTTACGGGCTCGGCGCGATCGTACTTCGACTCACTGCAGCATTTCGCTGGTTTGCTTCGGGATTGCGCAAGAAGTTGGATTCCGAAACCTTAAGATCAGAGAGACGTGCATTGCAAATCCGAGTTCGTTTGCCAGGTTTGCTCGCTGCTTTGCTGTTGGTGCTCTGTTATTTGGTGACCCTGCGTATCGAGGCGTCTACACGCACGGCACAACGGCCGAGTGAAGTGGGGCGCCAAGTCCACATGATTTCTTCGGAATCCCGTTCGGGAGGATGGGCTCGCTTCGTCACTTTTCCAAGAACCGCGCCACTCCAGATAGCGGCGGCGGCGGCGGGGAGTGAGGAGGCGACCGGAGGCTCTCTCCTCAATTTTTTCAGACGGATGGGAGATTCATCGTGGAGCACCGGTCTGCACGAATCGCGATATGCTTATGACCTCATCGAATCCGTTCACGTGTGGGCGTTGTGTCTTTTCTTCGGCCTGGCGGTGATGTTCGACCTGCGCCTGCTCGGTTGGACGATGCGGAGCATACCCGTATCGGAAGTTGCCCGGCGCCTGCTACCCTGGACCGCAGTTGGTTTCGTCGTCATGGTCATCAGCGGAGCGCTGCTGTTTTCCGCCATACCTCTGCGGTCCTATCAGAATATTTTCTTCCGGGCCAAAATGATTATGCTCGTGCTGGCAGGCCTGAACGTGTGGATTTTTCATTCGGGCGTTTATCGCCGGGTGACGACGTGGGATCTGGACAGGATAACGCCAAAAGCGGCCAGGGTTGCCGGCGCCCTCTCGCTCGTGCTGTGGATCTGCATCGTTCTTTCGGGAAGAATGATTGCGTATAACTGGTTTGACTGCGACAGACAGCCGCAACCGGCGATCATCAATTTCCTTACCAGCTGCGTGCCGGATGGATCGGACCACTGATGTCCCTGCTGGCTTTCTTCCAGTGGTGTGAACAGTCCGGAATCGGCGCGGCGATACGACGATCCTCCTGGTTATTCCCCGTGATCGAGGCGATCCACCTCTTGGGCCTCGGCATGATCGGGGGAGCCGTGTTGGTCGTCGACATGCGCCTCTTAGGCCTTGGCTTGCGGCGCCAGTCTCTCGCGCAACTGGCACGCGATGCGCAGCGATGGCTCATCGGCAGCCTGATTGTGATGATCATCACCGGTACCCTGCTGTTCCTCTCCGAGGCGATCAAGTGTTATTACCATGCGGCGTTTTGGATGAAGATGGCGTCACTGTTTCTGGCCATCGTCTTCACGTTTACGGTGCAGCGCAAAGTGACCAGAGCCGAGGAGGCTCGAATGAGTCCGGTTTGGAGCAAGGTAGTGGCCC
>Ga0209802_1003376_pt1 | contig 10737 bp, 15 predicted proteins | sample GraSoiAngelo_129_FD_185886 | JGI IMG/M metagenome (GOLD analysis project Ga0209802, IMG submission 185886) | Grasslands soil microbial communities from the Angelo Coastal Reserve, California, USA - 14_0927_12_40cm (SPAdes) (version 2) | ecosystem: Environmental > Terrestrial > Soil > Grasslands ... | reverse complement strand
CGTGGTGCCGCGAATCCAGGCAATCGCGACGCCGGCGTCAATGACTCCAACGCTCATGCTTTCGAGCCTCGCGTGCGCGCTCGCGCCGACGCCGCTCCTGCAGCTCCCGGAGCGGATCGCCTCCAAGCTTCCGGGCGGCGGCGCGGAGCCGCCGGAGCATCTCGTCCACGGCGTCAGCGTCCCGATCCGCCGGCCGGAGCACGATCTCGTCCTGAGTGTTGGCGCGGAGGGCCAGCGGTTGACCCGTCTTGAGTCCCAGCCGACGGCGGACCGCCACCGGGATTACGATCTGCCCCTTGGAGCTCACGCGGACGATCGTCGATTCTCTCCCCCCATTAGAGTAAGTCTATCATGGCTTACATCACATGGCCGGGTTCCTGAGAAGAGGGCAGCCCCTGGCGCGCGGCCGCGTGCCGGTAGGCAACGTTCTGGAGGAACGCTTCGGGATAGATCGCTCGACCGCTCTTCCAATCCAAGATCGTCAAGGCGCCTTCCACCCGTGCGTATAGATCCAGAGTGCCGGCGTAGCCACAGGCCTCACAGTAGACGGTGCGCTCGATGGCCAAGGGCTCGAGGGCGATGTTCTTCGCCCAGTCTTTCCAGGATTCGACCGCCCAGGCCGCCGCGTCCGGGAGGACGGGCTCCGGACCGGCGTCTTCGCCGAGGCGCGTTCTGAGCTGCCACTCGATCCCCGCGTGGATCGCCGTGCCGATGGTCGCCGCCCGTTGCTTCTTCCGATCGGCGGCCCGACTGCTCGGAGCCAATCGTCACGGCCGCCTTCAAACAGTCGACTTGCGCCTCGGCAAAATCTCGAGTGTGTAAAACGTCCAAGTGTCAAAAGCGTACGCGGTCGGACTATCAGGTCTTCGCCCGCGCGTCGAGGCGCCCCGCAAGACGTAAGCCGCTCACGTTGGATTTGTTTCGTAAAATGTCTGTCGGAGTCAACCGACATTAAGCCGCCTGAGTCGGACCGCTCGGGCTGGAGGTGCGCCGCCGAGTAGCCTGAAGTTTCTCCAATTCCGTGATCGCCCGGTACAGTTGGCGGTCGATCGTCGTCTCGTATCTGAGGATCTTGGCCACGGCCTCGCTGGATCCAGGAAGCGATCGCTGCACCAGGAGCGCTCGGTGCTGTCGGTCGATTAGCTCAAGTTGCGCGTGCTCGCGCTCTGTGCACTCTTGCTCCTTCTCCTCCAGCGCCTGGAGCAGCCACGGCTTCCGCTCGTCAGAGCGCAGGTTGTTGATGTAGGCCGCGACCTCCTTCCGGTCCCAGCCGAGGTCCGCCAATACGTCCTCATTATTTTGCAGCCAAGTGCCGAAGTCGAAGTTCGGATCAGCCGCCTCGACCTGCTTTCGCAGTCTTGCTGCAACCCCAGACAAGAACGGGACGGCTTCGAATCCCGGGGCCTTGTCGATTTCGACTATGAGCTCGCCAACTTCGGCGCGGGTCGCGCGGCGAAGGCGCCAGTACGCGACCGCGATCCTGTCGACCAACATCGCTTCGATCGGGCCGACCGGAGCGTAATGCTGGCATAGGTCGTCCAGGAGAAGATAGAACTCTGCGCGCTTTTCATACTCGTCGCCAAGGGGAACGATGACCTCTTTGGCGAGCAAGCCGTGTTTGAGCGCGTTGTGCCGCACCCTTGCCTTCCCCGCGGGTGTCCGAGGACCCGTGGACCGACGAGCGTTTTGCTGGTTCGCAGCGAGTTTCCGTGGTGAGATAGCCATCGAACCCTCCCTTACAGTCGTTGCCTTCGCCCGTTTGCGGGAGGGCTCCCGTCATGCGCCATCGAAGGCAAGCACTTCGCGATACTACCCAATCCGATCGCGAACGCGAGCGTCAGAACGCTCCATGAAACTACCAGTCGGTTACTTTTGGTTAACCACCAGGTGCCACCGGGTCTGAGCTCCGACGCCGTGCTGGTGGTGATGATCACGCGCTTCGTCAGCATCTGATGACACGCTCGCATGACCGGAGCGGTCCGGAGGAGTGCTAAAAGAAGGGGACGGAACGTGGATCCGTGATTTAGCGGGGTGGGGACCTCTTACGGCGGCCCCGTGTCGAACGCTTCCTCGTCGTGCGATGTCTCGGCTGAGCGGGTCCCGATGAAGGAGTGTGCGCCACCGCGGCGAGCCATGTCCGGGCCTGCCTGATCCCGTACTGAACACGATGGCGGGCATCGTAGTTGGAGCTCCGCAGGACGCCGCGCTCGCTGCGCAACACCGCGCGGGCGAGCGCCAGTACGGACACACCGTGAAGTCCGTTCTGCACTAGCCACTCCACGTAGGTCGAAATGTGCTGCCCGCCGCCGTTGGGCATCTTCTTCTTGGTTCCATTCGACTGTTCCCTCGCGGCGGCGAGCTGAATGCCCACCTGCTGCCGTATGGCACGAGACCGCTGGCGCGCGGACAGTCGGGGATCAATCCGTACGGCGACAACCTCGGGGAAGGACTCCTCTGTGTACCCGCGCGTGAGCGCGCGGTCTTCGATCTGCGCACGAAGCGAGTCGCAGAACCAAGAGAGCAGTTCGCAGGTCAGCCATGGGATACAACCCGCTGAGAGTCCGAGCGCGGTGACCAATTGCTCGGCCAGACGGTGGCCATCCCGTACGAGCTCGACACCATTTCCATTCACGCCGACCCAGAAGGCCTCATAGGCCCGGTGTACGGCTTGCTGCGTCGACGCGTCCACGGTGGACTCCAGCGCGAAGAGCGCTGTCCGTGAGCTCAGGCCGGCGTCGAACGCGAGCGTGTCGAGGCGTGTGGTCAGCGTCTCCATCGGCTGGCGCAGTCCGTAACGGGTTGCCCAGCTGTCGAAGGCGTGCTGCACCATAGACTCGCGCAGTAGGTGACCGAGCAGGGCTACCCTGGCCAGCCGGTGCCGACGCTGGTCACTGGGCCCTCCCACGAGCAAGTCGCGCTGGGGCACAAACGGTCGAGCGCCAGGTCGAAGCTCGGCGCGGCTCATCGAGCCCACCCCAGAGGATCGACCACCCAGCTCATGGATTGGTGTCCACAACGTGTCCTCGCCCAACTTTCATACGGCATGAAGCCGTCCGATAGCGGCAGTCAGGTCGTCACCCGATGATCTCATTGAGGCCCTCAACGATGTGATCGACCTCCTCGACAGAGGCGCGCGCCAGACGCCGCCCGATGCGCTCCACGGCGAGCGTCCGGATTTGCCCGATTCGCACCCATGATCGCTTCGGCAGGCCCGCGGCCGTACTCTCGAGCGCCAGTGGAAAGCCCGCACGGGGTTCTTGGCTCGTCATCGCCACGGCAATGACTGTGCCCGAGCGCTCATTGAACACATCGTGGCTCACAACCAGAACGGGCCGGCGGCCCGCTTGTTCCCGGCCGCGGACAGGATTGAGGTCGGCCCAACGGATCTCCCCCCTCAGTATTCGGGCCACGCGTCCGCACTTCCGTCGAGGCCTTCTTCCGCGAGCGCCTTTTCATCCGCCGGGTTGAGCTTGGCGCACTCGCGCGCCAAACGCGTGCGCCGCGCCCGCATCAACTTCTCGGCAAGCGCGGTCTCGATTGCTTGACTCCGATTCCGAAACTCTCGTCGGGCGACCAGTTCATCGACTCGATCCAGCAGCTCAACATCAAGCGTGATCGCGACCTTCGCCTTCGGCACGGTCCAACTCCTTGTGGTAGGATAAAATATCCTACCACAGTGAGGCACCGCAATCGCGAGACACGGCGAGCGCGATTCAGGCGGAGAACCTAGGGGTCTCAACACCCGCCGTTGAGGAGAACTGGCCGTCGCCCGAGTCACGGTCATCTCCGAGGGGTTGAACTTTGCCCACATGGGCAAACGCCGGGACCCGTGCTTGAGGTGTCCCACAGCCCGCCCGCTGGACTACCTCGAACGTAAACTGGCCTGCGCCCAAGGCGGTCACCACGAGCCGCCCCCGCTCATAGGGCGCATCGGTCTGGTCGTGGCATCAGCGACAGAGCGCGACCAACTGTTCCAGGTCGAAGTCGGAGCCACCGGCGATCGCTTAATCACATGGTGAACGTCGAGTCGGCGCCGCCACCACGGGCTGCCCGCGTTTCGGCCGGTTCTGGCCGCACAACCCGTTCCCGATTGCCGTCGAGCTCGGTCAGTAGTGGGTGATGGCGAGCCGCACGCGCCGGAGCTGGCGGACGAGCTCGCCGTCGGTCGTGTGAAAGCGGGCGCCGAGCTCTTGCGCGGTGGCGGCGGCGAACCCGTCCGCCAGGGAGGTCTCGAGCTGGGCGACGCGCCGCGCGATTGCCTCGTCCGGAGGATGGATTCGAAGGCCGGAGGCCGTCAAAAAGGTCACAGGATCCACGCCGGAGGCGCGCGCGTATTTGGCGGTGTGGATCAGCACCTCGGCCAGATTGATCGTCGACATGACGAGAGACACGCGGCCGTTACGGCAGGCGGTGTAGAGCCGGTCCAGCGCTTGTCGACTTCGCGTGGTGCCGCGAATCCAGGCAATCGCGACGCCGGCGTCAATGACTCCAACGCTCATGCTTTCGCGCCTCGCGCGCGCGCTCGCGCCGACGCCGCTCCTGCAGCTCCCGGAGCGGATCGTCGCCAAGCTTCCGGGCGGCGGCGCGGAGCCGCCGAAGCATTTCGTCCACGGCGTCAGCGTCCCGATCCGCCGGCCGGAGCACGATCTCGTCCTGAGTGGTGGCGCGGATGGCCAGCGGTTGTCCGGTCTTGAGTCCCAGCCGACGGCGGATCGCCACCGGGATCACGATCTGCCCCTTGGAGCTCACGCGGACGATCGTCGATTCCCGCCCCATCGTGGTAAGTCTATCATGGCTTACATAGCATGTCGACCTCGCAGCGTGGCCTTGTGTTTGAGCGAGCCGGCGCCGCATGCACACGATAGGGCTGACAACCACTGGGCCAGGCAAGGAGCGACGGCCCCTGAGGGGAGGGGCGCCTAGTCACGCTGCCCGATCGAGGTGGTCACGATCCCGCTCGCGGTGGTCACGGTGCGTCACTCTGGCCGTTCACAGTGGTCCAATCTGGGCCGCGCACCACATCACGGGTATCCGTTTTGCCCGCGTGGGCAAAAATCGGGATCGGGGCTGCAGAGGTCCCACGCGCCGCCCGCTGGACGACCTCGAACGTAAACTGGCCGGCGCCCAAGGCGGTCACCACGAGCCGCCCTCGCTCATAGGGCGCGTCGGTCTGGTCGTGGCACCAGCGGCAGAGCGCGACCAACAGATCCAGATCGAAGTCGGAGCCGCCTTGGGAGCGCTTAACCACGTGGTGAGACGTCCAAGCGGCGCCGCACACGGCAGGCCTGACAGCGCCAGCCGGCGCGCGCGAGCACCTGCTCCCGAATGGACGCTCACTCGGCCCAGCTTGCGGTCCGGCGGCCTCGCGCCCGCGGGCCGCCCGCGCGCATCGGTCGGCTGGCACTGACCCCGTGGCGAATCCGCCGTCTCAGCATTCTGTGCCTCCACCATTTTGCCCACGTGGGCAAAACTCCGCGTCTGAGTCCTCGGGCTCGTGGTCGTGACTTTTGGGCGCCCGTCGCCAGCCCGCGACTTGGATCTCCCATTCGGGCAAACACTCGCGACACCCAGCAAGAAAGATCGCCACCGGATGGGACGAACCCACCACCTTTGCCCCGATCGCGAAGAAGCGCTCCACCAACTCCATGGCTTCGATGTCCGGCATCGCCGCGAGCACGTCGCGTCGGAAGCGGTCGCCTGGCGGGCTCGCCTCTCGGCCCCGCGGGAGCGCCTCAAGGGCCTCGGAGACCCGCGCCTGGAGCACAGCCGTTGAGCACTGCAGCGCGAGCTGGAGCCAAGTCTTCCACTCTCCCAACCGCTCGATGGCGGGCGCAACGACGGTGGCCTTGGCGAGGCCGACCTCGGCGATCGCGGCGCGGAGGGCGAGGCGCTCAGGTTCTTCGAAACTCATGAGCATTCGTCCGATGGCGAGCCGCTTGTAGGCTGTGCGCCAGGATGCGAGCCCGAGGACGTCTCGAAAATAGGTCTCTCCGCAGTCGTACCCCGTGCCGTCGGGTCGGCGGACCCGACTCCAGTATCCGTGGCGGTGAACCTCCCAGGCCAACTCACTGCAAGCACCCGGTCGGGCTCAACGCGCGCCCTCAAGGCTTGCAGGGCCAGATGGATCGCCTCGGCGCAGTTTGTTGTCGAGAACTGGGCGAGAAAGCGCGCCACGGGCTGCTCAGAGTCCCTAGCGGCGGGCTGCGTTTTCATCGCAGGGCCGATCTGATCTTGAGGGTTAAGTTAAGAACACAGGTGAATCGCATCGGCAGAAGAGCTCCTAAAACAGTTTGGTATTGAGCATGAGTCGCCTACGACGAAGAGGGTCACGGAGTCACTGACTCCGTGACCCCATGACATGAATCGGCCGACTGATGATCAGGGACTAGAAATGATTTCCGATGCTTGCCGAACGGGGTGCTTTGGTCCGGGCATTGCACATAACCGTGACGCGATCTCGATGGTCGAACGCGTGACGCTTATTTCCCTGCGTGAACGCGGTGAGCCACCGACGGGCTCCGGGAGGTTTCACGATGAAAGCCACGACACGTCTCGCACTCGTACTGTTTGGTCTGGCACTCATGCTGTTTGGTATCGCCACTCTGATTCAAGCCCAAGCGCCTTCGACGACTACCACAGTGACCAGCACAAGTGTCACGGCGAGTGATCCTGGCGTGCGCGGTGGGCCGGCGGGCGCGGGCGGAGCGATCAACGGGTTGACTGCCCGGCAATTCGAGTTCTTTACGGATGGCAAGGCGGATTTCGAGGAAGTCGAGGGCGTGGCTGACGGGCTCGGACCGCGGATGAACCTCGACAGCTGTGCCGGCTGCCACGCCCAGCCGGCAACCGGCGGCACAAGTCCGTTCGTGAACCCGCAAGTGGCGTTTGCCTCGAAGGACGGCGGGACCGATCGGGTCCCGTTCTTCATCACCTTGAACGGGCCGGTGCGCGAAGCGCGGTTCAAGTTCAACCCAGACGGGACTCGGGACGGCGGTGTGCACAACACCGCCACGATCACAGGGCGTGTGGGAGCCGCCGGGTGCGTGCTGAGCCAGCCCGACTTCGACACCCAGGCCGCCAACAACAACCTGATCTTCCGGATTCCGACACCGGTCTTCGGCGCCGGCCTAATCGAGCAGATCCCTGACAGCGTAATCATGGCCAACCGGGCCGCCAACTCCACCAGCAAGAAACAACTCGGCATCGGCGGCCATCCCAACCTCTTCGTGTCTGGCAGAGCGATCACGGGGCAGATGAACAACAACGGCAATGACGGAACGATCGCCAGGTTCGGGTGGAAGGCGCAGAACCAGACGCTGCTGCTGTTCTCCGGCGAGGCGTACAACGTCGAGATGGGCATAACGAACGAGTTGTTCCAGCAGGAGCGTGAGCAGAACCCGAATTGCCAGTTCGCCACTCTCCCCAATGACGTCACCGACACCCAGGTCACGACCACACCGGCCGAATTGAACGCCATTGAGAAGTTCGCCTTCTTTCAGCGGTTCCTGGCGCCGCCCACGTCGTCTCCAGACACGCCTGGGGGTGCGTCCTCGATCAGCAATGGGCGCAGCTTGTTCGTGAGCACCGGCTGCGCGCTCTGCCACACGCCGACTCTGACGACGGGCAATTCCACGGTGGCGGCGCTGAGGAATCAGCCCGTCAATCTCTTCTCGGACATCCTGCTCCATGCCATGGGACCGGGCCTGGCTGACAATATCGTCCAGGGAGGGGCCCAGGGTGATGAGTTCCGGACCGCACCCCTGTGGGGCTTGGGCCAGCGCATCTTTTTCCTTCACGACGGACGAACCACGGATCTTCTTCAGGCGATCCAGGCGCACATGAGCGCGGGCGACTCGACCTTCGGACCGTCGGAGGCGAACGCAGTCATAGTTAACTTCAACAAGCTGAGTGAGAAGAAGAAGCAGGACCTGCTGAACTTCCTGCGTAGCCTCTAAGCTGAGCCGGGCGCCAGCACGAAGTCCCGCCGATGCGTGGCTGCGGCAGGATCACTCAATCCCCGTTTAATCCGGATCATCGAGCGTCCTCCACTTGGTAAGGGTCGCTTGAAAGAGCTCCTATAAAGAGAGACATCTCCAGGATCGTGATGGTTAAGACCGACCCTGGGTATGGTCCGGCGCCCGGGCATATGGGAACCGGCACGGTGGTGGCGGTGCTCTGCAGCCGCCAACCGGAGCTCGATGGCCGCGAAGGGGCGGTCATGCACCTCGCCCTCAGTTAGAATTTGCGACCTAGACTAAGATTCTTGTCTTAACGCGCATGATCGAGAGCGCGGCACGGCGCGTGCGGTTCAACGAGATGTTCCTGCTGTTCGGCCAGGGAATTCTCGAACGCGACCGCTGGGAGGTCAGTAGTTGGTGATGGCGAGCCGCACTCGCCGGAGCTGGCGAACGAGCTCGCGGTCGGTCGTATGAAACCGGGCGCCGAGCTCTTGCGCCGGTGGCGGCGGCGAACCCGTCCGCCAGGGAGGTCTCGAGCCGGGCGACGCGTCGCGCGATTGCCTCGTCCGGCGGATGGATTCGAAGGCCGGAGGCCGTCAAAAAGGTCACAGGATCCACGCCGGAGGCGCGCGCGTATTTGGCGGTGTGGATCAGCACCTCGGCCAGGTTTACCGTCGACATGACGAGAGACACGCTGCCGTTACGACGGGCGCGATAGAGCCTGTCCAGCACTTTCCGACTTCGCGTGGCGCCGCGGATCCAGGCGATCGCGACGCCGGCGTCAATGACTCCAACGCGCATGCTTTTGAGCCTCGCGCGCGAGCTCGCGCTGACACCGCTCATGAAGCTCCCGGAGCGGGTCGCCGCCAAGCTTCCGGGCGGCGGCGCGGAGACGCCGTAGCAGTTCGTCCACGGCGTCCAGGCAAGGGCCGACGACTCCTGAGGGGAGGGGCGCCTGGTCACGCTGCCCGATCGACGTGGTCAAGATCCGGCTCGCGTGGTCACGGTGCGTTGCTCTGCCTGTTCACGGTGGTCCAATCTGGACCGCGCACCACATCACCGGCATTCGTTTTTGCCCACGTGGGCAAAACGGACTCACCCCAGCACCGACGAGTCACGATCATCGTCGAAGGGGTGAATTTTGCCCACGTGGGCGCTGGACGACCTCGAAGGTAAGCTGGCCTGCACCCAAGGCGGTCACCACGAGCCGCCCCCGTTCATAGGGCGCGTCGGTCTGGTCGTGGCACCAGCGGCAGAGCGCGACCAACCGATCCAGGTCGAAGTCGGAGCCGCCCTGTGAACGCTTGACCACGTGGTGGACGTCCAAGCGCCGCCGCACGCCGCAGGCCTGACAGCGCCAGCCGGCGCGAACCAAGACCTGCTCGCGGATCGCGGCCCATTCGAGCCAACTCGCCGCTTGGCGACCCTGCGCTCGTGGGCCTCCCGCTCGTATGCGTCGCCGCGCGCTCAGGCCGAGCGGCGGAGCGGGACCGACGGACTGAGTCGTCGCGGTCGGCCCGCGGGTCTTGGCGATAGCGCTAGACTACGGCGCGTTTATGAAACTACGGCATGAGGACGGCTAGCCCCTCGGGTATCACATCGATCTCGACCGGAGTGAAACCCGCGGGATCGCCGTCGAGTTGGATTGGCACGGGAGATGACCCTCCGATCCGGATGTGCCGAGCGCGGCCGTGTGAGACGTCTCGTCGTTCGAGGTGCGCGGATCGCCTCCAGACGGCCAGAGCATAGCGTACAAGCGCCGCTCGGCCCGGCCGCTCGAACACGACCCAGTCGAGTAGGCCGTCGTCGGCTCGTGCGTTCGGCGCGACGCAGAGCCCGCCGCCGTATTTCGGAAGATTGAAAACGAGGCAATGCGCGCCACGCACTGCCACCCCGTCTGCGATGATATCTACCTGTCCCCACGGCTGGTGCCGGAATGCACGGAGGATCGGACGCAGGTAGCTCAAGCGGGTTACCCGTCGAAGTGATCGCTGCCGACGACGCCACCGCGCGACCCGATGCACGACGTCAGCATCGAATCCCACGCCCACCATGAGGCTGAACAGCCGTGGGCCAGCACGTCCGAAGTCGATCCATTCGGCACGGCCAGCGACGATTGCCGCCACCAATGCGTCGCACTCCACGGGGCAACTCAGTGCTCGGGCGAACAGATTTTCGTTTCCCGCTGGCAGAACGGCCAGGGGTAAACCACGCGGCTTTTCGTTGATCACGTCAGCGACCGTGCCATCGCCGCCGACCACGACAACACATCGCGTTGTCCGCTCCAGATCCGCGTCCGCGAGTAATTCGCGTCGCTCGGACGGATCCCAGAGAACTGTGGCTTGGAGCTTATGGCGGAGGAGGGCGGCGACCAGTTCGTTCACGAGCCGCCGGTTGGACCGCACACCGCTATAGGGGTTGGCTACAATGGCGACGCAGCCGCGGTCGACGATTCGGGAAGACGTCACGCTGGGTGATCTTATCAGGGGTGCTTTATTACCAAGAGAATACATCAACAGAAATGACTATGTTGATTGCGCTGGACAGTGACAACCGAGCCTCCTTACGGAGGCTGTTCGATCGTTATCCGTGCCTGCACGGTAATGTCGCGGCGGTCATCGAAGGCGGCATGGGGAAGGTCTTTGCGGATTCACAACATGAGCCCCATGTGGCCCTCGCCGTACTCGATTTTCATTTCCTGGCGGGTGATCCACTCCATGCAAATGCCCTGCTGCTCTTCAAGTTGCTCCCACCTGGGGCTGTGGTCATTGCCCCCACC
>Ga0209802_1003375_pt1 | contig 10737 bp, 7 predicted proteins | sample GraSoiAngelo_129_FD_185886 | JGI IMG/M metagenome (GOLD analysis project Ga0209802, IMG submission 185886) | Grasslands soil microbial communities from the Angelo Coastal Reserve, California, USA - 14_0927_12_40cm (SPAdes) (version 2) | ecosystem: Environmental > Terrestrial > Soil > Grasslands ... | reverse complement strand
CCTAGCGGAGGTCATGGTTCTTCTCTCTGTTGGCAGCGTGCTGATGGGCGCGAACGGCGGGCCGAAAAGGGGCATAGGTTCTTTGATCTTGCGCGGCACGATGTTCAACCCTATCGTCGTGGCAATCGTCTTGGGGGCAGCTCTTGCGGGCACTGGTCTCGCACTGCCCGAGGCAATTACGCGCTTCCTCGGCTTTCTCGGCGGTGCGGCCGGCCCGGCGGCACTCTTCGCGCTCGGCGGGGCCCTCGCTTTGCAGCGTCTCGACCGCCGAACCGCCGTTGCCGCGTGCTTGATTACCGTCGCAAAACTCGCTGTTTACCCAATGCTCGCATGGCTCATTCTCGGACGGATGATGCAGCTCGATGCGTTCTGGGTGAATGTTGGCGTTCTGATCGCGTGCCTGCCGTCGGCCGGGAATATCTATGTTCTCGCCCAGCGGCATGATGCCGACCCCCAGCAGGTCTCCGCCGCGATTCTTCTGTCCACGATTGTCAGCGTGGTGAGCTTTCCGTGCGTGGCTTGGCTCGCACTCGACTAAAGCGCGTCGCTATCCGTACCAACGTCAATGACGGCTTCAACGAATTTGATCGCCCAGTTACTCTTCGAAACCTAGACCTTTCTGGGCCGGACCACACCGACGGGTAGGCGCTCAATTCTCTGCATTTCGAAATCACGGAACTCGTCGGGGTCGCTTAAATAGTCGAGTATCATGTCGAGGCGTCGTGACCCCAGAAATTTTTTTAGGATTTCGATCTCCAGTGATTTTCGGCCAAGGGTCCGCTCCGGTTGCCGGATGCCGTGATCCTTCTCGGTTTCGGCCGCGGCAGCCTTCTCCCCCCCAAGCGCTGCCTTCGCTCCTTGCTCGGCTTCATCTCGGACATCGATCCTGGCAGCCTTCCTCCGTTTTGCGAATGCGCGTTCAGGGCAGCCCCGGGCGTTTCATCCCCGATTTCGGAAGTTACAATGATCGAGGCATTTGTTGCGTAGAGGCCGGTTTTCCAAACCGCCGCTGACCCAGAGGTCGAATCTCAATGCGAACAGCTTTTATCTGCGTGACAGTTACTGTGACATCGCCACTCGAAAGAATCTATATTTCCGCGGGAGTAACACGACGCCCGTTCGGCTTTCAATCGAAGGGTTGGTGTTTATCAAGAAGTAGGAACGGATCGGCGCACTTTCGCCGTTATTTCGCTATGGGGAAAATTCGGGGGACTCCATGCATGCGCAGCCACATTTGTGTACATCGTGCCACTACCAAATATTTTTCTAACTCGTTTGTTTTCAAAACTGAGATTGAAAAGGAAGGACTTCCAGGAGATATTACGCCTGCCTTGGGCGCAGGAGGTCCCCGGTTCAAATCCGGGCGCCCCGACCAAAAATATCTCGCGTGTTTTCTTCTACTTATTGAAAGCGCCGTTCAGCTCAAACCCCATTTGTGGAATTCTGGCAGACAGGAGGTCTTGATTCGCAAGTCGTTTACTTTCCGAGAGTTCGCCACATGACGCAAATGGTTGGTGGTCTCCCACGCGAAACCTTGCCTGAGTTTCTCCAAGAGATATTGCTGCACTTCAACTCGGGAGATGTCGCACAAGCGATGGCCGCCAAACCGTGGAATCAAGTACTGCGCAAGAGAAGCGAATAAATCTCGCGCGTAGCAAACTTGAGTGTCGGCAGCACTCCCGGCTCGCAGCACTCCGCAACGAACCGTGAAAACAACATCGTGGCTTCGGGGCGGCGCTGCCCTTGGTTAACGGGGTTGAAGTAAGAATCGTTTCCGCATTCATAGTAAGCTCCGCCTGGACAGACTGGTATAGCTGCGGCGGCTGTGACTTGTGGGGCGCGTATGGGCCCCCTTAGGGGCTGAACTGGAAGACTGAAGCCCTAAGCTCTGGCCTGTCCAGTAAAAGAATCACCGCCTACCAATACAGAGGCCCAAAAAAAGAAAAATGTAACTGGGATTCTTGCTCTTGGGGTATCTGGAAGGAAAAAGAGAGGAAATCCAGGTACCAGTACGCGTTCTTCAAGTTAGGTAGGGTCGCTCGCCTGGCGCCATTACGCCTTCTTTTTGTTAAGGGCGCGGGCGGAGTCCAAATGCGTCAAGCAGCAATGGATCAACACTCAGCAAGGAGGAGCCCTCGATGATCGCAATTCCCTTCAAGAAACCACGCCGGGAAAGGATCCTACTCTTCTTTGCTCATGGACGGTTTCTTTAGAGGTTCGCAAGCGATTTGCCGCTCATGCAAATCCCCTAATCAGATCAAGATTGCGGGTGCCAAAAATATGTGGTAAACGTTTACTCCGCAACCGGGGACAAATAGTGTTAGGCAGCCAGCATTTGTAACACTGGGAAGCAGTTCGCTAGTTTGGTTCTTTTAAGTGCGGCTTGCTGTACGGAACCAGCATTTTTCACTTGAGAGTCTGTCTTGAACTCCAGGAGAGGGACAAATGCCTTTTGACGATCGACGCCGTTTCTTGCGCCAGGCCTTCAACGCAGGGCTAGCATGGGGCGTAACTTCTCTATTTGGCGGGTCTCTTTTGCGCGGGCAAACCCCGTCGCCGGGCACCAGTGATGTTGCCAGGGTCTACTTGGATTCCCGCCGGGTCACAGCGCCCCTCGACCGCAATCTCTTTGGTTCCTTCCTTGAGCATTTGGGACGTGCGATCTATGAGGGCATTTATGACCCGGGTTCGAAGTTCGCGGACGCCAACGGGTTTCGTAAGGACGTCATGGAAGAAGTACGCCAGATGGGAGTTCCCATCATTCGCTATCCCGGCGGCAATTTTGTGTCCGGCTACAACTGGCTCGACGGGGTCGGTCCTAAGGAGAGTCGCCCGCGAGTGCTTGACAAGGCCTGGAATGCCATCAACACGAATCAGTTCGGCACGAACGAGTTCATGGCGTGGTGCAAAGCCATAGGGGCTGAACCGCTGATGGGCCTTAATCTTGGGACGGGAACTCCCGAAGAGGCGGCGGCTCTGGTGGAATATTGCAACCTGGATCAGGGGACCAAATGGAGCGATCTTCGCCGCAAGCATGGAATCGTCCAGCCCCATCGAGTGAAACACTGGTGCCTGGGAAACGAGATGGATGGCCCCTGGCAGATCGGACACATGACGGCAAGCGAGTATGGCATGAAGGCTCAGGATGCCGCCCGGCAAATGCGCTACGTCGATCCTTCGTTGCAATTAATCGCCTGTGGGTCGAGCGGCCCGTTTATGCCCACCTATCTCGAGTGGGATCGCGAAGTTCTCGAGCAGTGCTACCAATATGTGGACGGTCTTTCGTTGCATCGTTACTTCACCAACTCTCAGCAGGATACCGGCGGGGACAGTTCCAAGTTCCTGGCAATGAACTTAAGCATGGAGCAGCAGATCGAAGAGACCATCGCCGTTTGCGATCTAGTGCGTGGACAGAAGCGCTCACCGAAAAAATTATGGCTGTCGTTTGACGAGTGGAACGTGTGGTACCGGGCCCGCAGCGGTGACGCCACGAACGGTCATCGCCAGGAAGCGCCTCATTTGCTCGAAGAAGTGTACAACCTGGAAGACGCGCTGCTCGTCGGCGGCCTGGTCAACTCTTTGCTCCGTCACGCGGATCGTGTCAAGGTAGCTTGCCTAGCCCAGCTGATCAATGTCATTGCGCCAATCATGACCAATGTAAGCGGTTTGCTTCGCCAAACCATCTACTATCCGTATAACTGGGCGCTTCAATATGCTCGCGGTTCCGTTCTCAATCTTTTGGTGGAATCACCAATGTATGACGTTTCGAACATGGGCCAGGTTCCCTATGTAGATGTTGCGGGAACGATGAATCCTCAGGATGGAAAAGTCGCAATTTTTGTTTTGAATCGTGACTTGTCGAAACCGCACGTCGTAGAGATCAATTGGCAGGACAAGATGCCGGGGCAGGTGTTAGTTGCCACGATGCTGACGGGAACGGATCTGAAGGCATTCAATACTTTTGAGACTCCACGAAAAGTTGCGCCCGAAGAATTTGCTAAGCCCACCACGAGCGGCGGGCGAACGAAGTTTGAAGTGCCGGCGCGTTCCTACGTCACCATTCAGTGGTCAGCGTAGCGTTCCATTTGTCTCGTTATCAGAGAGCTGGTTTTTCGAGCGGGCCGAGCGGCAAATGCGCGTGGATTCACGCTCAATCAGCGCGGTCTTCAACACATATTCCGATCCTTCCGGAAGTGGTTCTGCGCGCTCCACTTCGGCGAGCAGCGCGTCGAAGGCCAGTCTCGCTAACTCCGCTTGAGACATTTGTACTGTCGTGAGGGGCGGGAGCATGAATTGCGCCAGGCGAATATCGTCAAACCCGACCACGGAGAGATCTCGCGGGATCGCTATGCCATCCTCATAGCACTTCCTCATCACTCCGATCGCCGTCATGTCGTTCGAGCAGAGAATGGCCGTCGGTCTCTTGGATTGGGCCAGCAAATGCCCGCATGCCAACCGACCGACCTCCATGGTATGGTTTCCCTCCACGATCAGGTCCATATCCGCGTCTCGCCCGATCTCGTGCATGGACCTCAAAAACGCCTGTTTCCGCGCCATCGCTGATTTGAGGTTATGCGGCCCTGTGATGAAGGCAATTCTCTCGTGTCTCAGCGCCGCCAAGTGCTGCACTGCCTGTCGAATGCCACTCAGATAACAAACACTAGAGGAACTTGCCGTAACTTCAAATCTTCAAGCAGCGCGTCTTCCATACCGAAGGTCATGACTGCTACGCCTTCGACCTGCCGTTCGATCATCCGGCGGACAGAACTCTCCATCTGCTCTGGATCGTTCATTGTTGAGGTCAGCAAAATCTCGTAATGGTGTCGAACTGCGATGGTTTCGAAGACCTGGACGATTTCAGGAAAAAACGGGTTCGTCAGTTCAGAAACAATGAGTCCGAAGATTCTGCTGCGTCCCGAGACCAAAGCTCGTGCCTGCGTGTTGGGGTAGTAGCCAAGCTCCTTGATGGCCCTCCAGACACGCTGAGCTAGTTTGGGATTAACGGTAGGAACCCGGTTGACTGCACGAGACACGGTCGCGGTCGACACGCGGGCTCGCCTCGCAACCTCATGGATATTCAAGGCTTGCTCTTTGGTCCGCACCGGTTCAAAACACTCTTAAGAACGAGCAATGTAGCACGGTTCGCCTCGGTTCGACCAGAACAACCGCTCACTCTCTCGGGTCTCGCGTAACCAGAGCCTGAAGACCGAAGCAACCGTACGCTCTGTCGGCCGGTCGTCAAGGTTTCAGAACCGGGTCGCCTTGCCCTTCGACGACGGTGATGTATTGATCGAGGGGAATATTGGTGAAACGTTCGGTACGCCCGCTTGGCATTGGCCAACTGACCTCGACCCAGTCAATCCTGGTGTGCCTGCCGATGCCCAAGACCACGCGCGGGTCGTGGGAGGCCAGATAGCTTCCTGCTCCCGTCTTAAAGTGCGACCGCTTCAGATCTCCGGCCTGCCAGGTAATCAACGCGCCTATGGCGTCTGGATTGGCTCTCTTCGCCACCAACTTCACGCCCGCCCAATGGTTTAGTCGGCCCACCTGATTCTTGAGCAGCAGAGGCGACCCGTCGTTAATTCCAACCAAAACGTCGATGGCGCCGTCGTTGTTAAAATCGCCGATCGCCATGCCGCGCGCGGCATAGGGTTTTGAGAAAAGCGGGCCGCTGCCGGCAGTCACGTTCTCGAATCCTCGGCCTGTACCGTGAAAGAGAAGTAGGGGCTCGCGGTACTTCACCTGGCTGGAATGCGCCTCGATTTTGTCATCAGGGTGGCCATTGGCTAGAAGGAGGTCGGGGGTGCCGTCGTTGTCGTAATCAAAAAACTTCACTCCCCACCCGCTCATCAGTCGCGTGACCTTGCCGATTCCATATGGAACGGCCATATCATCGAAAGTCTCGTCGCGATTGTTACGATAAAGCGAGTACATTTCTTGGTCCACGTTGGTTACAAACAAGTCCATCCAGCCGTCTTGGTCGTAGTCGGCGGAATCCACGCCCATACCTGACCGCGGCCGCCCCTCGCTGCTGTAACCAACGTTGGCTTGCAGGCCCATTTCCTCGAACTTGCCGTTGCCGCGATTGACAAACAGAAAATTCGCCACCGTGTCATTGGCGACGAACAGGTCCATTCTCCCGTCGTTGTTGATGTCGCAGGCGACAACACCCCAAGCCTTGCCGAGGCACTTCGCGATCCCAGATTCGCGGCTGACGTCGGTAAACGTACCGTCGCCATTGTTGTGAAACAGCCAGCTTGGCATAGGGTCGTAAACTCGCGGAATACAGTAGTAGCGGTCGCCGGTCTCGCGGTTGCCGCAGAACTTGTTTTTGGACTTGTTAAAGTCCACAAACCGGCAAATAAAGAGGTCGAGCTTTCCGTCGTTGTCATAGTCAAACCAAACTGCACTGGATGCCCAGCCCTCTGTTGGCAGGCCAGCTTTCCGCGTGGCATCGCTAAACGTGCCGTCGCCGTTGTTATGGTAGAGAATGACACCGTTGTACTGTGTCACGAGGAGATCGGGCCAGCCGTCGCCGTTGTAATCCCCCACTGCCGCACCCATCCCATATCCAGCTCCGGGAACGCCAGCTTTTTCTGTTACGTTCGTGAAACTTCCGTCGCGGTTGTTTCTATAAAGTGCGTTGCGCAGCGTGGGCTGGGGATCGAAGAAATCACACTTGCCGCCGTTAACCAGGTAAATGTCCATCCAACCATCATTGTCATAATCAATGAATGCGCACCCAGCACCCACGGTTTCCGGCAGGTACATCTCCGGCGACCGCCCATTATGGTGTACCCAATTGATCCCGCTGACTTCAGGTGGCACAAGTTCAAAGGGGAATTTGCCGCTACTTTGAGGCATTGCGACGCAGGATGACCAGGGATATAGTTCGCTGCTGGCAAGCCCCGCTATCAGATGTCTCAGGAAAGCGCGCCGCGATCCGATGTGTGTTCCTCTTTTTTTGACGATCAAGCTATGGAGCTCCCACGTATGTTGCAAGAGGACTTCATCGAAGTGCGGCCCCTCTTGCCAAGAGAAATTTACACCACCATGGATGCGCCCTCAATGCTTTCTGGCATTCACAGTAAACGTTGCCGCGATTCTGGGGGCTTGCTACCATAAACGAACATGGGTCGTTGTGGCGATCACGTAGAATTCCTCCGGCATCCTGTCTGGCGACCCCGGTCTTCGCTTTGCTGCTCCATGTTTTGTTTCGCACTCCTCGTCCTTGCAAACGTGAGTATTGCACAGCTCAATCACATTGAGATGGCGGCGAACCTGCTGAGCAAAGGGCAGATAGGTCAGGCAGAGGTGGAAGCGCGGCAGGCATTGGGAAAGCCGTCCACCCGAGCCCTGGCCCTCGCGATGCTTGGAACAATTCGCCTGCAGGAAGGCAAATACGTAGAGAGTATAGGCTTTCTAAAACGAGCTCTGGCGGTCAATCCTCAGTTGTTCGGCGCCCAAACGAATCTGGGAAACGCTTACTTGCTCCAAGGACAACCCGATTTGGCACGCAGAAGCTTTCAGCAGGCCCTGAGTATCGAACCAGGCAATCTCAACGCTCGGTTTGGCTGGGCTCAGGCGGAGGCATCGCTCCACAACTATCGGCAATCCCTGGAGGTGGCGGACCCCATCGTACCTCAACTGAGCGAGTCTGATGAGGGCATCCTCCTCCTGGCAACAGACTACGGGGAGCTCGGAAGAATGGAAGAGCTAAAGAGCCTGGTTGTTAACTGGCGTATGTCGACGCCGTCCGACGAATCGTCCCTGGAGTTTGCCAACATCTTGATAAAGTATCGAGCGGTTCTCGAAGCGAAAGAGGTTCTCGAAGGCGAAGAGACAAGGATCGCTGCGCATCCTTCCTCGACTCTTGGCTTGAAGCTTGGGGAAGCCTACCTTTCCCTGCGAGTTTTCGACCGGGCAGAGCAGAACTTCCAACGCGCGCTTGACTTGGACCCCGCGTGCGGGCCCTGTGGCCGGAACCTTGCCGCGATTGCGGAGCGGCAAGGAAATACCGAGAAGGCTTTAGCATATTTAGTGAAGGCGAAACAACAGGCTCCTGAAGACCCTGAAACTCTGTTCGAGTTCGGAAAGGTGTGCCTACAGCGAAATTTGCTGGACGATGCTTTGCCTGCTCTCGCCAAGGCCGTCTCCCTGAAACCCGATCATGATCCCTATGTTTATGTTTTGGCCTCGGCCAACGTCGCTAAAGGAAATCTTCCCAAGGCGTCTTCGCTTCTCAAAGGACTTCAGCAAAGGCATCCTCAGGATGCCGTCTTGAACTACGCCTTAGGCGCAGTGTACTACCTGCAGGGCAAGTACGCTGAGGCCGAGTCCTCACTTAGGCAAAGCCTTCAAACGCAGTCCGACCAAGTTGCTGCTTCCTATTACCTTGGTCTTACGTATGACGCGGTTGGCCAGGAGGATCGGGCTGTCGCGGTCTTTCGAGACCTGGTCAAGAGCCATCCGCAGCATGCGCCCACGTACGTAAAGCTCGGGGGCATTCTGTTGAGACAACACCAGTATGACGAGGCACAGCAAGATCTCGAACGCGCCGTTTCCCTCGATCCGCGCTCCGTGGAAGCCCACTATCAGCTTGGCCTGTTGCTTCGTCGCCTCGGCAAAATCACTGAGTCAGAGAGCCAGCTCGCGGAGTCACGCAAGCTGGAATCGGAGCGAAGCGCGCAGGCCGATATGCGACTTCGGTTGCTGCCGCCAGACTGATCCAAAGATGCCGGACCATTTCTTTAAGCTGGGAAATTCGCGTAGTCCCATGGCCTTAGCCCAAGTCTCGCGTCGCGATTTTCTCCGTCAACTTGGGCGTTGGGGCTCCGTCGTGCCCGCGTCTGCACTGGTGCCCGGACTTGGTGAAACGCTACGCCTGCAAAGATCGCCCGCGTCATCTACCATTAAGAAGCCTGGAACCAGTCCTGAACCCGCGGCGAGTTTTTATTTCACGGACGTCGCCGCTCAGGCGGGCGTAGGCAATGCAACCAACGTTTTTGGCGGTGTTGCGCACAAGCGCTATCTCCTGGAAGAAATTGGTTGCGGCATCGCTCTTTTCGACTACGACAACGATGGCTGGCTGGACCTGTTCCTTGTCAATGGGACGAGGTTTGAAGGCATCTCGCCGGAACACCAGCCTTCTAACTCCTTGTTTCGCAATAACCGCGACGGGTCCTTTACTGACGTAACGGAAAAAGCTGGACTGCTTCGATCGGGATGGGGTCAAGGGTGCTGCGTCGGAGATTATGACAACGACGGATATGATGATTTGCTCGTAACCTATTGGGGGGGAATCGTCCTTTACCACAACAACGGAGACGGAACCTTCACGGACGTTACGCAAAGGGCCGGCCTTCTGCAAAGAGGCTTAACACCCCGATGGAATACCGGATGCTGCTTTGTGGACTACGACCGCGACGGCCACCTTGATTTGTTTGTCGCAAACTATGTGAATTTCGATCCAAAAGGGGTGCCGCAACCTGGCGAGAGCCAGTACTGCCGCTATTATGGATTGTCCGTCGGATGCGGACCGCAAGGGCTAAGTGGCGGGACAAATATCTTGTACCATAACCGCGGCGATGGAACGTTTGAGGACGTTTCTGAACATTCCGGTGTTGCGGTCCCGCGCGGCCCCACTGTGCCGACCGTCGTAGGCGATCAATGGATTCCGGCGGGCTCCTACGGGCTTGGCGTGTGCTCTGCCGACTTTGACAACGACGGCTGGCCGGACATTTACGTAGCGTGTGACTCGGTTCCAAGCCGCTACTACCACAACAGTCAAGATGGGACGTTCACAGAGATTGGCGCCGATGCGGGCTGCGCACTTAATGAGAATGGCATGCCGCAGGGAGGGATGGGAGTGGGAGTGGGAGATTACGATTGCGACGGATGGCTCGACATCGTCAAGACGAACTACTCCGACCAGACCGCAAATCTATACCATAACAACGGCGACGGCACTTTCTATGACGCAGTTTTTCAATCAGGATTGGGCACGAACACCAAGTACCTTGGTTGGGGAGTAGGCCTCTTCGATTTCGACAACGACGGCTGGGCCGATATCTTCATGTCAAACGGGCACGTCTTCCCCGAAGTAGACACCGGGAGGCTACACGTTACCTTCAAGGAGAGAAAGATTGTTTACAAGAACCTCGGGGCTGGCCGCTTTGTAGATGTTACCGCGAGCGCCGGGCTGGCTGTAACTCAACCGCACAGCAGCCGTGGGACCGCCTTCGGGGACTTCGACAACGACGGCGACGTGGACGTCGCCGTCATTAATATGAACGAGCCGCCTTCGCTCCTTCGCAATGATTGTCGCTCGAAAAACAACTGGCTGAAGGTCAAATGCATTGGTACCAAGTCCAATCGCAGCGCCATTAGTGCACGGGTGCGAGTCGTCACCGGACGGCATTCGCAGATGAATGAAGTCATGAGTGGATCCAGCTACCTATCTCAAAATGACCTTCGGCTGCATTTCGGGCTTGGCCCCGCCCGCCACGCTGACTTAGTGGAAGTCCGGTGGCCTTTGGGTCTCGTGGAATCGTTCAAGAGCATTGATGTGAATCAACTGATTGTCCTGCAAGAGGGCCACGGCATAATTCGGACCGAGAAATTTGGCAAGCGATAGAAGCACTCGAGCGCTTCGCGCCGACCGATCCTGAGCTTGTGACTAGCTACTTTCCGGCGCAAAAATGCTTGCTGCAGATGAGCAAGATCCGGAACCGAGCA
>Ga0209802_1003371_pt1 | contig 10741 bp, 5 predicted proteins | sample GraSoiAngelo_129_FD_185886 | JGI IMG/M metagenome (GOLD analysis project Ga0209802, IMG submission 185886) | Grasslands soil microbial communities from the Angelo Coastal Reserve, California, USA - 14_0927_12_40cm (SPAdes) (version 2) | ecosystem: Environmental > Terrestrial > Soil > Grasslands ... | reverse complement strand
GAAGTATATCGCCGCGCAGCAAGGCGTAAGCGAATCCGGCATGAAAGACGTCGCCCGCTCCGGTGGTGTCCACCGTGCCAACGCGGAAGGCCGGGCAGTAGTGGAATTGCGTTCCGTCCCACGCCAGCACGCCATCGCGTCCCAGCGTCGCCCCGGACACGCGGCAGCCGAAGCGTCGCGTGATCTCCGGCAGCGACTCCAATAAGTCCGGCAGGCCGAGCAGGCGTTCGGGAAAATCGCGCGAGCTGATCATGAAATCGACATGTTCAAGTAATTCTTCAACTCCGGGATAGATGTTGTCCAGGTCCGCGGTGACCACCGCGCCCGCCTCGCGAGCCCAGCGGGCCGCCGCTGCCGCCGGGGCGCAGGGATGTCCGTCTACGTGGACCAGGCGTGCGCCGCGAATCCATTCCTCCGGCAACTCTTCGGGCCGCAGATCGAGCCGGTCGTCGCGCTGCCACAAAATCGTGCGTTCGCCGGTGCACTGATCGACGATGATGAAGGCCAACTGGCTCGCGCAATTGGGCACCTCGATCAGATGCGCCTCGATTCCTTCTCGCGCGAATTCTTCCCGCTGCAGCCGGCCTGCGGCATCGTCGCCGATCTTGCCCACGTAGCGGCTGCGCAGTCCCCAGCGGCGGCAGGCCACGGCGGCCGTGGCGGCTTGTCCTCCGGGAAGCAAAGAGGAGGACAGGATCTGGGCCTTAGAGTCGAAGGCAGGGAAGCGGGGCACACAAATCAGCGTGTCGGTGGCGTTGAGCCCGATGGCGACCATGTCGGCGCGGTTTGAGTCGATGCGCTTGGCGGCGGCGCGGGAACCGTGCGCATCGCCTCGGCGTGCGCTGTTTCGCTGCGGAGGCATGAACGAAAGACTCTATGCGATTATCGCGGATTTGCAAGCGCCGCGCGGCCGCCGAAATATAGAGTGTTGCTCGATAGGGGGTCGGACCTTCAGGTCCGACTTACGGATGGCATTGAACTGGCCTTCAGACCCTGAAGCCTGGATACGCCGCGCAGCGTAATGGGCTAATTCTGTGTTGCGGAAAGTCCCAGGAGGGACGACACATCTTAGCCCAGCGCGGAACCGGGGTCCTCAAGGCGCGCCGCTTTTGCGTGCGTTGGGGTGGTGGCAGCGCTGGGAAAATGAGTTGATGTGGACCAGAAAACCCCGGCAGGCGTGGTCCTCAAGGCGCGCCGACTTCGCGCGCATTGGGGTGGCGGAAGGGGTGACACATCGCACCCAGCCACACAACATGAGCCCACCAAACCGCGCAGTGCTACGTTGCGCGCCGCGCCGCGCTATGATAATTACTTTCACTTGCGTTTTGCGGCGTGGCTCTGCCGGTAAACGGCGGTCGGCGCGCCGACACGCCGATGCCGGTTCGCGAATCCGAAGCGCTGATTCTCCGCAGCTTTCCTCTCGGCGAGGCCGACAAGCTGGTGAGTTTTCTCAGTCGCAGCGAAGGACGCCTGCGCGGTGTGGCCAGCGGTGCGCGCCGGACCAAGAGCCGCTTCGGTTCGACGCTGGAACTTTTTTCCTACGTGCGCATGTGGTTCTACGAGCGCGAGACGCGGGAACTGGTGCGCATCAACCAGTGCGAGCTGATCGAGTCGTTTCTCGAGGTGCAGCGGGATTACGCCGTCAGCCTGGCTCTGGCCCTGGTGAGCGAAGTGACCGAAGCCGTGCTCGGCGAACATGAAGTGGCCGAGCCTAATTTTCGCCTGCTGCTGGTGATCGCGCGGGCCATCAAGGGGGGCGCGAAGCTGCCCGCGGCGCTTGCGTATTTCGCGTTTTGGACTGTGCGCTTGGGCGGCTGGATGCCCGCGCTCGATCGCTGCTCGCGTTGCGGCGCGGCTTTGATGGACCGCGCCTCCATGGCCAGAAGCGGGCTGTATTGCCCAAATTGCACCCTGCCGGGGCAGCGCTCTATATCTCAAGAGGCACTTCAAGTCGCGCGCCGCATGAGCAGCGAGAAACTGGAGCAATTGGTGAAGGCCGATTTGGCGGGCGCGGCGGTAGATGAAGTCAAGGATCACATGCTGAATCTGATCGAGCAGCACATCGAGAAGAAGTTGCAAACCAGAAAAATGCTGGCGGATGAGCCGGAGCAACTTAAGTGAAAGAGGGCGTGAGAAAGGGCATGAGAAAGGGCGTGAAATCGGAAACCGTCAAATCTCAAGTCCAACTTGAGAAAGCAAAATCGGGCAAGCTGGCGGGGCCGAGCTTCCAGGATCTTATCCTGGAACTTCAGAAATTCTGGGCCGACCGCGATTGCGTTCTTCAGCAGCCCTATGATGTCGAGGTCGGCGCCGGCACCATGCACCCGGAGACGTTTCTTCGGGTTCTCGGTCCCGAGCCATATCGCGTCGCTTACGTGCAGCCAAGCCGCCGTCCCGCTGACGGGCGTTACGGCGAGAATCCCAACCGGCTCTACAAGCACCTCCAACTTCAAGTAATACTTAAACCTCCGCCTGCCGATATACAGAATCTCTATCTCCAGAGCATTCAGGCCATCGGCATCCAGCTTTCCGAGCACGACATTCGCTTCGAGGAAGACAATTGGGAATCTCCCACACTGGGCGCCTGGGGCATCGGATGGCAAGTGTTACTTGATGGCTTGGAGATTACCCAGTTTACGTATTTCCAGCAGTGCGGAGGCATCGACCTGGACCCGGTTTCGGTCGAACTGACCTACGGGCTCGATCGCATCGCCGCTTACTTACAGAACGTCGATAACGTTTTCGATTTGCGGTGGTCGCGCGACCGCCGCTACGGGGAAGTGCGGCTGGCCGAAGAGCAGCAGTTCTCGGCCTACAGTTTCGATTACGCTAATGCGGAAATCACGCGCAAGCTCTTCGACCTGCACGAGCGCGAAGCTAATGCGTTACTTGAAGCCTTCGGCCAGGCGAGCGAGGAAGAGAAGCGGCGCTTTCCGGTACTCGCCGCTTATGACCAGTGCTTGAAGTGCTCGCACCTATTTAATGTGCTCGATTCGCGCGGCGTAATTTCGGTGACGGAGCGAGCCACGCTGATCGGTCGCGTGCGGCAGGTCGCCTGCCGCATCGCCAAGGCTTACCTCGCGCAGCACGAACTCGCTTCCGCGCCGCCGCAAGAGAAGCAGGCCGAGGCGGGCGCATGAAGTCGGAGATGAAACCCCCCGCGCCGGCTCACAAACACGACCACACAGCCGCCCCAATAAAAGCTGGATTCGCGGAGTTGTTCCTGGAAGTGGGATGCGAAGAGATACCGGCCGGCATGATCGCGAACGCGGCGCACGAATTTCAAGTAGTTCTTAACAAGTATCTCGCGCTCGAGAAGCTGGCCGACGGGGCCGAGGCCTTTGCGTTTGGCGCTCCCCGGCGTCTGGTGGCCGCGTGCCCACGCGTTCGGCTGAAGCAAGAGGATATGCGGAAAGAAATCGTGGGACCGCCGAAATCGATCGCGTTCGACGGGCAGAATGCGCCCACACCGAAGGCTGAGGGGTTTGCCGCCAAATACGGCCTTTCGGTCGAGAAACTCTACACCGTCAGCACCCCGCGCGGCGAATACGTCGCCGTGGAGCAATTCGTACCTGGGCGGGCGGCCGCCGAACGCCTGGCCGAAATCATTCCCCGTGCAATCGCCGAGATTCCATGGCCGAAAACGATGTACTGGACGGGCGCCTCGGGCCTGCGGTTCATCCGGCCGATTCGCTGGCTGGTGGCGTTGCTCGGAGGCCGCGCACTGCGCCTGGAAATCGCCGGAGTGGCTGCCGGTGCGTCCACAGCGGGTCACCGCTTCCTCGGGAAGTCTTCGATCACCGTCAGCGGGTACGACGATTATCTTGCCAAGCTCGCGAAGAATTACGTGCTGGCGCCCCCGGAAAGGCGCCGCGAAAAAGTGGAGCGCGAGCTTTCCAGGCTGGCGGCGGGGAAGGGGCTTCGCGTGAACGCGGATGCCGCACTTTCCGACCTCGTCGTTTATCTGAACGAATATCCCTCGGCGATTTTGGGGAACTTCGATCCCGCGTATCTGGAATTGCCGGAAGAAATTCTCATCACCGTCATGCGCGATCACCAGAAATATTTCGCCGCGCGCCGGCGCGACGGCAAACTGGCGCCGCATTTTCTCGCGGTGATCAATTTGAATCGGGACGCGAAGGGGCTGGTGCGCGCGGGACACGAGCGCGTCCTGCGCGCGCGCTTTGCCGACGCCAAATTCTTCTGGGAAGTGGACCAGAAATGTCGGCTCGCCGACTATCTTCCCAAACTCGCGAGCGTCACCTTCCAGGCCAAGCTCGGTTCCTACGGCGACAAAGTGGAAAGACTCCGCGCGCTCTCGCGCTGGCTCGCCGAACAGTGGTTCGCGCGCGGAATTCACGAAGCGCGCGTGGCTGCTGCCGACCGCGCCGCCGAATTGGCGAAATGCGATCTCGTCACGGACATGGTCCGCGAGTTTACCGAATTGCAGGGAATCGTCGGCGGCCTTTACGCAAAAGTTCAAGGAGAACCTGAAGAAGTTTCCTGGGCCGTCTACGATCACTATCGCCCCACCGGCCTCGACGAGCCCGCGCCTAGAAATCTGACCGGGGCCACAGTCTCGATCGCCGACAAGCTCGATACGCTGGTCGGCTGCTTCGCCGTGGGTCTCGCGCCCACGGGTTCAAGTGATCCTTTTGGTTTGCGCCGGGCCGGCCTGGGCATCGTCAAAATCATTCTCGAGCGCAAACTGCCGGTCTCTTTGTCCGAATCGATCTCCGCTGCCGCGCGCGGTCTTTTTGGGTATGCGCCAAAACTTAAAGTAATACCTGAAGTCGAGAAGTCCGTGTTCGATTTCCTCATTGACCGCGCCCGGTATATTTTTCTGGAACGCGAGGGCTTCGCTTACGACGAAATCAACGCCGTGGTCGCCGCGGGCGCCGACGATCTGGTGGATGCGCGGGACCGCCTCGCGGCCGTGCGCGAGATTCGCAAGACGCGAAACTTCGAGCCGCTGGCGGTCTCCTTCAAGCGCGTTCGCAAGATCTTGGAAAAGGCGGGAAGTCCCAAAACCTGGCGCTTTCCTGCCGTGCGTCCGGAATTATTTCAAGAAGAAGCCGAACGCCGGCTGCACGCCGCGGCGCAGCGTGCGGCCCAGGAAGCCGAAGGACACAAGAAAGTGCGCGGATACCGTGAAGCCTTGCAGGGAATCGCCAGGTTGCGGCCCGAGGTGGACGAATTTTTCGACCGCGTGCTGGTGATGGCCGACGAGGAAGACATTCGCCGCAATCGGCTGACGCTGCTGGCGGAGCTTCTGCGCGAATTCTCCACCATCGCCGATTTCTCCGAAATCGTCGCCGCGGACAAATAGTTGAATCTGAATCAATAAAAAGGAAAAGCAGATTCCTCGTCGCGCCGCGCACACGCCTGAAAGCAGCGTGCCAGGATGTGCGAGGCGCTCCTCGGAATGACACCTTCTCTACTCATTCAGTTTTGCCGAGCAGTTTCATGTTTGCTGCGGGTTAAAGTAGTTCTTGCGTAGCCGTCGACGCGCCGACGAGTTCTCAATTGACACTTGAGGTGTGCCGACGTATCAGCCCCTTGTCCTTCTAACAGTGTTGAGATCAGGATGATCCCAACCTATTTTCTTTAACTCGTTCCTCCACTCCTCTTCGGTCATTGTTTGTTGAATTATATGAGTCCGCGTATCAATGAGAAAATAACCCGGCGCCTTCCGTTCGGAATCTGCGTCGATGCATCTCGTATCGGCGTAACCCGTGATAAATGGCAGGCGCACCGCGTAGCTTTGTATGCTGCCATCAAGCATCTGGGGGTCCAGCGCGGCCTTTCGGTAGATCCGCACCTCGCAGGCGTTCATATATGTCAGATGGTAGTCTCCGATCAGGGTTCGGTCATCCTGGAATTGGCATCCAACGGCGAGAAAGAGAAGCAAAAAGGACATCAATTTCAGGGATTTGCTGAGCCTGCGGCTGAGGCATCCTCGTGAAAGCAAACTCTCGCACAACGTCGTGCTGGTCTCCATCATGGGCTCACTTACGTGGGCATCCTCAGGAAGAAATACAGGCCGCAGAAGAGAAAGATAAAATCGGGAGACCAGGCGCTCAGAATCGGTGGAAGCTGCCCCACCCCGCCCAGCGCCTCGAAGAGCGCCGCCGTGGCCCAGTAAACGACGGCCAGGCCCACGCCCAGCGCCAGCCCGCCCACGGCGCCGCGGCTTCCCACCAGAATCGAAAACGGAATGGCCAGCATGATGACGATGGGCGCGATGAGCGGAAACGCCAGCTTCTTGTGCAATTGCACGGAGAAGCGCGCTACGTCAAACCCCGAATGCCGCAGCCTGGCGATATAATTTCGCAACTCGAACCAATCCATCTCCGAGCTTTGCCGGGTTTCGCGCGTGAAGTAAGAGGGCGGCTCATCGAGTTCGGGCAGCTCCATCACCTGGAACTCCGCGTAGCGCGAGATGGCGCCGCCCTGAAAGTCGCGAATCCAGCCGGACTCCAGAATCCAGGCGTGTTGCTGCGGCTCCCAGTAGGCGCGGCCGGCGTAGACGCGGCGGCGAAGCGAGAAATGTTGCGGATCCAGCTCGAAGACGCTCAGTCCGCCGAAGAGAACGCGATCCGGATCGAAGAGCTGATAGTTGTAGATCTTCGCGTTGTTGCCGAAGATCCAGCGGTGCTGAGGCTCGAAATACGTGGAAGGCGGAAGTCCCTTGATGATGCTGTGCAGCTCCTCGGCGGTCATCATCCCGCCCGCCAATAGCAAGGGTAGCGCGACACGATAGAGGCTGATTCCGGCAGCCTTGAACGCGACCAGTTCGTTATTCTTGGTCATGACTCCGAGCGTGATCAGGATGGAAACCAGGCAGGCCAGCGGAGCCAGCTGGTAAAGCAAGTAGTAGCCGAGGTATCGGAAATAATTCGCCACTTGAAGGAACGAGGCGCGGTGGCGCGCAATGTCGTCCAGCAGATCGAAGAAAGTAAAGATCTCGAACAGAAGAATGAAGCCCACCAGCAGCAGCACAAAATAGAAGAGGAAATTGCGCAGCAGATAATAGTCCAGGACTTGCGGGAATCTGCCGACATAGCGCCTGCGTGAGCCCTCGAGCGGCGCGGCGAAATCCGACCGCGACACCGCGGCTTCAAGTCTTTCTTTAGCTTTTAAGTGAGCTTTTAACTGGCGCCACCAATGCCTCAGCCCGGTCAGCGCTTCGCCCAGCCAGGTTTCGCCACCCAGTCTTTCCACCGAAGGCAGCAGGGCAATGGCGGCGGCGGTCATCAAGATATTCGCGGTCCAAATGCCCAGCCAGATAGGCATGGAGCCGTCGCGGGCCAGTTCGGCGCAAAAGACAAAGATGATGTAGTAAGCACAGACCAGCGCTACGGCCAGAACGAAGCCGGCTGCGCGCCCTCCGCGGCGGGGCCGCGAGCCCACCGGGAGCGCGACCAAGGCAAAAACCAGGCATGCCGCAGGGAAGGCGAAGCGCCGATGAAACTCCACGCGCGACTCCCTCGCACTCGGCCCGTGGTCGGCTAAAAGCTGGCGGAGAGGGCGCTCGGAATTGACCAGCGCGGTGGCCTGCGTTGCGCCGTTGCCGGCCACAGCCACGGCCAGGTCGCGCTCGCTATAAACCGAAAGCCCGTAATGTTCCGGGCCCTGCGTTTGCGATTCGTGCACACTGCCGTTACGCAGATAGAGCTGCAGCTTGCCCTGATTGCGGTCGGCTACTACAATGGCGTCCTCCGCCAGCGTCAGGCGCGAAACGTCGCCCCCATCGGATTCCGCCAAAAAGACGCCATGCCAATTCATGGCGGCGGCCGGGATGTCCTGCACGTAGAGCACCAGGTGAGGAAATTGCTCGTTGAAAATACGCGGCTGGACCTCGAAAGAAGCCTGCGTGCTGCGCAAGCGTTCTTCGAGCGAGCGCAGAGTGCGGATGGATATCGGACCGAGCCACACGGTCATGCATAGCGTGATGCCGGCGGCCAGCAGCGCCAGCACGCTCACCGGAACGAGGATGCGCTTCAGCCCCATTCCCGCGGCGTTCATGGCGATCAATTCGCTATCGGCGGACATGCGCCCCAAGCCGATCAGTACGCCCACCAGCACGCCGATGGGCACGCTGAAGGTGAGCACGCGCGGAAATGCGCTGAGGAAGAGAAGCGCAATCTGGCGCGCGTCTCCGGAATGCCGCGCCACCACGTTCATGATCTGCACGAGCTGTGGAACGAAAATGACGAAGGTGAAAATGCCCAGCCCCAGCAGTGCGTGGGAGAGAACTTCGCGGAAGATGTAGCGATCGATGATGCGCATCGCCCCGATACCAAAAACCGAAGACCGCCATTCTAGCACGCTCGCCTCGCGCGGGTTCGGAGCGCCGCGCGCATGACGCGTATCCATCTCGTGCTGCTTTGGCACATGCACCAGCCGCAATACCGCGATCCCGCTACGCGCCGCTACATCCTTCCCTGGACGCGCCTGCATGCGCTCAAGGATTACTGGGGCATGGTCCGCGTGCTCGAGGAATTTCCCGCCGTGCACGCCACCTTCAACGTGGTGCCTTCGCTCGCCGCGCAACTGGAAGAGTACGCGGGCGGCAAATTTGACGAGCCCTGGTTCACGCTGGCCTTTTCGCCCGCCGAGAAATTGAGCGACGAGGATAAAGCCGAATTGCTCTTGCGCGGTTTTCAGGCCAATGTCGACCACCTGATCGGCCTCTGGCCGCGGTACAAGGAACTTTTCGACCGGGCGCATTCTGCCGATGCGGCTCTGGCGATTCGCACCTTTGCACTGCGGGACTGGCGCGATCTGCAGTTGCTTTCGCAGCTTGCCTGGATGGATGAGGAATATCTGGCCAAGGATGCGGATGTGAGCCGGCTATCGAAGAAGGGCAGCGACTACACGGAGAAAGACAAGCAGTCACTGCGCGCGAAGCAACTCGAGCTTCTCGCGCGCGTTTTGCCCGAATATCGCCGCGCGCGCGACTCCGGACAAATCGAAATCTCCACCACGCCGTTTTATCATCCGATCCTGCCGCTGCTTTGCGATACGGACATCGCGCGGCAGGCCAATCCCGAAACGCCGCTGCCCAGCCCCGCCTTTCGCCATCCCGAGGATGCCCGCGAGCAACTGGTCCGCGCGCGCGCCTATCACGAGCGCCTCTTCGGCGCGCCGCCCGCCGGGCTGTGGCCGTCGGAGGGATCGGTCTCCAACGAGGCGCTCTCCATCGCCGCCGACCTCGGCTTCCGCTGGTTCGCCAGCGATGAAGGCGTGCTCGGCCGCACGTTGAATATTGGTTTCGGCCGCGACGCCGAAGGCGTTCCCTCGAATGCCGAGCGGCTCTACGCGCCGCTGCGCGTGAATCTCGGCGAACGCGAAATCGCCGGCATCTTTCGCGATCATTATCTTTCGGACCTGGTCGGCTTCGTCTATAGCCGCATGGACGCGGTCTCCGCGGCCGAGGACCTCTACCGCCGCATGCGCATCGTCGCCGAACGCGTGCAGTCGCGCGCCCCGCTCACCTTGCCGCTGATTCTCGATGGCGAAAATGCCTGGGAGTATTACCCCGGCAACGGCCGCGAATTTCTGCGCCATTTCTACGGGCGAATTTCGCGCGATCCGGATATTCGCGCCTTGACCGTCAGCGAAGCGTTGCGGGAAGCAGGCGAAATCGCCACCGTTAAGGGAATTGCGCCCGGCTCCTGGATCAACGCCAACTTCGACGTGTGGATTGGGCACAAAGAGGACGTCACTGCCTGGGAATTACTGGCGCGCGCGCGGGAATTTTATGCCCAGCAACTCGCGCGGCGCGAGGGCGGCGAAGCGAATGCTCCTGGTGCCGATCAGCTCTCCGCCGCGTTCGAGGCGCTGCTCATGGCCGAAGGCAGCGACTGGTGCTGGTGGTTCGGTCCCGAACACAGTTCCGCAAACGACGAGGAATTCGACGCGTTTTTCCGGCAACTACTGAGCGAGGCCTATCAGAGCCTGGGCCGCGATGCTCCCGATGAATTGGCCGAGCCCATCAAGCAAAAGCCTGCGCCGGCGCACGTCACCGCGCCGTCGGCCTTTCTCGATGTGCGCGTGGACGGGCGCGAATCCACTTATTTCGAGTGGCTGGGCGCCGGGCTCTATTCGCCCGACCGTCAGGGTAGTTCCATGCATGGCCGCGTGCATTGGCTGCATCAGTTTCGGTATGGCTTCAGCAGCGAACGCTTCTACATTCGCGTGGATTTTGCCGACAATCAACTGGCCGCCCTGCAGGACGCGGAATTTCGCATCACGCTGCGCGGCGAAGAAGAACTGCGCATCGTTCTGCACGCGCGCGAAGGAAAACTCCGCGATCAGCGCGTGGAGACGAAAGACACCTGCCTTTGGGGACCGCAGGACATGGTCATCGCCTCTTGCGATCGCATCCTCGAAGTTTCCGTCGCCCGCAAACTCTTGCGCCTGGGCCAGCGCAATTCGTTTTCTCTGGTGATTGCGCTGTGGGAAGGCGGCCTGCCCGTGGATTTGCTTCCCGCCGAAGGCTGGTTCGAGGTGGCCCTCGGCGAAGACCACTTCGCCTGGGCGATTCAGTAGCTATTCAACGAATTTGAAGCCCTCGACCCAGTGGTCGCGGTCGAGTTCGTAAGACACGATTTGAAATCCCTGCGGAAATTCAGCGAAGCCGGGCTTCTCGCAAAGGCGCTGAATTGCAGATTTGGCTTCTTCCTCGTTAGAGTACACACCAATCAGCATCTCGACGTCCTCTATCTTGAGCCCC
>Ga0209802_1003369_pt1 | contig 10742 bp, 7 predicted proteins | sample GraSoiAngelo_129_FD_185886 | JGI IMG/M metagenome (GOLD analysis project Ga0209802, IMG submission 185886) | Grasslands soil microbial communities from the Angelo Coastal Reserve, California, USA - 14_0927_12_40cm (SPAdes) (version 2) | ecosystem: Environmental > Terrestrial > Soil > Grasslands ... | reverse complement strand
TGCTCAAAAGCCCTCAAATGAGCAGCAGAGACTTGCGACACTACGGGGCTATGAGATTCTCGATACGGAACCAGAAGCAGCTTTCGACGATCTCACGTTATTAGCTTCGTACATTTGCCAGACTCCGATTGCACTGATTAGCCTCATTGACGTTGACCGGCAATGGTTCAAATCGAAGGTTGGTCTTTCACTCAGCGAGACCTCGCGCGACATTGCCTTTTGCGCTTCAGCGATTCTCCAGTCCGATGATGTTTTCGTTGTGCCTGATGCTACTCAAGACGAGAGGTTTGCAGAGAATCCTTTGGTTATCTCCGAGCCAAAAATCCGCTTTTACGCCGGCGCAGCTCTGATAACGGATGGCCAGGCACTTGGAACGTTATGCGTAATTGACCGGGTGCCTCGGAAGCCGAGCCCGCAGCAATTGGAGGCACTCAGAGCGCTGAGCCGCCAGGTACTGGCGCAACTTGAGCTGCGGCGCAACCTCAAGAGGCTGGCGAAGTCTCTCGTGGCGCGTGATCGAACAGAAGACGAGAAGGACCATGCCCTTCAAGAACTAAAGGCGGCTTTAGCGAACATACGCACCTTAGAGGGATTGCTGCCAATCTGTTTGTCTTGCAAAAAAATACAGGATCAAAGAGGCAATTGGCAACCCTTCGAATATTACGTGAGAGCGCATTCGGAAGCGAAAGTCACTCACAAAATCTGTCCGGATTGTTCCAGGGCGATCTCGGTGTGATCCCCAATTGATGATTCCACAGCAGAAGGATTGTTTAGCGACTTCCAGATCTGGTCGACAGGCATCGACGGTATCCTTGAAGCAAGCACGAATGCTTGGGCGTTGACTTGCTGACAAGGGCAGCCTAACATGGCGACCTGCCGTGGGTTGCATATGGTAGGCACGGTAATTTCCCACTACCGCATCGAGGAGCGACTCGGAGGCGGCGGCATGGGAGTGGTCTACCGCGCCCAGGATCTCAGACTAGGCAGGAATGTAGCACTCAAGTTTCTTCCACCAGAGCTGGTGCGCGACCATCAAGCCTTGGAGCGATTTCAGCGCGAGGCACGTGCTGCCTCTGCCCTTAACCATCCCAACATTTGCACTATTCATGAAATTGACGAATCTGATGGGCAACCCTTTATTGTGATGGAGTTCCTGGAAGGATGCACACTTAAACACCTCATCACCGGAAAGGCGCTCGACAGTGCTCAAATCCTGGAGATTGTAATTCAGATCGCTGATTCGCTCGATGCTGCCCATGAGTCTGGAATCGTTCATCGCGATCTCAAGCCTGCGAATATTTTCATCACCCGTCGTGGCCAAACCAAAGTACTGGATTTCGGTCTTGCTAAGCTGGTTATGAAACCGCGCAGAATCGTGGAAGAGGTGGGTGTCTCAGCTCTCCCTACGGTGGGAGCAACGGAGGATTTAACCAGTACCGGGGTCGCGGTTGGCACGGTTGCTTATATGTCGCCAGAGCAGGCCCGCGGAGAAGAACTTGACCAACGCAGCGATCTTTTTTCGCTCGGTGCCGTGCTCTACGAAATGGCTACCGGCCGGCTGGCTTTCGGTGCTGGAACTACTGCCGTTGTCTTTGAGGCAATCCTGAATCGAACGCCCGTGCCAGTTTTGCGGTTGAATCCTGATCTCGTCCCTGATTTTGGGTGGATTACCGCCAAATTGCTGGAAAAAGACCGGCGATTGCGCTACCAATCTGCCGCCGAACTTCGAGCCGATCTGAAGCGCGTCAAGCGTGATACCGACTCTGCCGGTGTTGCTACGTCCACCGTGGCGATCCGAGGCGCGACTGCCCGACGTACGAGAACGCTTGCCGCAGCCGCGATTGGTTGCGCTGTACTCGTGTCGCTTGTCGTCTTTTCGCCGCGAAGGTGGCGGCAGCAACTATGGGGTGGACTGGCGTCTGGACGGGTTCACTCGATCGCTGTGCTGCCGTTCGTGAATGCGAGTGCGGACCCCAATCTTGAATACCTCGCCGATGGCGTCACTGATGGAATCATCAGCAGCCTTACCCGCGTGCCGGAACTGCGGGTAATGGCTCGCAGTACGGTTTTCAGTTACAAAGGCAAAGATACCAATGCACGAAAGATTGGGAAGGAACTCAATGTTGATTCTGTGCTTTTAGGAAGAATCGCGCAGCGGGGAGACACGTTAACAATTCAAACAGATTTGGTTCGTGTGGATGACGGGTCAGAGTTGTGGGGCGACCAATACAACCGCAAAGTGTCTGACCTTGTCGCCGTGCAAGGAAACATCGCGCAGGAAATCTATAACAGCCTTAGACCTAGGCTTACCGGTCAAGAAACAAGCCAATTAACTAAGCACGAAACCGAAGACCCCGAGGCCTATCAGCTCTATCTTCAGGGTCTTTATTACTGGAACAAGTGGACCGAAAGTGGGTTCAAAAAAGCCATCCAGTACTTCAATCAAGCCGTGGAGAAGGATCCCAATTACGCTAAGGCCTATGCTGGCCTTGCTGATACTTACAATTTCATGGGCGACTCCGGGTACGAGACGCCTCAGCAAGTTTGGCAAAACGCGAAATCGGCAGCCATGCAGGCCGTCAAGTTGGATGATACGTTGCCCGAAGCCCACATCTCGCTGGCTTTAGTGCGTGAGAACTACGATTGGGACTGGCCCGGAGCAGAGAGCGAATTCAAGCGGGCTATTCAGGCGAATCCCAATTCCGCGACAGCTCACCAATGGTATGGCGATTTTCTTACCAAGATGGGCCGTTTCGACGAAGCGAAGACGGAATTAAAAAAATCGCAAGACCAAGATCCTCTTTCATTGCTCATAAACACCAGCATCGGCCGGCAGCTCTATTTTGCCCGGCAATACGAAGCGGCCATACAACAACTGAAAAAAACATTGGATATGGATCCGAACTTCGTACCCGCACAGCATGCAATTGAGGCAGCCTATGCACAAAACGGAATGTACCAGAATGCTGTGGGCGAAAGGCAAAAGGTTCTAACGCTTTCAGGCAATCCAGATCTCGCTGCTACGGTTGGTGAAGACTTCAGAAAGTCCGGCTACCCCGGAGTTTTGCAAAGTTCGCTAGAGGGGTTGCGAGAAGTTTCCAAACGGGGCTATGTTCCGCCGTATAACATTGCAATCATCTATGCGCGGCTGGGAGACAAGACTCAAGCGCTTGCTTGGCTCGAACAGGCTTATAAACAACGTGACAGCAAGCTTACGTATATAAAAATCGACCCCGCTTTTGATCAGGTTCGCTCAGATCCGCAATTTCAAAATCTTCTGCGGCGGATGGGCTTGACACAGTGAATGGGCATCCCGAGACTGCTCACCGAAGGGGATAGCCCTGCTCCTTCGGCAAACGCCCATCTACACGAATCACCTTTGTGCCGGGACGAACGTCCCGCGCATCGATAAACGCGATAGCCCCCGGAATCGCAGTTACGAGCTCATTGGCCATGTCATTGGAGTAGACCACTTTGGGAGCAGTCGCCGTTTCTGCACGAAAAATCTTGGCAATCCAGTACTGTTTGAACTGAGACTCTGACATTTGATAGATGACTTTCAGTACCACGTTTCGCTCCCGAGCCACGGGTGCGCGGATAAGCAAAACCACGGGAACATCCGTGCTCCAGTACTGCCGATCACCAAGGAAAACTTTGCGCACCTCGGCCAAGGTGAGATTGCTGACGGGAGTGTCGGGATGCACCACCACAGCAACATCAACGTCGCCGGCGCTCTGAGCGATCAGGGACTGCAACAAGCATAAAGACAGGCAGCCGGTGATCAAGGCGCGGGACGCGAATTTCTGATGAGTCGTCATTGTGTCGTTTTAAAAAGTGAACGCAGTTTGGAAGAATGCCCCGTTGACGCGGGGTTCGTTTGCGCCCGTACGATTGTTGCGATACTCGCCCTTGAACGCAGCGTAGTTCGTAATGTCGTATCTTACCCCAAGGGTCGAGCTTGCCAAGTCTGTGACGCTTGAGAGACCCGAGACATCCCAAACCGGCTCGTTTGCTGGCCTATGAATATATTCGAAGCGATAATAGGGTTTCCATTTGCTTTCCAGCCATGGAAGACGATAAGCCAGTTGCACATAAAATGCCTGGCTGTTAAATGTCTGGGAAGTTCGCAGATCGCGGTGATGAACATTGGCGAATTCCGATAGGAATTCGGGGCGCTCCTTGGTCCACACCACGTCGGCCGCAGTGATCCACTCACCAAAATTCCTTCCGGGGTCGGGAGAAAGTTTGTCGCCGTACACCGATCCTCCCACCTGAAGCCCGTAGAATCGTGTGGGCCTGGCAAACACGCTGGCTACCCAGGCCCGGTTATCATTGGAATCGCCGCTATCCCCGGCTTTACTCAGAATCGAGGACCGTCCGTTGCCCAATCCCACACTGTAACCTAGACCCAGTCCGCCCGAAGGGAGACTGCCTTCGGCCTGTAACCCAACGAAATGGACGGGAATGAAGCTTCCGCCAAACTTGACCATCTCCGGTCGGCTGATCGTCGTTTGTAGCCAAGCCCCATGGTGGAAAGCGGTGTTCCAATAACCGATCGGCGTGTGATATTTGCCGAACGAAATCTTGAAGTAGTCGTTGTAGTCATATCGAATAATGGTCCGCTCTACCTGCACATCAGAGCCAGTTGGCCGAGCCGTGAAACTAAGTTCGCCGAAATAGCCGACCTTTTTTGAGAGTGGCGAGGCTAGATGAAGCACCAATTGTCCGAGATTAAACCCGCTCACAGATCCCTTTTCGTTCGTAGCCGAAAAGTCTACGTCACCAAACCCACGAATTTGCAGCGAAGGATAATGTACCTCCGCTTCTCGAACTTCCGTTGAACTGGGCGCAGGTTCAGAATGCAGCCCCGGTGCCAATGTGGCTTTCTCCTGGGATCCCTGGGATCCCTGGATCTCGGTTAAGGTTTGCAAGCCAGTACTAGCTGCCCGGGCCGCATCCTGCTTGCGCTGATGGTCCTCAAGTTCACTGATTCGTTTCTCCAATTGCTGGATACGGTCAATAAGGCTTTGGACCGATTCTTGTTGCTCTGGTAACGAAGCTGTCGCCTGGGCTAACGCTGTGCCACTGGCCAAAGAAAATATGAGAAGCAGTCGAGTGTACATGTTGACCTCCTTACTTAAAGGGTGGGTTGGAGCCGATTTCCTACCAGTCCGCAAATAAAGCAGCCAGTCTATGCCCCCGCGTGTTTTTGTAAAAGCCATAGATCCCAAACAACCGCGGCCCCGACATTGAAACCCGAAGATAGCGGTGTATGTATGGCTCGCTGGAGTTTAGGCGCTCCTCGGTGGAAGGCAGCAAGCGCTGCTGTGGCTCAAACGACGGTCGCGCTTGGGGACCATAATCAGCCGGGGTGCCAAACTGCGCAGGGATTCGACAGTCGCTGAGCCCAACCATTCCAAAGTTGTAGGCGGTTATGCGTAGAGGCCATCTTCTGCGCAACCGATTAGCGGCACTCCAGGAGGTTGGGCAGCGGATCGTGGGCCATGGGGCGACTTGTATAGAATTCCGTCCGAAATACGCGGAAGGACAGAACAGAACAGGTGTATAATTCGGCCCCATTTTTCGGAGTCAAAAAACAAATCCCGGTTTGATCCCACAAAGGAGGGCCGATATGCGTTTTCAGGCAAGCGCTCTTGCCGTTCTCGGTCTGTCGGCTGTTCTGAGCCATGCACCCTCGGCATGGAAGCCGCCGGTTTCGGATGAAGCCGCTAAAGTGGAGAAACTCGATCGCGACCTCAGTGCCGCAGGTGTGCGCGGTGACCTAGATGCAAGCTCACGGCTAATAGCCGACCAAGCGATCTTCGTAGATGATCTACATGAATCCGGCAAGACAACAACGAAGGCTGACAATCTGGCCCTCATGAGGTCGGCTGACTACAAGCTGGGATCCGAAACATTCGATGATATCCATTCCAAACAATTCGGTGATACCGTAGTCCTTTGGGGGCGCGTAATCGCCCAAGGCACGGACTAAAATCACCGCGGTTACGCCAGTAAAGTTAAAAGGTGTCTCGAACCCGAGCATCTCGCTGACCGATACGGCCGTCTGTCCCATACAACCGGTTTCCCCGGCCAATCCCTGCATTGTTCGGCTGGATCCGATTACACTCACGCTCTCGGTGTTGAACGATTACTACTTCGTACCGTTTTTCACGAATGACGCTAATAACGGCGCTCTCGGCGCTGCGACCCAGACGTTTGCAAAAAGCAGTTTTTTGGGGACTTTTGTGGGCGGGGACCAAAGCCATCTAAGGGTTGGTCAGTCCGTGCCACTAGTCAACCAAGCGCCCTTCTTCCTCATGTTCGTCATGAACAATTAGAAACGGGTCCCGGGACGGTCCTGGAAGGAGAGGAATAAAGGCGCGGCGTTGCGATTTGTGGCGTCTTTTTCCGTCCAACAGATACTGAGTTTTGGACGAAATATTGAACACAAACAACTTATTGGCTTTGTTCCGCAAAAAATGCTAGTTTCGCCCAATATTAAGGTTAAGAGCCTCTCCAGAAACTCTCTGAGCAATGAGTTCAAGCCTGGGCCTCAGTGATCTGGAATCCGAGCTTGGTTGCGTTCTTTCTGAGCAACTGGATTTGTTGGTTGCGGTATCTCTGCTCGTAGTACTCGGTCCCTTTGTCGACGTATCGTTGTCCGTACTTCAGCATGCGATAGACCAGTCGGGCGAGGCGGTGGGCCATGGCAGTGATGGCCTTTGGGGCACCGAGCTTGGTGCGTAAGCGACGGTACTGGGCTCCCAGGTAGCTGCGGCTGCGGATGAGAGCGTTGGCGGCCTGCCGCAATGCGTTAGCGGCACGGTTGACCACATGCCGTGTACCGCGGCGCAGCACCTTGTCCCCGCTCACACGGTTGTCCGGGCATAGGCCCAACCAGGATGCGAAGTGCGCCTCGGTTTTCCATCGGCTCATGTCCACCCCCACTTCGCTGAGGAGGGTCTGAGCTATCATCACGTCGATGCCGTCGATCCGTGTCAGGTCCACTCCGGTGATGCGCTGCAGCTCGCAGCTGAGATCGAATCGGGGCGCATTCTTGGCCGGTTTTGCCCTCTTTCTCTTTTTCCCGTCGGGCTCCACTTCCGGCGGCCTCGGCGGAACGTTATTCGCGAAACTGGCGAGGTGCTTCTGTAATTGCAAGTCGCACTCGGCGATCCGCCGTTGGTAGGTGTCGTACATCTCCAGTTCCTGCTGCAAGACAAACAACAGTTCGGGACGCCAGTTGCCCTCCAGACTCTTGGCAATCTCCTCCTCGCTAGCCTGAATGCGCGGATCACGGAATTCGGCCAGCTTCCGTGGATCCCGTTCTCCCGCGACGATCGCTCGCACGATCGCTTGCCCGGTCAGCCCGCTTATATCGCTGATCACATTCGCCAACTGCAAGTTCATCTGTGTCAGCGCTTTCTGTATCCGCTGAATGCACGTCGCCGCGCCCGCTACGTGTTCTCCTCGTTGCCTCCAGTAGGTTCGTAGCGCTCGAATCTCGGCTGGTGGTTGGAACGAGTTGTTTAGTAACCCGTAGGTATGCAACTTTAGCAACCACTGGCTCTCCTGCACATCGCTCTTGCGCCCCGGCAGATTCCTGGTGTGCCGCGCGTTGACCAGATACACCTCAAACCCGCGTTCTTCCAAAATCTCGTAGAGCGGAATCCAATAGACCCCGGTGGACTGCATGGCCACGGTCTTGACTCCGCAGCTCTGTAACCAGTCCGCCAGACGGCGCAGGTCCGCCGTAAAACACTCAACCCGGCGCACGGGTTGCGGGTCGCGCTCTGGTCGTACCGCGACGTAATGGGCGCTGTTGCCCACATCGATCCCTGCCGCATGTGGATGGACTACCTCCAGGCCCGGATCCTCCGATTGCAGTCGCCGTGCCCATTCCTTCCTCTCCTTCCGATTTCGCCACAACTTCTTGTCGGCTGTCATCCCTACTCTCCTAGATTGGAAATGGGATCCAGTTCGGCCCGGTGACGATAGGTTTAGAAATCTCTCCAACGGGGTCAAAGCGCCATCCGAGCGACGGCCCTTGCCACCATGCCAGTGATCGCCTGTACCGGAGCCATGCTCTAACGCGGGCACGAAGCACCAGTGTTCTTTCGGCCTTAGCTTGCCGAACCTGATCCTCGGATAGATTCGCAAGCAGCGGGTGCTCGCCACAAGTTTCTGGCGCTAGTGACCGCGGCCGAAGGCCCGGTGCGCTGCTCTAACAAAAGCCGTCGCTTCTCGCGACCCACCCCAGCCAAAACTAATGATCGGGGTTGGGGATGAACCCCATAAGCGCTAACTTAAGCGGTATGAAGTGAAGACCTTCCAACTTCCAAGAAGCCTACCGGATTACTTCCGATTGCCGACCACCGATCCATAAACACTGTCATCCGTGGAAGCGAAACCACTCGTTAAGTCGGACTGAACCTCCGACCCTAGCAGACGATTTTAGAACCTTTTTATTTAATACTGGCAGTCTCGAACTGCAAACCATCTCATTAAAGGAGATGGTGATAGCCTGAGTTCGCAAACCGCTTTTGGTTCAAGCGCAGTAAGAAGATTCCACCGACTCACGCGGAAAACGACTCCCGAATCGAGAATGGTCTACTACGGAAACCGCAGTCAGAAATGATGACGAACTTGGGTTTTTCTTGCGGCAGCGGCTTTGCGGGCTATGAGCAGGAAACCTTTGGCTCGGGTGGCGTGTTCGAGCGAATTCAGTTCAGCAATCCCTGCCGCCAAGTTACCCAAATCGATTTTCGCTTCACCCAAGATAAGCCGGCCCTCGAACTGAGTCTCCATAAACGCATTCTTTGGTGCAGCCTCGAGAGCTTTCTCCATCATTCTTGTGCACTCTGTTGCCCTACCGGACGCAGTCAATACTTCTCCATTCACAAGCACACTTAAAAGCTGAGGCTCCCGTTTTTCGTTTCCTTCCAACAGTTCCAGAGCAGAAGCAAGCATTTCCTGTGCTTCAGGTAACTTTTTCTGGGCGAGCAGACAGCGGGCAAGGGTCAGCCGAGATCTGGCTTCACCGACTAGGTCACGCTGAGCATGAAAATCATTAATCGCCTGACGTGCCGCCACTTCCGCATCCGCTGTGTGGCCTTCCTCAAGAGAGAGATCCGCCATTGACAGGTGGGTTTCGGTGATTGGACCCTTGTCCGCGAGTTTCTCGCGTATCGCCAGGGCATCTGCATATTGTTGACGCGCACCCTCCAAGTCGCCTTGTATTAGCGAAATTTGCGCCAGGCCGGTGAGAGAATCTGCTCTCCCGGATTCGAATCCGCTCTGTTTCAGAATATTCACTGAGTTTGAAAAGAGTTTTTGGGCAGCACTCAGATCTCCTGAACTTAACCGAGCCATCGCAAGATTGGTGAGAGCGACGCCCTCGCCGCTCTTCTGGCCGCTTCGGCGCATAATTTCAATCGCCTCAGTGGCCATCTGTCTGGCGGAGAGTGTGTCTCCCTCGTCCTGTAACACTATGCTGAGGTTGAGCAGGGCACCGGCAATCGCCTCTGAGGCTCCAGTCTCCCTAGAGATGGCAAGCGCTTCTTGTAAGTGGGACTGTGCATCCCTCAGGTGACCTGTATCTTCTTCCAGCATGCCCAAATCAACGAGATCGAGGCCAATCTCGAATTTGTCGCCGAGTTCCCGCAGGACGGCGAGTGAGCCATCGAAGGCCTGCTCGGCCCGCGCGTACTCTCGTTCCCATGTAAGCGCCTGCGCAATATTCCCTAAAGCCTGCGCCTCGGCCTTCTTGTTGCCTAGTTCGTGGTCGATCTCCATCGCCTCTTGAAATGCTTTCCTTGCGTCTTCATACTGCCCTTGATCGGACAGAACCGTCCCAATCACGTTCAAGACGTGGGCTTCTCCAAAACGATCGCCGGCTTCTCCGAAGAGATGTCGCGCCTCTGTCGCAGCTGTAATCGACTGCTTTAACTCACCTAAGCTACGGAAGACTCTCGCCTGCCGCACGAGGGACTGAGCCAAGAGAAGGCGGGCATGCCGAATGCGAGATTTTTCCGCGGCTTTTGCCGCCACCGCCGCTTCGCGTCTGTAGTCCCCACCTTTTCTTGCTGCATCTGCTTCCGCCAGATCAATGCGAGGATCTTCAGCAACCGGCTGCGGAAGCTTACGTAATGCTTCGATGGTGCCCAGACTCTCTGCCACTTTCCCTGCGCTGGTCTGGGCTGACGCGAGGCGCAACCCGTGATCTACATTGTCCGGGAAAAAAGTGAACAGCGTCTGATATATCCCGATCGCTTTTACCCAGTCACCGACTGCTTGCCGGTAACGACCTTCGATCATCAAGGTGTCTTCGCGCGCGAGCCCTTGAGAATGATCGAAGGCCTGCTTCGCAGCTTCTACGGCCTTTCTAGAGTATCCAAGTATTTCCCATGCATCAGCGAGCGCCAAATAAGCCATGGCGTAATTAGGATCGGCCTCGATGGCTTTCTGCAGGAAATCGCGCGCTCCTAAGGCATCGAAGTCTCGAAGTCTTTCCAGACCGCTGGCGTACAGGCGCATGGCGTCCGGATTTGAGGGCAAGGAGGCTTGCACACTCGCCGACTCGGATGCTGAAATTCCTGTAAATCCCAGCCTCTGACGCAAGTCATTACCTGCCCGTGCAATAAGATCCGGCAAAGCGGTTTCACTGCCGCTCTCCGCCAGTACCGCGACTGTCTCCCCGAGCGCTGCGTCTTGCACTCGCAAGTCGAACCGAATGTTCC
>Ga0209802_1003366_pt1 | contig 10749 bp, 8 predicted proteins | sample GraSoiAngelo_129_FD_185886 | JGI IMG/M metagenome (GOLD analysis project Ga0209802, IMG submission 185886) | Grasslands soil microbial communities from the Angelo Coastal Reserve, California, USA - 14_0927_12_40cm (SPAdes) (version 2) | ecosystem: Environmental > Terrestrial > Soil > Grasslands ... | reverse complement strand
ACGTGGTGCAGATTGTGACCGTAGTGCATGGTCACGTGCAGCGTGATCTCGGCGTTGAACGCGAAGGCGCGGAAGAACTCCTGCAGCAGATCGAGGTCGAAGTTCGACACCCGGGCGCGCGCGACCGGCACGCTGAAAACAAGGAAGGGGCGACCGGACAGATCGACCGATGACGAGACCAGCGCCTCGTCCATCGGGATGTACGCGGTCCCGTAGCGGACGATCCCCCGCTTGTCGCCGAGCGCCTGACGGAGCGCCTGGCCCAGGACGATCCCCACGTCTTCCACGGTGTGGTGCTGGTCGACCTCGACGTCGCCCTGCGCGTCGACCGCGAGATCCATCAGTCCGTGCTTCGACCACGCCTCCAGCATGTGGCTGAAGAACGGGATCGGCGTCTGCGCCTTGGAGGCGCCGGTGCCGTCGAGGTTCAGGTGGAGCGCGATCTCGGTCTCCTTCGTCTTGCGCTCGACGCGCGCCTGCCGGCCTGTCGTCTCGCCACTCATGAGCTCTTTCCTCCGTCGGTGTCGAGTCGCAAGGCGGCCGCGTTCCCGTGGCCGTCCAGGCCCTCGACGCGCGTCAGGGTCTTCAGATGCGGCGCGGCGGCGCGCAATCCGCTGCGCGAGTATTCGATGACGCTCGAGCGCTTCACGAAATCTTCCGTCGAGAGCGGCGACGCGAACCGCGCCGTGCCCGCCGTCGGGAGCACGTGATTGGGCCCGGCGACATAGTCGCCGACCACCTCGGGCGTGTGCCCGCCTAGAAAGACCGCGCCGGCGTGCCTCACGCGCGGCAGCAGCGCCGTGGGCGCGGCGACCAGCAGCTCCAGATGCTCGGGCGCCAGCCGGTTGGCGAGCGTGATCGCGTCATCGAGATTGCCCACGCGGATCAGCGCGCCGTTGGCCTGCAGTGACTGCTCGGCGATCGCCCGGCGCGGCAGCATCTCGAGCTGTCGCTCGAGCGCACTCTCGACGCGCGGGATCAGCTCGTTGGCGTCGGTGACGAGGAGCGCTCGCGCCATCGGGTCGTGCTCGGCCTGGGCGAGCATATCGCCGGCGATCCAGTCCGGGTCCGCGGTCGCGTCCGCGACCACGACGACCTCACTGGGCCCGGCCACCATGTCGATCCCGACCTCGCCGAACACCCGCGCCTTGGCGAGCGCGACGTAGATGTTGCCCGGGCCGACAATTTTGTCGACGCGGCGGATCAGCGAGGTGCCGTACGCGAGCGCTGCGACCGCCTGCGCCCCGCCGATTCGGTAGCCCTCGGTGACGCCGGCGATCCGCGCAGCGGCGAGCACCACGGGATCGATCCGGCCGCCGGCCCCCGCGGGCGTGACGAGGACGATCTCCTTCACCCCCGCGACGCGAGCCGGGATGACCGTCATCAGGACCGTCGAGGGATACGCGGCCCGCCCACCCGGAACATAGACTCCGACGCGGTCGAGCGCGCGGACTTCTTGACCCAGGACCGAGCCGTGCTCGTCGGTTATGCGCCACGACTTCGGCATCGCGGCCGCGTGATAGCGCTCGATGCGCTCGGCGGCGTATTCCAGCGCGGCGCGGACGTCGGGGGCGACGGTACGCTCGGCGGCCTCGAAGTCGGCGGGCGCCAGCGCGAGGTCCCCGGGGCGCGCGGGGGTCCAACCGTCGAGGCGGGCCGTGTACTCGCAGACCGCCGCGTCGCCCCGCGCGCGGACCGCCGCGATGATCGTGTCGACCGTCCGATGGATGTCGGGCGCGACCGTCTCGGGCGAGCGCTGCAACGCCGCCACCACCGCGTCGATCCCGGCCCGCGCGTCGAGCGTACGGATCATCACCGGAGCACCTTCTTCATCTCGTCGACGAGCTCGTTGACCGCCGCGTGCTCGGTCTTCATCGACGCGCGGTTCACGATGAGGCGCGCGGTCGACCGGGCGATCTCGGCGACCTCGACCAGCCCGTTCGCGCGCAAGGTCTCGCCCGACTGGACCAGGTCGACGATGCGCTCGGCCAGCCCGACGAGCGGCGCGAGCTCGACCGAGCCGTCGAGACGGACGAGCTCCACCTGAACACCGCGGTCGGTGAAGTACTGCTCGGCCAGTCGCGGATACTTCGTCGCAACGCGCACCCAGGACCACTTCGCCGGATCGTCGCGCTCCTGGAGCTCGCGCGGCTCGGCCACCACGAGGCGGCAGAACCCGAAACCGAGATCGAGCGGCTCGTAGACGTCCGGCTCCTGCTCGAGCAGGATGTCCTTGCCGACGATGCCGACGTCCGCCGCGCCGTACAGCACGTAAGCTGGGATGTCGACCGGCTTCAGGAAGAGCATGCGCAACCCGCTGCGGTCGTCGGTGAAGATCAACCGGCGCGAGCCCTGATCGATTCCCTCCACGCCGAGCTCGCGCAGGAGCTCGAGCGCGCCGTCGAGCAGGCGTCCTTTCGGGAGCGCGAGCGTGAGCCGCTCTTTCGCGTGCATCAGGCTCTCCCGGCGACGAACCGCTCGATACCGACGAGGTCGGCGCGCACGGTCACCCGGTCCCAGCCCGCCGCCCGCAGGAGCGCTGCCGCGGCCTCCGCCTGGTCGCCGCCGGCGGTCTCGATCGCGAGCGCGCTCGACGGACGCAAGTACCGACGCGCGGTGGTCACGATCCTCCGGATCAGCGTGAGCCCGTCGGCCCCGCCGTCCAGGGCGAGCCTCGGCTCGTGGATTCGCACCTCCGGCGCAAGCTCCGGTACGAGCGCACTCGGCAAATACGGCGGGTTGCTCACGATCAGGTCGGCGCCGAGATCGCGAACGCCGTCGAGCAGATCGGCCGCGACGACTCCGACTCGCGCGGCCAGGCCGAGGGCCTGCGCGTTGTCGCGAGCGACCGCCGCGGCGGCGGGCGAGACGTCGACGGCGATCACGTCGAGATCGGGCCGTTCGGAGGCCAGCGCGCACGCGATGCATCCCGACCCGGTGCCGAGGTCGATCGCCAGGAGCTGCCGGCCACCGGGCGGCGGCAGAAGCGCCAGCGCCCACTCGACAAGCGTCTCGGTCTCCGGTCTGGGCACGAGCACCGCATCGGTGAGGCGCACACGCACGCCGCGGAACTCCTCCCAGCCCAGGATGCGCTGGAGCGGCTCGCGCCGCGCGCGCCGGCTCACGGCGTGGGCGTAGCGCTCCGCGATCGGGGCGGGAACCGTTTCGGCGAGATCCAGCCGGACCGCGACGCGACCGACCCCGAGCAGGCCGGCCAGCAGCCACTCGGCGTCGACCCTGGCGCTCGAGAGGCCGGCGGCCTCCAGCGCCGTCGTGGCCGCGTCGAGCTCGGCGGCGAACGTCGCGGCGGCCATCAGTTCTCCACCCGCTGGAGCCGCTCGGCCTCTTCGGCCGCGACCAGGGCGTCGACCAGCTCGTCGAGGTCGCCCTCGAGCACCGTCGGCAGCCGATGCAGCGTGAGGCCGATTCGATGGTCGGTGACACGAGTCTGCGGGAAGTTGTAGGTGCGGATCCGCTCGCTGCGCTCACCGGTGCCGACCTGGCTCTTGCGATCCGCCGCGATCGCCGCCTGCTGCTCTTCCTGCGCGCGCTCGAGGAGGCGCGCCTTGAGGACGCGCATCGCCTTCGCCCGGTTCTTGATCTGCGAGCGCTCGTCCTGGCACGTCACGACGAGCCCGGTCGGAAGGTGCGTGATCCGCACCGCGGAGTCGGTCGTGTTGACCCCCTGCCCGCCCGGGCCGGACGATCGGTACACGTCGACCCTCAGATCCTTTTCCTCGATTTTGACGTCGACGTCCTCGGCTTCCGGCAAGACCGCGACGGTGACGGTCGAGGTGTGGATCCGGCCGCTCGACTCGGTGACGGGCACGCGCTGCACCCGGTGCACGCCGCGCTCGAACTTCAGCCGGCTCCAGGCGCCCTTGCCGTGGATGAACAGGATCACGTCCTTGAACCCGCCGACGCCGGTGGGGCTGGCGTCCATCACCTCGACCCGCCACCGCTGCCGCTCGGCGTATTTCGTGTACATCCGGGTGAGATCGGCGGCGAAGAGCGCCGCCTCGTCGCCGCCGGCGCCGGCGCGGATCTCGACGAAGACGTTCTTGTCGTCGTTGGGATCGCGCGGCAGGAGGAGCCGCTTCAACTCCTCCTCGAGCGCGGTCTGCCTGGCGGTGAGATCGTCGATCTCCGCCTGGGCGAGCTCGGCCAGCTCGCGGTCGCCACCCTCGGCGAGGATGTGACGCGCCTCGCCGAGGCGCCGCAGGACGTCGCGATACGTGGTGAAGCGCTCGACGATCTCGACGGTCTCGGCGTGCTCCTTCCGGAGCCGGGCGTACTCGTTGGGCTGGCTGAAGATAGTGGGATCGGACAGCGCCCGCGCGATCTCGTTGGAGCGCTCTTCGATCTGGCGGAGCTTGTCAAACAGCATCGCGGCTCACCGCGCCCGTTGCCGGACGCCGTTCGATGGGCAAAGAAAAGGCCGGCAGGACGTTGATCCCACCGGCCTCGGAGCGCGTGTTACGAAGTCGCCAGCGGCTGGCGCTTGTACTTCTTCTGGAATCGCTCGACCCGACCTGCAGTGTCCATGAGCTTGTGCTTACCGGTATAGAACGGGTGGCACTTCGAGCACACTTCCACGCGGATGTCGGGCTTGGTCGAACGGGTGTGAACCACCTCGCCGCACGCGCAGGTGATGGTCGTGTCCACATAGTCCGGATGAATACCCACCTTCATTGCTGCCACCCCCTCAGGGCTACAAAGGATACCAGCCCCGGCCGGAACACGCAAAACCGAGGAGTTTCGGCCTCGCCTACCCCATCGAGTGCATCGAGGCCAGGAACTCCTTGTTGGTCTTGGTGAGTTTGAGCTTGTCCAGCAGGAGCTCCATGCCCTCGACGGGGTTGAGCTGAGAGAGCGCCTTGCGGAGGAGCCAGACTTTCTGAAGCTCGTCCTTCTCGAGGAGCAGCTCTTCCTTCCGGGTGCCCGACTGCTCGATGTTGATGGTCGGGAAGATCCGCTTGTCCATCAGCCGGCGGTCGAGGTGGACCTCCATGTTGCCGGTCCCCTTGAACTCCTCGAAGATGACGTCGTCCATCCGGCTGCCGGTGTCGACGATGGCCGTCGCCATGATCGTGAGCGAGCCGCCTTCCTCGATGTTGCGCGCGGTCGCGAAGAACCGCCGCGGCCGCTGGAGCGCGTTCGCGTCGAGACCGCCCGACAGGACCTTGCCCGACGACGGGATGACGGCGTTGTGAGCGCGCGCGAAGCGGGTGAGCGAGTCGAGCAGGATCACGACATCCCGCTTGTGCTCGACCAGGCGCTTGGCCTTCTCGATCACCATGTCGGCGACCTGGATGTGGCGCTGCGGCGGCTCGTCGAACGTGGACGAGATCACCTCGCCCTTGACCGATCGCTGCATGTCGGTGACTTCCTCGGGCCGCTCGTCGATCAGCAGCACGATCAGGTAGACCTCGGGATGGTTGGTGGCGATCGCGTGGGCGATCGACTGCAGCATCATCGTCTTACCGGTACGCGGGGCGGCCACGATCATCCCGCGCTGGCCCTTGCCGATCGGGCACAGGAGATCCATCACCCGGGTCGTCAAGTTCTCGGAGTCGTGCTCGAGGCGCAGCCGCTCCATCGGGTAGAGCGGCGTGAGGTTGTCGAAGAAGATCTTCTCGCGCGCCTGCTCGGGCGTCTCGAAGTTGATCGCCTCGACCTTCAGCAGCGCGAAGTACCGCTCGGTGTCCTTGGGCGGGCGCACCTGACCGGAAATGGTGTCGCCCGTACGCAGGTCGAATCGTCTGATCTGGGACGGAGAAACATAGATGTCGTCCGGCCCTGGGAGGTAGTTGTAGTCCGGTGCTCTCAGGAATCCGAATCCATCGGGAAGGACCTCGAGGACGCCTTCGGCGAAGATCAACCCGTCCTTTTCCGCCTGCGACTGCAAGATCTTGAATATGAGCTCCTGCTTGCGCAGGCCGCCCATGTTCTGGACGTTCAAGTCGCGCGCGATGACGTTGAGGTCCGAGATGCTCTTTTCCTTAAGCTCGGAAAGATTCATCCCGTTCACTTCGGGGTTCTGCGTCGGACTTCCTTGACCTTGGCTTCTTTCTCGGCGGGCGCTCATCAAAGGGCTCCGGGCGCGGCGGCTTGGCGCCGCATGCAAGTGAGTAGGTTAGCCTGTTTCCCTAGGTTTTCTGCGGGGTTGGAAAGCTAACGCCGTGGATTATCCTGCCATTTTGCGGCGGCAATGTCAATGCTTTTCAGAGTTGACCATCCAGGCGCACGTCGATGACGGCGCGCTGCTTGATCTCCTTGAGCCACGCGTCGAGCCGCGTGTCGAACTTCTCGCGGAAGAGGATCTCGCGGATCTGCGCCTTCACGCGGCCGAGCCCCTCGCCCTCGAGCGTCTCCTTCGACTCGAGTCGGAAGACGTGATAGCCGAGCGTGGAGCGATACGGAACCGAGATCTGCCCGGGTGACAGGCTGAGGATCTGCGTCTCGATGTCTTGGGCGAGCTCACCGCGCTTGAGCGTTCCGAGATCTCCGCCGTCCCTCGCGCTGGCGTCGCGCGAGTACTGCTTCGCCAGCTCGGCGAAATTCCCACCCTGCTGGAGCTCGGTCCGGAGCAGATCGGCCCGGATGCGGGCGTTCTCCCAGGCCGCGTCCTCCGGCCCCGTCTCGGGCACGATCAGGATGTGGGCCGCGTGATAGGACAGACCGGTCTCGAGCTTCGCGCGGTTGGCCTCGAGGTACTGGGAGACTTCCTCCTCCGTCACCGAGATGCGCAGCCGCACCTTGCGGCTCACGATCCGGCCTCGGCGTAGCTCGTCGGCCACGCGCTTGCGGACCGCCGCTATCGGGATGCCCTGCGCCTTCAGGGCCGCCTCGAACTCCTCGCGGTTCTTCAGGTTCATCTTCTTGATGCGATCCGTGAGCTCCTCGTCGATCTCCGTCTCTTCGATGACGATCTTTTCCCGCTCGGCTTCCTGCACCTGGAGCCGGCTGTCGATCATCCGCGTGAGGAACTGCTGGATGAGCTGGTCGGAGTTCTCGTTGGCCCGATCCCGGTTCTCGTACCGGTAGACCGCGATCGCTTCCTGAAGCTCGGAGAGCGTGATCGCATCGTTGTTGACGATGGCCAGCACGCGGTCGGTCACTCGGTCGTCCGGGGTCGACGTCTTGCTCACGGTGCTGAGCCTGACCGGCACGGCCGACGTCGCGGGGGCCGCCTTCGGCGGCTCGTCCTTGGTCGGCTTCTCGCCGATGAGCGGCATCCACTGGGGCACCGAGCAGCCGGCGAGGGCCAGCATCAGGAGGGCCGGGCGTGCGAGTCGCCCGATCACGCGCGCCCCAGATCGGCGAGCGTGGCGAGCAGCGAGTCGCGAACCCGCGGCCACTCGCCACGCAAGATCGTCGCCTCGAGCGTGAACTCGCGCTTCATCTTGAAGCGGCCCCGGCTCCGCTGGATGGCGCGGACGAGATGCTCGGGGTCCAGCGTGGTCCCCGGGGAGAACGTGACCAGGGCCTTGCCGTCGCCCGCCTCGACCTTCTCGATGCCCACGGCGCGGGCAGCCACGCGGATGCGCACGATGTCCAGCAGCTGCTCGGCCGCGGCGGGCAAGGGGCCGAAGCGGTCGGCCAGCTCGGCGCGGAGATCGGCAACCTCTGCCTCGCTGGCTGCGCCGGCGAGGCGTTTGTACAGAGCGAGGCGCTGATTGACCTCGGGCACATATTCGTCGGACAAGAACCCTTCCACGGCCACGCTGATGACCGGATCGACCGGAGCGGCAGTCGAATGGCCGGCCAATTCTCGCACGGCTTCGGCCAGGAGTTTCGAATAAAGATCGTAGCCGACGGCGGCGATGTGGCCGTGCTGCTGGGCCCCCAGGAGGTTCCCGGCGCCCCGGATCTCCAGGTCCCGCATCGCGAGCTTGAACCCGGAGCCGAGCTCGGTCAGCTCTTGCAGGGCTCGCAGGCGTCGCTGTGCCTGCTCGTCGACCCGACCGTCGGCCGGAACCAGCAGATAGGCGTACGCCTGCTGTCGCTCGCGCCCGACGCGTCCCCGCAGCTGATAGAGCTGGGCGAGCCCGAAACGGTCCGCACGGTTGATGATGATCGTGTTGGACGCCGGGATGTCCAGCCCGGACTCGACGATGGCGGTGGAGACGAGCACGTCGGCCTGACCGGTGACGAACTTCACCATGGTCGCCTCGAGCTCGCGCTCCCTCATCTGGCCGTGGCCCATGATCACGCGCGCCTCGGGCACCAGCTCCTGGACGAGCTTCGCCATCGACGGCAGCGACTGGACCCGGTTGTGGACGAAGAAGACCTGGCCGCCCCGCTCGAGCTCGCGCTCGAGCGCCTCCTTGATGACGCCGCGGCTGAAGCGGCGGATGACCGTTTCGACGGGCAGCCGATCGAGCGGCGCGGTCTCGATCACCGACATGTCCCGCACGCCCGAGAGCGACATGTAGAGCGTCCGGGGAATCGGGGTCGCCGTGAGCGCGAGCACGTCCACGGACGCTCTCAGCTGCTTCATCCGCTCCTTGTGGGCGACGCCGAACCGGTGCTCCTCGTCGATGACCATGAGACCCAGGTTCTTGAACGCCACGTCCTTGGAGAGGAGGCGGTGCGTGCCGATCACGACGTCCACGGTGCCCTGACGCAGCCCCTCGACGACCGCCTTCTGCTCCTTGGGCGAGCGGAAGCGCGACAGCAGCTCGACCTTGGCCGGAAACGGCCCGAACCTGTCGGCGAACGTGGCCCAGTGCTGTTGAGCCAGCACCGTCGTCGGCACCAGCACCGCGACCTGCATCCCGTCGCCGACCGCCTTGAAGGCGGCGCGGAGCGCGACCTCGGTCTTGCCGTACCCGACGTCGCCGGCGACGAGGCGATCCATCGGGCGGCCGGTCTCCATGTCGCGCTTGGCGTCCTCGATTGCCTTGAGCTGGTCCGCCGTCTCCTCGAACCGGAAGGCCGCCTCGAACTCACGCTGCCACGGCGTATCCGCGGCGAACGCGTGGCCATCGGCCACCGCGCGCTGCGCGTAGAGGCGCAGCAGTCCCTCGGCCATCTCGCGCAGGGCGGCGCGCACCGACTCCTTCACGCGCTGCCAGGACGCGCCGCCGAGCCGGTCGAGCCGCGCGGCGCCGGCGTCGCCGCCGAGGTATTTCGAGATCAGCTCGAGACGCTCGACCGGCAAGTAGAGCCGATTGCCCTCGGAGTACTCGAGCAGGAGAAAGTCGCTCTCGCGATCACCCACCTTCATCGTCTGCAGACCCAGATAGCGGCCGAGCCCGTGGTCTTCGTGGACGATGATGTCGCCGGGCGCCAGGTCGGTGAACGCCGTGAGGGCGGCGCCGCGCTGGTACTTGGGGCGCCGCAGCGAACGGCGCCGCGAGCCGAAGACTTCGCCCTCGGTGAGCACGATGACGCCGAGGGCGGGGATCGCGAAGCCGGTGGAGCACTCACCGACGACGATCGCCAGCGTCTGGGACCCCTCGAACGACGTTGAGATCTCGGCGTCGACCTGGTGCTCGCGGAGGATCTGGCGCACGTGCTCTGCCTGGCGCTCATCGGCCGCGGTCAAACGGACACGAAAGCCCTCCACGCGCCAGCGCGCGATCTCGACCGTCAGCTGGTTGAAGCGGCCGGTAAAGCGCGGGACCTCCTGCGTCTCCAGTGTGATCTCGGTCGCGGCGGAGGCGCCGGCCGCGGCGCTGGATGTGCCGGCAACCAGGCTCAGCTCGACGATCTGGCGGCCGGCGAGACGCTCACGCAGGGGCGGTTCGTCCACCGTCTCATCGGTCGGCTCATCGAGGAGCTTCGGAAGGTCGACCAGAACGGGCGCGGCCGCCGGCAGATAGTCGAGGAGGCGCGCCGCGGGCTCGGGCGCCCGGTCCTCGGGCGGCAGCGGCAGGACGAGCAGCTCGTCGAGGGTTCCCACCGAGCGCTGAGAGGTCGGGTCGAAGAGCCGGATCGACTCGATGTCGTCGCCGAAGAACTCGAGCCGCGCCGGGCCCGCCTGGCTCGGCGAGAAGATATCGACGATGCCGCCGCGCAAGCTCCACTGCCCGACCGTCACGACCGTCTCGACCTTCTCGTAGCCGCAGCGCTCGAGCGCCTCGAGCAGGAGCTCGCGGTCCAGGCTGTCGCCGGTCGAGAGCCGCAAGGTGCGCGCCGCGAACTCCTCTCGACTCCACAGCGCGGCGACCAGGGCGGCGGGCGTCGCGACCACGGTGACCGGCTCGGCGACGGTGAGCCGTCGCGCGATCACCGCACGCTCGGCGTCAGCTTCTCGGTGGTGGCCGCCGCGCCAGAGCCGTGGCTCCGGCGGAGGAAACTCGAGCGCGGTAGCGCCGAAGAGCTTCAGGTCCTGGGTCCAGCGGTGAGCTTCGGCAAGGCCCGCGACCACGACGAGGGCGGGACGCGGATGGGCCTGGAGGAGCTCGGCCACCGCCAGCGCGCGCGCAGACCCGGTGAGGCCGGCGACGCGGAGGCGGACTTCTCCCTCGGCAAAGGATTTTGCCAGCGCTTCGAATGCCGGCCACTCTCTCAACATCTCCGCGAGCACACTACCGTACCACGGCCGTTGAAGCGGACTGGCGGGCGAGGCGGCGGGTCGGGTGGGGGGTCCCGGCTACCACGCGGCACGCGTGCGCTGCCCCGGGGCGGCTGGGCTCCATCCGGGCGCGCCTCGCCCGCCGCCGCTTGGAGGGAACGGGTCCCGGGACCCCCACCCGGCCCGCCGCCTCACCCGCCAGTCCGTCTTCCGTGCCTTGGCCC
>Ga0209802_1003362_pt1 | contig 10750 bp, 11 predicted proteins | sample GraSoiAngelo_129_FD_185886 | JGI IMG/M metagenome (GOLD analysis project Ga0209802, IMG submission 185886) | Grasslands soil microbial communities from the Angelo Coastal Reserve, California, USA - 14_0927_12_40cm (SPAdes) (version 2) | ecosystem: Environmental > Terrestrial > Soil > Grasslands ... | reverse complement strand
GGCGTGCCTGGCCTGCGGGTACCGCCCCCACGACTCGGTCACGCGGCGGTCTTATCACGCAGCTTTGGGAAGCGGCTCCGGGAACACGGCGCGCTGTGGCGTCCGGATGCTGACGATGCGCGCCGCTGCCAGCAACTTCAGGACCTGCCAGCCCGGATCCACCTCGAACCAGCGGGCCGCGAAGTCCGGGCTCGCCGCCCACTTGTGATGGTTGTTCTGGAACAGCTCGCCCATGGTGAGGAAGTCGAAGGGAAGCGTGTTGCGGCTTTTGTCGCCGTTGTCGAAGTTCTGGTACCCGTACTTGTGACCGGCCCAGTTCACGATGGCGCCGTGCACCGGCCCGAGCACGAAGTGGAAGGGCAGCATGAAGGCGATCTGCCACCAGTGCGTGGCGAACGCGAGATAGAAGAGCGAGTACATCGTGCCGAAGGCGATGCGGGTCGGCCATGAATCGGCGAATCGGTCGAGCCACGGCCACTCGGGAAACCCGCCGTCGAACCGCGGCTCCGGTTCCCTGCGCCGGTGGGCGTAGTCCGAATACCGCTTCTTCGTCCGCCACATCATCGTCAGCGCGTTGGCGTGCTGCCATGGGCTGTGCGGATCGCGCTCGGTGTCGCTGAAGGCGTGATGCTCCCGGTGCAGGATGGCGTACGCGCGCGAGTCCAGATACGAGCTTCCCTGCACCAGGAAGGTGAGGAAGTGCAGCACGCGCTCGGTGCGCTTCGGCATGTCGTACATCCGATGCGCCGCATAGCGGTGCTGGAACAGGCTCTGGAAGAGCACGCTGAGAAGCCAGTGCGAGACGAAAAAGGCGTAGACCAAGCTCCCTCCGGGATTGCATCCAGTGCTAACGCGGGGCTGTCATCGCGCGGTCACCGGGCGCGGCGACGCGCATGCGGCGGTGTGCGCGGAGACGTGTTTGCTCTGTACAGCGTAAGAACATAAGCGCAAACCCGCACCTCCGGTGCGGGAGCGGCTAGCTCGCCTCGATCTGCGGTCCCGGCGCCGGTCCCCGCTCGAGCTCGCGATACCGTTCCCACGCCTGCCCGATGGGCCCGTCGAACGCAAGGCGGCCATGGTGGAGCACGGCCGCCCGCGGGCAGAGCTCGCGCGCCGCCTCGTAGTTGTGGGACACGAAGCAGAACGTGATCCCGGCGGAGCGGAAGTCGCGGATGCGCGCCTTGCACTTCTCCTGGAACCGTTCGTCGCCGACCGCCAGCACCTCGTCGACGATGAGGATGTCCGGCTCCACGTCCTGGGCGATGGCGAAGCCTAGCCGGGCGTACATTCCCGAGCTGTAGTTCTTGATCGGCATGTCGATGAAGTCGCCCAGCTCGGAGAAGGCGACGATGCGATCGAACTTTCCCTCCATCTGCTTGCGCGAGAAGCCCAGGAGCGCGCCGTTGAGGAAGATGTTGTCGCGGCCGGACAGCTCGGGATCGAACCCCGCTCCGAGCTCGATCATGGGGCTGATCCGCCCCTGCACGAAGACCTCGCCCTCGTCCGGCATCAGCACGCCGGCGATGGTCTTCAGCAACGTGCTCTTGCCGCTGCCGTTGTGGCCGACCAGCGCGATGGCCTCGCCCGGCTCGATCTCCAGCGAGACGTGGCGCACGGCCCAGAACATCTCCGCCGAGCGGAGGTGCCGGAAGCGGTTCACCACCGCCTCCTTCAGCGTGCTGACCTTCTCGCGGTAGAGCCGGTAGCACACGCCGGCGTCGCGGACGCGGATCTCGCCGTTCCTCACAGGTAGTGGATGTGCCGCGGCGCGAGCCGGTTGAAGACCGAGAATCCGATGAACAGCACCGCGAGCGCACCCGCCGAGGCGAGAGCGACTCCGCTGAGCGGAGGAAGGCGCCCGTAATAGACGGGATCGCGCACCAGCCCCAGCAGGTAGGTGAGAGGGTTCACCTGCAAGAACACGCGGAAGGCACGAAACCACCAGGTGTCGTGCTGCCCCAGCATCTCCAGGTCATAGAACACCGGCGACAAGTACATCAGCATCTGCAGCGCGACTTCGGCGAGGTGCCGCACGTCGCGGAAAAACACCGTGAAGGTAGCGAAGAGCAGCGTCACGCCGCTGATGAAGACGGTGAGGATCAGCATCGCCACCGGGAGGAAGAACAGCGCGGTGGTGAAAGGCTGCCGGACGACCGCCATCAACAGCAGCAAGGGAACGAAGGAGAGGGCGAAGTTGACCAGGTTCGAGCCGACCACCGACAGCGGAAACACTGCCTGCGGCACCCGAACCTTCCGGATCAGCTCCTGGTTGACGAGGATGGAGTGGAGTCCCTGCAGGATCGCGATGCTGAAGAAGAGCCAGGGCAACAGGCCCGAAAGCAGGAAGATGGCGAAGTTGCGCCGCGGCGCTCTCATGATGGTGGAGAAGACGACCGTGTAGACCACCATCAGGAGGAGCGGGTTCAGCATCGTCCAGAGGAGCCCGAAGATGCTGCGCTTGTAACGCACCTTCAGCTCGCGGATGACCAGCATCGCGACCAGCTGGCGGTAGTTGACGAGCTCGCGCAACGGGGATCTGCGCGCAGGCGTGAGCATGCCCGCGCCGGGTGCCCCTTCGGTGAGCTCGGTCATGTCCGGCTCTCCGCGAGGAAGCGATCGAGCGCCGCATCGAGCGGCAACGGGAGCGACGCGCCGAGCAAGCGCCGTACCTTGTCGACCCGCAGCCCGCATTTCAACGGCCGGGGGGCGGGAAGCTTCAGATCCGCAAGCAGCACGGGGACGATCAGCGATTCGTCGGCACGGAGCTTGCCGGCCAGGGCGCGGCAGAAGTCGATGCGGGAGATCTCGGTCGCGCCCGCGCAGTGGAAGACGCCCTGGGCCCTGGAGCGGTGCACCCCGATCACCATCTCCGCGGCATTGTCCGCCAGGGTGGGCGAGACGACCTGGTCGGTGAATGCCTTCACTGGCTTGCCGGAGCGCAGCGACTCGAGCGCGGTCGCCGCGAACGTCTTCTTCGCTCCCGGATGTCCGCTGTAGACCACGGCCACCCGGCACACCGCCACATCCGGTGCGAGGATCAACGCTGCTTCCTCTCCGGCCCGCTTCGTCCGGGCGTAGACGCCGCGCGGATTCGGCGGATCGTCTTCCGCATAGCTCCCCTTCACACCGTCGAACACGTAGTCGGTGGACAACGTGGTCAGCCTGGTTCCCGCCTTGCTGCAGGCCAGGGCGGCAATCTCGACGGCGCGCACGTTGAGCGCCCAGGCCTCCTGCGGCCTCTTCTCGCAGCCGTCGACGTCGGTCATGGCCGCGGCGTTGATGACGCCCCCCGGCGCCGACTCGATGAGCTGCGCGAGTTTTTCCGGCTCGCGCAGCAGGTCCATCTGCGCGTACTCGACATCGGCGTCGAACCGCAGCGGGCCCCGCCCGACCGCGAGCACGCGCTCGCCCGCTTCCACGAGCCGCGCGACGATGCGGCTGCCGACGAGGCCGTTCGCGCCGGCGACGACCGTGGTCATCGCGCTCCGTAGTTGCGGTCGTAATACGTGCGGTAGTCGCCGGTGCGCACGCGCTCCCACCAGCCGCGGTTCTGCAAGTACCACTCGACGGTGCTCTTCAAGCCGTCCGCGAACGGGATGCCTGGCGACCATCCCAGCTCGGCGCGCGCTTTGGCGGCATCGATGGCGTAGCGGCGGTCATGCCCCGGACGGTCCTTCACGTGCTCGATCAGGTCGCGAGGCTTCTGCAAGATTTCCAGCAGGCGCCCGACGATCTGGATGTTCGGCCACTCGTTGTCGGATCCGATGTTGTAGATCTCGCCGCCGCGGCCGTTCTCCAGGGCGGCGAGCAACGCGCGGCAGTGGTCCTCCACATGGATCCAGTCGCGCACCTGCATGCCGTCGCCATAGACCGGCAGCCTGCGGCCCTCCAGCGCGTTGGCGATCATCAGCGGGATCAGCTTTTCCGGGAACTGGTACGGTCCGTAGTTGTTGGAGCAGCGGGTGACTACCACGTCCAATCCGAACGTATGCCCATGGGCGAGCACGAGCAGGTCCGCCGCCGCCTTCGAGGCGCTGTAGGGGCTGGAGGGCCTGAGCGGGCTCGCCTCGGTGAACTTGCCGCTCGCGCCGAGCGAGCCGTACACCTCGTCGGTGGAGATCTGCAGGAAACGCTTCACCCGCGCCTGTCGCGCCGCCTCCAGCAGCACCTGCGTGCCGGAAACGTTCGTCTCCACGAAGATCCCCGGCCCGAGGATGCTGCGATCGACGTGGCTCTCCGCCGCCAGGTTCAGGATGGCATCGACGGCGTGGTGCCGGATCAGGTGCTCGACCAGCTCGGCGTTGGCGATGTCTCCGCGGACGAAGACGTGTCCAGGATCCTGCCGGAGGTCCGCGACCGACTCCGCGTTGCCCGCGTAGGTCAGCTTGTCGAGATTGACGACGGCCCACTCGGGACGCTCGCGCCGCAAGAAGCGCACGAGATTGCTGCCGATGAAGCCCGCGCCGCCGGTGACCAGGACCGTCTGCGTCACTTGCGCCTCACCAGCTCGTTCGCCGCCGCCAGCGAATCGAAGGTGCCGGCGTCCGTCCACCAACCCGCGAGACGGTCACACTGCAGGGTACCGGCGCGCAGGTAGTAGTTGTTGACGTCCGTGATCTCCAGCTCGCCGCGGGCGCTGGGTTTGAGGGTGCGGATGATGTCGAAGACCTGCGAATCGTAGAAGTAGATTCCCACCACCGCCAGATCGCTCTTCGGCTTCTTCGGCTTCTCCACGATGCGGACGACGCGCGAGCCTTCTATCTCCGCGACGCCGTAACGCTGCGGGTCGTGGACCTGTTTGAGCAGGAGCCGCGCGCCGCGCCCCTGTTCGCGGAACGCCTTCACATAGGCGCGGATATCGTCCGCGAAGATGTTGTCGCCGAGGATCACGCACAGCAGCTCTTGCCCGGCGAAGTTCTCGGCGAGCCCGAGCGCCTGCGCGATCCCCCCCGCCTCGTCCTGGACCTTGTAGGTGAAGCGGCACCCGAAGTCCTTGCCGGAGCCGAGCAGGGTCACCACGTCGCCCATGTGCTCCACGCCGGTGACGACGAGGATCTCTTCGATCCCGGCGGTGGTGAGCTTGCGGACCGGATGGAAGATCATCGGCTCGCGGCCCACCGGAAGGAGATGCTTGTTCGTCACCTTGGTGAGCGGAAACAGGCGCGAGCCGGTCCCACCGGCGAGGATGATGCCTTTCATCGCGGCTCCTTGACGGCGCGCGTTGTGCCAGAAAGCGCGGGTAAAGCCAAGAAAGACCACCCGGATTCGGTCACGATCAAGCGCGGAGCAGCGTGATCGCCGCGATCGCCGCGCAGACGACGCCGGGGATGGCCGCCCCGATCCAGGGCGCGATCGCGCCCGAGACGGCGATGGAGTGCGAGATCACCGAGGCGGCCCAGAGGATCAGGGAAAGCGCCATTCCCAAGGCGACCGCGCCGGCGAGCGGCATCCGGCGTCGCGGCCGCCGCAAGGTGAACGTCAACCCGACTGCGGCCAGCGCGGCCGGGACCATGTGGACCGGGGTCGCTACCCGCTCGGCGAGGGCAACCTCGTATTCGCGGGTGGGCTGGCCGGCCTTCTCGCGCAAGCGCACCTGCTCCCGGAGCTGCCGCCAGGGAAGCTGGCGGGGGCGGCCGCTGCGCAGCAGCAGATCGGTGGGGGTTTCCGGAAACAGCTCGATGAGCACTTCCACACGGCGCTCGAAGATGGTGCCGCCCGGTCCGCCGTACAGCTCGTAGCGGGTCTCGACCGCGTCGAACAGCCGCCACCGCCCGGGTCCTGCGGACTCGATCCGGCGCGCGTCGATGCGGCGGGAAAGCCGGAACGGCTGTGCGATCTCCAGAACTGTCGCGGGCTCCCAGCCGCCGTCGCGCTGGGGGCCGAGATGGTAGATGCGCCCGAACTTTCCCCGGACCCACGACGACCCGGCGTGATACGTCGCCCAGTCGCCCCAGCGATTGAACCGCGTGACCTGGATCTCCTCCGCCCGGGCATCGGCGCCGACGACCACCCGCTCTCCCAACCAGACCAGCGCGACGCCGAGGACCGCAGCGAACGCCGCGATCGGGGCCGCCAGTCGCAGCGGCCGCACTCCGAGAGCGAACAGGGCCGTCAGCTCCCCGTGGCGCGAGAGCAGCGTCATCAGCAGCGCGGCGGCGATGATCAGCGCCACCGGCGCGAGCTGATAGGCGACCACGGCCGCCTTGTTGGCGTACAGCTCGGCCGCCGCGCGCCCCCAGGCGCGCCCCGTGTAGGTGTGTGCGCGATCGGCGAAGTCGATCACCAGGTAGACGAGAACGACGCCTCCCAGCGTCGCGAAGAACAAGCGCGAGAGCTCGCCGAGCAGCAGGCGGTCGAGTTGCCCTCCGGGTCTTTGCCCGCCCCGCGCCAGTTACACCTCCGCCGCGGCGATGTCGGCGCGGCTCTGCATTCCGGCGAACGAGATGCGGGCCGCGGCACCGTACGCGCGCGCCCGCGCCTGCCCGGGGCCGGCGCCGAGCGCGGCGACGGTGAGGACGCGACCGCCACCGGTTTGGTCCCGGCGTGCAGCACCCACAGATCGTCGCCCTCCTCGGCGGCCAGCGCTTCCAGGCCGTGGATCTCGTCCATCGCCCGCGGCGCCCCCGGATATCCGTGCGCCGCGAGCACCACCGCCACAGCGGTCCGCGAATCCCAGACGGGCTTCTGCCCGGCGAGGCGCCGCTGCGCCGCCGCGAAGAAGAGCGGCAACGGATCGCTGCGAAGGCGCAGCAGGATTGCCTGCGCCTCCGGATCACCGAGCCGGCAATTGAACTCGAGCACCTGGGGCCCCTGCGCCGTCAGCATCAGACCGGCATAGAGCGCGCCGACGAACGGGGTGCCGCGCCGGGCGAGCTCGCGCGCGGTCGGCTCGAGGATGGTGCGGACGGTCAGATCGATCAGCTCCTGCGTCGCGTCGGCCGGGGGGCAGACCGCGCCCATCCCGCCGGTGTTCGGGCCCCGGTCCCCGTCCAGGAGGCGCTTGTGGTCGCGGGCCGGCGGCAAGGGGACCACGTTCTCGCCGTCGCACAAGGCGATGATCGAAACCTCGCGGCCGCGGAGGCGCTCCTCGATCAGGAGCCTCGCGCCGGGCTTCCAGAGCTCGTCGACCGCCGCTGCGGCAGCGGCGCCATCGTCCGCCACGATCACGCCTTTCCCGGCGGCGAGCCCGTCGAGTTTCACGACGCACGCCCCTTCCGACCGCGCATGCTCGCGCGCCGCCGCGGCCTCTTCGAAGATGGCGGCGCGCGGCGTGGGCACGCCGGCCGCGAGCATGATCTCCTTCGCGAACGCCTTCGACGATTCGATCCTGGCAGCGGCCTGCAGCGGTCCGAAGCAGGGCACGCCCCGCTGCGCCATCCGGTCGGCGAAGCCTTCCGCGAGCGGCGCCTCGGGGCCGACGACCACCAGGTCCGGTGATTCCGCAAGCGCGGCATCCGATAGCGATGGCTGCGCAGGAACGCAGCGCGCCTCCCGCGCGATGCCGGGGTTTCCCGGGATGGCCACGATCTCCCGGGCGCCCCCGCCGCGCCGCAGAGCGCGCACCAGCGCGTGTTCCCGCGCGCCGCTCCCGATGACGACGACCTTGGTCATCCTGGAATGCATTTCATAACCCGTGCCGAACACGGTGTCCGCTCAAGCGTAGTCGCTAAGCCGCCTTCGGCGGCCGCGACTAATGCCGGAAATGGCGGACGCCGGTGAAGACCATGGCGAGGTCGGAGCGGTCGGCGGCGGCGATCACCTCGTCGTCGCGCACCGATCCGCCGGGCTGTGCGATGGCGGTGACACCGGCGCGCGCCGCCTCCTCGACTCCGTCCGGAAACGGGAAGAAGGCATCCGACCCGAGAACGGCGCCGCGTGCCTTCTCCCCGGCGCGCTGGGCGGCGATGCGGACCGAATCGACGCGGTTCGTCTGCCCCATGCCAATCCCCACGGTGACGTCGCGGCGGGCGAGCACGATCGCGTTGGACTTCACGTGCTTCACGACGCTCCAGGCGAACGCCAGCGCCTCGATCTCCTCCGGCGTGGGCGCTCTCTGCGTGACCACCTTCCACCCTCGCGGGTCGGCGTCCGCCAGGTCGCGCGACTGCACGAGAAGTCCGCCGGGGATGCTTCGCACCTCGCGCGGCTCGGGGGCCCAGGAGTCGCGCCCCTGGGCGAGCAGCGAAACCTCAAGGAGGCGCAGGGACTTCTTCGCCCTCAGGACCTCCAGGGCCTCGCGCTCGAATTCCGGCGCGATCACCGCCTCGAGAAAAGTCTCCGCCAGCGCCGTCCCGGTCGCCGCATCGACTGGATGAGTGAGGGCCACGATCCCTCCGAACGCGCTCACCGGGTCGGCATCGCGCGCCATCCGGTAGGCGTCGAGCACGGTGCTCGCCTTGGCCACGCCGCAGGGATTCGTGTGCTTGACGATCACGACCGCCGCCTGCCCTTCGGGGCCCATCGCATGCTCTTTCAGCGCTTCGAGAGCGGCCGACCGGTCGAGCAGATTGTTGTAGGAGAGCTCCTTTCCCTGCAGCTGCCTGGCGGAAGCGAGCGTCGGCTCGCGCGGTTGCGGCACCGCCGCATAGAACGCCGCCCGCTGGTGAGGATTCTCCCCGTACCGGAGCGACTGCCGCCGCCGGTACTCGGGAAGGGGCGGCGACTCCGCGAAGCCGGCGCCTTCCTCCGGATGGGCCCGCGCGAGCTCCTCTGCCAGCCAGCCGGAGATCGCGGCATCGTACGCCGCCGTGTGGGCGTACGCCCGCGCCTGCAACCGACGCCGGGTGCTCTCGTGCACCTCGCGCTTCTGCTGCAGCTCGGCCAGGACGACTCCGTAATCCGCCGGGTCCACCACCACCGTGACGTAGTCCGCGTTCTTCGCGGCGGAACGGATCATCGATGGGCCGCCGATGTCGATGTTCTCGATGACCTCCTCGTACGGCAGCCCTTTTGCGACTGCCTCCCGGAACGGGTAGAGGTTGACGACCACCAGATCGATGGGCTGGATGCCCTGCTTCTGCATGTCCGCCTGATCCACGGCGAGCTTGCGGCGGGCGAGGATGCCTCCGTGCACCTTCGGGTGCAGCGTCTTCACGCGCCCGCCGAGCATCTCCGGAGCGCCGGTGAAGTCGGCTACTTGAAGAACCTTGATGCCCTCCTTCACCAGCAGGGAGGCGGTGCCGCCCGTCGAGAGGATCTCGATTCCCAGCGCCAGCAGCCCGCGGGCGAAGTCCGCGAGGCCCGTCTTGTCGGAGACGCTGATCAGGGCGCGCGCAACTGTCATGACGCGGCTCCATACCACAGGTGGGATGAAGCGCCGCGCTCGCCCTCACCCTTCGGCGTCCGCGACTACTCGTCGTCGTCGGCCGCAGCCGGGCGCGGCTCGTCGTCCGCGATCACCCGCAGCTTCGCCAGGCCGCGCATCTCCAGCTGGCGAACGCGCTCTCGCGTGAGGTTCATGATCACGCCGACCTCCTCCAGCGTGATGCCCGCCCGATCCGCCACGTCCAACGCGCAGGTCTCCGCCAGCTCCCACAGCTCCTTGTCCGGGAAATTCATCTTCACCGACCCGGTGCGCGGGTTCACGTCGACGTACAGGTTGTACTTGCACGAGACGTAGGGACAGGGCCGCTCGCCCTCGGCGCAATCGCCGCGGGTCTTGGGCCGGCTCGCGTCCAGCTCCGCCATCAGCGTCTGCAGCTCGGGTTCGAGGCCGCCCGCGGCAGCCTGCTGGCGGAAGAGCCGCGCCATCTCCTTGCGGCTCATGGTCCGCGCCCGTTGGCGCGGTTTGTCGTCCGGATCGTCGACGACGGGGAGAACGTTCCTCTTCGGCTCGCTCATGAAAGCCTCATCCCTTCCCGGGCTCTTCCCGTGCGGTGATTTCGGAGACCGTGCGCTCCATGTCCTTGACGAACTGGTCCGCGTGCTTGCGGCTCTCGGCGAGGAGACGGTCCAGCTCCTTGCGCCGCGAAGGGCGCAGCTCGCCCTTGTCCGCGATCGCCTTCTCCAACGCGGCGAAGAGCTCGTCGAGCGCCCGCTCCACGCCGTCCAGCTGCCCGCGGAAGAAGATGAACGAGTGACGGATGTCCTCCAGGGTCATCCCCTCGTCCATCAGCGACTTGATCACGTGGATGCGGCGCACCGCGCTCGCGGGATAGAGGCCCTTCGAGCCGCGGTGCTTGCCCTTCTCGCCCACGCGCCGGCTCCGCGGGAGCAGGCCGAGCTGGACGTACTTGCGGAAGGTCGCCTGCGCGAGCTTCACGCCGCGCGGCGCGAAGAAGTCGACGATCTCGACGGCGGAGATCCCTTGCGGGTGCTCCTGCTCGAGCATGTCGAAGTCGTCGCGCTCCCGATGCGCCACCGTCACCCCGCTCAAGGTGCCGCCCCCCCGTATGCCCCCGCCCCACCGGCGATGCTTTGAGTAGCATCGCGTGAATGCATTCGCAGGAGTAGCGTATCTTGAGTAGCGTGTCAACATGGTGGAAGCAGGCGAGCGCACGCTTGCGAATTCGCCATTCCGCAAGGCCACCTGTCAATCGGGTAGGTCGAGGGATTCCAGAGGGAGCAGAGGGTCCCACAGAGCGACCGCGGGACACCGCGAAAGCGGTGTCGGCGGAACGTTACCGCGAGAGATCCACCTCTACGTGGTACTCGATCCCGTTCTTGACGCGCACGTCCATTCCCCGCCACCGCCCAAGCGGGACGGAGCCTACGCGCACGGAATGATTGCCAGAAGGAACCTCGACGACGA
>Ga0209802_1003357_pt1 | contig 10768 bp, 9 predicted proteins | sample GraSoiAngelo_129_FD_185886 | JGI IMG/M metagenome (GOLD analysis project Ga0209802, IMG submission 185886) | Grasslands soil microbial communities from the Angelo Coastal Reserve, California, USA - 14_0927_12_40cm (SPAdes) (version 2) | ecosystem: Environmental > Terrestrial > Soil > Grasslands ... | reverse complement strand
TAGCCGATAGGTTTTAGGGAGACTCGGGCCGAACCGAGAGGTAGCATTGGAGACAGAGAGGTGTTCTGTTTGCGGGGCCTCTGTCAAGAAGGAGAATCTGAGGGGCCATTATGACAGAGTTCATCCCAAGCGGTCTGGATCAGTCAAGGCTGAATCCAAGATGGTAACTTACTCTGGACAGAGGTCCGTCTTCCGAAAAAGTCATCGTCGTAGGAACTTACTGGTGCTTTCCCTTGTTGCGCTAGCAGTAATTGGCGTGGCTTTCGCAGCCGCCAGCTATGACAGAGGGGTTCATTGGCATCCCATCCTGTCCGTGACACTGAACGGAAGCCCCTTCACGGTACCCGCGGACATAGGGATAGTTGCGAGTTTATGGAAGGATCACTCTTTGGACCAGTACGGAATAGGGATGGCGCCTCTACATACTCATGACACGACAGGAAAAATCCATGTGGAGGTCAACACCTCACATCGAGACTTTACCCTCCACGAGTTTCTCGCGATCTGGGGTCAGCCGAGTGACGGGAGCGGCATTGATGGGCATCCGGTAACTTCCCTTACAGTAGACGGAGTCCAGCAAGCATCGCCTACAAGTGATGTAGTTCTTAAGGACGGCCAGCAGATCGCGATGACGCTCTCAGCGTAGGCAAGTAGAAGAATCCATCTGCCACCGTTTCTCTCAACCAGCTCGTAAGATGTTGTGATCTCAGACACGTGAGAATAGCTTGGGACAAAGTAGGGACCTGTCTAAGGTCCAGTTCAAGCCTGCCAATGATAAATGTGGTGCAAAGACAATCGGCTAGCCTATCGGATACGACACCAGTCTTAATTACGGCAGATGATCATCAGTCTGATAGGTGCATGAGGCGCATGAGCGCAGGGACTAGGATTGTGGCTCCTTTCGTTCTGAGCCTTGTTGGCGGAGTTCTCATCCTCGTTGGAGCGATAGTGTCGACCATGTTCGCTTTTGGGTCGCCCACGATTCTCGGCTCGACGAGCGGGATGATGGGACGTATGAGTGGTGGAATGAGTGGAACGATGATCGGGCTAATGATGGGCGCTTACCCAATCTTTTCAATCATCGGTTTAGCGTCCGGCGCTCTTGTAATTCTCGGGGCTGTGATGCTCTATAATCGTCCATTCAAGAAGGATCTCTGGGGAGCAGTCGTTATCGCTTTCTCAATCCTAGGTATGTTGGGCGGAATGGGAGGATTCATGGTGGGATTGGTTTTGGGGGTCGTGGGAGGATCTCTTGCTCTGGTCTGGAATCCAACGCCAAGGATCGCCACGTCGACGCCGGCAATTCTTTCGAGCTAGTAGCGGACTGACGCACGGCTCGCTGCTATCGCCCGCACCCCCTTTCTTAGCTCCCTCCGTGTATTGGCGAGAACCAAAACGTCGGTTCGAGGCCACGGGGAGTCTATACAGACTATCGGGTCCGTATGATGTGCAGAACAGAATAATCTATCAGGACAGAACAATGCCAGAGGGTAAGATGACGTCGACGGCTAACCGTTCGTCCGAATCATTTCCCCTAGAAGACGCGGGTCTAATCCGGAGAAACTGGAGGATGGGTCTGAGGGTCATCTTCGGACTCTTCTGGGCCGCGGACGCCTATCTAAAATGGTCGCTGATAGCACAGGGAATAGATTACCGGGACCTAGTTTCAAATGCCGCAGAAGGGCAACCGAGCACCGTCGCTTCATGGATAAGGTTCTGGGCTGATATTGCAAATTCAACCCCAGGTTTCCCCTACGTAATAGCCGTAGCAGAAGCCCTCATTGCCATATTCATCATCATCGGACTCTTCACAAAACTTACCTCACTGGCAGGAATTTTCTTCAGCTTCCTCATCTGGAGTACAGCTGAAGCTTTCGGTGGAGTCTTCACCCAAGGCGCCACAGACATTGGAACCGCCCCCCTCTACATGGCCATGTTCGCCGGGCTCGTAGTTGTCCGTGCTGGAATGCAACGGGGTCTAGACGGGCGCATCCTAAGGATATATCCCCGCTTCAGGCTTCTACTTTGAAGTAGCTCACTTTGTCTATACTAACTTCCGTTAACTCTGGGTCGATTGTGAATGGTCGTTGGCCGGGTCTGACGGCCGTGTCAATTGGACGGTCAGCGGGTACACTTCCTTGAAGTGAGTATAGGTTTCGTCGCTGCATACAAAGGGAATGTCTGGTCGCCCCTCAATCTTGACCTCTTCGTCTATGATCACCGTTGGGGCGACTCTAATGCCATATTTCTCAGCCAAGGCGCTATGGTCTGAGATGTTGTAAACTGCAAGTTTACAGCGGGCACATTTTCCGGCCTCAATCTCATCCACGAATTCCGTACAGAGAGAAGAGCTATCGGTGAATACTACTATTCTATGAGGCAGAGGAAACTTCTCCATCTGCAGTCTGTCCCTCGTCACTAATCTTTCTTACTTCCAGCATCGCTAGTACGACTGTAGGTCTCCCTTAGAAGGGGGCCCTGAAAAATCACTAGGCTTCAGTCCTTATTTTTGTCTGCGAAACCTTTGAGCCGCCGGACTCTTCCCTTGAAGGTACAAAGCGTGGTCAGGATTTAGACGGTGACTAGATTCTTTTCCGTCCTTTTCAACAGAACAGCGTTTGTCGCAACAATTATGGAAGATGCGCTCATGAGCAAGGCCGACACTTCAGGTCGAAGGATTATTCCAAAGTTGGGGTAGAGGATCCCGGCCGCGATGGGTACTGCAAGGATGTTGTAGAATGAAGCCCAGAAGAGGTTCTGCTTCATCTTCGTGACTGTTGCCTTGCTGAGCTTTATCGCCCGCAAGACATCTGAAGGGTCTGACTTCATCAAGACCACTTTTGCCGTCTCTATCGCCACATCTGTGCCGGCACCGATTGCAATTCCAACATCTGCTTGAGCTAAAGCTGGCGCATCATTCACGCCATCGCCCACCATTGCGACAAATTTTCCTTCATCCTGCAACTTCTTAACGAATAGTGCCTTGTCCTTTGGGAGGACATCGGCAAATACCCGCTTGATCCCGACCATTCTTGCGACCGCCTCGGCGGTTGCCAGATTATCCCCTGTTATCATTGCTGTCTCGATCCCGAGCTGGTTCAGCCTCGACACTGCTACTTTGGCCGCCGGCTTTACAGTATCAGCGGCACCGATAGCCGCTACGACTCTGCTATCAACAGCCAGAACCATTATCGTCTCGCCTTTCCCAACAAGCTGATCGATCTTTGCCCGCAGGGGATCCGTTTCGATACCGCTCTGTTTCATCAGCTTCACAGTTCCCACCAGCACTTGCTTCCCCTCGATGCTTGCCCTGACTCCCAGACCGGACAAGTTTTCGAACCGCTCAATCCTTGTCGGTAACTGCAGCTGTCTCCTCTTCACCTCCTCAAGCACGGCGTTGCTTAACGGGTGGTTGGATTCCGCTTCAGCCCCTCCAACGAGTCTCATAGCCTCGTCTTCATCCCAATCTTGAACCGTGGCGATTTCCGAGATTCTCGGTTTTCCCTCTGTCAGCGTCCCAGTCTTGTCGAAGACTACAGCTTGGATCTTAGAGACTCCTTCCAGCGTCGGCGCGTCTTTGATCAGAATGTTGTGTCTTGCGCCCAGGCCAGTTCCGACGGCGACGGCTGTAGGCGTCGCTAGGCCCAGAGCATCAGGACAAGCTATCACTATCGCAGAGATAGCAAAGGTCAGGGCGACGAGCACTGGCTGCCGAGCAAAGCCAAACCAGAACAGGAACGTAATCAGACCTGCGCTGATCGCGAGGACAACAAGATACTGAGCAAACCTATCCGCGAGTCTTTGACCGGGCGCCTTGGAATTCTGAGCGGTCTCGACCAGCTTCACTATCTGGGCGAGGGCTGTCTTCTCGCCGACCTTTGTTGTCTCGAACTTGACAGACCCGGATTGGTTGATGGATCCTCCAATCACGCTATCTCCCGCTTTTTTCGCGACTGGAATGGATTCGCCTGTGACCAGAGACTCGTCAATCGCCGTCTCGCCTTCAACTATTCTTCCGTCAACAGGCACTCGGTCTCCGGGCTTCAGAAATATGATGTCGCCGACTTGGACCTGTGAGGTGGGGATCAGATTCTCTTTCCCGTCTCTGAGGACTCTAGCTTGAGGTGGAACCAGTTGCAACAGAGCCTCTAGAGCGTCAGTTGTTCCTCGGCGAGATCTCATCTCCAACCAATGACCAAACAGGACGAAGGTGATGAGGAGTGCGGTTGCCTCGTAATAGGAGTCAGCGGTTTGTAGAATCGTAAGGAGGACGCTGAAGCTGTAGGCTGCTGTTATGCCCGTTGCGATGAGGACTGACATGTTCAGTGTTCTTTGTTGGAGAGCTCTGAAGCTTGAGTAGAGGAAAATCCATCCTGAGTAGAAGTATACCGGAATCGTTAGGAGGAAGAGAAGCCAGGGAACTGGAATGGGGGCTGGGGGCTGAATGCCGAAGATGAATTTTCCGAGAGGCGAGTAGAGGATAATTGGGACTGATAGTATTAGTGCGAAGAAGAACTTGTTGCGAATGTCTAATTCCATTAGCCGGGCCATTTCTCGGCCCGCAACACCAGTATGCTCCATGCCCATCGTCATGGTCATACTCATCTTGAACCGCTCCCAGCGGGACATCCGGGAAGCAGGCTTCATGGCGTGCCCGTGATGCTGCATTCCTCCTTCGGTCATGGCGATGGGGACTAGTTTCATCCCACATTTTGGGCAAGTTCCAGGAGAGGTGGATCTGACCTCTGGATGCATAGGGCAAGTGTAGATTGTCGGGTCAGCGTTCATGTTGTGATGACTGGTGTGATCTTCGTGTTTCTCCGTGCCAGTCATCCTACCTCGACTCTCGACGACGACGTTCTCGTAACTTTCTCGTTTGCTCTTAAGTTAGACAAACTACCAGAGCGTCCCTTTGGCTATGAAGATGAGTACTGGATTGCTCCGCTATCATAGGAAATTGGTGCCTCTCCGCATACAAAACTGACGAAGACAACTCTGCTCACACGAAGTGTTGCTTAGTCAGATCTTACGTTTGCAAAAACAAGTAGTTAGATATGCTCGAGCACATAGTCTCTCATGGCTAAAGACCCGATCTGCGGCATGTTCGTAGAAGAGGGTCCGCATGCCCTTACGGCCACTCTTCACGGTACACGATATTTCTTTTGCAGCGAAGGCTGCCTAGTCCAGTTTCAAGCCCCGGAGAAGGCCTTTGCCCAGCTGAAGCGGCTCGTCGTAATCGGGGCGGTGTTGACCGTTCCCATTACTGCGCTAACCTACCTTCCCATCATCCCGTCCAAGGACATCAACAACCTTGTCATGTTCCTCCTCTCCATCCCGGTCCAATTTGTTGTGGGATTCAGATTCTACCGCGGTTCCTACGACGCTCTCCGGTCACGAATCGGAAACATGGACTTACTCATCGCCTTGGGAACGTCGGCGGCATGGGCGTACAGTGCCATAGTCACGTTCTTCCCATCATTCTTCCCAAGTAGCGGGACATACTTCGAAACGTCAGGAATAATCATTACCCTGATACTGACCGGAAATCTGCTCGAACACCTGACTAAGCAACGAGCCTCCGAGTCAGTTCGGAAACTACTGGAACTCCAGCCCACCATGGCCAGGGTACTCCGAAACGGCAGCGAGGTCGAGATTCCTATCGAGGATGTTCAAGTTGACGACGTGTTTGTGGTGAGACCCGGCGAGCGGGTGCCCGTGGACGGCGTCGTTGCAGAAGGAAGCTCTGCACTAGACGAGTCAATGATAACAGGTGAAAGCCTTCCCCGCGAGAAGAGTGTCGGAGATGAAGTCATAGGGTCCACCATAAACAAGACTGGACTCCTAAAAGTCCGAGCGACGAAAGTCGGACAGGACACCGTCCTCTCACAGATTGTAAAGCTTGTCGAAGAAGCTCAGGTAGGAAAAGCACCCTTGCAGAGACTGGCGGATAGAGTGTCGGCCTTTTCCCTCCTAGCATTCGTATCAGTAATTGTCATCGCATGCCCCTGCGCCCTTGGACTAGCCACACCCGCCGCTCTCCTGGTAGGAGCAGGTAAGGGAGCTGAGAGCGGGATCCTCATCAAGGGAGGTGAGAATCTAGAAGAAGCTCACAAAGTCGACACGATAGTGTTTGACAAGACAGGGACCCTCACAAAAGGCGAGCCTTCTGTCACAGACATCGTTCCCTTAAACAGGGAATCGGCAAAGACTATACTGCACTTTGCTGGGTCTGCTGAGCTGGGGAGCGAGCACCCCTTAGCTCAAGCCGTGGTCAGAGAAGCCCGGAAGTTACAGGCAAACCCGTTGTCTCCCAGGAATTTCGAGGCTATTCCAGGCCTTGGAATCACTGCAGATGTGGATGGTCATAGGGTCCTGTTAGGCAATGCTGACATGATGAGAAAGTTCGCCGTTCCGGTCGAAGACTATTCCGAACGGCTGGAGCGGCTGCAAAACGACGGAAAGACGGCCACATTCTTGGCGGTAGACGGAGAACCGTGGGCGATTCTCGGACTCGCGGACACCTTGAAGGAGACCTCAGTGAGCGCAATCAGGAGATTGAAGTCAATGGGCATTAATACGATAATGCTCACAGGCGATAATGAAAGAACTGCCAAAGCAGTTGCGTCGAGTCTCAACCTAGACCAAGTCATCTCAAACGTCCGCCCTGACGAGAAGGAGAAGATAATCGAGAAATTGCAAGCCGAGGGAAAGAAAGTGGCAATGGTAGGAGACGGAATCAATGATGCTCCCGCATTGGCCAAGGCTGACGTCGGAATCGCGATCGGGAGCGGGACAGATGTGGCGAAGGAGACGGGAGGGATAATTCTGATTAGGGATGACCTCAGGGACGTGGTCAAGGGGCTACAGCTGAGCAAGGCTACGGTGAGAAAGATCAAAGAGAACCTGCTCTGGGCATTCCTCTACAATGTGGCTCTAATCCCAATAGCCGCAGGAGGCTTGGTGCCCTTCTTGGGCCCTGGAATCTATAACGTGCTCCCCCTCCTCGCTGGAGCAGCAATGGCATTCAGCTCAGTAACGGTCGTTTCAAACTCACTACTGCTACGAAGATTCAAGCCAAAAATCTAGGAGGTGAACAAGTGCAAAAAGACCCAGTATGTGGCATGATGGTAGACGAGAAGAAGACGAAGCTTACTTCGAAACATGAGGACAAGACCTTCTACTTCTGCTCAGCATCCTGTAAGACCACCTTTGACAAGGACTCTCACCGATACGGACACCAATAATCTAGGCGGTGGACGTAAACCCACCACGGAAGTGGTCTCCCGCAAAACCGTCAGAAGGTGCGTGGAAAGGTAGAGGATGTGCCGTGGGTGCTGCTTCGACTGGGAGCACAACCGTTTGGGCTGCACTGTGTTGGAGCAAGCTAAGGAGATTGATGATGCTCTCACGAAGGCGGTGACAAGGAATCTTCGTCGGCTCAGCCGGGCAAAGCAAAGTACGTGGGATAGAAGAACACAGCAAATAGAGGGACATCCCCGTCCACGGGACGTATTCTATTTGTCTTCTTTCGTCTCGGAGTCAGTCTTCATGGCGACCCTTCTCCTATCTTGGTTTTTCTGGGAGCTCTTTGGTAAACTGGTCAGATAGAGCGCAAGGCTTCCAACACCAATGCTGGATGCGAATCCTACTGAGACGTATGGCGTAGTTGTCCGGAAGATGAAGGGAAGGGTTGCTAGAGTCACATTAACAGTTACGAAGGCATTCACAGCGACGTTACTGTTGTAGGCTGTCAGAGTAACGTATCTCTCGCCAGGGTCTGCGGTCCAGGCCGCGGAGACCCTGAATGTGGCCGTTACTGGGTTCGCGGTTGGCTCGATCTGGCTCGGGACGGCGAATCCGTATAATAACGGTGGCAACCCGAACGGTCCGTCGTGGCCGTTAGTTGAGACATTCAGATAGACGGGACCGCCCGCTTGGTCCATGATGGATGCAGGTATGGCCTGAAATGCTCCCTGTTCGACTTCGACAGGCTGAACTCCTGCGCTGATAGAGATAGGGACGGGTAGGCTGGCATTGACGTATCCAATTTCTCCGAGTCCAAATGCTGTGAACCAGACCAGATTTCCCGGTCCAGGCCACATCCACCAAACGTACGGGATCGTAGTTGCGGGCACGAAGTACTCGGTCAATGATCCAGTAGTTGGATCGTACTTGGCAACTCTTCCCGCAAAATGCTCCGAGAACCATATCATCCCATTGGAGTCGAGAGATATGGCGTTAGGGAGTCCGACAGGGCAGTCCGGATTGTAGGTCTCTGAGCAATATCCGATGCCAAACACTCTCCACTCTCCAGTCGAAGGGTTGAAGCTTCCGAACTGGCCGCGGCCGTGATCGGTAAACCAGACTACGCCCCTGCGGTCGACTGCTAATTGATAAGGGAAGGCAATTTCTACGCTGGGCGGCGGACCATAGTCAGTAACATTGCAGGAAGTTGTCTGGCAGGGAATTATATGTCCAAGTTTCTTTGCGGTCGTCTCGACAAACCATATTGTTCCGTCTGGGTCAGTCGCAATCCCCTGTAGTGACGCGCTCGTCGCGGGCGCGGCATAGGAATTGACTATTTTCTTCCCTATAGGGTCGTACTCCACAACTCGGTTGGTACCTAGAAGTGTGATCCAAATCCTCTCCTTGTTGTCGATGGTCATGTACTGAGGACTGCCGCCCGGGAAAGTCTGTTCAACGGTCATGTTCCAAGGGGTGGCGGTTGGATTGTAGTAAGCGAGACTGTTGTTTTCGAGGAACCAAACTCTAGTTAAGTTATGATCATAGACCATGTCGGACGGAATCGCGTTACGCAATGTGATAACGGGAGTGACAATGGGTTTGCTGCCAGCTCCGACTGTGAAGTTTACTATCTGTGCTTGGGGAGGCTCAACGACATTACCTACAATATTACCTTGTTTTATCGTGACTACCCAGACGGTGTCGATGCTGGCTGGATAAAGGACAAACGGAGTAAAGTCCGAGTCCTTCCAAATAGGAAATGTGGTCACATAAGGATTAGTTCCCGCCGGACTATTCCGATAGGGGATTGGCGCTGAAACATTAACCGAACCAGTTAGGGGGGCTCCTACGAAGTGGAAGGAAATCGTCAGGAGAATTATCGAGATTGTTAAGGGTCCGACGCGATTCGTGACGGTCCACTCTAAGTGACGTCTAACGATCCATATAGCATCGAGTTATGCACGCTGCAGAGGACATTGCAATATACTCTGAACTGGCCTACCTTTGACGCTAGGAATTGTACGGTTAACGATTGACCGCCTTGGACTTCGGTTCCTCGCGTGGCGTAGAAGTCCACGGCGAAGCCGTGGGTCTGGATGTCAGTATTCATGATCTTGATGACCACCATCTCGCACTGACGTACATTCATCACTGGCCAGGGTTTCGTGAGCCACGATCCCGGATGGTAAGCGCTATCGTTGTAACCGTTCAAGTTTTCGATTATGGTAAAGCTATGGGTGATGGGTGTGATCCCCGCACAGGGTGAACTGGGAAGACCGATTACTAACGTCAGGATGCCTCCGCCTAGAACTCCCGCCACGGTGATAACGATGATTGCAAGCATCTTGTTTTTGATCATTATCTCACCGATGCGGATATGGATTAGAACGAAGAGTTCTGCATGGGAAAACTCGCTATTAGGGTCTTGGCCCATATCATGAGCTAGATCGATATTGGGTCGTTCTTTTCAGTCATATCTTGCTATGACTAGGCTCTGCGGCCATCTCTTGTCGCTCGCTCAAGATATATTTGCCATAAGGGACGAGCCTATCTCCCAAGCGGGGGTACCAGAGTCAGGTCAATCACTGACCATATGGGCGGGTCGCGCCCTAGCATGCGCGCGCTACACTCAAGACCCGAACAAAGAGAGGCGTCGAGGGCTGCTTGATGCCTCTGGGAGCGCGGGTGTGTTATCCCGTGGCGTAGGCCTTCGTGGGTTCGAATCCCACCCCCCGCACCAACTTTCGCCCGTGGGGATCATGAATTCGAACTGACCGGTCGGCGGACACAATTCGCCACTTCATTACAGATAGAACTCACTCGGACGAACGAATTCAAAAATCTAAATCAACTTGTGGCAAGGGACTGTTCACGGCGAAATCGTAGTAGGCAGAGAAAAACTAGCATTGCAGGATGAGACTAGGGGCTTTCGAGAGGGGGAGCGGATTGCAAAGATCTCGGTCTGGACCCTGTTAGCCCTCGGCGTTGTTGAGATAGGTTTCAGCCTGGTCAGCGGCAGCATCTCGCTTCTCGCAGACGGAATAGACTCAATCTCCGATGCGGTGGTGAGCTTCTTCGTATGGACCGGGCTACGCATCATCCGTAGGAGGCCGAGTCGGAGGTTCCAGTTCGGCTACTACAAAGTCGAGAGTTTCACGGCACTGATCACGGCCATCATCCTCGTAGGAGTCTCTGCCTACATCTTCCTCCGATCCTACAGATCGCTGCTGACCCCTGCACCCATTCGGCTACCGCTGCCCGCCCTCGTCGTCCTTCTCGGTGCGGGTCTCGGGTCTCTCTATCGTGCGCTCCAAATGCGCAGAATAGCCAACAGATACAACATACTATCCCTCAAGGTTGACGCGAGAAATTCCATCAAGGACTCGTCGTCATCCTTCGTAGCTTTTGCCAGCGTTCTTCTCTCGACATTCGGAATACACCATGCAGACGCGATCGGAGGAATGCTGATTGCCGTATACATCCTCACAGTCGCCTATGTTGCGCTACGAGAGTCTAGCCTCGT
>Ga0209802_1003355_pt1 | contig 10778 bp, 9 predicted proteins | sample GraSoiAngelo_129_FD_185886 | JGI IMG/M metagenome (GOLD analysis project Ga0209802, IMG submission 185886) | Grasslands soil microbial communities from the Angelo Coastal Reserve, California, USA - 14_0927_12_40cm (SPAdes) (version 2) | ecosystem: Environmental > Terrestrial > Soil > Grasslands ... | reverse complement strand
CGAACGCTCCGAGGTTCGAGGTCGATCTCCTTTAGTGATTGCGGGGCCCAATATCACCTGCTGGCAAACAGATCGCTGAAGTTCCGAGTTGAGGTCAAGCCAGGCACCGCCGCGCGCCTGGGCCCTCGATGTTCTTCGTAGAGGCCCGGCTGCGAGCGCAGTTCGGAACTTCTCCACTCGAAGGCGCACGAGCCACTGGCCTTCTTGGGTGCCCCTCATTGCTCGTCGATGACTGGCCGCTCGCGGAGTTGTCGATGCAGCGGCAAGGACGAGTCAGCGGACCCGCGCCGTCGAGTTTCGAGACATCGAGAGCACCCCCGTCTGGCTGCTTGACCACCCTCGTCCTCAGCGCTAACTTCGGCAGGCGCGGAGGAAAAGGGGGCGGGGCCATGGCAATCGTCACCATCTCCAGCGAACTCGGCGCCGGCGGATCTGAGATTGGGGCTGCCCTAGCAAAGCAGCTGGAATATCGGTATCTGGACCGAGAGGTCATTGCAGGGGCAGCCAACCGGTACGGTCTCGCAGAAGCGAAACTCCTCCGCCTCGACGAAAGCAAACCCTCGCTCTTCGACCGCGTCGACGCTGAAGGACGGCTCTACATCGCCGGCATTCGGGCGATCCTACTGGAATTCGCGCAGAGCAACGACGTGGTGCTGATGGGGCGAGGTGGCCAATGGCTGCTCCGCCACATTCCTCATGCCCTCCACGTTCGGGTCAGCGCCCCCTTCGACGTCCGCGTCGCGCGATTAGCGCAGCAAACGGGCGGAGAGACGGGGAGAACCTCGCCGTCGCGAGCCTTCATCGACGTAGTGCGGCGTGACGATGCAGGCCGGGCCGGTCGCATCCGCTATCTCTACGGTGTAGACATTCGCGACCCGGCGCTTTACCACCTGGTGGTTAACACGACGCAGGTCGCCACCGCCGCGGCTGTCGAGCTACTTGCGACCCTGGCGCGCCGCCCCGAATTCACGCCTACAGAAGTCGGACAGAGGATGCTCCTCGACCGAAAACTCGCTTCGCTGGTCGACGTCGCTCTGGCTCAAAACCCTGAGACTCGGAAACGGCGAATCACCGTGGAGGCCACCGGTGGCGTGGTGACGTTGGGAGGGATCGCCGACCTTTATCAGGCTGAGAAAATCGCCCGCGATGTGCCGGGAGTGCGAGAAGTGAAGATTGTGGAGATTGAGCCGCTGCCTGGTGTCATATGACGACGGACCTTCGACCGCCACGGACGATCAGGCCATGGTCTTCAAGCTCCGCAGCTCTGCGATAGCTCCGAGCGGCCACATTCCCGTGAAGTACACCTGCGACGGTTCCGATCTGTCGCCCCCGCTGCGGTGGACTGCGCCGCCTCGAGACACGAAGAGCTTCGCCTTGATCGTCCACGATCACGACGCGTCCGGAGGGGAGGCAACGGTTCACTGGCTACTCTACGGAGTCGCGGGCTCGCTACGGGAACTGCCCGAGGGGGTCCCCACTCGGGACACCGTCGAGAACATCGGGACTCAAGGAACCAACGGCTTCGGGAAGGTAGGCTACGGGGGCCCGTGCCCGCCCCCTGGGCCGAGCCATCACTACTTCTTCAGGCTTTATGCGCTCGATGCCCTCGTGGTGTTACCACCTCGAACGGCCAAGGTGGACGTCTTAAGGGCCATGCACGGACATGTTCTTGGGCGAGCCGAACTGATGGGCCGTTATGGCCGGAGGGAACCCAGCAAGCGTCCTGAGGGGATCGATGATACCGCCCCGGTGCGGATAGCCGAATTGGCTATGCCGTCGTTGCCGACCGCGCTCAATAACGCAATGTATTTGATTGGGGAATTGACGAACGACGAGACCAGCACCCACGTCCTCGCGGAGATCAACCTGAGGTTCGCGCGGATCGAGGAGATCATCAGTGACGTGCGGCTCAATCGGCACCACGACGGTTGGGGAATCAGTAAGCCACGCTCGTTGCAGCTGCTCGATGAGCACATGGGGATGCTGGATCTGCTGATGGCCGAGTCCCGCTCGAGGCCGGAACCCCTCAAGCGTCTGGAGGTCGCAAGAGCAGTTCTGGGTTTCCATCGGAAAAGGATCGAACACGAGTAAGGATGCCGCGCAGGGATGTGCAGTCAGAGCGATCCTGGGTAGCAAGTGGCAGGGCAAAGATTTGCCGCGAGGAAAAATGAGCGAAGACACTCCCCACATGACGCCTCGACGGATTAGCCTTCCGCAATCGGGCTTGGACCAAGGAGTTTTCTATGAGGATTCGCCATCTGAAGCGAAAGGTGGGGGCGGTGATCGATTCAGTGTGGCCGCCGCAATGGACGTTCTCCATGCACCCACGAGGAGCAGATGAGATTCTGGTAGGTGACGAGGGCGTCCTTGAATCCGTCAAGCGAATGGGCGAGCGCCTGTCCCTCACGATGAAGTATAAAGGTCGCGAGCGCTTCGGTAGTCTTTAGTGGGATGCGCCGCCATCACTCGACGCCGTCGAGAGGGTGCTTCTGGCGAATCTCGGGAAGCCGATCAAGACCATTGGTGATCTGGACGTTTAGCCGTTCCCGAACGCCTACCAGTCCGCTTCCTTCCTGCAGATAGACCCTTGTTAGGGAATCCAATCGGCCGCTCTTCTCGGAGCGGCCGTTCTCATATCTTTAGATCGCTCTGTTCTACGACCCCGCGTGCCCTTCGTCTCTCGAGCATTGATGAAGGAAATCTGGCGTTTTTGCAAAACACCGCCGCAGCATAACGTGATGTTCTCGCCAGCTCCTTACATGGCGTTTCCCGCAGTCGTGGCTGCGGGGACTTCTTCCAACCGGCCAGTTCTTACGTCGTAAATGTATCCGTGGATCGGAATGGACCTGGGAATCAACGGGTGGTTCCGAATGCGCCTCACGTCGGCGACGACGGCAGCCACATTATCCTTCATCGTGAGCCAATCAATGAACTCCCCCTCCGTCGATCCTGGGCTTTTCCCGACATCGCGAAAGCCGCTCGGCGTGAGCTCCGCCGTCTCGAGGCTACTGGCGAGGAGATTCCGCATCACCTCGTCCGTGAAGAACAGCATGCCGCAGTCGGTGTGGTGAATGACGAAGAACTCATTCGTGCCGAGCAGCTTGTAGGAGATGACCAGAGAGCGGAGCGCGTCGTCACTGGCGCGTCCTCCGGCATTGCGAATCACGTGGGCATCTCCCTCCGCGAGTCCGGCGTACTTGGCAGGATCCAGACGGGCGTCCATACACGTGAGAATCGTAAAATGGCGTGCCGGTGGTATTGACAACTTGCCCTTCGCGCCAAACGTCGCCGCGTAGCCCGCATTCGCCTTCAGAACTTCTGGTAGCACGCTCATCGTTGTCCTCCTTGTCTCACAGGTGCCCGTTGCTCGGCGGCAACTCTATTTTTGTTCCTGAGATCAACGCTCCCAGTGACCACGCTCGGTCACCCTGGGCCATTGTGCTTTCCTCGAGGGCTCGCTCGCCTGAAGCGCAAAAGCCTCCTTCAGACTAGACCACTACCTGGATCGATCGCCTTCATCCAGCAAATTGTCTCCGGGCATGGTCATCAAAGTTATCCAGTTCGGGATATCCACCCGGTTTCAATCAGTCATCTCGCCGTCTCCGCGTTTCGGTGAACTGTCTTCGCAGGTCACTCTGACCAAATGTGAGACCTTTCGTCGGTTGCGTCTGCTCACGTGTAAACACCGAGGAATGACTCGTTCAGTTCCTGTGAGTAGTAGAAACCCGCCGGACCGATCTGATCCTGCGTCCACTGAGGTAAGCGGTTCTTCCTTCCCGTCCCGACAAGTGCAATCCCGAGCACATTGACGTAGTGGTCCAGGTCGCGGTCGAGATCCAGGCTTCGGTCTCCACATATCTCAGCTGCGGGATTCGGTAAGGCATAGGCACTCCCCCCGACCCAAGCAGCAATGTACCGACCCGCGAAAACTCCCCTTTGCGGGCTCCCTTCTAAGAAGCAGTCTTTCGTCCTTAGGTCCTCTGATCCACCTACGATCCTGCGACCCCCGCCAACCAGCGCTCCGGCACGAACTGGCTGGTGGATTCCACAAGCGTCGGGCCGCCGCCACACGCGTGCCGCAGCGTCGGCATCACCTCGGAGGCGAAGACCTGCATCTGCTCTTCGATCTCCTCCGTGGAATAGCCGCCCGCCTCGAACCAGGCCGTGAACATGAAGTCGTCGTAGCCGCCGCTCTCCTTAATACGCATGATCTTGTCGACGACCTCGTCCGCGGTGCCGACGATCGCGATCTCCTTCTGCATGATCAGATCGGCGGTGACCTTCATGTTCAGGTCATACATCGGTTCACCCAGGTCGGACAAAACGGCGGCGAAGCCGAAGGGACCGTAATAGTCCCATTGCAGCTCGATCGGCTCCTTGTAGCGCTGCAGGTCTTCCCGCTCGTGGCCGGGACGGAGGATGTGCACGTAGCGGCAGCAGCCGAAGCCGCGGTGCTTCTCGGCGTCCCAGCCGAGCTTCCAGCGGCCGCGGTTCAAGCGGTCCGGCCAGCCGTTCTTCTCCGCCTCCTCGTAGTAGATCTCGATGTTCCGCTTCAGGCGTGAGGTTGGCTCGGGCACGGTGAAGGCGTTGACCTTGTTACGCGCGGCCCAGCGAATCGAGCGTTCGCTCGTTACAGGCTCCCACACCTGCGGGTGCGGCTTCTGCACCGGCTGCGGGAACACGCTGATCTCCTTCAGGGTCGTGGTCGAGGCCATGATCGGGCTACCCATCGAGTACATGTCGGGCGCGCCGACCTTGAGGACATCCTCCACTCTGCGCCCCGCCTTGGTCATGCTGAAGTAGGCCATCGTCGCCTTGTGGTTCCACTTGGTGTGCCGGGGCGGCAGCGACCAATACTCGCCGTGGTGGGAGAAGGACGGCTGCGTCCAGGCCTTCATGATGATCTCGAAGGCTTCTTCGAAATAGGCGCGGTTGCGCTCTTGGTCCTGGATGGTTGAGCCGTAGCGCCAGCCCCAAGTTTCAGCCTCCCGCGGTTGGTAGCCGCGCCCGATCCCGAACTCCAGCCGCCCGCCGCTGATCACATCCAGCATCGCTGCCTGCTCGGCGACGCGCAGGGGATGCCACCACGGCAGGATGTTCGCCATCTGTCCGAAGCGGATGCGCTTCGTCTGCGAGGCAATCGCAGCTTCCGTCAAGAGTGGGCTGGGGCTGAACTCCGGCCCCTCGGGCATGAAGTGATGCTCCGTCATGAACCAGTAGTCATAGCCGAGACGGTCGGCCAGGATCCCTTGCCGCACCTGGCCGACGAGGACGCGCTGGTAGCTCCGGTGGACCTCCTCCAGTGAGCCGTCGTTGACCACCACCCCGTTCGGCGTCGTGACTGCCTTCAGATCGGAGGCACCGTTGTGGAAGATGCCGATCTCGATGGCCATGCTAAACCTCCTCTGCCTTCCCGCTACTCGACGTCTGCGGGCGCGTCGTCCGTTCCAGTCCTTCGGAGCGTGGCGAACTCTTGACGTGCGGGGAATTGACTCTGCGGTAGCGGAGACAGGAACGCCTCCGTTGACCACCTTCTATGGTCGCCGAGGGCGTCCAACTCCTACGCGAGAGCCGAATACGGGCACGACCCCTCCCCGAAAGCCGACCGAAGCCGAAGGAATCCTACCGAGGACTCAGCGTGAGGACTCTGTAGGCGAGGTGCTCCACGAAGTCAAGTGCCGTCTCAGCAGTGGCGGCTTGGGACCACGATCATCGTCTTCGGTCGATTTGTCGTCGGCGCTCGCGTCCTGGTGGCCCCACAAGCCGGCGCCACGCGGAACCCGCGGGCGGTGTCGGACCCCCGACTCGTAGCCCAGGAACTGTTTCAACAGAGGAAGCATGATGAGTTGTGGCTGCCCAGAAGGCGATGAGGTATGGCGGGTGCTGTGTCGTTGGAGACGGGATCACTCGAGACCGCCGAAGCTGAAGACGAGCCGCGATCCTGGCCCTGTTGCCCGGGGCCGCATGTCGATCGTTTCAATCGTCAGGTCGTGATACCCAAGAAGGAGACGCGACGGGTGCATGAGACGGCTCCTCTTCCCGGCTCGTACCTGCCTTCTCTCCTCAGTCCTCGAGGATGAAAGTCACCTCGATCTTCGATCGGTACTCCGTGACCTTGCCCTTTTCCACGTGGGCTGTCTGATCGAGAACCCGAATGCCGGTCAGATTACGCAGTGTCTTGTTCGCCCGGTTCAATGCCTCGCTGACGGCGTCCTGCCACCCTTTCGGAGAAGATCCGATGATCGTCGTGACTCGCGCGACGGCCATAACGCACCTCCTGTCTCGGTCGTGCGGCCTTGGAGGTCGGAAGGTAGGCCGAGAGTAGCGGTGGGGGCCCGAATCGTCAAGGATGCCGGGCGCCCGTGAAGGCGCGCCAGATCCTCCGGAGCTCCTCGCCGTTCGGCCGGATCGAGCGCGCCGTCTACGCCTTCAGGGAGTCGTACTACACCTTGGCGACAGACGTTTCGCTAAAATGAATGGTGCCCCCGGCGGGCTCCGCTCGATTTAGGTTAGCCCTTCGTGCCCGCAGCAGAGTTCGGGCGGCCTGACTCCCCTCGTCGGCGGCGCCCCTTTTCTCATGCCTCCACGGCGCCATTTCTCATGCCTTCTCGCCCGGCGGCGCGATAGGCTCACGGGGGACCGAGCGTCAGCGTTTGTCTTCTCCTCACTTCGCCTTAAGCTTCACGTCTTCGTATGGCGCGGAGAACGCGTAACCCGCGATGAGGCCCACCCCTGACTCCTCGACTCGCGGCCCCTTGCCGCTCAGGCCGGCGAGCAGCCAGATCGGCGCGACCATCGCCTTCTCGTGGATGAGCTGCTGAATACGTTCGAGGATCGCGGCCCGCCTCTTGGAGTCCATCTCGTTCACTTGTTCCTGGAAAAGCCCATCGATGTCGGCATAGCTCCCGTAGACGTAGGTGCCACCCGCGGCTACGAATGCCTCGATCCGGGTGGCGGCGTTGCCGAAGGCCCCGCTGCCGACCTGGATGAGGTTCTTGAACTTCTTCTCGGCAAGCCCCCGGTTGAAAGCGGCGCGCTCCACGGGCCGGAGCTTTACCCGGATGCCGACGGCATGGAGGTAGTTGACCACGGGTTCGCCGACAAACGTGCCCGCCGCGTCACAGAAATACTCTCCCGCGTCAAACCCAGAAGGGTAACCAGCCTCGGCAAGAAGTTGCCGGGCCCTGACGGCATCGTATTGGTACCCCGGTGGCTGCCAGTAGAACTCGAAACTTGAGGGGATGATGCTCCAGATCAATTTGGAGAATCCCAGGGTCTCCGCCTGGTTCATCGTCGGCCGGTCAATGGCGTAGTTCGCGGCCAGGCGAACTCGCCGGTCGTGCCACGGAGACTTTGAGTCCCACTGGTCAGCGAAGTAGACCCACTGCGTCGCCTGACCGACGTTGGGCTTCAGCGTCAGCCCCGGGGTCCGCCGGAGATCCTCGGCCAGTGCGCCGCGAATCGCATAGGCGACGTCCACCTCGCCGCGCTTCAGCGCGGCCAGGCGCGTAGCCTCGTCCGGGATCGCCTTCAAGACGAGCCGCTTCACGTGCGGGGTTTTTCGCCAGTACTGATCGAAGGCCTCGAAGACGAGCTCTACACCCGGGCTGAACGAGACGAACCTGTAGGGACCGGCGCCGATCGGGGCCTTCTTGAAGCCCTCGTCGCCGACCTTCTCGACGTATTTCCTGGGCACGATCCAGCTGGCGCCCGTGGCGGTTGCATAGAACGTCATGAAGTCCGGCCACGGCCGCTTGAGGCGAATGCGGACACGCCCCGGGTCCGGCGTCTCTACGGCCGCCACGCTCTCCTTGAGCGGCTTCTGCGCGACGCCCCGGTAGCGCTCAAGCGAGAACTTGACGTCCTCGGCAGTGACCGAGTCGCCGTTGTGGAACTTCGCCCCGCGGCGGAGGACGAACTCGTAGACGAGCCCATCCGGGGACATGCTCCATGACTCGGCCAAGCTCGGCGCCATCGGGTGGCCCGGCATTGGCTTCACTAGCGCGTCGTGCAACGCGTAGAGGAGCATGTATGGTGTGATGATCCCTGAAGTCTCGGCCGGATCGAACCACGTCGGCGCAAGCGAGATGTGGACGGCCCAGGTCATCTGATCCGCGGGGGCGTCAGCACGTCCTTCTGGTGCGGTGCCGAGCACAACAGTAAAGATTGAGATCATCAGGACGAGTAGCGTGGCGACGAGGCCCCGAACGCATCTCATAGTGGAAGCCTCCCTGTTCGTCCCCGGTCAATCGCTACCTCTTATTCAGGCGGTGAGTCCGTTCCCCGACTCCTCCATCGCGGTCACCCCGCCCAGCCTGCCCCGGAGAAAAGCTTCGTCGGCTGAGGGAGGCCATAGTGGGCGTCTACTCCTCTGTTGAGTCTTCAGGCCGGGAGCGAGGTCGCAGGAGGCAGAACAAGCGACGGTCCATTCACCCGTTTCAGGGGCATCCAACGCCTCCCGAGGGGCCGAACGGTCACGATCGTTCGAGGATCATCGCCTCGCACCTACCGGTTGTCAAGCTTCCTTGGGAGCCGATGCAACCCAGGCGCAACCGGGTGATCCTGGTGCAGCCCGTCCATCAGCCGATCGAACCGTCTTCGGGGCTCCTCGATAGTCAGGCCGACGTAGCGATTCGGCTTCTCTGGCTGTAGACGTGCCGGTCAGGGGACCCGCGTTCGATGCGAGGAGCGGTTGGGCGGGGTATTGCGGTACTACGACCGCGCGGCCTGAGCCCGGTCCGATTTTACAGAGACTCCGGGCTCTGCAGGAAAAGTCGGATTAAGGCTCGTCAGGTCCAAAGACCCGCCGTCGGGCGAGAGCCGAGAATGGCATTGACAGGGCCCCTCCGGCCTGCACATAGTGCCCCAGTTTCCACGAAGTACCCCGTCCGGTCTCGGGGTGGCACGATGTCCGTGGCTCGGGTTCTCGGACAACCATTCCTAGTCCGCGTTGACCATCTCAGTGGCCGCCGCGGATGTCTGCTTTTTCATGCCCGGCCGCCATGACGAAAGCCCTGCGCACACCTCGTTTGAGCCGAATAGAGAGGTCTCTGTGAGCTCGGGCGTGCCACCGTCCGCCAACAGGCGGCGAGATCACTGAGTCATCGGGCAGGGTGTCGAAGAGGGTCAGCGAGAGTCATGGATTTGTTCACATGCGATGTGCTCGTAGTGGGCGGCGGGGGGGCAGGCTTGCGCGCCGCCATCGCCGTGGCAGAGACGCATCCCGGACTCCGCGTCGCCGTGATCTCCAAAGTCTATCCCATGCGCAGCCATACGGTCTCGGCGGAGGGAGGAGCCGCCGCGGTGATCAAGGCGGAGGACAGCCTGGACGAGCATGCCTACGACACCATCTCTGGGGGCGACTGGCTCTGCGACCAAGACGGGGTGGAGGCCTTTGTGAGGGAGGCCCCGGAGGAGATGCTGCGGCTGGAGCACTGGGGCTGTCCCTGGAACCGGGAGCCCGACGGCCACATTGCCGTGCGTCCCTTTGGAGGAATGAAGATCGAACGGACGTGGTTCGCCGCGGACAAGACCGGCTTCCACCTGCTCCACACGCTGTTCCAAACGACCCTCAAGTACGATGCCATCGAGCGATACGACGAGTTCTTCGTGACGAAGCTTCTGGTGGACGAAGGACGCTGTCAAGGCGTCGTGGCCATTGAGCTGTCCACCGGGCAGATCCGGGCCGTCACCGCCAAAGCCGTCATTCTCTGCACGGGGGGCTGCGGCAAGGTCTTCCCCTTCACCACCAACGCCAACATCAAGAATGGCGACGGGATGGCCCTGGCCTATCGCGCAGGCGCGCCGCTCAAGGACATGGAGTTCGTTCAGTACCATCCGACCGGCCTGCCGTTCACCGGGATCCTGATCACGGAGGCGGCGCGGGCGGAGGGGGGCTGGCTCCTAAACAAGGACGGTTACCGGTACCTCCAAGACTACGACCTCGGCAAGCCTGCGCCCAAGCCGGTGTTGCGCTCGATGGAGCTTGGCCCGCGCGACCGGCTCTCGCAGTGCTTCGTCAAGGAACAGGAGAAGGGCCGTACGTTCGAGGGACCGTACGGGCACTACGTTCACCTGGACATTCGCCACCTCGGAGAGAAGCTGATCGACAGGAAGATTCGGCACGGACTTCCGCCCGAACTCCTCCATCTCCGCCTTCAGTGTCGGGTTTCGCTCGAGCATGCCGAGCGGCAGGAACCAACTCAGCCACAGGGTGAGTTCAGCGTGCTCCGGGATTAGGCTCTCGATAACGAAGGAACTGCGCTCTGGGTCGAGTCCGACTGCAAGCCAGTCGAGCGCCACCTCCCATACCGCCTCCCGCACTCGCGCCATGTCGTCAGCGTAGTCAGACACCTGATAGTCGGCGATCAAGAAGTAGCAGTCGTAGCTGGTCTGCAGGCTCACCCAGTTCTCCAGCGCGCCCGCATAGTGGCCGAGATGCAAGGGCCCGGTGGGTCGGATTCTGGTCAGTATCCGCTTCTTACCTTCCACCCGTAACGGTCCTCTGAGGCGCGAGTGCCCACCGAACGCTCCGGTTGAGCGGCGGCGCCATCACGGCTCGATTCGCCGGTGACGTCATCGCTGGCTGACGACTGACTACCGCTGCCACCGTTCAACAGGCGAGTCCGAGCGAAATTGCTTTCACCGTATCAGGTCCGACGACAGGCGCCGACCAGTTGCTCCGGCTTCAGATCACGCACCGCCATATTAAACTCCTCGAGCAACGCTGAGTACCTTGCCCGCGCTTCCGAGACCTGCTGGAAGTGCGGTTCGTGGTG
>Ga0209802_1003352_pt1 | contig 10786 bp, 13 predicted proteins | sample GraSoiAngelo_129_FD_185886 | JGI IMG/M metagenome (GOLD analysis project Ga0209802, IMG submission 185886) | Grasslands soil microbial communities from the Angelo Coastal Reserve, California, USA - 14_0927_12_40cm (SPAdes) (version 2) | ecosystem: Environmental > Terrestrial > Soil > Grasslands ... | reverse complement strand
TCGTCCCGGAGCTGGGACACGCGGTCGGAGTGATCGGCCATTGACCGCCCGCGTCCATGCTCACGAGGACCGGTCGCACGATGGACATGGGATGCGGCCGCTGAAGGCGCTCATCTCCCTCGAGGAGGCGATGCACATCGCGATGGATCTCGTCCGCCCAATTGAGCGGAAGGAAACCGTCCCGATCCTCGACGCCCTCCGTCGCGTCTCCGCGGAGGATGTCCACTCGTCGATCGACGTGCCGCTCGCCGACCGCGCCGGGATGGATGGCTACGCCGTCGTCGCGCGCGACACGTTTCCCGCGGGGAAATTTAAGCCCGTGACCCTCCGTCGGATCGAGACGCTCTACGCGGACGGCGTCCCGCGAAAGCGGGTGGCCTCCGGCCGCTGCACGGAGGTGGCGACCGGCTCGACGCTCCCCAAGGGCGCCGACGCGGTCGTCATGGTCGAGGACACGGAACGCGAGCGGGATCTTGTCAAGGTTTACTCGCCCATCCACCCAGGGGAGAACGTCTCCGGTCGCGGGGAGGACATCGCCCGCAAATCGCTCGTCGTCGGCGAGGGAGAGGTCCTCACCCCCGCGAAGGTCGGCGCGCTCGCGGCGATCGGGATGCCCCGCCCCCGCGTTTACGCAAGACCTCGCGTTTCGATTCTCACGACCGGCGACGAGGTCGTGCCGCCCGGCAGACCGATCCGCGCCGGCCAGGTGTACGACATCAACTCGCACACGATGGCGAGCGTCGTCCGGGAGAACGGCGGCGATCCCGTCTCCCTGGGCCGGGTGTCGGACCGCCTCGAGTCCCTCCGCGCCGCGTTGAAGAAAGCGCTCGCGAACGATCTCGTCATCTTCTCGGGCGGATCCTCCGTCGGCGAGAAGGACATCATCGTCGACGTGCTGCGGTCGATGGGCGAGCTCCTGTTCCACGGGATCGCGGTGAAGCCCGGCAAGCCCACGGTCCTCGGACGCGTCAATGGGAAGGCGGTCCTCGGGATGCCCGGCTATCCGACATCGTGTCTGAGCAACTGCTACCTGATCCTCGCGCCGATGCTCCGCCGGATGGCGCGCCTCCCGCCGCCGTACGAACGGATTGTCGAGGTGCCGCTCGCGAAGCGCGTCGTCTCGACGATCGGTCGCGTCGAGTTCCACACGGTCCGCATCGTCGATGGGCAGGCGGTTCCCGCGTACAAGGAGAGCGGCGCGATTACGTCGATGGCTCATGCGGACGGCTACATCGAGATTCCCGCGAACGTCGACTTGATCGAGAAGGGCGACGTCGTCAGGGTCGTTCTGTTCTAGAGGGACTCGATTGACCCGATCGATTGGCGGAACCCCGTGGCGGAACCGAGCCGCTTGGGCCGCTCGCCGCCAGAAGGACAGGTGCCCGATTTGCCGACGCGGTCGCCCGAGGAACGTCGTGGCGATCCTTCCGACGGCCTGGGTTGCGGCGCCGCCGCGGGCACCACTGCCGGGCTACGTCGCGATCGTCGCAAAGCGCCACGTCGTGGAACCCTTCGAATTGCCCGCGTCCACGCAACTCGCCTTTTGGCAGGACGTCATGGTCGTGGCGAAAGCGCTCTCGGATCTGCTGTCCCCGGTCAAAATGAACTACGAGATCCATGGGAACACGATCCCGCACCTTCACGTCCACCTTTACCCCCGATTCCCCGACGATCCGTTCGTGGGAGGCCCCATCGATCCTCGACGCAAGCCGTTCGTGAGGACCAGCGACGAGCGGATGCAGCTCGGCCGCGCGATCCGAAAGTTCGCATCCCGAGCCCGCGGGAAGCAAGCGTCTCTCCCATGAAGAGCGGCGGAACGGAACGCCCAAACGCTTATGCTCGTCGCGGCAGTGCCCGCGGCCGATGGTCCTCATCGAGCGCGCGAATCCGACGGACCGCCTCGACGTGGAACGCCTCATCGCCGCCTACCTCACCTCCGAAGGCGTGAAGCCGCGGACCGAACGGATCACGTGGGCCGTCGAGCAGGTCATGCGAAACCGGGTGGGTGGCGTCGTGCTCGTCGCGCGGGAGAAGCGCGCGGTTGTCGGCGTGGCCCTCGCGGTCTATTCCCCGTCGGCGGAGGAGGGCCGGCTCCTCGTCGTGAACGACTTTTTCGTCGATCCCGCCATGCGTCGGAAGGGAGTCGGGCGGGCCCTGGCGACGCGCCTCCTCGATGAGGCGAAGGCGATGCGCGTCGAGCGGATCGACCTCGAGGTGACGCCTGCGAACACGACCGCGGCCGCGTTCTGGAAATCAATGGGCTTCCGGACGGGCGGTCGGACCGTGTACGGCCGGGACATCGTCTAGTATCCGTGGACGACCTTCCGGTGCGCCCGGAACGCCTCCTGGCCGAACTCCTTCCCACAGTCGGGGCAGCGCACCCGCGGGCGGCTGCGTTCGGGATCCTGCGCGTTCAGGGCGCCGAGGAGCTGGGCCATCTCAAAGGCGATCTCGTCCGACTCCGCCCTGGATCCGTGGAACGCGGTCACGTCCCGCATGAAATCGACATGCAGGTCGATCTCCGATCCCTTCGGGACGCGCTCGAGCCCGTGGGTCTCCAGGCGCATGTGGAATCGCTTGCCGTCGTACAGGCCGCGGAACGCGACGACGTCGAACGGCTCGCGCTTCACGCGATAGCCGAGGATCAAGGCGGCGGCCTCGATTGCGTGGAGGGTCATCCGCCTCGGGAGGGACGCCTTCATCGGAGTTCCCTTTCAATTGCCGTACGAAACCTTCGCGGATACGAGCGAATAGCCGAGCGGGCAATCGAGCTCCCGGCCGACCTCGAGGACCCGGATCCGCGTCCCCGGCTCGACGCCGACGGGATGGCAGAGGCGGAAGTTCGGGCACGCGCCATTCGAGCACACGATCTTCTCGTACACCAGGACGGCTCCCTCGATTCCGGCCCGGGCCGAGAGACTGCAGTCCGGCGCGATCGGTTCGACCTCGACGACCCGGGCGCGTTCTTCGTTCAGGAGGCATGGATGCGAGACGTCTCGGACCCGCGTGATCCGATACCGACGGCCAAGATCCTGGTTCAGGCACGCGCTGCGGACCTTACACGGCTTGCATTCGGGCTGCGGCCCGCGGTAGACGAATTCGTGGCCCACGTGTGCTTGCCTCTCGCCGACGAGCGTGATCTGGACCACGACGAGGGCCTCGGTCGGACCTAAGGCGCGGCGCGGCTTAAGGGTCTCCGTTCCACGGGGCCACGCCGACCGAGGATTCCGACATCGATACATTGAAGGTGGACGCGACCATGGCACAGGACGGTCGAGTCGACCAGGAGGTTCCCGGCATGATGTCTTGCATCGTTTTCGGAACTGCGCCGGGAGCCGCCTGAGCCGTTCGGCGTCCCGGCGTTCGTGCGCTCGCCTTGTGAACGCCTCCATGAACCCAACCACACAAACCGATGCCGAACCGCCCCTACCTGGACGCCAGCGTCCAGTGGCGAATCAATTCCGGGCAGCTGTCCCTCGAGGAACCGGACTACCGGTCCGTCGTGGACGCGATCCTGTCCGCGGGCCTCGCGACGGAAGTCGTGGGCCTGATCAGCGCAGGCAAGGAAGCGAACGTCTACCTCGCGCGGTACAACGGCGCGCCGCTCGCGATCAAGTCGTACCGGCTCTATCGGACCTCGCACCGCGGGGGAGGACCGGTCAAGCAGGACTCGATGGGCTGGCGGGCCGCGCACGAGTACGAGATGATGCGGCAGGCCTGGAAAGGCGGGGTCAAGGTGCCGACGCCCGCCCGTCGCGTCGAGAACCGTTTCTCGATGCGGTACCTCGGTACGGAGAACGGGCCGGCTCCGCGCCTGAAGGATGTCGTGCTCGAAGAGCCCGGAGAATTCCTTGACCAGGTGCTCGATACGGTCCGACGGCTGATTGGCGCCGGCGTCGTCCACGGCGACCTGAGCGCCTTCAACATCCTCGTCCACGAGGGCGATCCATGGGTGATCGATTTCTCGGAAGCCATCCGGGTGGACCGCGCGGGCGCGTCGCCGTGGATCCGGCTGACGGAAGCGCGAGCGGTCCTGGAGACCGGACTCGCGGCCCTTCAAATGTACTTCCGGAAATACGATCTCCAGATCGACGTCGCGGCCTATGCGAACGAACTCGTCGAGTCGGTCGATCGATTCGGCGTCCTTCGCTAGCCTGGCCGAGCGGCCTCAGACGACCTTCGTGATCTTCGCGAGACGCTCGGCCGCTTCAAGGGTCAACCCCTCGTCTCCGAGGATCGTGTACCGCTCCTTGTTGACCTCGTGCGCGTGGACGAGGGCCTGGACGACCTCGTCGTCCGTGACCCCGAGCGCCCGCGCCGTCGTCGGTGCGCCGATGGTCAGGAGCGCGTCCCGCACCTCCTGCCAGTTCCCGGCGTGGAGGTACATCATCATGATCGTCCCGACGCCGCACTGCTCCCCGTGCAACCCGGGCTTCTTCGCAATCCGGTCGAGGGCATGCGAGAACTTGTGCTCGCTCCCGGACGCCGGCCGCGAGGAGCCGGCGATCGACATCGCGACCCCGCTCGACACGAGCGCCTTGCACACGAACCACGCGCTTTCCTCGAGGCGAGGCTTGATCGTGGACGCGTTCTCGATCACGAGGTGCGCGGCGAGTTCGCTCAGCGCGGCGGCGTACGACGAATAGTACTCGTTCCGGAGGTTCCGCGCGAGGGCCCAGTCCTTCACGGCCGCGAGGTTCGAGATGATGTCCCCGCATCCCGACGCGAGGAGCCGGAACGGCGACTCCGCGATGACGCCGGTGTCCATGATGACCGCGATCGGCGTCTGGGCCGCGAGGCTCACCTTCTCCCCGTCCTTCTGGATCGAGGCGCGCGACGAGACGACGCCGTCGTGACTCGCGGCGGTCGGCACGCTCACGAATGGCACACCCGCGTTGAAGGACGCGCACTTCGCGACGTCGATCGAACGACCGCCGCCGACTCCGAGGGCGAAATCGATGTTCCCTTTTCGGATCCTCTCTTCTCCCTCTCGGACTTCTTCCATTGTGGCGTCCGGGATCAGGAACTCCGAGGACCGGATCTTCCGTGCCGCGAGATCCTTCTCGACGATCAGGCCGGCGATCTTCATCGTCGTCTCGTCCGCGACGATCAAGGCGCGCTTCCCGAGCTTCAGCGACTGACAGACCTCGCCGACCGCGTGCAAGGCATCATGGCCGACGACGACGTTTCGGGGAAGCTCCATCGCCTTCGTCTTCGAGAAGGACTCCGTGTCCATCGTCGACAATGCGTCTCCCCTAAACTCCGTCCAAGGGGCATTCTCTACTTAAAAGCGACGACCTCGTTCGCGTTTGCTCTCATCCGTGAGGGCCACCTCAGAACCTTTAAAACCGCACCGGCCCTGAGCAGCGCCGGATGGTCGTTCCCCTAGCCCTCGCGCTCGCGACGGTCCCGCCGATGGCGGATCTGGCCCGGGGCGAGGCGGAATTCCTGCGCGGGAACGCGCATTGCGACGCCCGCGAGTTCTCGGACGCCCTCCTATCGTACGACCGTGCAGCGGCGTTCGGCTACGAGGACCCGGTGATCTGGAACAACCGCGGCGTGGCGCTCGATGGGCTCGGCCGCCACGAGGACGCGATTCAGGCGTACACCCGGGCGTTGCAGCGCAACCCAAGGTACGAGATCGCCGCGTACAACCTCGGGAACGCGTTCGCGCAACTCGGCCAGTTCGAGGAAGCGCTCGTCGCCTACGACCGGGCGCTCGCCATCAAGCCCGCGTACGCGGATGCGCTGTACGACAAGGCGCTCGTCCTCGCGAGACTGGGCCGGGCAAAGCCTTCGCTGCAAACGTACGAGGCCCTCGTCCGCGCGGATTCCGCGAACGCGGTCGCGTGGACCCGTAAGGGACAACTCCTCGAGGAGTTGAACAAGTTCGACGAAGCCGTGGACGCATACAACGCCGCGACCGCCCAGGATCCGCACGACGGAGGCGCATGGACGGGACTCGGCGACGCGCTGTACGCCCTCGAGCGGTACGAGGAGGCGGTGGAGGCGTACGACCGCGCGATCGCGGCGGACCCGAACAACGAGGAGGCGTGGAACAACAAAGGCTTCACGTTCTTCATGCTCGGCATCCACGAAGAGGCCCTGGCCTGCTACGAGAAGGCCCTCGCGATCAACCCGCGGTACAAGCAAGCGTGGTACAACAGAGGCTACACGTTCCACGGGATCAACCGCCTCGAGGAAGCCGTCACCGCGTACGAGAAGGCGATTGAGATGGACCGCGGCGACGAGGTCCTCTGGAACAACCTCGGGAACGCGCTGTACAACCTCGGTCGATACGAACAGTCGATCCCGTACTTCGAGCGGGCCCTCGAGGTGAATCCTCGATACGAGATCGCGTGGAACAACATCGGGAACGCGCTGAACAAGATGGGCCGCCACGAACCCTCCCTGAAGTACCACGACAAGAGCCTCGAGATTAAGCCCGATTTCGACTACGCGCTGTACGCGAAAGGCCACGCGCTCGATTCGCTCGGCCGTCACGAGGAAGGCCTCGAGCTGATCAGCCAAAGCCTCGAGCTGAACCCGAACTACGACCACGCATGGATGGCGAAGGCGGAGGCCCTCCACCATCTCGGCCGACTCGAGGAAGCCCGCGACGCGCTGAACAACACGCTCATCCTGAACGGCTCGTTCGAGGAGGCCTGGGTGTTCCGCGGGAAGATCCTCGAAGAGATGGGGAACGCGCTCGAGGCGGAACGGTGCTACGACGAGGCGCTCGAGTGCTTCCGGGCCTCCCTGGAGATCGAGCCGGACAATGCGGTATCATCAGGCGGTCCTCCTGGAAGACTTGGAGCGGGTGGACGAGGCGATCGACGGATATACGGCCGCGGCGTCGAAGGCGCACGGCGCCGACAGCTTGCTCCGGTTGTCCGCGCTCCTGCTTCGAGTCGGGCGAGCGGCGGACGCACTCGTCCCGGCCGATGACCTGCGCGCGCGAGACCCCACGGATTCTCGCGGTTGGCTGGCGGCGGGCCGCGCATTGCTCGCCCTCGGCCGACCGACGGATGCGGAGGTCTCGTTCCGAAAGGCTGCGGAACTCGGAGCCCCTGAAGCGCAAACCGATCTTGCACGATCACTGCAGATTCTCGGGAGGGCCGACGACGCCCTTGCCACCCTCGCCGGAATCGAGGCACCGAGCAACGAGATGCTTCTCCTTCGAGCGGACCTTCACGCGAGCCTCGGCCGCTTCGAAGACGCGCTCGCGGACTGTGATGCCGCGATTCGCGCGCACGCGGATGGCCGCGACCTCGTGTACCGGCGGAAGGGCGAACTCCTCTTGCGCTCGCATCGATCGAAGGAGGCCATGTCGGCGTTCGACGCCGCGCTCGGGCTGAATCCGACGGATCCGGACATCTGGTGCGATGCCGCACGCGCGTGGCGGAGCTTGGGCCAGGAAGACCGCGCGCGAAAGATGGTCGATCAGGCGCTGCGGCTCGATCCGACCTTCTCGCGGGCCCTCGATCTGCGGTCCGGGCGCACCGCGTCGGGCTGATTTCCATCGTCTCGCATCGATAAATATGGAGACTGCGAACGAGGAATTATCTTCCGCGTCCGCCTGCCGGAATCCGAATGGCCGTGAAGATTCGTCGGCGTTCCCGACTTCGCCGCAAGGAGGCGACGGACTTCCTCGGCCGACTCGCGGACGAATTTGGCATGGAGATTCCTTTGGACGACGTGCCGCTCGACGAGGCGGAGGCCGGCCCCCATCGCCTGTTACTACGGAACAACGACGCGATCGCGATCTTCCTCGAAGGCGGAATCGCTCCGACGATCCGCGGGCTCCTCGCCTTCCCCGCGAAGAAACGGGCCGTCACGGTCGACATGGGCGCGGTGCGCTTCATCTACAACGGCGCGGACGTGATGGCCCCGGGGATCGTCGACGCGGACCCCGGGATTCGAGCAGGCGATATCGTCTGGATCCGGGACGAGAAGAACGGCCGGCCGCTCGCGATCGGGCGCGCGATCATGGACGGACCCACGATGGCCCGGGAGGAAAAGGGCAAGGCGATCCAGACGATCCATCACGTCGGCGACGAGATCTGGCGGCTCGGCGAAGAGGAGCCCTGACGTGCCTCGGCTGCGCGCGGTCCTGTTCGACATCGACGGGACGCTCCTCGACACGCGCGACGCCTGGGTCGCGGCATTCGATGCAGGTCTCGAGGCGATTCGCAAGACGTCGATCTCGGGCTCTGAGGCGGCGCGATGGATCGGCACGCCGATCGAGGCGATCTACGCCGAACGGTGCGGTCTCGCGGGCGACGAACTCGCAAAGGCGGTCCGTGAGTTCCAGCGAATCGAGGCCGAGTCCGTGCGCGAAGGCATGCGGGCCTACCCGGGCGTTCGCGAGGCACTCGACTCCCTGGCCGCATGGGAGCTCGCCGCCGTGACGAACAAACGCCGGGACACCTCGATCGAGGCCCTGCGAGTCACCGGGCTCCTGTCATTCTTCGCCCTCGTCCTCGGAGGCGATTCGGTGCCGCACAAGAAGCCGGCACCGGACCCGATCCTCCGGGCGGCGTCGGCGCTCGGAGTCGCGCCGGCGGAATGCGCCGTCGTCGGAGACACGGAGAACGATGTCCTCGCGGGGAAAGCGGCGGGCGCTCGGACGATCGGGGTGACGTGGGGCTACGGCACCCGAGCGCGTCTCGATGCCGCGGGCGTGGACTACCTGATTGAGACGCCCGGTGCCTTGGCGCCGCTCCTTCGGGCGCTCACGCCCAGTACGGCTGCCTGAGGTACTTGTACACGGACATGACGGCGGTCACGGCCTCGCCGCACCCCGTCACGATCCGTTTGTCCTTCCCAGGATACGACACCATGTCGCCGCATGCGTAGATCCCGCGGACGGACGTCGACATGTCCGCCTTGACGCGAATCAGCCGGTCGCCTTCGAGCTCGACGCCCCAGCGGGGCAGGGGCGTGATCTTCGGTTCGAATCCGATGTTGACGATCACCGCGTCGACGTCGAGGACCGTCTTCTTCAGCGTCCGGTTGTCGTACACGACGGCCCGCTCGACCTTCCCGTTGCCTTCCAGGCTCGTGACCTCGGCGTTGAAGAGCACCTCGATTTGGCTGTCCATGACGGCCTCGACGTTCTTCTCCATCGCCCGGAACTCCTCGCGGCGGTGGACGAGGATCACCTTCTTCGCGGCCGCGACGATTTCGAGGGCGATCTCGAGGGCGCTATCGCCACCGCCGACGACGACCACCCGTTTCCCCTTGAACTCGCGACGGTCCCGCACGCGGTACTCGACGCCTTTCGTCTCGAATTCTGCTTCGCCGGGCACGTCCAGGCGTTTCGGCTCGAACAGTCCCATCCCCATCGCGAGGATGATCGATCGGCCTTCGTACACGTTCCCTTGGCGGGTCGCGAGCTTGAAGCCGGACGCTTGTCGCTGGACGTCCACGACTTCCTCGGCCCGGATTTCCGCGCCGCTCTCCCGCGAGTGGAGGACGAACAGTTGCGCGAGTTCGCCGCCCTCGATCGCGATGTAGCTCGGATAGTCGTAGACGGACTTCGTCGGGTAGAGCCACTCGAGCTGGCCGCCCGTCGCCTGCGCCTCGAGGATCAGGGTCGACAGCTTCCGGGTGCGGGCGTACACACCGGCCGTCAAACCGGCGGGGCCACCCCCGACGACGATGACGTCGTAGACCATGGGCGCCAGCGACAGAGGCCCTTCCTTCTTAAACGTTGTCCCAGCGAGGGTGACCGTGTCACGAAAGCTCACGGCTATCTTATGATTGAGTGAATAATTATTGCGTGTTTCGGCAACCCGTTGGCAACGTCCGCGATACCTTTAAATTCGTGGTGTCGGCTATGGGGCGGCGCAGAAGGGATGTGGCATGGCCTTCATCAAAAAGCCATTCCGACGGTTGTCCGAGGGCGCCGAGGCGGATACGTACATCGACTTGGGAGAGCTGAACTTCGAGGGCGAAGGCGGGGCCTTGGGTGAGCCCGTCGAGCACTTGGTCAAGGTCGCGGAGGTGTACCGCTACGAGGACATCGCCGACCTCACGACCCACGTGTACAACGGGAACATCCTGTTGATCGACTACACGAGCCTCGCGAGCGACGACCTCGCGCTCAAGCGCATCACGGCGGAGCTAAAGAGCGCCGTCCGGGATTGCGGCGGCGACGTGGCCGTCGTGGGCAAGAACGTCCTCATGGCGACGCCGGCCGGGATCAAGATCGACCGGGCGAAGATCAAGGGCGCCTTCTGATTACGTGCGGCGACTCCATCGGGACGGCTTGGGCGCCTGGTACGGCTTCGCGGCGAAGCCTTTGTCGTACGTCAGGACGAAGTAGTCGCGCGAATGGTTCGTGTGGCGCATCTTCGCGCACCGGAACAACAACTGCACCCGTCCTTCCCCCGCGCCGCTGAACCGCAGTTCGAAGACGCCGTCTGCGAGGAACGAGACGTCATTCGCGACGCCGCCCCGCGCGGGATCGACGTTCGCGATCACGTAGGTCGTCACGCCCATCGACCGCAGGAAATGGAAGAAATGGAACAGTTCGTTCCGGACGTCCTGCAGGTGAGCCATCGAGACGAGCACGTCCATCGTATCGATGACGACGAGGTCGATCTTCTCGCGCTGATTCCGCCGGACGAGGAAGTCTTTCAGCACCCGCAACCAGTCCCGGATCTCCTCGGCGCCTTCGTGCTCGACGCGGAGGCGCGCGATGTCGACGAGGAAGTCCTCCTCGGTCCCGAGGCCGTGGTGGCGCATCGTCCGGAGGATCGACTCGCGGCTCTCTTCGACC
>Ga0209802_1003349_pt1 | contig 10790 bp, 3 predicted proteins | sample GraSoiAngelo_129_FD_185886 | JGI IMG/M metagenome (GOLD analysis project Ga0209802, IMG submission 185886) | Grasslands soil microbial communities from the Angelo Coastal Reserve, California, USA - 14_0927_12_40cm (SPAdes) (version 2) | ecosystem: Environmental > Terrestrial > Soil > Grasslands ... | reverse complement strand
AGAAGCGAAACAGCTCGGTCTCCAGGCGATCACCGGCGCAGAGCTGACCCTGCTCGACGGTTCCCACGTGACGCTGCTCGCGGAGACGCCTGAAGGGTACGCGAACCTCTGCCGGTTGATTACCGAGGCTCATCTCGGCCGTGATGATCGACGCGATCCGCGGCTAGAGTTCGCCTCGCTCGAAGCCCGGCACGCGGGACTCATCGTGCTGTCGGGATGCCGCAACGGCCTCTTACCCGGCGTGCTGCGGCGCGACGGGCTGGCCGCTGCCCGCCGCTTCGCCGAGCGGTGCCGTGCGGTGTTCGGGAAGGAGAACTTTGTCGTCGAGCTGCAGCGGAACTACGTCCGGGGAGACCTCGCCCTCACTCGAGCGCTGAAAGACGTCGCCGATTCCGCACGACTTGGCGTCGTAGCGTCGGGCAACGTGCACTACCACAGGCGCGAGCGGCATCGACTGCACGATGTGCTGGTGGCGATCCGGCACCGCACGACGCTCGACGGCTCGCACGACGTGCGTCATGCGAACAGCGAGTTCTTCCTGCGCCCGCCGGAAGAGGTCGAAGCGCTGTTCCCTGACTGTCCAGATGCTGTCGCTAATACTCTGGTCCTCGCGGAGCGGTGCCGTGGGTTCGATCTCACGCGGGATCTGGGGTATCGGTTCCCCGACTTCCACGGAGCCGAGCTCGCGCCCGCCCCCCGGGCGCTCGCCGAGCTGTGCCGCGCGCGGCTCGAAGAGCGCTATCCGATCGACTCCCTGCATCGCGGCGAGGCGGAGCGGCGGCTCGCCGACGAGCTGCGGCTCGTCGAGCGCCACGGGCTGAGCGGGTTCTTCCTCGTCTATCACGATCTGTTCGACCTCGCCCGCCAGGTCGCCGCCGACGTGCGGCGCGGCTCGCGGCGAGCGCAGGGCGGCCTACTGCCCGGTCGCGGCCGCGGCTCGTCCGTCTCCTCCGTCGTGTGTTACCTGCTCGGCCTCTCGCACATCGATCCAGTCGCCACCCGGCTCTTCATCGGGCGGTTCCTGAACGAGACGCTCGCCTCGGTGCCGGACATCGACCTCGATTTCCCGCGCGAGATCCGCGAGGAGTTGATCCGGCGGGTGTACACGCGGTACGGCCACGAGCACGTCGGGCTCGTCTGCTCGTTTCCCACCTACCGCCTGCGCTCGACGGTGCGCGAGATCGGCAAGGCGCTGGATCTGCCGCCGGGCGAGATCGAGCAAGTCGCGAAACTGGCGGACCGACGGTCCGGCGGACTGGCTGACGAATTGGACCAGCTCCCCGGATTCGCAGGCCGCAGGAGCGCGCCGCTCTGGAAAGAGCTGTGTGAGCTCGCCGAGGAGATCGCGGGGCTGCCACGGCACATTTCTCAGCACGTGGGCGGGATGGTCATCTCGAGCCGGCCGCTCGTGGAGATCGTACCGCTCGAGCGCGCCGCCATGGAAGACCGCGTGGTGTGCCAGTGGGACAAGGATTCCTGCGACGACGCGCGCTTCATAAAGATCGACTTTCTGGCGCTCGGCATGCTGTCGCTCGTGGAGGAGTGCGTCGAGCGGATCGCCGTGCGGGAGGGAACGCCACCCGATCTCTCGCGCATCGACTTCGAGGACCCCGCGGTGTACGACCGCATCTGCCGCGGCGACACGGTGGGGCTGTTCCAGATCGAGAGCCGGGCGCAGATCCAGATGATCCGGCGCACCCGGCCCACGAATCTCGAAGACCTGGCGGTCGAGGTCGCGATCGTGCGGCCCGGGCCGATCGTGGGCGGCGCGGTGAACCCGTACGTGCGGCGCCGTGAAGATCAGCGCCGCGCCCGGGCCGCGGGCCGCCCTTACGAGCCGCCGCTCGAGCATCCGCTGCTCAAAGAGGCGCTCGCCGAGACGCTGGGCGTGATCCTCTATCAGGACCAGGTCCTGCAGGTGTGCCAGGCACTCGCGGGATTCACCGCCGGCCAAGCGGAGGCGCTGCGGCGCGCCATGAGCCGGCGGCGCAGCCGCGAGCTGATGGCGGGGTTCTGGGAGGAGTTCAGGGATGGCGCGGCGGCGCGCGGTGTCCCCGAGCAGACCGCAGAGCGCGTGTTCACGCAGGTGATCGCGTTCTCGGAGTTCGGCTTCCCCAAGTCGCACGCCGCCGCGTTCGGCCTGCTCGCCTACCAGTCGGCGTGGCTCAGGCACTATCACCCCGCCGAATATTATTGCGCCCTCTTCAACAACCAGCCGATGGGGTTCTACTCGCTCGACGTCCTGGGACGCGACGCCGAGCGGAACGGGGTCGAGATCCGGCTCCCCGACGTGAACGCGAGCGACGTGTGGTGCATGATAGAGCGAGATGCGGGATGCGGGATGCGGGATGCGGGAGCTGTGCGAGTGGGGCTCGGGTTCGTCCGAGACTGGAGCGAGGAGACGGCGACGGCGGTCGTGATCGAGCGCGAGCGACGCGGGCCGTACGTGAGCATCGGCGACTTCGTGCGCCGTGCCCCGCCCAAGCTCAAGCGCACCGCGATCGAGCATCTCGTGTGGGTGGGAGGATGCGACGGTTTCGGGCTCACCCGGCGTGAGCTCCTGTGGCAGGTGGGGCTGTGGCTTCCTCCGGAAGCGGAGCACGGCGTGGACGCACGCGGCCGGCGGCAGCTCGAGTTGGCGCTCAATCACCCCCACGAGGGACTACGATTCGGCGGCCTCGAGGCGGCCGAGCGGCTGCTCGCCGAGTATGACGTCCTGGGGTTCGCGGCGAGCGGCCATCCGCTCTCGCTGCTGCGCGGGGCGCTGCCACCGGGTGTCGTGCAGAGCGACGCGCTCCCCCGGCTCGAGCACGGAGCCTGGGTCGAGGTCGCCGGGCTGGTGGTCGCGCGCCAGCGGCCCGAGACGGCGAAGGGATTCATCTTCGTGCTGCTCGAGGATGAAGCGGGAATGGTGAACGTGATCGTGCGGCCCGACGTGTACGAGCGGTATCGGACGGCGGTCCGCGGCGAGCCGTTGCTGTGGGTGCGCGGCAAGCTCGCCAAGGACGATGGGACGGTTAACCTGCTAGGGGAGGAAGTGCAGGGCCTCAGACTTCACGGGATGCGGGATGCGGGAAGCGGGATGAGTCCCCACACCACCCATCCCACATCTCGCATCCCGCATCCCGATTCACCATACGCCTTCTTGAAGATGTTTCGCCGCGTCGCCCCGGAGTCGAAGGATTGGGGTTAATTTTCCACCATGGCCAAAACCGAAGTCGCGACCCTCGCCGGCGGGTGCTTCTGGTGCCTCGAAGCCGCCTTCCAGGACCTGAAGGGAGTCGAAAAAGTTCAGTCGGGATACGCGGGCGGACACGTCGCGAACCCGTCGTACGAAGACGTGTGCACGGGCACCACGGGCCACGCTGAAGTCGTCCAGATCACCTTCCATCCCACGGTCGTGTCGTTCAACGACCTGCTCCACGTCTTCTTCACGATCCACGACCCCACCACACTCAACCGTCAGGGCGGGGACGTCGGGACGCAGTACCGGTCGGCGGTCTTCTATCACACGCCGGAGCAGAAAGCCGTGACGGAGAAGGTGATCAAGGAGCTCGCGGCCGAGCACGTGTGGGACGACCCGATCGTGACCGAGGTGAAGCCGCTCGAGGCCTTCTATCCCGCCGAGGAGTACCACCGCGATTATTATCGCCGTAACCCGAACCAGGGCTACTGCAGCGCCGTGATCGCCCCCAAAATGGCCAAGGTGCGGAAGCTCTACTTCGACAAGCTGAAGCAACCGGTGAGTTGAGGGGACACATATGCGTTGGTCCGTACTCGCTGTGCTGCTTGCGGCGCCGGCCCTCGGCGCAGCGCAGGCGCCGCCAGCCGGGTCGAGTGAGCCATTCGTCGTGGAGTACTACTACAAGACGCGCTGGGGCTTCGCCGACGAGTTCATCCGGCTCTTCAAGAAGAACCACTTCCCGGTGTTGAAGCGGGAGATCGAGCTGGGGCACATCCAGCGGGTCACCGCGGAGGCGCCCCGGTTCCACGGGACCGAGGATGGCCGCTGGGATTATCGCGTCACGATCGTGTGGAAGAACGCCGCGGCGCCGCACGAGCCGTTCCCCGAGGCGGAGCTGAAACGTCTGTTTCCCGACCAGGACACGTTTCGGCGCGAGGAGCAGCGGCGCTTCGAGATCCTCGCGGCGCATTGGGACCTGCCCGTGGTCAGCGTGGATCTGACGCGGCCGTAGCGCGGCGGCTTGACGCTCGCAGCGCACCGCAGCACGATTGGGCGGCATGCCGCGGCCGTCCGTCGTCGTGCTCGTCGCCCTCATACTCGCACCGCCCGGTGCGCTGCTGGGCCAGTCGCGTGTCTCCCAACTGGTCGATTCTGCCCGGGTACAGCTCGCAGCCAACCATCTCGACTCGGCCGAGGCCCTGCTGCGGTCTGCTCTGGATAGCACGGCTCCCGCTGCGCCCTCCGACCGCAACAACGCACTCGTGTGGGACGGGATCGTGCAATTCCTCCGCGGCCACGAGGACCTCGCCCGCACAGCGTTCCGTCAGGCGCTGGCCCTCGACCCAGGCCTGAATGTCAACGGGCTCGACCAGCTCTCGCCCGAGCTGGCGCAGCTGTTCCAACAGGAGAAGCAGACGGTCGGGCGGAGCCAGGGCTTCTACGTTTCGAAGGACGTCGACGAGTCGCCGCGACGCCTGTCGGGACCCCCGGTGGACTACCCGCGCAAGCTGCTACGGCGGCATGTCCAGGGCTTTGTGCAGATCGCGGCGATCATCGACACGACCGGGCACGCGGAGTCGGCGTCCCTGGAAGTCCTGTCGACGCCCGATTCCGGCCTGATAGAGCCCGTAAAACAGATGATGGTGGCGTCCCGGTTCTCTCCCGGCCGCCTTAAAGGCGCCGCGGTGCGCGTGATGGTCCAGATGGCGGTGGACGTGCGGCCGCCCCGGCTCAGCGCAACGGAGCTCGTCTCGAGCGCCCGCAGCCACCTCGGCGCGAATCGCCCCGATAGCGCGCTCGCGCAGGTCGCTCTCGCTCTCGATACGGCGCTCACGCATCCAACCGACGGCGAACGGTTGTACGCGCTGCTGGTGCGGGGTGTCGCCGCATCGCGCACGGGGCGGGATAGCGCCGGGCGCGCCGATCTGGCGGAGGGCCTCGCGCTGTACCAGACCCTCACTGCGCGCGGCGTAGACCTCGCGCCGTTCTTGCGCCGCTTCGCGGACTCGGTCCGGCTCAGGGGGCGTGGGGCCAAGCCGCCCGGCGCCACCATGTCTGCGCCGACCGCGGTCGGGGCCGTGGAGGAGCAGCCGGCGCTCGTCTCCCACCCACCAATCCGCTATCCGCCGGAGATGCAGTCGCTCCGGGTGGACGGCACCGTCCTCGTGGAAGCGGCGCTCGATGTGACGGGACACGTCGAGCCTGGGTCGGCGAGGATCGTCCAGAGCCCCAACCATGCACTCGACGAGGAAGCGCTGCGCGTGGTGCGTGGGTCGGTGTATCGCCCCGCGCGCAGTGAGGGTCGAGCAGTGCGAGCGGTGATCCGGCAGGCGATCAGCTTCGTCAACTACTAGTCGGGCGTGACCGCGGGTCTGGGACGACTCCTACCGAGATAGGTCCGGACGAGCGGTGCCACGCGCCCGCGCACCAGCGCGGACTTGAGCCGCTCGCGTTCATCTGGTGCGACCTCCGCGAGGTATCGCTCCCCTCTCCCCGCTCCCTCTTTGAGCGCGACGGGTATTCCGTCTCGATACAGGATCCGGTTCGTCGCGACTCCGGCGACCACGTCTCCCGGCGTCACGATCCCCACCAGGTTGAGCGGGTCGGCCCCGCTCACGGCCACGAGCTCGCCGCGCGGCTCCTCGCGCCGGACGCTGCGGAGCAACCCCACCGCCTCCGGTAGCGCGTACTGCTCACCCGAGAAACCGCCTACAAAGCGCCCGCCGCGAATCTCTCCTCGCGCCTCGAGCCGACGGTACACCCGCAGGATGTCGCGCCACGGGGTCAGCAGCGTCTCGCGTGTCACGAGCCGCCGGAACACCACTCCGTAGCGGCGCAACAGCTGCCACGCCACCGCTTCCGCGACGGCCTCTTCCGGCAGCGGCGCCGCGGCCCGCACGCGGGACCACCGCCCCGCCGTCTCCACCCCGAACGGGGCGATATGCCCGCGCCGCCGGAACCCGCCAATGGGGCGGCGCCGATCGGACGGCACGAGCAGCGCCCGCAGCCCAGCAAAGCTGTCCGAGCTCACGAGCCCCCACGCGACCAGCTCACCCAGTCCCTTCTCCACTTCGGTGCGTAACAGTCCCGTCGCGTTCACGAGGTCGCCGAAGAACGATGCGCCCCGCTGGTCGAGCGCCTCGAGCACGGCGCGGGCCGAATGCGAGAGCGGGAGACTCGCCGGATCGGGCTGCACCGTCAGAGACCGCCAAACCGCTCCCCGCTCCCTGCGAAACAGGGCAATCGGCGTCGTGCGGATCGGCCCCGACTTATGCCCGTTCGACGAGGCCGCCGGCGACAGCCGACCCCAGGCGATCTCCCCCGAGAGGCACAGGCCGTCGAGCCACAACGGGTCGTATTCGCCGAGCCGGGCCGGAAGCACGTCGGCTTCCCAGGCACCCGCGGGCACTTCGCATCCGTCGAGCAGATCGAGCACCGCGCCGAGCCCTTCCGGTCCCTCGGCCCGGGCGTCCGGTGCGACGCGCTGCCACCGCAACAGGAACCGCATGAAGTCCGCCGCCGTGACCGGCTCGATCTCCTGGCGCAGCCGGTCGAGCGTGTAGCGGTGGATGCGGGCGAGCAGGCGGCGCTCGCACCATTCCAGCTCCGCTACGCCGGGCGTGAACCGGCCACGTAACACGAAGCCTTCGTGCTCGAGCGCGCCGAGCGCGAAGTCCACGTCCGCGACCGCGACGCCCAGCGAGCCGGCGACCTCGGCGGCCGTCGTGGGACCGACCGCCTCGAGCCGCCCGCGCACCAGCTCGCGCACCGCGTCCTCGCGCGTCCATGCCTTGGCGCGATCGCGCTCGGGCACGGTCAGGGCCGGCTCGCACTTGGCTCCGGGGAACACCGCCTCCAGCATCGGCAACCGCTCGGCGGCGATCCAGAGTCGAGGCTCGCGCAGCAGTGTTGTCGCGCGCCCCGCCCGCGCCAGCTCATCGAACCACCCCTGCCATTCCGCATTCCGCGTTCCGCATTCCGCACTCGTCAGGGCACCGGTGACGAGTAATGCGTCGTGAAGCTCGTCGGCGGAACTGACGTCGGGCCAAGCCTCTTCGCGCACCCGATCGATCGCCGCCTGATCGAGCTTCCCGAGCTCCTCCGCGGTCTTCACGTCGAGCCCGCGTCGCGTGATCACCGCCTGGGTGCGGCGCTCCTCGAGTGGCGCGTCGTCGAGGAAGGCGTACGGCTTGGCGTTGATCACCTCGTGCGCGAGCGGTGACGGCTCCGTCGTGTCGCGCGCGACCAGCGTGAACTGCCCCGCCGCCATCCCCTCGAGCACGCGCTTCAACCCGGGGAAGTCCATCGCCTCGAGCAGACAGTCCGCGATGGTCTGCTGCACCAGCGGGTGGTCGGGAATCTCGCGGTCTCCCACGAGGTTTTCCGGGCATGCGAGCTGGTCGGGGAACACGGCGGCGACCAGGTCCTCCGCATCCATGCGCTGGAGCGGCGTGGGGACCTTCTTGCCGCCGCGCGCGCGCAGCACGGCGAGCGCCCGGGTCGCGTTCCAGCGCCAGCGCGAGCCGAACATCGGCGCGTCGAGCATCGCCTGCACCAGCAGGTGCTCCGCCGTCTCGGGCTTCAGGTATTGGAACACGTCCTCGAGCGGGAAGCTGTGCTGGGGGCCGAGCGACAGGACGATCGCGTCCTCGGTGGCGGCCGCTTGCAGCTCGAAGTTGAAGCTGCGGCAGAACCGCTTGCGGAGCGCGAGTCCCCAGGCCCGGTTGACCCGGCTCCCGAACGGCGCGTGCAGCACCAGCTGCATCCCGCCCGCCTCGTCAAAGAAGCGCTCCAGCACCAGCGTCTCCTGCGTCGGGATAACCCCGAGGATCTTCTGCGACGCCTCGAGATACTCGACCATCTGGCGCGCCGCGGGCTCGGGGACCCCGGGGATCTCGCCCGCGAGCCATGCCGTCGCCTCACGGGCGTCTGCCAGCCGACCGCCGACATCTCGGCGCAGCCGGGACACTTCCTGCGACAACTCCGGCGTACGACCCGGCGCCTCGCCGAGCCAGAAGGGAATCGATGGTGGCTGGCCCTGGGCGTCGACGACGCGCACCTGGCCCGACTCGATTTTCTGGATCAGATAGGACCGGTTGCCCAGCTGGAAGATGTCGCCCGGCATACTCTCGATGGCGAAATCCTCGTTGAGCGTTCCGACGAAGGTCTCCGTCGGCTCGAGGATCACCCGGTAGTCGCCGATGTCAGGAATCGCCCCGCCCGACGTGAGCGCGGCGAGCCTGGCGCCGCGGCGCGCGCGTAGCCGGCGATTCACACCGTCGTAATGGACGTACGCGCCCCGCCGACCCCGCCGTGTCGTGAATCCCTCGGCGAGCATCTGCACCACGGCGTCGAAGTCCTTGCGCGAGACGTCGCGGTACGGGTACGCCCCCCGCACCGTCTCGAACAACGCATCCTCCTGCCACTCCTCGCATGCCACCGTCGCCACGATCTGCTGGGCCAGGATGTCGAGCGGGTGCGCCGGGATGATCAGCCGGTCGAGCTGGCGCTCGTGCGCGGCCCGCACCAGCGCGGCACACTCGATCAGCTCGTCGCGCGACAACGGGAACAACCGGCCCTTGGGCACGGCGGCGAGGTGGTGTCCCGATCGACCCACGCGTTGCAGCAGTGTCGCGATCGACCGGGTCGAGCCAATCTGGCACACCAGGTCCACGGCGCCGATGTCGATCCCGAGCTCGAGCGACGCAGTCGCGACCAACGCCTTGAGCTTCCCTTCTTTGAGCCGGGTTTCCGCGTCGAGGCGCTTTTCCTTGGACAGGCTGCCGTGATGCGACGTCACCTGGTCCGCGCCCAGCCGTTCGGAGAGATGCAGCGTCAGCCGCTCCGCCAGCCGGCGCGTGTTCACGAACACCAGTGTGGTGCGATGCTCGAGGATCAGCTGCACCAGGCGCTCGTAAATCTCCTCCCACACCTCGGCGGCCATGACCGCCTCGAGCGGTGAGGAGGGAATTTCGATCGCCAGGTCGAGCCTGCGCGCGTGTCCCGAGTCGACAATGCAGGTGTCCGTTGTCGGGTGTCGACTCCCGGAGAGGAAGGCGGCGATGTCCTCGATCGGTTTCTGCGTCGCCGAGAGGCCGATGCGCTGCAAACGCCGGCCGGTGAGGTGCTCCAGCCGCTCGAGCGACAGCGCCAGGTGGCTCCCCCGCTTGTCGCGCGCCACGGCGTGGATCTCGTCCACGATCACGGTCCGCACGCCGCGCAGCATCTCGCGGGCGCGCTCGGACGTGAGGATCAGATAGAGCGACTCCGGGGTGGTGACGAGGATGTGCGGGGGGCGCCGCACCATCTCCTGGCGCTCCGCGCCCGGCGTGTCGCCGGTGCGTACCAGCGTGCGGATCTCCACATCCGGCAGGCACAGGGTTTCGAGCGTGCGGCGAATCTCGGCGAGCGGCTCCGCCAGGTTCTTCTGCACGTCGTTGGAGAGCGCCTTGAGCGGCGAGACGTACACCACCTGCGTCCCGTCGGCGAGCGTCCCCCCCCCGTCCAATCCTTGACGCAACAACGAGTCGATGGCGGCGAGGAATGCCGCGAATGTCTTGCCAGAGCCCGTCGGGGCCGCGATCAGCGCATTGCGGCCCGCCTGGATGAGCGGCCACGCACGTTGCTGCGGCTCGGTGGGCTCGCGGAAGCGGGACTCGAACCAGCGCTCAATGGCGGGATGAAAACCGGACAACGACATCCTGAAATATGGCGAAGATTTACCGAAGCAGCGACACCCCCCGCGACGCCGCGATGCGTTCCACGGTCTCCCCGATCTTGTTGTTCGGCGTCGACGCGCCCGCCGTCACACCCACCGTGAGCGGCCCGCTCGGCAACCACCCGGTCACTACCTGCTCCTCCTTGGCCCCTACGGGACGGAAGCGGATCGCCCCGGTCTCCGGATCGATGCAGCTCGCGTCTTCTATGTGATAGGTCGGTGCTCGGTCATGACAGATGGCGGCGAGGTGGGTCGTGTTGCTCGAGTTGTATCCCCCGATCACGACCATCAGGTCGATCGGCTCGGCGATGAGCTTGAGCACCGCGTCCTGACGGTCCTGGGTGGCCGAGCAGATCGTGTCGAACGTGCGGAAGTGGTCGGGCAACGTGGCCTCACCATACCGCTTCGCCATGCTCCGCCGGATCTCGGCCGCGATGGCGAGGGACTCCCCGGAGAGCATCGTAGTCTGATTCGCCACGCCGATGCGCAGCAAATCGCGATCTGGATCGAAGCCAGGCGACATCTTCCCCTCAAAGAGCAAGGCGAACTGCTCCCCGCTCCCCGCTCTCTCTATGTACGCACACACCTCACGCGCTTCCGCCATGTCGCGCACCACGAGGTACTTCCCGCTCGGGTACTTGGTGACCTGGCTCGAGGTGGCCTTCGTCTCCTCGTGGTAGTACTTGCCGTGGATCACCGCGGTGAACCCGTCCTTGGCGTAGGAGTCCACGCGCTTCCACACGTTGAGCACCGATCCGCAGGTCGTGTCCACGAGCACGCATCCGACCGCGCGCAGCCGTTCGAAATCCTTCACGGTGACCCCGAAGGCCGGAAGAATGACGACGTCCGCCGGGGTGATCTCGTGGAAGTCGAACTCACCGTCATCCG
>Ga0209802_1003343_pt1 | contig 10798 bp, 9 predicted proteins | sample GraSoiAngelo_129_FD_185886 | JGI IMG/M metagenome (GOLD analysis project Ga0209802, IMG submission 185886) | Grasslands soil microbial communities from the Angelo Coastal Reserve, California, USA - 14_0927_12_40cm (SPAdes) (version 2) | ecosystem: Environmental > Terrestrial > Soil > Grasslands ... | reverse complement strand
GCCTATCTCGACATCATCGCTCGGGTCCTCAAACCGAACGGCTACCTCATCATCACCGCTGCCAACCGCGTGGTCATGGACCGGTGGCCCGAGCGCGGGCCCGATCCGCACTCCCACCTCAAGTTCTACCCGACCCGTCGGGAGTTCAAACGGACGTTGCGCCGTAGGTTCCGGGTGGCTTGGACGACCAGCATCATGCCGCTCGGCAACCACGGCTTCCTGCGGCTCGTGAACTCCTACAAGCTCAACGCGGCGCTCGGCTGGGTGATCCCATCGCGCTTCCTAGAGCGACTCAAGGAGTGGGCCGGGCTCGGGTACACTTTGATCGCATTGGCCCAAAAGCGACCGTGAGGATCGGCGTCTTAGGGCATGTCGGGAACCAGAATCTGGGTGACGAGGCCCTGCTTGGTGCCGTCATCCAGAACGTACGCCGGCGCTATCCGGACGCGGAGGTGATCGGGTTCACCAGACGGCCCGGCGACACACGCGAGCGTCATGGCATTGCGGCCTTCCCCATTCACCGCACGAACGGACGCGCGGCGCCGGCTCCCAGCGGTGACAGTGCCGCGGGCGCGTGGGAGCGGCTCGGGTCCCTGCTGAAGCGCGTGCCACTGGTTCGCCCGCTCGTCCGTGCGGCGCGGCGCATTGGCCGCGTCGTCGTGGGTGTGCCGGCGGAGCTCGGCTTCCTCGTCCGCGCCTATCGCAACCTGCGCGGCACGGACCTGCTGTTGGTCGCCGGCTCGGGACAATTGAACGACTACTGGGAAGGTCCCTGGGGAATCCCCTTCACGCTGTTCAAATGGGCGCTGCTCGCCCACGCCACCGGAACCAAGCTAGCGCTCTTGAGCCTCGGTGCGGGGCCGCTGCGGACGCGCGTCGGCAAGTTCTTCGTCAAGCAGACTGTGCGGCTGGCGGACTACCGCTCGTACCGCGATGACGACTCGCGGCGCTGTGTCATGGCGCTTGGGGTGCCGGGGCCGCACTCGGTGGTGCCCGATTTGGTGTTCAGTCTGGACGTGGCCGCCCCCACGCCGCCTGCGGCGTCGCCGCTCGGGCGGCGCCGGGTCGTGGGAATCAACCCGATGCCGTTCTTCGACGAGCGGTATTACCCGGAGAGCGATCCCCACGTGTTCGGCGCGTACGTCCAGACGCTCGCGGCGTTCGCCGATTGGCTGGTCGAGCGGGAGTACACGGTGCGGTTCTTCGCGACGCAGCTGTTCTGGGACCACGGAGTGATCGACCGGGTCCGCGCGCTGATGCGAGTGGAGCCGCAGGCGTCGGGCGAAGGGCGGGTGATCGCACGGCGCATCGGCTCGTTCGACGAACTGGTCGCGGCGCTCGATTCGCTCGACCTGGTCGTGGCCACGCGCTACCACGGCACGCTGTTCGCCATGATCCGCCTCAAGCCGGTGGTCAGCATTGCGTACCAGCGCAAGTCGCTCGAGCTGATGCGGGATATGGGCCAGAGCGCGTATGCCATCGCAATCGACCAGCTGACGCTCGCCGGCCTGCAGGAGCGGTTTCTCGCGCTGGAGCGGCACAGCGCTGAAATCGTCGCGGCGGTGCGGCCGAAGCTGCCGGTCCTCCGCGCCGCGCTCGACACCCAGTACGATCGGGCGTTCACGCTGCTGGGCAGGGTCGCATGAACCGCGTGCTGGTAACCGGCGCGACGGGGTTCATCGGTCTGGGCTGTCTCCCGCGCCTGCTCGAGCGAGGATACCAGGTGCATGCGGTCTCCTCCCGAGCGCTGGCGACAGCCGGTAGCCCCGCGTCCGGCGGCCACGAGCAGCGAGACGCCGTCGAGTGGCATCAGGCCGACCTGATGGATGCGGGGCAAACCGCGCAGCTGCTCGAGAGCGTGCGGCCCACGCATCTGCTGCATCTCGCGTGGTCGGTCGTGCCCGGCGGTGCGGTACCGGCGGGCGAGAACCTCCGCTGGCTGCAGGCGAGCTTGGAGCTGCTGCGCCGCTTCCACGAGCACGGCGGGAGCCGGGTCGTGATGGCGGGCTCGAGCTACGAATACGATTGGCGGTACGGCTACTGTGCCGAGGCGGTGACGCCGACCGTGCCGGCGACCTACTATGGGGCCTGCAAGCTGGCACTGGCGCAGCTGCTCGACGGCTTCGCCGCGGCGAGCGGGTTGAGCCACGCGTGGGCGCGCATCTTCTTCTTGTACGGGCCGCGCGAGCATCCCAAGCGGCTCGTCTCGTCGGTGATTCGCTCGCTGCTGCTGGGTGAGCCGGCGCGCTGCTCCCATGGACGCCAGATCCGGGACTACCTCCACGTGGAGGATGTGGCCGACGCGTTGGTGGCGCTGCTGCACAGCGAGGTGCGCGGACCAATCAACATCGGCTCGGGCGTGCCCGTCACGCTGCGCGACATCGTCTCGTGCATCGCGAGGAAGCTCGACCAGGCGCCGCTGGTGCAGCTCGGCGCGGTGCCGAGCCATCCCCACGACTCGCCGCTCGTCATCGCGGACGTGACGCGTCTCGCGGCGGAGCTCAAGTGGCGGCCTCGGTACGACCTCGATCGTGGGCTCGACGCCACCATCGCGTGGTGGCAGTCCGAGCTGCAGGTCGCCGCGGGGAGCCCGACATGACCGAGATCGCGATCCTCGGTGCGGGCATGGCCGGGTTCGGCGCCGCGCACCAGCTGCGCGCTGCCGGAGCGCGCGCCATCGTGTACGAGCGGCGCGACCACTACGGCGGGCACACGTCGTCCTATTGCTTCGATTCCGGCTTCGTGTTCGACGAAGGCGGGCACGTTTCCTTCACCAAGGACGAGCGCATCCAACGGATGCTGGCGGAGAACGTGCGCAACGATTACCAGACCCTCCATACCCGGGTCAACAACTACTGGAATGGCCACTGGATCAAGCATCCGGCGCAGTGCAACCTCTATGGACTGCCGCCCGACCTGGTGGCCAAAGTGCTGCACGACTTCATCGAGGCGCGGTACCGCGAGAACGGGGATATCCGCACCTACCGCGATTGGCTGGTCGCGACATTCGGCCGCACGTTCGCCGAGACGTTCCCGATGGAGTACGGCCTCAAGTACCATACGACGACCGCCGACAACATGACGACGGAGTGGATCGGGCCGCGGCTGTACCAGCCGTCGCTCGAGGAGGTATTGCGGGGGGCGCTCTCGCCCACGACGCCGGACGTGCACTACATCAGCCACTTCCGCTACCCCTCGCGCGGTGGATTCGCGTCGTACTTGCGGCCGTGGGCTGAGCGCATGGATCTGCGGCTCCAGCACGAGGTCGTGGCCATCGATCCTCGGACGCGGGAGCTCCGGTTCAAGAACGGCGCGAGCGCGCGCTACGACCGGCTGATCTCATCGATGCCGCTCCCCGAGCTCATCCCGCTGATCGCGGGCGCGCCGGCGGACGTGCGCGAGGCCGCCGCGCGGCTCGCCTGCACCACGGTCGTCATCGTGACCCTCGGCGTGAATCGGCCGGACCTGATCGACGCGCACTGGACGTACTTCTACGACCGCGACCTGTTCTTCACGCGGTTGAACACGCCGCACCTCCAGTCGCCCAACAACGTGCCTCCCGGGTGCGGGGCTTTGCAGGTCGAGTGCTACTACTCGCCGAAATACCGTCCGCTGGATCGCCAGCCCGACCAATGCGTCGAACCCGTCATCGCCGATCTCAAGCGCGTGGGTGTGCTGCGCGACGATGATCAGATCGTGTTCCAGCACTCGATGCTGGTTCCCTACGCCAACGTGATCTTCGACCTCGAGCGCCCCGCGGCCCTGGCGACGGTGCACGGCTATCTGGAGGACCTGGGCATCCTCGCGTGCGGCCGCTACGGTGAGTGGGGCTACCTCTGGACCGATGAGGCGTTCAAGAGTGGCGAGCGTGCCGCCGAGCGCGCGCTGAGCGCGGGGTGAAGCGCGCCCGTTATCGAGTGTGGCACCCACGCCACACTCGTTGAGTCCGGAGTCGCCCCCCCCGACGGGGGATTCGGTATGAGAAATGCACCGCCGTGGCTGTACTCAAACCAACAACGCGCGCACCTATGAAGGTCGTTCTGTTCTGCGGTGGGTTGGGGACACGGCTCCGGGACTACGACGAGCATGTCCCGAAGCCGATCGTGCCCATCGGTTACCGTCCCATCTTGTGGCACGTGATGAAGTACTACGCGCACTTCGGATACAAGGACTTCGTCTTGTGTCTGGGGTACCGCGGCGACGTCATCAAGAACTATTTCCGCAACTACGACGAGTGCGACTCCAACGACTTCGTGCTGTCGGAGGGAGGGCGCAAGGTCGAGCTGCTGCGGAGCGACATCGGCGACTGGCGCATCACGTTCGTGGACACGGGAGCGAACGCGAGTATCGGCCAGCGGCTGTTGGCGGTGGAGCGCCACCTCGCGGGGCAGGGTGAGTTCTTTGCCAACTACAGCGACGGGCTGTCGGACCTGCCGTTGCCCGCGCAGCTCGAGCATTTCCGGCGCCACGACCACATCGCGAGCTTCTTGTGCGTGCCGCCGCAGCTGAGCTACCACTTCGTCACGTCGCGCAACGGCGGCCAGGTGACCAGCATCCAGGACATCGGGCAGACGGGCCTCCGTATCAACGGCGGCTACTTCATCCTCAAGACCGAGATCTTCGACTATTTGCGAGACGGTGGAGACCTCGTGATGAACGCGTTCCAACGGCTCATGGCTGAGAACCAGCTCCTCGCCTACCGCTACGACGGGTTCTGGGTGTCCATGGACACGTTCAAGGACAAGCAGCGCCTGGACGACATGTACGCGCGGGGCGACGCGCCGTGGGAGGTCTGGAAGCGTACGCCGGCCGCGGACGCGCCAGGCACCGCCCCCCCTCTGCCGCTCCGGCCGGCGAGCGGCCGCCGTCGGGCGGCCCGCTCACACTGATGTTGGGGCTGCGTCTCGGGAGCACCGGCGACGCGTCGCTGCGGGTGCTCTGCCTGGGCGCGCACTCGGACGACATCGAAATCGGGTGCGGCGGGACGGTGCTCCAGCTGCTCGCCGCGGGGCGCCCCGTGGAGGTCCATTGGGTCGTGCTCAGCGCCGACCGGGAGCGGGAGCGCGAGGCGCAAGACGGCGCCTGCCGCTTTCTCCAGGAGGCCGCCGCGCGAACGGTGGTGGTGAAGCAGTTCCGCGACGGTTTCTTTCCGTACGTCGGCGCGGACATCAAGCAGTACTTCGAAGAGCTCAAGCAGACGTGCTCCCCCGACGTGATCTTCACGCATTTCCGCGGCGACCGGCACCAGGACCATCGCGTCGTCTCGGAGCTCACGTGGAATACGTTTCGCCGTCACCTCATCCTGGAATACGAGGTGCCGAAGTACGACGGCGACCTCGGATCGCCCAACTGTTACGTCCCCTTGGACGACGCCACGTGGCGGTTGAAGACCCGCCACCTGTTGTCGGTGTTCCAATCCCAGAGTGCGAAGCCCTGGTTCACGGAGGACACGTTCCGTGGGCTGATGCGGCTGCGCGGCGTGGAATGCGGTGCGCCGGACGGCTACGCCGAAGCGTTCTACGGGCACAAGCTCGCGCTCGAGGCCTGAGATGTCGCCGCGGGTGAGTATCGGGGTCCCGGTCTATAACGGCGAGCGCTACCTCGGCGCGACCCTGGACTCGCTGCTGGCGCAGACCTTCGGCGACTTCGAGCTCATCGTCTGCGACAACGCCTCGACCGACGGGACCGAGGCGATCGCGCGCGCGTGCGCGGCGCGAGACGCGCGGGTCCGCTACGTGCGCCATGAGCGCAATCTCGGACCCCCGAGGAACTACAACCATGCATTCGATCTGTCCTGCGGGGAATACTTCCGCTGGTTCCCGAGCGATGACCTGGCCGCGCCGGAGTCCGTCGCGCGTTGCGTGGAGGTGCTCGACCGCGAGCCATCGGTCGTCCTCGCGTACCCGAAGACGACGCTGATCGACGAGGACGGGCGCGTGATCCGCGACTACGAGGATCGCCTCCACCTGCAGTCGCCCTGCCCGAGCGAGCGCTTCGCCCAGCTACTCCGGGACATGGTCCTGTGCAACGCCCAGTACGGCCTCATGCGTGCCGCGGTTCTGCGGCGCATCGGGCCGCTCGGGCTCTACGTCGGGTCCGACAATGTGCTGCTCGCCGAGCTCTCGCTGTACGGCACCTTCTGGGAGATTCCCAAGCGCCTTTTCTTCCGACGCATGCATCCAGCGGCGTCGAGCAGCATGAGTGCCGCGGAGCGTCAACGGTTTTACGACCCGAGCGCCAAGGGGCGCGTCGCGATGCGCCAATGGCGACTCTTGTGGGAGCTGGGTCGGGCGGCGCAGCGTGCGCCGGTCGATGCGGCCCAGCGGATCCGCCTGGCGCTTTGCGTGCTGCGACAGGCGCGGTGGTCGCGCCACGTCCTCGCGCAGGAAGTGTGGAGCGCGGTGCGGGCGCGGTTCGTGCAGTCGGGGTGGGCGTGAGTGAACGACCCATGGTGATCCTGCACGTCGTCTCGCCTGGTGTGATCGGCGGCCTGGAGCGCGTGGTGCACGCGCTCGCTGCCGGGCATCGGGACCGCGGCCATGCGCTGCACGTCGCCGCCGTGACCACTGTCGAGGACGAGGACCTCGAGTTCTTACGCTCCTTACGGGAGTGCGGAGTGGAGGTGCGGCTGGTGCGCGTGGGTCCGCACGAGTATTGGGGCGAGCGGAGGGCGATCGCACGGTTGTGCGTGCGGCTCCACCCCGACGTGGTCCACACTCACGGGTATCGGCCCGATGTCTTGGACGCCGGCGCGGCGCGCCGGCTCGGCATTCCGGTGGTGACGACCGTCCACGGGTACACCGGCGGGAGCTGGCGCAACCGCCTGTACGAACGACTGCAGCGCCGCGCGTTGCGCCGCTTCGACGCCGTGGTCGCGGTGTCCCAGCCGCTGGCCGACGCGCTCACTCAGGACGGCGTGCCGCGCGATCGGGTCCACCTCATTCGCAACGCGTGGGCGGGGTCCGAGCCGCTGCTGGATCGTGTCGCGGCTCGCCGGGCGCTCGGAGAGGGCCGGGACGGCAACGGTGCGCTCCGCATCGGGTGGGTCGGGCGGCTGAGCGAAGAGAAAGGGCCCGATGTCTTCCTGGAAGCGCTCGGCCGGATGCGGCACCAGCCATGGACCGCATGCGTGCTCGGCGACGGGCCCGCCCGGCCCGCGCTCGAGGCGCGGGCCGCGGCGCTCGGCCTCACGGGCCGGGTACACTGGCATGGCAGCGTGCGGGGCGCCGAGTCCGTCTACCGAGCGTTCGACGTGTTCGTCTTGAGCTCACGCACGGAGGGGACCCCGATCGCCCTGTTCGAGGCGATGGCCAGCCGGGTGCCGATCGTCGCCACCGCAGTGGGAGGCGTACCCGACGTCGTCTCGCCGGCGGAGGCCTGGCTGGTCGCGCCGGAGGACCCGAACGCGCTTGCGGCCGCGGTGGCCGCGGTGCTGCAGGACCCAGCCGGGGCCGACGTGCGGGCGCGGGCGGCCACCGTACGGCTGGAGCGCGATTTCGCAGTCGAGCCCTGGCTCGAGCGGTACGAGGCGGTCTACCGGGCGGTCACGCGGCCCCGCCCGGCCGGCAGGGCCGCGTGACCCGGCTGGCGACCGACCTGCTCGCGGCCGCGCTGGCCCTGGTCGCGTACACCTACATCGGCTACCCCGGCCTGCTGCTGCTACTCCAGGTCGTGCGGCCGCGGCGCCGGGCAGCACCGCTGGCGGAGTGGCCGAATGTCAGCATCACGATCCCCGTGTACAACGAGGCGTCCACAATCGGGCTCACGCTCGAGCGCGTCCTCGCGACCGACTATCCGCCGGACCGCCGCCAGGTCCTCGTCGTGTCCGACGCCTCGACCGACGGCACCGACGCCATCGTGGCTGGGTTCGCCAGCCGCGGCGTGGAGCTGTTGCGGATGCCACAGCGGAGCGGCAAGAGCGCAGCGGAGAACGCGGCTCGAGCGTTGCTCATCGGCGACATCATCATCAACACCGACGCATCGATTCACATTCCACCGCAGTCCCTCAAGCCGCTCATCGCGGCATTCGCCGATCCGACTGTGGGAGTCGCCTCGGGGCGCGACGTGAGCGTGGCCCGCGCGGGCGTCGCCGCGAACCCCGGCGAGTCGCGCTATGTGGGGTACGAGATGTGGGTGCGCGACCTGGAGAGCCGAGTCCACGGGATCGTGGGCGCGTCCGGCTGCTTCTACGGGGTGCGCGCCGCGCTGCACATGGAGCTCGTTCCCCACGCGCTCTCGCGCGACTTCGCGGCCGCCGTCATCGCTCGGGAGCGCGGTTACCGAGCCGTCTCGGTCAAGGACGCCGTGTGCTTCGTGCCCCGCACCAGTTCGCTCACGCGCGAGTACCGCCGTAAGGTGCGCACGATGGTGCGCGGCATGCAGACGCTCTACTACAAGCGGCATCTGCTCAACCCAGCACGCTACGGGCTCTTCGCGTGGATGTTGTTCAGCCACAAGCTGTGCCGCTGGCTCGTTCCGTGGGCGCTGCTCGCCGCGACCGGTGCGTCGGCGGTCCTAGCGGTTACCGTGCCCGGCGCCTGGTGGCTGGGCGCCTTGGTCGTGCTAGGACTGGGCGTCGCCGCAATCGGGTGGCTGTGGGCCCCGCGCGGCAAGGCGCCCGCCCTGTTCCAGCTCGCGGCTTTCGCCGCGGCCGGGAACCTTGCGGCGCTGCACGCCGGGGTAAGGGCGTTCCGGGGAGAGTTCGACTCGATCTGGGAGCCTACCCGCCGGGAGCCGGCGGGGTGACACACCCCCGGGGCGCAAGCGGGGGAAGCGAGGCCTAGGTCGGCAGCGCGGTGTAGACCGCGGGAATGAGCGCCCCGTGCCGGAGCGCCGCGTGGCGCAACACGGCGCTCGTCACATCACCAAGCCCCACGCCTGAACACCACCACCGGCACCGTGCGCAGCATGATGCGGAGGTCCTCACGCACGGACTGGCGCGCCAGGTATTCGAGGTCGTAGGCGATCTTCTTGCGCACGCTGTCCACCGAGGTGTCGTAATGCAGGTTGATCTGCGCCCAGCCGGTGATCCCCGGGCGGACCCGCTGGCGCCACGCGTAGCCGTGGACCTGGTGGCGCAGGTCGGCGAAGATCTGCGGTTGTTCCGGACGCGGCCCGACCACGTTCATGTCGCCCCGCAGCACGTTGAAGAGCTGCGGCAGCTCGTCCAGCCGGTATTTGCGCAGCACCCGGCCGAGCGGCGTCACACGGGGGTCGTCCAGTTGGGCCCACACCTGGGCGTCGCTGTTCCCGTTCACCCGCATCGTGCGGAACTTGTAGATCGTGAAGGGCTGCCCGCCGTGATCCGACTGGCGGCGCCCGTTGGCGGACGCGGGCCGGAGCCAGCGGCGGTCGAGCCCCACGCGGGACTGGGCGTACAGCACCGGCCCGCGCGAGGTGAGCTTGATGAGCGCAGCGATACACAGCATCAGCGGCGCCGCGAGCAGCATCCCCGCGCCGGCCACGAGAATGTTGAGGCCGCGCCGTGCACCCTCGGCGCGCGCCCACCGCGCGCCCTCAGGCGGGGAGCGGCGGGTGGCGGTCGGCGTGGATGGGGTGACACGCCCGCCGAACCTGGCGGATCGGATGACCGTGACCGAGGGCGCGGAGCGGGCGTTGGCTGGCATGGTGAGCGCCAGTTTCGCAAGGCGCGTGCGGGCCATGCCCAGCGGAGCCGACCTTGTAACACGTATTATATCAACTAGTTACGCGGCGGCACTCGGCGGTGTCGGAGACCTGCGACGTGGCGCAACGACCGCTTTTGTAGGAGAACTGCTACAAAGACTGCCAGCTGGAGCCGGAAACGTCCCGCTAGGCGAGCGTCGCCGGCGGCAGATCGAGTTCGCAGTGAAACCGCGTGCCCCAGCCGGGCTGCGTCTCCACCTCGAGCTTCGACCCCATCGCCTCGACCAGCTTGCGGCAGATCGAGAGACCGAGGCCGGTCCCGGAGAAGGTGAGGCCGCGTCCGCCGGTCGTGCGCCGGAACGGCTGGTACAAACGGGTCAGGGCCTGAGGGTCAATACCGTTTCCGGTGTCTCGCACGGAGAACTCGACCAACGATCCGGTCCGGGCCTGCGCCACGACTTCGACGAAGCCCTGCTCCGTGAACTTGATCGCGTTGCACGTGAGGTTGAGCAGTACCCGGCTGAGCGCCACTGAATGGCCCAAGCGGTGGTCGCCGGCGGGCGGGAGGATGCGCACGCTCAGGCCTTTCTCCTCCGCCATCGGGCGCACCATGTCGCGGACCGCTTCGAGCGTCTGCGCGACGGAGAAGGGGCAGGGTAGATCGTCCACGAGCCGGTCGCCGCCGTGCACCAGCTCGATCGCATCGCTCACCAACGAGCTCAAGCCGAGCGCCGCACTGTAAACGAGGCCGAGCTGGCGGCGCTGCATCTCGTTCACGTCGCCGCTCTGACCATTCTGGAGCGTCTCGGAGAGAAACAGGATCGAGGTGAGGGGGGAGCGGAGGTCGTGCGCGATCTCAACGAGCAGATCGAGCCCCCTCGCCCCGGTCAGCTGCGACGCGAGCTGACGCGCGGTGTCGGGCTCGATCGCCTCACGCACCTGCTCGAGCGCCCCGAGCGTGCGGAGGATCTGCGACGGCGTCGCGAGCGCCGCCGGCGCTTCCTGGAATCCGCGGATCACCTCGGCGCGCAGCAGCTCGAGCAGCCGCAAGCTCACCGCAGGGGAAGCGCGCGGCACGAGCTCGGACACGTAGCGGGGGCGGCCCCGGTCCGCGGCGAGCGCCATGGCGGCGAGCACGGCCGCCACGATTTCCATGTCGCCGTCGGTGCCGGCT
>Ga0209802_1003340_pt1 | contig 10802 bp, 8 predicted proteins | sample GraSoiAngelo_129_FD_185886 | JGI IMG/M metagenome (GOLD analysis project Ga0209802, IMG submission 185886) | Grasslands soil microbial communities from the Angelo Coastal Reserve, California, USA - 14_0927_12_40cm (SPAdes) (version 2) | ecosystem: Environmental > Terrestrial > Soil > Grasslands ... | reverse complement strand
CGAGTTACATTTCCCTTCCTGCCCAGACGAAACCACCACTTTGCGGCTGCGTAACGCGGTCAAAATTCCTTCTTCAGAGTTCTCGATTCGATTGGAACGAATATCCAGGTTGGCCCAGTAAGAAATGCTGCTGTTGCGTTCCGCTGCCAGAGCCAAAATGCGTATGTGCGGGAAACGGTCCAGGAGCACATCGCATATGTGCGGTCGTTCCTCAGATTGGTCGAGCGCAACGATCAGGAAGTCGGGCTTGGCCCGTTCGACGGACTCAAGGATGCCGGCTTCGTCATCCAGCACGCCCACTACTTCAATGTCCGGCTGATCGGAAATCGTGGCGAGAACCAGTTCCCTCATCAACCGGGGCCGATTTGCAACCAGCACTTTGATTGTTTGCACGCCCCCACCTTGCAGCGCAGTATGAGCGAACCAGAGCGCAGAAGTAAGGTTCAATTAAGTATCAGCCGGTTTGCCCGGACCAGTACCACCCAAGTACCAATCCGCCTCCAAAGGAAAGTACCTGCTGATGGAAATTAAGTACCTAAAACGTACTCATCACATAACATATCGAGTGGATACATAGAGATGCTGGGGTGCTCGTTAAGCGGGCAGTAAGCTGTTATCGGTACGGCACATCTCGGCGGCAGCCAAGCGATCGCTGGCCCCGAGCTTGCGCAGCATTCGGTGGATATGGTTCTTTATGGTTTGTTCCGAAAGCCCAAGCGTAACTGCGATCTCCTTATTCGTTAAGCCCCGGCCGATCATTTCCACCAATTGCTGCTCGCGTCGGGTGAGTCCCATATGGTGCTTGACCAGCAAATTGGGATAGGCCGGAGACTGCCGGGCCACGTATTCGAATAGCGCCTGGCAGAGAGCCGCCGGACACACAGCCTGGTTCTCGGCAACCGAACGCACGGCGTCTGCTACCTCCGGGGCGGTTGCATCTTTGAGCACGTAACCAGCAATGCCATCACGGACAGCGCGAAGGAATAACTCCTTATCAGGATCCATCCCGATCATCACCACCTTCAGGGTGGGAAGTGCTTTGCGCAGAGGTGGGATGATAGAACATTCGCCCCGAGTATTGTGGGGAGGATCGAACAATAGCACTTGGGGCGACGACGCCGTGATTTTTAACACAACTCCCGATGACAGAGGTGCGGAGCCAACCACAGTGATATCAGTTTTTTTGTTGAGAATTTTGGCCAACGCCTCACGTAGCAGCCGGTTCTCAGCCAGAAGAAAAACAGAAATCTTTCCTACAATTGTCGTCATTTACAGGCTCAACCTTCGCTCCCTGGGGGAAGCTGGTTTGACCCTTTTCAGTTTGCGATTCACAGCATACTGGCTCTCCACTGGTCCTGCCATTTACTTTCTTTGTACACGCTTTTCTACGCATGTCACGTTTCACGCCATGGTACTGCAGTCAATGGCGGCATTGTTCACGGACTGAGATGAGATGGCCAGGTCGAAAACTGGAATTACTTAGTGCAATTCGCCGCCAAGCTACGCGCCGTGCCGTAAGAGCGTCTAACAAAACCTGGTTTAGCTGATATAAACAGGGAACATCTCGGCCGGTGGAGGTGTGCTGCAGCAGGCTTGCGAGCGAGTAGATCGGACGGCAAACAAACAGGCGCGCCGCATGAGCAAGATCACGCGCGGGCCTAAGTTCATCCTCGGCGACGGATCGAAGTTTTATTTTTATGAAACCGGCTCTATCTTCTGCACACGAATCAGGTTACCGCTAGACTCGAGCGTCCCGAACACGCGGACCCGTTGTCCTTCGTACTGCTTGGCCTGGTCCTGATCGTCTAGCTTGTAGGAGCCCGTGTCAGACACCTTTAGCACGTATGTGTCGCCCTCTTTACTTATAGTACCGGTAAAAGTCTGGGCGGCTGGCTGCGCGTGCTGATCCTGGTCCGGCGACTGGGAAGCGCTGGGTGGCTGGGTTGGCTTCTGTTCGGGCTGAGTCGAAGGCGTGGGCTGTTGCGGCGGAGCTGTCTCCGGGCGCGGCTCGGGAGTAGGCGCCTGGGAGGGCGACTGCTGCAACGGCTTGGGCTCTTGCATTTCCGACCAGGCGATCAGCTGCGGTCCCAGAACCTGAGCCTCGGGAAGAGGGTTATCATCCTTTGGGCCATCCTGCTGAGCCACCACTGCGGAAAAGGCAAGAAGAACGAACAAAGAAACGGTGCAAACCTGGCGTTTCATAACTGCTCCACAGAACCGACACTCATTTTGCGAATGAGTGTGCACTTCCTGGGCCAGCTATAACCTATTGCAAGGACAGCAATCCCAGACAAAAGAAGCAGACGTCGTGCAATTTCTGCGGGCGCACCTTAGAAAATTCGCCCTAGAGGGAATCCTGTACGCCGGAAGGGGGAAAGCCTGGCCCCCGTCCTTCTGAGTTGGCGAGGCATCAAGAGAGTATCTTCTAGGGGAGATCGGAATCAGCCTATCATCTTGCTCTGTACACCAATCTGGGAGGTTGTTGCCATGGCAGCGAGTCAGGTGGTGCTTTATTTTGACAGGCAGGAAGACGCCCTGCTTTTCACGCTGGCCGCCAGCTCCGTCATTTCCGCCGAGGCACCCGGCCGCGCGGATGAAGCTTTGGCCAAGATCGCCAAAGAAATCTGTAAGGCTAGCCGCATCAAGACTGAAGGAGTTCTGAACCCCTCCACCAGTTAGCACCGGGTAAACAGCCAAAAATTGCAACCCTACCGCGCTCCCGGGGGCCCGCTCGATGTTCCTGGTGTTGATCTCTCTGACATGCATACCACCCTGCGCTCGACATGGTAAGTCTTTGATAATAATGCATTTCAACTAATAGGGGACGGGTACTCTCGCGGTTCTTCTCGAGTCGGTCTGACTGAACTATGCCGGAACCCGCGGCCTTGATCCTCTCCACCCGTAATACACAATATAGAGATAACAAATCGCGGGCAGCAGGAGAGCGTGATGCACCCCGATCCGATCTGCGAGTGCTCCCATCAGTACGGGCAGTATTGCGCCTCCAACGATGGACATTACCAATATGCCCGAGCCTTTGCCGGTCAGTGGGCCGAGGCCGGCAATCCCCAGAGTGAAAATGTTGGGAAACATCACTGAGTTGAAAAGTCCGACCAGAATGATGCTCCACATGGCGAAATGGCCGGTGCTAAGCACGGATGTGATCACCAGGATGAAGGATGCCACCGCAGCGGCGCCGAGCACCGTTCCGGAGCGAAGCTTTTGTAGCAAGGCGGAACCGATGAACCTGCCGACCATCGCGCTGCCCCAATAGAAAGAAACAAAACCGGCGGCGATCTTTTCCGACACATTGCCGATATTCGGCTGGCTGAAGTAATTGACCAGGAAACTCCCGATCGAGACTTCGGCACCAACATACAGAAATATTCCGATAGCGCCGAGCACCAGATGACGGTACTTCCATACGCTCTCATGTGCTGCTTGTGCAGCTTCATGCGGATCTGCCGAGGCGATCACCGGGAATCTAAACCTCGCAATGACGACCCCAAGCGCGATCAGAGTCAAGCCGAGTCCGAGGTAGGGCAACTTCACCGAGGCTGCCTCATGAAGCCGGTAGGCCTGAAGCACATCAGCAGGCAGTTGTCGAAGTTCAGCCACCCGCCTGGCAGTCGCGCTCAAAATAAAGAGACCGCCGAGATATGGCGCAATAGTCGTTCCCAGTGAATTAAATGCCTGGGCAAGATTCAAACGGCTGGAAGCCGTTTCCGGGGGGCCAAGCACCGAGACGTAGGGATTCGCAGAAACCTGCAGCACGGTGATGCCTGCAGCCAAAACGATCAATGCCGCCAGAAATAATGGGAAGGACGGCACGCTGGCGGCCGGTACGAACAACAGGGCGCCCAACCCCATGGTGAAAAGTCCGGCGACCATGCTTCGCTTATAGCCGATCCACTCGATGAGCTTGCCCGAAGGAATCGAGAAGAAGAAGTAAGCCGAAAAAAAGCTGAACTGGACGAGCATGACCTCTGCGTAAGTCAGATCAAAGATGTTTTTCAGATGAGGCACCAAAATATCGTTTAGGGCTGTCAGGAAGCCCCACATGAAAAACAGTGTTGTCGCCATCGCCATTGCACTTTTATCGGTGGAAACGGGCGTTGCCGTGACGATTGGAGATTGTGGAGTTGCTATTGCCATGCAGTTCAGGGCCTCGATTTTGTTTCGATCGACATTTAAGCAAATCTTTTCAGAGAGCGCAGCAAAGGTTGCGTCAAAGAAAAAACTATAACAGGCAGGCCTGCCGAGAGGCAGTATCAAAGCAGGGGGACACAACTTATCTCATAAACGCCGCCCAACGCTTGTTGTTGTAATGGCATTTTTCACCAATTGAGGCTCAGTCACACTTTCCTGCAGCAATCGCTGTCACACGGTGATAAGCTCTCACGCTTTAGCTAATTGGAGGATTGTGATGAGATGGGCTGGCACGGCGATACTTGCCCTACTCTTGGGGACATTGGCATCGGCGGAGAATGGGGCTTCCCCCAAGGTTCTGATTCCGCTGATTGTGACGGATTCTCATCAGAGACTGGTCAGCGGGTTGACGCCTGCATCGCTGCTAATCAGCGAGCAAAAGACGCTTGTGACGGAAGTCAGTTTATTGCATGGGGCGGACCTACCTCTGGAACTGGGCCTAGTGATCGACACCAGCAGTTCGGCGCAGAACGACGGCAATTTTAAGGAAATTCTCGGAGGGGCTAAGGACTTCGTCAACGACATTGTTCGCGGACCTGAAGACCGCATCTTTTTCCTGACTTTCGCGACAAAAACCGAGGCGACTGGCTGGTTGAAAAAAGAACAGCTCGGCGGTGTTTCCCTCAACGTGAAGATGGGCGGTGGTACTGCCCTTTATGATTCGGTGGCCATTGCTTGTAGAGAGCGTATGGGAGCGCGAGACTGGAACAAGCCAACGCGCCGTGTGTTGATTGTAATCAGTGATGGAGATGATAATTTGAGCCACATCACGCGGGACGACGCGGCATCCGAGGCGCTCAAATCTGGGGTTGTGATGTTTACCCTGAGCACGCGAATGTCGGGGAACCGAGTTAGGGGAGAGAGAATCTTGGAATACTGGGCCAGAGTTACCGGCGGTGAGTTCTTCACTAGCCTAACACGGAAGGAGATTCCCAAAGTCTTCGCCAGGATCAAAGAGATGAGCGATGGCATGTACTATGCAAGCTATGTCCCGCCTGCGTCCAACAACAGGGTACATGAGATTGAGGTGAAGCCTGCGCCGAAAGGAAAACTCGAAGTGTCGTATCCAAGAAGGTACGTCTGGCTCCAATAGGGATCATAGTTAACTGTTGACGTAAGCAAAGTTTACACCATGTATTTTGGTCCCATTTATGAGATAGCGCTTCGCTTCGTTGATTGATCCGTGCGGGGCTTTGTTGTCTACTTAGTCTGCCGCCGCTGCATATCCGACGTCCCTGCCACCGTAGCGACGTACCCTGATGTTGGCTTGCTCAGCGTGACCGTAAAAGCCTTCGAGCACGCATAGACGCGAGCAGTACTCGCCAATCATGGCTGATGCCTCGTCGGTAAGAACTCTCTGGTAAGTGCACGTCTTGATGAATTTGCCCACCCACAGGCCGCCCGTGTAGCGCGCCGCCTTGCCCGTGGGCAAAGTGTGATTCGTACCGATTACCTTGTCGCCGTACGCCACATTGGTGCGTGGGCCCAGGAATAGTGCACCATAATTTTTCATATTTTTGAAGAAGTAGTCGGGATCGCGGGTCATGACCTGCACATGTTCGGAGGCAATGCGATCGGCTTCCCGCACCATTTCCTCTTCGGAGTCGCACACGATCACCTCGCCGTAGTCGCGCCAGGAGACGGAGGCCAACTCCGCCGTCGGCAAAATGGAGAGCAGCCGCTCGACTTCCGCCATGGTCTTGCGGGCCAGCTTTTCTGAGGTCGTGAGGAGGATCGCTGGCGTGTTGAACCCATGTTCTGCCTGGCCCAGGAGGTCAGTCGCACAGATCTCTCCGTCTACGGTTTCATCTGCGATGATGAGGGTCTCGGTTGGCCCGGCGATCAGGTCGACGCCGACGCGTCCGAAAAGCTGACGCTTGGCCTCGGCTACAAAGGCATTGCCCGGACCTACGATCATCGAGACAGGAGCGATCGTTTTGGTGCCGAGCGCCATGGCCGCGATCGCCTGAACGCCGCCCATACAGTAGATTTCGTCCGCTCCGCCAAGGTGCATCGCGGCTACCACGGCCGGGCTTGGCTTGCCATGATATGGCGGGGACGACGCGATCACTCGCGGCACGCCCGCGACTCTTGCCGTCACTACGCTCATATGTGCGGAGGCAACCAGCGGATATTTCCCTCCGGGGACGTAACAGCCGACGGAATCAACCGGCATGTTTTTATGGCCGAGAATGACGCCAGGCAGTGTTTCGACTTCAATGTCCTTTATCGAAGACCGCTGCGCCTGGGCGAAGTTGCGCACCTGCGCTTGAGCGAACTTAATGTCGTCGATGGTCTGCGCGGAAAGCTGGGAGAGACAATCTTCAATCTGCTGCTCGGACAGGCGAAAAGCTGGAGGGTTCCATTTGTCGAACTTCTCGGAGATTTCGCGCAGAGCAGTTTCGCCGCGACTCTCAATATCTTCGATAATGCCAGTTACGATGTCGCGGACCTTCTTGGCATCGGCCGTGGCCTGTTCCGGCGGCCGTCCAGTCTTCAGATATCGTGCCATCTTGCCCTCCTCTCAGAGTTCGCCCGGCCAGCAAGCTATCCGACAGCCGAGACAGGTTCACTGAGTTCGACGTCGCTGGCGGACCGTCGATGCTGTTCGGCTGCATAGCCGGCCTTGTAATCCGCTTTGACCGCTTCCGATGCGGTCGGAAGAACCGGGAAGTCCCACCAGCCGACAACCTCGGCTGCGGCAACGGAGACATCTCGCGTGATCGGCACCTCGACCAGAGCTGGCGCTTTCGAGTCGAGCGCTCGCTTGATATTTGAGCCGATATCATCCACGGCCTGCACTTTTGCTGCGACTTCAAAGCCAAATGACTTTGCAAGCGACACAAAGTCGACCGAGTAGGGCCGCCCGTCACCGTTGTGGTGGTTGAACTCGGACCCGATCTGCCGCCCGATGAGATAGTTCTGGCCATCGCGAATGGAGATATAGCCCGAGTTGTTGAGAATCAAAAACACGACCGGAATGTCGTACATCGCGCAGACGGCGAGCTCCTGGACAGACATCATGAAGTCGCCGTCACCGATGATACACACGACCGGGATGTCCGGCTTCGCCAGCTTTGCGCCGATAGCGGCCGGAAGCGCAAATCCCATCGACGAAAACGAGCCGGAAGTAATGTGGGTTCGCGGTTCGTACACGGGGAAGGCTTGCTTGGTTGTGCTCTGCGGATGACCCGATCCTACCGTCACGATGCCGTTACGGGGCAGGACTTTCCGCAACTCCCGCAGCGTACGCAACATTGTTGTTGGAATGCCTTTGTAAGATCGGCGACGCTCAAGCTTTTCCTCCCATTGCTTCTTCAGTGCTTCGACATGGCTCAGATAGGAAGCCCGGGATTGCCGTGCCTTATGGGCTTGATCATTCGAGATTCCGGCGAGGATGTCGGCGAGCACAAGCTTGCAATCGGCCGCGATGCCAACCTCCGCGGGATAATTTTTGCCGATCTCGCGCGGATCGATGTCGACCTGGATGAGCTTAGCGTCGGGGATCGAGAACGTCACACCTTTGCGGTAGGACGATGCCGACCAGTCTGTGAAGCGGCAACCGAGGGACATGACCACATCAGCATTGGCGGCCGTGTTGTTGCCGGGCAGCGATCCCGGCCAGCCGGCTGTGCCGGCGCACATCGGGTTGTCTTCGGCTATGGCACCCTTGCCATTCCAGGTGAAGACCACGGGGATGCCGAGTTTCTCGACTAGCGTGGTCAGCTCCGGTGTTGCATTCGCACTGATAGCTCCGCCGCCAACAACGATGCATGGGCGCTTCGCCGTGAGGAGTAGCTTGATGGCAGCTTCGATGGCTTGAGCATCCGCGCGCGGTTTACCTACGGGCAAGCGAGTGGCGAGATCTGCGACGTCGATGTCCGTGGTTTCGACCTGGATGTCGAGCGGCACTTCCATGTGCACAGGGCCGGCGCGGCCCGTCAGCATTGCATTCCAGGCACGATGCAGTACGAACGGCACTTGATCGGCGCGTATTACATCGAAAGTACGCTTCGTGACCGGCGCCACGATGTGCGGAAAATCAGGCGACGCGAAGCGATCAAGCTCCTGCATTACGCCGTGGCCACGCATATGGGTGGCAGCGCTGCCAGTGATCAGAAGCAGCGCGGTCGAATCGCAGTGCGCGGTTGCGAGTCCGATAATTGTGTTCGTCGCACCTGGGCCGATTGAGGTACAAGCAACAATCGGCTGGCCGGTGACGCGGTAGTGCGCGTCCGCGATGTGCACTGCGCTTTGCTCGTGCATCACCTGAATGAACGGCAGCTTGGAAACCGGATCGTTGAAGGCATCGATCATGCTCCAATTTCCGTGTCCCGGCAGACCAGTGACGTAGGGAACGCCGTATGCTTTGAGAGCCTTTCCGATGATCTGTCCCACTGTGAGTTGCATGGCAACCTCCCGCGCTCGAACCCTGTTGCGCCGCACATTCTACTCCCGGTGGGGGCGGGAAGCGAATGAACTTGGCCCCAGTACGCTTGGTTATATAATCCGGCTCACATTTGGAGGCAGGGCTAATATGGACCGTCGCACGTTCCTGTCACATTCCGGCCGGATGTTGCTGGCCGCAGGATTAGCTCCGTGGATGTTCGCCGAAAATCGTATGTCCGAATCCAACCAACGCCGTCCTCTCTCTTTTTCAAATGACTGGATCGAAAGCGTGCTGGTGCGCGCGGTACGCGAAATGCCAGTGGAAGATGCGATTGTCGTAAACCTCTCCAGCACTGCCATGCACTACAGGGTCGGGAGAGATCACGGAGCGATTCTTCCGTGGAAATCGACTATTCTCCGTCATTGCACTATTGAGATCGGCGAGACGGTTGCGTTGCTTCACGTGCGACAGCGCACAAACATTGGAGGGGTGGCGCTGGGCTGGGACTGGTATGGGCGTCGCAATCCTCAGTTTCCTCGCGGGACTCCTCTTTACATTTCGTCGCAGGATGAGATCGGAGATGTGCAGCTCGATCCGGTCTCCGCTTTCACTCAACAGGCTTCCGTTTCAGCATCGCCCCGGCCATACCGGCTCAAGCTGAATCTCTGGTATACGCCGGAAGAAACCGACTGCGGAATCCACACCGGGCACCAGTTTCTCGAAGTGCATACACAAATCCTGGGTACGGGTCACATGCAGAAATTTCGCGAGAACAAGGCCGACACCCTTTATGAAGACGTCCTGATGCCGCCGGGATTCACTCATGACCCATTCTTCACGGTTGGAAATGACCGCAGCTTCAGTTATCCCTGGCACCGCTATTACGCCGATACGGATTGCATCTGGATGGCGGTCGAACTGCACCCGTTGTAACTCCATCAAGGTTTGCTGCAATGCCTTCCTCGCCTGACGTAGTTATCATCGGCAGCGGTATTGGCGGCGGCACGTTAGCCTATCGCCTGGTGCAGCACGGTCTGACCGTGACGATTTTAGAACGCGGCGGCTTCTTGCCCCAGGAGCCGGAAAATTGGGATGTGAACGCCGTCTTCTTTGACCAGAAGTACGTGCCCGAGGAGACCTGGCTAGACAAAGAGGGCACGCCATTCCGTCCTGGAACTTATTACTACGTTGGAGGCAGCAGTAAATTGTATGGTGGCGCGATGCTGCGCCTCCGCGAGCGGGACTTCGAAAACCTGGAACACGCGGACGGTATCTCACCCGCCTGGCCGATCAGTTATCGTCAACTCGCGCCTTACTACGATCTGGCGGAAAAACTCTATCTTGTGCATGGCCAAGCGGGCGTCGATCCAACGGAACCGCCGGACATTCCGCCGTATCCGTATCCCGCCCTCGATCATGAGCCCGTGATTGAAAGAGTGGCGCGCGCGCTCAAGCAACAGGGGATCAATGCCTTCCCGCTTCCGCTCGCGGTGCAGCGGCATGAAGGGGGACCGTGCGTGCGTTGTAAGACCTGTGATGGTTTCCCTTGCAAGGTCCACGCGAAAACTGACGCTGAGGTTGCAGCGATCAAGCCTGCCTTGGCGACGGGCAGGCTCACCCTCAAGACCAACTCCAAGGCAACGCTGCTGATCCTCACCAGCGATGGCAAGCGCGTGAACGCGGTGGAATACGAACGCGAAGGCCTGATCGAACGAATCACAGCGCCCGTCATCGTACTGTCGGCCAGCGCGGTTAACTCTGCGGTGTTGCTGCTTCGGTCAGCATGCGACGAGGCGCGTCATGGGATAGCGAATTCCTCTGGCGTGGTTGGCCGCAACTACATGGCGCACAACAACACGGCGCTCATGAGTATCGGCTGGAAGATCAACGATACGAACTTTCAGAAAACAATTTGCATTAACGATTTTTACTTCGGGGACGATGCCTTCAACTACCCGATGGGCAATATTCAAGGCCTTGGCAAACTCCAAGCCGGGATGCTCACGGCCAAGCAGAAATTTCTGCCCAATTTCGCAGGGAACTTGATGGCTGAGCGAAGCGTGGATTGGTGGATTATGTCCGAGGATTTGCCCGATCCGGAAAACCGCGTGATTCTGCAAGGCGACAAGATTCGGCTTCACTACACGGCCAACAATATGGCCGGACATAAGCGCTTAACCGACAAGGCCGTCTCGCTGATGAA
>Ga0209802_1003332_pt1 | contig 10811 bp, 9 predicted proteins | sample GraSoiAngelo_129_FD_185886 | JGI IMG/M metagenome (GOLD analysis project Ga0209802, IMG submission 185886) | Grasslands soil microbial communities from the Angelo Coastal Reserve, California, USA - 14_0927_12_40cm (SPAdes) (version 2) | ecosystem: Environmental > Terrestrial > Soil > Grasslands ... | reverse complement strand
CGTGCGCCGCCCCGCGCGAGAGCGCCTCGAGCCCGACGCCGCCCGCGCCGGCGAACAGATCGAGCACGCGCGCATCGGGCAACCAGGGCCCGAGCGTATCCATCAACGCGATCCGGACCTGATCGGCTGTCGGCCGCGTCGTGGCGCCCCGTGGCGTCACCAGCCGCCGCCCCTTCAGCGCTCCGGCGATCACACGCACGCGGACCGGACGGCGCGATCGACCGAGAGGCTTCGCTTTTGCGTCATGTCGCGGGGAAGGTACCACGGCCGATGGCCGGCCTGTAGACAGCGCTCGCGGCCTCAGTGGGACCTGCGGCGCGACTGCGGTGCCTGGGTCAGCTTTGTGGAGGAGGCGAAGTTTTCAGCGCCAGCAGCGCGACGACCCCGGAGAGGTTACGCGAAGTGACCGGCTTCTCGACGTGGTACTGGAACCCGGCGCGCAAGATGCTGGCCCGGTGCTCGGGACCGGTGAACCCAGTGAGAGCGGCGGCCGGCGTCGCCCCCCCGCGCTCGGGTGGCAGGCCGCGAACCTTGCCGATGAGCCAATAGCCGCCCTTGTCGGGCATCGCCAGCGCGCTCAGGAGGACCTCGGGGCGCTCGCGCTCGAGCACCTCCAGCGCCTCGTCGGCCGTCCCGACCGCGGTCACAGTGGCACCGTAGTCCTCGAGCATCGCCGTGACCACCGCACGGATATATGGGGAGTTGTCGACCAGAAGTACTCGCACGCCCCCCAGGTACACGCGATCAGGCGAAGAAAGGTTCGCACTCATGCGCGTCACTCCCCAGCCTCGAGCGGCCGGCCGTTTGACAGCGCGTAGCGCACCGCGTCCACGACCTCGTGGACTCCGTAGGGCTCGCCGAAAATGATCTCGATCACGCCCGACGCTCCCACGGCCGCGTCCAGAGCCTTCTTGTCGGTGGTGGTGAGGATCCAGGCCCTCTTGCGCAGACCGTGGGTCTGCTTCAGGAGGCGCAGGAAGTTCCAGTGCCTCTCGAAGGGACGGGGGAGGTCGTACACGATCACCCACGGGTCGTGCGCCTCCAGGAAGGCGACGAGATCGAGCGTGCCGTCCTGGATCTCGGCCAGGAGCGCGGTAACGCTCGTCAGCCCCTCGCGCTCGAGGGCCTCCCGGAGAGAGTCGATGAACTCCGCATGGGAGTTGAAGATCGCTACCGCTGTCCCCGTCGTCAGACCGGGCATGTGCTCTCGCCTTTCTCAGCTGGAGAGGTAGACCCCAGGGCCGAGCCGTGGCAGCGAGACCTGCCGGGGCGATTCAGAACGTTCGGGGAGCTACCGAGCGGGCGGCCTGAGAAGACCGTCAGGGGAGCGGGGGGTGCACCTCACTGCACCTCGCGACATGCGGTCGCGGCGTTCAGCGGGCGCGCCCTCAAGGTTCCCCGCCCCGAAGGCGCGTCACCAGCCTCACAACTGTCCTCAGGCTGGACCCTTCGGCCGGCAGTGTCAACATATATTTATTATATATTATGACGTATCGCTATCCGGCGGTCGCCAGCGCGAGCTTGCCGCGCCAGCGCGCCAGGAGCGCGGCGCGCAGCGCGCGATGCGCGGGCTCGGACAGCTCGCGATCGCGCGCGACGATGGCGCTCGCCTCGCGGCGCGCTTCCTCGAGCAGGCTGGTGTCGCGCAGCAGATCTGCCGCCTGGAACTCGGGGAGCCCCGACTGGCGAGTGCCGAAGAATTCGCCCGGGCCGCGCAGCTCGAGGTCGACCTCGGCGATGCGAAAGCCGTCGTTCGTCGACGTCATCGCGGCGACCCGGCGCTGAGCCTCCTCGGTGAGACGGCCGGACGTCAGCAGGATGCAGTACGACTTCCACTCCCCGCGGCCGACGCGCCCGCGAAGCTGGTGCAGCTGTGAGAGACCGAAGCGCTCGGCGTGCTCGATCAGCATGACCGAGGCGTTCGGCACGTCGATGCCTACCTCGATCACCGTCGTGGAGACGAGCACGTGGATCTGCCCCGCCTTGAAACGCTGCATGATCGCGTCCTTCTCGTCGAAGCCCAGGCGCCCGTGGAGCAGGCCGACCACGAGATCGGGAAAGACCTCGTCCGCGAGGTGACGCGCCATGTCCGTCGCCGCCTTGAGGTCGAGCGCCTCGGACTCCTCGACCAGCGGGTAGACCACGTAGATCTGGCGACCGCCCACGACCTGCTCGCGCAAGAACTTGTAGATCGCGCGGCGCTTGCCCTCGGGGCGCGCCACGGTGACGATCGGGCGCCGACCCGGCGGCAGCTCGTCGAGGACCGACACCTCCAGATCGCCGTAAATCGTGAGGGCCAGCGTGCGGGGAATCGGCGTCGCCGTCATCACCAGCAGATCAGAGTGCTCGCCCTTTTCGCGCAGCCGCGCGCGCTGCTCCACCCCGAACCGGTGTTGCTCGTCCACCACCACGAGCCCGAGACGGCGGAAGTCGACACCTTCCTGGACGAGCGCGTGGGTGCCCACGACGCACTCGATCTCGCCGGCCGCCAGGACGGCCCGGCGCGCCGCCCGCTCGCGGGGCTTGAGCGACGAAGTCAGGAGCGTCAGGCGCACGCCGAGCGGCTCGAGCAACTGGCGGAACGTCATGAAGTGCTGCTCGGCCAGGATCTCGGTCGGTGCCATGACCGCCGCCTGATACCCGGCCTCGATCGCGGTCAGCACACCCAGGGCCGCCACGATCGTCTTGCCCGAGCCGACGTCTCCCTGAAGGAGCCGATGCATCGGGTGCGGTTCGGCCATGTCGCGGCGGATCTCCTCCCACACGCGCTCCTGAGCGCCGGTCAGCTTCCAGGGCAGCCGGGCGCGCAACCGGGCGACCAGATCGCCGCGCGGGTTGAGCGCGAGCCCGCGCGCGCGAGCGACACGCGTTCTCAATATGGCAAGCCCCAGCTGCAGGAGCAATCCTTCGTCGAACGAGAGCCGACGGCGGGCCGCCGCCAGCGCCGAGTCGGTCTGGGGAAAGTGCGCGTCCTTGACCGCCTGCGCCAGGCCGACGAGGCCCCGGCGCGTGCGCACACCCTCCGGCAGCACCTCGTCCACCTCGGCGGCGTAAGATTCGACGAGCCGCCACATGAGGGCGCGGAGCGCGCGCTGGGGCAGCCCTTCCGTGAGCGAGTACACCGGCACGAGCCGGCCGGTGTGCAAGCGCTCGTCCTCACCGTTCTCGACGATCTCGTAATCCGGCTGCTGGATGACGATCGCGCCCTTGTAGCGTCCGACTCGACCGTGCAGGACGAGCTGCTGGCCGCGCTTGAGCACGCGGGAGAGGTACCGCCAGCCGAACCAGCTCGCGGTGGCGTAGCCGCTCGAGTCGCGCAGCATTACCGTGAAGGGCACTCGCGAGCGGCCGGGCGGCGGCGGGCTCACCCCGACGATCACGCCCGAGCACGTCGCGGCCTGGCCGGGCACCAGCGAGCGGAACGGGGTCAGCCGCGTACGGTCCTCGTGGCGGAGCGGAACGAAGAAGAGCGCGTCCTCGACGGTTCGAAGCCCCTTGCGCTCGAGCTGGCTCGCGCGCTGCGGGCCGACGCCCTTGATGAACTGAAGCGGCGTCCGCAGATCCGCGGCCGCGCCGGTTTGCTTCATGACCGTCCCTGTGCTATACAGTGCCTTCGGCTCGTTCCTCGGAAACTCAACTCCAGGGAGCACAAATGGCTCAGCGGTGTGACGTCTGCGGAAAAGGCCCCTCCGTCGGCAATACGATCAGCCACGCTCACAATCTGACCACGCGGCGGTGGCTTCCGAATCTGGTCTCGATGCGCGCCATGATGGCCGGAAAGCCTCGGCGCGTGCGCGTGTGCACCCGCTGCCTCAAGGCGGGGAAGGTCACGAAGGTCATTTAAGCACAGACGGGAGGGGGCGAACGCCCCCTCCCGAATGATCAGTGGTGGGAGGCCGCCACCCCCCACCGGCGCAGCCGCGTTACTACTTCTTCTTCTTCTTGGCCTTCTTCTTCATCGAGCGTCTCACCTCCTTCCATGTAGAAGCTCGGTGCTGCCGTCGACGACCTACTTGCCCTTCTTTTTCTTCGTCGCCTTCTTCTTCGCCACCAGATCACCTCCTTCCGCGATCATTCAGTAGCCCATCGCTTCACGCCGCAGGTGTTCGGCCTGCTCGGGCCCGCGGCGTTCGTAGTGAATGAGATCGGCGTAGAGCTGTGGGAGCGACACGACCTTGAGCCCGCCCTTCTCGAAGGCACCGTAAAACACACCGAGGTCGTATGGCGCGAAGAAGTGCAGCGCGCCGTCCGCTTCGGCCGCGGGCCGCAGGCCGAGCGCTTTCGCGGCCGGCGCGGGATCTCCTTCGAGGTAGCAGTGCACGGCCGGTAATCTCAGACTTGGGGCCAGCAGCGCGGCGCCGGCGTTCAAGGTGAACGCGTACCGGCGCCCCTCGGCGCCCGCGACACGCGCGATCTCGCCCATGAACTTCCGGGTGACGCGTTCGGGAGCGAGATACGAGGCGCTCTCGTTCGCGCGATATGTATACGACTCACACCACGCTTCGAGCAGATCGGCCGGCTTCGACAGGCGAAAACGCTGGCTGTCGTCGCGCTCCACCCACGCGAGCTCCTCGAGCCGCCTGATGACGTTGTGGGAGTGACCGAGGCTCACCTCGGCCGCCCGCCCGAGCTCTTCCAGGCGCCACGCCCGGCCGGGCTCGACCAGCAGCACGCGCACGACGCGCGTTGCGCGGGGCGCGAAGAGCGAGCGGAGGGGCCGCGTCGAGGGCCGGACGTTCCGCTTGCCCTCCTTCTCGATCAGGACGTTCTCGAACGCGAGGTAGCAGTTGCCCGACAGATCGACGAATCCGAGGTTGTTGCTCTTGAGGATGCGGGCGCTCTGGGGGCCGATATAGACGGCGCCCGCCACGGGATGGGCGCCGGGGAGCTCCTTCCGGATCTCGTTCAATCGCGTAACGGCTGCCCGGATCTGACGGGGCTGTCCGAGCGGGGTCACTTCAACGACCAACGTGTGCTCCTGGCCGGCCAGCTGGAATCGCGCTAACAAATCCGCGACTTGCCCGCCAACTTTGGTGTCGGCGCTCTCCTCCCAGCCTTTCGCCCTCGGGAGGAGCTCCCGCAGTCGCTGGGCTACCTGTCGCCGAACCTCCTCGGATTTCAGCATGTTTCTCTAGCTCCGACCATTTCAGCATCTGCTGAAACCATACGGACTATTGAAAGTGCCTGTCAAGCGAAAACTTACATCTCAGAGCTAGAACAGCGTCGCGGTGATACAGCGAAGTCTACGGATGCGCCAGAGCCTCGAGGATCCGATGCAAACTACGGTGGGCGTCGAGCCGTCGCGCGTAGTCCATTTCACTTCCACTTCCCTTGGCGCGCATGACAGCGAGCAGCGCTCGCCGGTCGGCGGATGACCATGCCGCAAGGTTCGGAATCAGGACCGCGACCAGCGACATGCGCTCGAAGGCGCGCCGCTCGGCGGCCGGCCACGCGGCGCGCCGCGATGCCCCGAGCGCTCGAGCAACGCGCTCGGCGGAATCGCGTGTGGCCCTGCCCCGATCGCCGCCGAACGCTCGCGCAACGTACCGCGCGACCAGCGCCGAAACGTCGGTCGCACACAGGCGTCGCTCGGGCGCGGCGTGACCGCCCGGCAACGTCAGGAACACCTCGGCCGCGGCCAAGCGTTTGAGGGTCGGGATCGGCGAGCGGTAGCTGGAATCGGCGACGATCTTCGCCCGCTCTTGCCCGAGCGTACGGACGACGTCCGGGTCGCGCGGACGAAATCCGAGGCGGTGGTAGAAGTAGAACGAGCCCGAGCGGAGCGCCTCGGTGCTCTCGTGGCCGAGCTGATAGCGGTCGATCACGATCGTCCGCATCCCGAAGATCCACCGGTAGGCGCGGAGGAGCTGCGTCGCGAGATACGCCGACTCGCCCTGGCGAAACGACGCGAAGATGTTGACGGCGAAATCGAGCACGCCGAACAGCTCCCAGCCGCCACCGTAGCTCACCGGCACGCCGTTCTTCAGTGCCAGGAAGCCGTAGTATCCCTCCAGCGGCAGCCGGAAGTCGGGCTGGATTCCGATGAAGACGAGCCGGAGCCCGCGGCCGGCGTCGCCGACCAGAACATCGTCGGCGTTCGGATACGAGAACGCGTGGAGCTCCCGCTGCCGCGTCGCCATCGCCACCCGGGCGGTGCCGATCATCGTCTCGGCGAGCGGCCTCGAAGCTCGCGTGAGCCGCAGGGGCTGCTGGAGCGCTACGACGAGGTCGGCGACGCCACGCTCGAGCCCTTCTTCGTGGAAGAACGTGCGATCCGGCGGGATCCGCGCGAGCGTCCGCGAACCGCCGGCCCCCCGCGGCCGCCAGAGGATCGGAAGGCTCACGCTCTCGAAGAGCCAGTCGCGCGTCTCCTCGGGAAGGCGCGCGCGCTCGAACACCTCGAGGAGAAGCTGCAGATCGGTGAGGCGCCGGCCGCCCTTGGCGACCTGAAGCCACTGCCGCCAGCCCATCCCGCCTTCGCTGAAGGCGTCACCCTCCGCGGTGGTGGCGAGCAGCGAGAGCGTCTCGTCGAGCCGATCCTCGTCCGTGAACGCCGACCAGGCGACGTCACTCTGGCGCGGAAACCGCGCGGCGAGCCAGCGGGCCATCGGGAACCCGAAGGGATAGTCGAGCGTGGTGTTCGTGACGCCGGAATCGTGCAGCCGCCGTCGCGCCGCGGGCCCGAGCCTGTCCACGCGGGTCGCGAATGCCTCCAACGCGCGATCGACGAGCTCGAGAGTCTTCGCGTCATCGGGATACGCCTGGAGAAAGCAGAGCGTCTCGTGCAGGCGGAGGAGGGTCCCGGCGTGACGGATCGCGCAGCCCTCGAGCTCGGTGAGGAGCGCACGCTTTCGCTCCTGATCCTCGGGAGCGTAACGGGAGGCGGCCGCTGCGAGAGCCTCGACGAGGCGGCGGCCGCGGGATTCAGCTATGTGGGGGGCTCCGAGCGCCCCCCGAGCCCCGCGGCGTTCGGAGTCGCTAGGGTTCGGAACCCTCAATGTGCTCCATGGTCTCGTCGTCGAGGCCGAAGTAGTGACCGAGCTCGTGCACGACCGTGTCGCGCACCAGCTCCGCCATCTCGGCCTCGTCGGCGCAGTCTTCCTCGATCGGTCCCTGATAGATCGTGATCGTGTCGGGCATGACGTTGCCGTATCCCGAATCGCGGCGCGTGAGGTCGATGCCTCGGTAGAGCCCGTAGAGCGTGTCGGGCGGCTCGATCCCGACATCGGCGAGGGTCTCGTCGTCGGCCCAGTCCTCGACGACCACGGCGATGTTCGCGATCTTGCTCTTGAACTGCTTGGGCAGGCGTCGCAGGGCCTTCTCGACCAGCGCCTCGAACTGTCGCCGAGTCATGGACGACGGTGCGCGGGCGGCGCGGCAACGGGGGCCGCGGCAGACACTAGAGCCCTCGGACGCGCTCGACGTTGATGACGTCTCTGACGTCGCGGATGGCGGCGATGATGTCCTGGAGCTGTCGGAGGTCGGCGACCTCGACGACGAAGTTGTTGATCCCGCGGCGATCGTCGGTCACGGTCACCTCGGCCTTCGTGATGTTGCCGTTGCGGGCCGAGATGGCGCCGGTGATCTCCGAGAGGAGCCCGGGGCGATCCTTGCCGATATAGACCGCGATGCGGACGGGCCGCTTGCCGGGCTCCTCGACGTCCCACTCGACGTCGATGAGCCGCTCGCGGTCGAGCACGCTCTTGGCGACCGTCAGGCAATCGCGGGCGTGCACGGTGAGGCCGCGACCGCGGGTGATGAAGCCGACGATCGGATCGCCCGGCAAGGGGTTGCAGCAGCGCGCGAACCGCACCAGCAGGTCGTCGACGCCGCGGATGCGCACGCCATCGACCGGCGCCGGACGCGTCGCCGACGGCTTCGGTTTCTCGGGCGTCTCCAGGAGCGCGTTGGGCGCCAGCTTGTTCAAGACTTGGTGAACCGAGCTCTTGCCGTACCCGAGCGCCGCCAGCAGATCGTCGGGCCCGGCGAAGCCGAAATCGGCCGCGGCCTTCTTGATCTCGTCGCCGCCGAGCAGCGCGCTCGGATTCAGGCGGTATTTCCGCGCCTCGCGCTCGAACATCTCCCGGCCGAGCTCGATCGAGCGCGCACGCTCCTCGACCTTGAGCCACTGGTTGATCTTCGCCCGCGCCCGGGTCGACTTGACGATCTTCAGCCAATCGCGGCTCGGGTGCTGGTTCGGCGAGGTCACGATCTCGACGATGTCGCCCTGCCGGAGCGTGAACCGGAGCGGAACGAGCTTGGCGTTCACCTTCGCGCCGACGCAGTGCTCACCGACCTTCGTGTGCACGGCGTAGGCGAAGTCGAGCGGCGTCGCGCCCTCCGGAAGCGCCTTGACATCGCCCTTGGGCGTGAAGACGTACACCTCGTCGGGAAACAGATCGACCCGCACGGTGTCCATGAACTCCCGCGGGTCCTTGGTGTCCTGCTGCGTCTCGATCAGCTGGCGTAGCCACACGAGCGATTCGTCGAGCTTGTCCTTGCCCGCCTTGCGCTCCTTGTAGAGCCAGTGGGCCGCGATACCTTCCTCGGCGATGCGGTGCATCTCGCGGGTGCGGATCTGGATCTCCACCGGGTCGCCCTTGGGCCCGATCACCGTCGTGTGGAGCGACTGGTACATGTTGACCTTCGGCATCGCGATGAAGTCTTTGAACCGCCCCGGCACGGGCTTCCATAGGGAGTGGATCACGCCGAGAGCGCCGTAGCAGTCGCGTACCGAGGCGGTGATGACGCGCACGGCCGTGAGGTCGTAGATCTCGTCGAACTCGCGGCCCTGGTCGTGCATCTTCTTCCAGATCGAGTAGAAGTGCTTGGGCCGGCCGCGGATCTGCGAGTCGATCCCGACCTCGGAGAGCTTACGCTGGAGGATCGCGATGACCTGGTTGATGTCCGCCTCGCGCTCGAGGCGGCGCTTGGCCACGCGCTTCTGGAGGTCGACATAGTCGGCCGGATTCAGCGTGCGGAGCCCGAGATCCTCGAGCTCGGCCTTCACCTTGGCCATGCCGAGCCGGTGGGCCAGCGGCGCGTAGATGTCGAGCGTCTCCTGCGCGATCTTCTTGGCCCTGTCCGGCGGCAGATAGTCGAGGGTGCGCATGTTGTGCAGACGGTCGGCGAGCTTGATCATGAGCACGCGCAGGTCGCGCGCCATCGCGACCAGCATCTTCCGGAAGTTCTCGGCCTGACGTTCTTCACGCGACGAGAACGCGAGCTTGCCGATCTTGGTGACGCCGTCGACCAGCTCGGCGATCTCCCCGCCGAATTCGCGCTCGAGGTCGGCCTTGGTGGCGGCCGTGTCCTCCAGCACGTCGTGCAGGAGCCCGGCGGTCACCGTGGTGACGTCCATCTTGAAGTCGACCAGGAGGTTGGCGACCTCCAGCGGATGGCTGAGATAGGGCTCGCCGGAGGCCCGCTGCTGGCCCTGATGCGAGGCGGCCGAGAACCGGTAAGCGCGCGCGAGGACGTCGAGATCAGCGCCCGGCTGGTACTTCGGAATCTCCTCGATCAGCGTTTCTAGTTGTGTCACGTCACCAAAACCTTTGGTTGACCAACTAGTTTGACACGCTGATCAGGCTTTTGCCACCGCTTTCTTGCCGCGTCGCAGACGTCCCTCGACGTGGTTCGTCCAGTCGACGACGAGCGCCGCGGCCACGTAGGTGGTGGAATACGTCCCGGTGATGACCCCGACGAAGAGGACGAAGGCAAAATCCTCGAGCGTCTTGCCGCCGAAGAAGAGCAGGACGGCCGCCGAGAAGAAGGTGGTCAGCGAGGTCAGGATGGTTCGCGACAGGGTCTGGTTGACCGCGTCGTTCATCTGCTGCGCGAACGTGCGCCCCTTCGGGGCGGACCTGCCGCGGTTCTCCCGGAGCCGGTCGTAGGCGACGATCGTGTCGTTGACCGAATAGCCGATGATCGTCAAGAGCGCCGCCAGCACCGGCAGCGAGAACTCGCGATTGGTGAGGGACAGGGCGCCGAGACAGACGATGACGTCGTGGAAGACAGCGACCACCGCCGCCACCCCGCCGCGCAGATCGAACCGGAACGCGAGGTAGATGGCGATCCACACGAGGCCGGCCAGCACGAGGTACACGGCCTGGAGCTGCAGCTCCCGGCCGACCTGGGGGCCGACGAACTCGACCCGCCGGATCTCGAACTTGCCGAGCGAGGGCTCGGCGCGGAGCGCGCCCTGGACGCGGCGGGAGATTTCTTCCGAGCTCACCGCCTCGACCAGCGGCAACCGGATGATGTACTCGCGATTGTCGCCGAACTCCTGGATGATGCTCTCGCCCAGCTGAATCGTGGCGAGGCTCGCCCGGATCTTGGCGATCGTGGGCACCTGCTCGAATCGCACCTGGATCAAGGTGCCGCCGGTGAAGTCGAGGTCGTAGCGCAGCCCGCCCCTGACGGCGAGCGTGCCGAGGCTGATCAGGGTGAAGGCGATCGAGATGATATAGGCCCACTTCCGCTTGCCGATGAAGTCGTAGTTCGGACTCCGAAAGAGCTCGATCATATCGAGATCGTTTCCACCTTCCGCCGACCCATGTAGAGGAGGTCGAACAGGAGGCGCGTGAAGAAGTAGGCCGTGAAGAGGCTCGCGCCGAGGCCGATGAACAGCGAGACCCCGAAGCCCTTCACCGAGCTGGTCCCGAAGGACAGGAGGATGACCGCCGTCCCCATCACGGTGAGGTGCGTGTCGACGATCGTCCGCAACGCGCGGCGGAATCCGGCCTCGATGGCCGCGCGCGGCGTCTTCCCCACCCGCATCTCTTCCCGGATCCGCTCGAAGATCAAGATGT
>Ga0209802_1003329_pt1 | contig 10822 bp, 13 predicted proteins | sample GraSoiAngelo_129_FD_185886 | JGI IMG/M metagenome (GOLD analysis project Ga0209802, IMG submission 185886) | Grasslands soil microbial communities from the Angelo Coastal Reserve, California, USA - 14_0927_12_40cm (SPAdes) (version 2) | ecosystem: Environmental > Terrestrial > Soil > Grasslands ... | reverse complement strand
AGATCGTGAAGAATACTGTTGAGAGAGTTACTACTCTCCCAGGCATCTTCAAGAGCGAGACACTTCTCGCTTATGCACCGTTCTTCAAAGCGTAATCATCCAATATAGCTCCGTCGACCTTCCCCCCTTTTTGCGGGATCCGAAAATATCCTGACATAGACCCGGATTATCAGCTTGCACTTGATTATTCAGAATATAGGCGACAGCACACAGTCAGCTGCCCGTCATATGGACCGCGGACCAACAGCAGCAGGTTTCGGGCTGGCAGATAGGACAATCCGGCAGGTGTCTCCGAGATCTGACACTCGCTGGGACTGCAGGTGCAGTCTGCGCATCGCGTATTGCGACACATGCGTAGGACACTCTAGATATTGCTTCTGCCTAATACGCCTGTCATTCGTTTGAGAGCTGCGAATGAGAATTCTGGTCAAGTTCTATGTCTCCCGCAGACGACTGTCTTGCATGGATTGTCAATACTGCTAGTTACAATATTGTTGTCTTAGGTAAGTCCAGCGATACAACAAATAATGGGTGAAGGCGAGATGAATGAAAATCGTCCCTCTGGTACTCTCTGCTGTTCTTGGAGCATCAGCGCTGGTCGGAGTTCGGATACTGGCGACTGACTACTGGCTCTGGTCGGCCGCGCCAACACACGCCTATGGACTAGCGGCGTTCGTGGCTCTAGATTTCGCGTTGATATTGTCGGTCTGGAGAGTAGCTCGACTATCCATCCTCGGAGCATTACTAACCGCTACAGTCCAGCTAGCAGCGATGCTGGGAGATATTGTCGCGGGAGAACCTGCTGGTCTTCCGGCAGCGGTCTTCAGGAGTTATTTGCTGTCTGATACAGCCTACCTTGGGCTCCTCATCTCCCAGTGTCTAATTATGGCTGTCGCCATCGGATCCTGGGCTCTACCGCATCTCCACGGTCATTGGTTGGCCTCATTGAAAATGCTCAGAAAATAGGCCGAGCCATACTGCCTATCCGTCCGGGATCCGTGAGAAGACTTCCTGGTCAGGTCCTCGTTTTTCGCCTGCATTCTTCAAGTGTGTCGACGGCGTATCGTAGGTGGGGGATCGTGATGGAGCCGCCTACGATGAGGCCGATGTTGAAGGCTTCGAAGAACTCTTCATCCGACACCTTCGTCTCTACACATTGGATGATATGGTAGGTGACGCAGTCATCGCAGCGTAGAACCAGTGATGCTACCAGGCCCAACAGTTCTTTTGTCTTTCTCGGCAACGCACCGTCCTTGTAGACTTGTGTATCAAGATTGAAGAACCGTTTTATCCCAAGGTTTCCCCTGGACAGAATCTTCTCGTTCATCTTCTCCCGATAGCGTCGGAACTCTTCCAAAGAATGCTCATGGGCCATATTCACTACCATTGCAGTCTGAGGCGGAGAGTGATATTAGAATAACATGGAATTCCAATGATTCGATTTCAAGTACGTCTCTCCCCGGGGGTGCTTCTTGGAGAGCAAACCTACTGACTATCTGTCTAGAGAGTACTATCTGAAAGTAGGGACCCATTACTGGGGCTGCTTGAGGAATCTATGTCAGGCCCTGCCCCGAATAGAGAAATGGTCAATAATTCACTTCAGAGAAGAGTACACGCGAAGCCTCGTATCCCCAGCTTTCCAAGGTCATAGGAGACTACATTTCGCCATATCTATCCAAAGGATACTTTCTCTACCCTTGCATCCGAAACACTTTTTATCGACTTTAGAAAAGTACAAGTGACCCATTTGATTTCTTATTTGTTCGAGTCTCGCGTTTGGACCCTCGTGCTTCTCTCGGGTCGGAGTTGATTCTCGGGGCTTATGCTAACTCAGAAGTTCCGGGAACGAACTGATACTGTCTCCTTCAGGATCGGGAGTGGCATTCGCCTAAGTCTCGAAGAAGAAGCTAAGAAGAGTGGTGTCAGCTTGAACACGCTCGTTTCTCAGATCTTCACGTATCATACTGGCTGGGGACGGTATGCTCGGAGACTGAAACTGATTCCTCTCAGCAAGGACCATCTCAGGGAACTCTATCAGTTCATGCCGAAAGACAAGATACAAGAGATTGGCAAGCGGCTGGCGGAAACAGCAGGGGTTGAACACGTACTGTTTCTGTTTCAGCGAATAGACCTACCCAGCCTGATGGAATTTATCGAAATATGGGGCAACCATTTCGATGCCTACGAGCACCGATTCAATGGAAAGACTCATTTCTACACTCTGCACCACGACGTCAACCTGAACTTCTCCCATTTTATCAAGGAGTACATGACGGCCCTACTTCAGAGCAGCGTTTCCAAAGTTCCTCGCTTCGAAAACATTTCTCCGAACGCTGTGACCTTCAGCTTCGAGGCATGAAATCCACAGGCCGATAGATAGCAGCAGATCTTTAATTCCCTGCTGCCGTTTTTGTATTTGTCGTTTGTGCGAATGGCTACAGTAGAAGTCGCGAGAGAAGATATCGTCAGAAGACAGATTGAGTCGGTAGGGCGAGACGCCCACCCGTGCCTCTCCATACCGATATAAAATCATCGCACCCACCGCTTGATGCATCTAGCCCTGATCATTGGAATTACCGGAGCCCCAATAGGGAAGAACAATCATTTCTGAATACACCGACGACAATCTCAAATGGTGATCGTAGAAAAAATATTTCCCAAAAAAAGGGGTTCGGGTTCGTTGCTAGCAATGCCCGGCGAAGCGTTGGACCCGGGTCGCGGCGATGATAAGCCACTCCTAACCCAGGTTAACGCTTGTTCTTGCATGGGTTAGCTAGGGGGTTACGGTGCAGCTGACGTTTCCTGAGGGCACTGGACCGCCTGTGGTGGGTGGGCTGAAGCTGCACGATGCGGTTAGTACGACTGTGCCTGGTGGCTGCTGGACGGTTACTGTTGCACTGACGAAGGCCAGATCTGTAATGGTCTCGGTCCAACTAGAGTTCGGACATTCTGGCGCACCAGGAATCGGATTTGTTGGGGGTGAGGTTGTGACGCTGAACGCGACGTTTCCATTCTTGACCTCGTTGGCCGGGATGCCTATGCTGCCTGACACCGTGACCAGAGCAGGGTTTTGTCCGGGGGCTTGGTTTGTCTTGGTTCCCGGGTTGCCACATGTAGCTGTCGGCTGCGCTGTCGCGGTGATTGTGACGTTCACGTCACCGAACCCTAGACCTGAAATCGCACCGGAAGTGGTAAGCGTCAGAGGGTTGGGGGTTCCGGTGTTATCAGTGAACGAAGGAACTGAATGGTCGCCTTTGAAATGAACGCTCGACGCGAAGGCTGGAGTGATAACGCTAGCAATGGCCAGTATTGATGTGAGGGCGATCAACCATATTTTGCTCATTGTTTATCCTCCTTCATTTTGGGTACTTTGTGTCATGGCGCCCCTCCTCGGCGCTCTAAACAAACTGCCAGACAACCCGCGTTCGTTTTGCCGAGACGGGAATGCACTCTCGGCTCTGAAGGTGGGTGGTCAAGGCGCTTCGGGCTTATGCTGCCATTCTGCATAAAGCCTGTAGCAATACAGTGCAGGAATTCGAGAGATTTGTGTGAAAGAGTTACAAAACGATATAGTTTCTTACTCGGTAATTCACTGAGTAGAATTGGATATCCACAGTTAGCGTGACCATCAGCCTTCAAAGCTGAAACTGACCGAATTCGGGGAAATGTCGAATTCAGCTGGTCTAGGTGCCACAGTCTCCAAGATTGATAACACGTACTCTTTGACGAAAATAGAATAGTTGAGGTTCACGTCGTGGTGCATTGTGAAAAGGTGCCTCCTCCCGTCGTAGTGGTGATCCCAGGCCTCGAAATGACCTCCCCAAAAATCAAGGAATCGAATGACGGTTGCTAAGGTAGCCTGGCGAAAGAGGAATAGAATATGCTCTCGAGCTGAGTTCTTCCCGAGAGTCCTAGCAGCATCTTCAACCGCCTCCTTGCTCATTCGTTGAAACACCTCCCTTAGAGCATCTTTGCTCACTGGCACGAGTTTCAGTTTTCCTAGATGACGGCCCGTGGTCACATATCTGGTCAGTATCTGAGTGATGAGCGCGTTGAAATTAACTCCGGCCTTCTTGGCCTCGTCCTCTAGTGACGCTCGTAAACTGCTTGCAATTCGAAGTGATACGGTCTCGGTTCTTCTCTTGGGACGAACGAGAACCTGGCTCAAGGTGTTGGGCTCAAGCGGATTTGGGAGAGATCCAATGAGGATTCACGAAGAAGGCGAATAAAAACCCACCGAAATGGCTAACATTTTCTCTTCAAACAGAGTGGAAGCACCCACATATCCAGTGCTCAACGACACTTTTGTGATTACTTGATGGCGTACGGGCATCGTGGTAAACAGCTGGGATTTAATAAGAAATAGGAAGATCGAGAACATGCAACCTTGGGTCGCCCTTGTTGCACTGCTACTGGAAGTGAAGCATGGCAGCTGGGCGGTCAAGTTTTGGCTATCGCACTCGTGTCGTTCCCTCAATGTTCTAAAAACACCTTGCAAACGACTGCAGGGCAATGCAAGGATAGAAATCTGTCCGAGACGGAGGCAGAGACGCAAAAGTTTGGGTTTCAAAAAAGGTCTCATTATTCCCATATCAAGAGTGGACTGGTAACAGAGAGAAACAAAAAGGGAGGGGAGGCGTGGAACCCACGCCTGTTCTAGACTTGTTCTATGGTGAAGGTGTATGTTGCTGGACTTCCTGAGACTTCATGCGCTACGCCACCGGCGACGGTGAACATCGCATCAATGGAAGCCGATACAGTTTGTCCCGAGGTACCGCTGTAGGTGCAGGTCCTGCTGAATGTTGTGCTGTCGCCAGGGGAACCGAACGCGGCCAAGGAACCTGACAATGTTAGGGTGTTGCCCCCAGTGCATGAGACCGAGTCTCCTGAGACCGTGAGCGAGCCGCTTAGCGTCACGGCAGATGCGCCATAGTTGCGTATGGTGAATGCGTACGTGACTGTGCCACTGCCTAGCGTTGGATCATTGTTGGTCGGCGAGTTGGTGAAATCGAACGCGGTTATCTTCGGAATGCCGAAGACGACCAGAATCTCGCCAGAGTCACCGCACCTGGTGGAATTGGTCGGACCGTTGGCCACGCCAGCGGGATTGTAGGTTGCAATCCAGGCATAGTTGCCTGGAGCCGACGGAGTGAAGGGATCGGAAGTTGCACTTGCCGAACCGGTGGCTGGACCGATACTCTTAGTATTGGGACTGAATGGCGTGACGAGGCTGCCAGCGGTGCACGACGTGGAGGTTGGCGTCGAAGTGAAGGGACCGTAGACGTTGAAGGTCACAGTTCCTAAGACAGTAGCCGTGCTTGGAGTCAGCGTCACCGTTGCAGTATCAGTCGCGGAACCGCCTAAAGTTATGGGCGTGGGTGAAACGCTTGTCGTAATCCTCGTGCCGATTACAAGCAGACTCTCTCCCGTGTCACCGCAGCTGGTTGAGGCAGGTTGACCGTTAGCACTGCTCGCAGGGTTGTAGGTTGCGGTCCAGAAATAGTAGCCCACAGACAAGGGAGTAAAGGCCGGAGAAGTGGCTGATTGGGGAGACGCGCCCGGACCGATGGTCACGCCAGTGAATGACGCTGCGAGATTAGTGCAGGTTGAAGTATTGGTGGCGACGGGACCATAGACCTTGAAGTCAACAGTGCCGGAGACGGTCCCACTCGGGGCCAACGTCACAGTCGCAGTGTCAGTCGCGGAACCACCCAAAGCTATGGTTGAGGGTGAAACGCTCGTCGATATCGACGGGCGGCAGGTTGTGAGCGCACCTACGGCAAAGTCCACCAGGGTAGCCGTGAGTGAAGGAGAGGTCCGCGTGTCGAAGAGAAACTTGTTGACGCAAGGCAGGCTTCCAGCGAACAATCTGCTGAGGTCTATTCCTACTTCGAAGAACTCTGCTGTGGCCAGTGTGTTCGGAGTTGAGGTCTTGTCCTGGCTAGACCATGGTAGTGTTGAGATGGAGCCAGTGTTCGACCTGGCGCAGATGTTGGCGCTGGTACCAACTGTTTGACAGTCACCACCGCCTGCAGTGGTAACGTTAGCCACTCCAAGTGGAAATGCTTTGCTAATGCCGACCCATCTGAACGTGTTGATCGTGGTACAGTTCCACCGGTCGAGAACTCGGCTACTATGAGAGTGTCGTTCACTTGGTGAGCACCCATGAAGCTCGTGGTCTTGCCGCTGCTGGCGTTACAGTCGACACTTCCGCTCTGTAGCAACCATAAGCCTATGTCGCCTGCACCGTTGTTGGCAAAGCGTTCCATCCCTGCGTAGACCATGATATCACCCGCTGTATTGGGAGACTGGGAAACCATGGCGAAGCTGTAGGTGTGCAGTATGTCGTCTTTGGGTGTAATGTTGCTGGAGGGCACACACTGCCATCCAGCGTTAGAAATGTCCAAGACGTCTTTGCTACCCGTCGTGAAAGTGGTGTTATCGGTCGATTTGTGAGGCCCGTCATTGACCCAGTGCGCGTCCAATCCACCAGAAGGCAACGGGTTCGTATTCCCGCTGGCATCAAAGAGTCCTCTCCCTGTCGGACAGGACCCGATGCCTGAGGAGGAACATCCTCCCCAGTCTTCGGGAAGAATCGTTGATGTTGCACCGGAATCATGGTAGATGTTCCCGTCCAACTCAAAGTTGCATTGGGACGGCGTGGTACATCCAATATCAGTTACCGCGCCGAATGCCCGGTGAGGGGTGAAGAATGGTATCGCTATCCCTAGCGTCATCAGCCCTATTACAATAGCAGCCTGTATGTACCGTTTCGAAAGTATCCATTTTGTTCTGTATGAAATATCTCCTATCGTAGACATTGTTTTTCCAGCCTAACCGAGCTCCAGAGAATGCTAAAAGGAGGAAGCAAACAACTGCATACAAAACGCGATTTCCGTCTTAGGTGCACAATGTTGCAGGGTCAAAAGGTCTATCTTCGTATACCCAGGGCTACAGAGAGCTACTCAGGCGGCTGTGGATTAAGTCCTGCCTTCAGGTTTTGGATGTCAGCCATCATCTTCCGACCGGCTCCGTGTTTCTTCAAAACGCCACCGAACCCATAGGCGATCTCATCGTTTCGATGAACTTTCTCGATGAATATGCTTCATCAATGCGCCCTCTAGCGACGTAGCGATTGTTCTCGTTATGGCGTTCTTTGCAGTATCAGCTACGTTAGCTCGTAATTCGAAGGACTAGTTATCGAGAATGCGATGAAGAATCGATCTCAAGAACTATAGGGCTGGGAGGCTCGGATTCAACACGATCAGATAGTAGGCAAGAAGAATTATTCCAGCGAAAATTATCAAATAACCTACAGCTTCCAGTCCCCTCTTCAGCCTAAGGAGTCCTACCTCGGTGAGTGCTGATTGAAACCGGAATATTCCGTGGAAGAGCGAACCTGCTATAGTGACGAAAACAAAGAGCATCCCTAGTAGTGTGCCAGTGACTAGGAAGCTGGGATCTCTACTTCCGTTTAAGGGCCAGAGTCCTAACGGGTAGGCTATCCCCGTCAGGTAGATCATAACAGGCAAGAGGAAGGCTGCGATCATTCCTCCGAGTGAGAATATGCCCCAGAGTATTGCGTGCAGCCTCGCGACCTTGTGGGTCTCAGCTTTCATCTCAGCACCAGCAGCCAGATTGCGAGGTAGGAGACTATCACGAGGAGTATGAGGTTGAGGATGAGTGCCTGCCAGGGCTTGGTTGTGCTCCTTCCGATCTTGACCGGTGATATTGCGCCGAGGAGGTAGAACCAGGTTGCTGCATGGTACATTGTGAAGGCGAGGGCGACGAGGCTGAATCCGACGACTGCGGGGTTCTTCAGAAAGTTAAGGAAGTCGGCGCGAGAACCCGTTGCCCAGAGTGAGAGTCCGTAGATGAAGATGAGGCTGTAGAGAGCGACGAAGAGGCTGGTCCACTCGCGGACCATGTACATTGCATAGTGTCGGTTTGCGGTCCACCATCCGGGAGATAGTCGTCTCCTCAGCTCTGGGTATCGCTTCTTGTCCTCCATCCTATCGTCCGCCTCGGGGCATGAGAAGCGACTTTAGCGCGTTCGTCGCGCCTAGAATCTTTGTTTTTTGGATGGCGAGCATCGGGTCGACGCCTTTCGGGCATACGACGCTGCATTCACCTACAAGGGTGCACTCCCACACGCCTTCCATTTCGTGGACGACCGGGAACCGCACATCTTTTCCTTGGTCTCTTGAGTCCTCGATATACCTGTAGGCGAGCGCGGTTGCGGCTGGTCCGAGGAATTTCTCGTTAAGTCCGTATATGGGGCATGCTGCATAGCAGAGCATGCAGTTGATGCAGGATGAGAACTGGCTGTACCGTTCTAGTTCCTGGGCTGACTGCTTGTACTCGCCCTGTTCGGGAGCGGTCTCTTTCTCGCGAATTATCCACGGCTTGATCTTGACAAGTTTCTCCATGAAATCCTCCATGTCAACAACTAGGTCTTTGATTACGGGGAAGTTGGTCATGGGCTCGACGGTTATTGTTCGACCTTTGAAGTCGTGGAGAAAGCTGGCGCAGGTGAGCTTGGGCTCTCCGTCGATGTTTGCGCCGCAGCTGCCGCATACTCCCATTCTGCACGACCACCGGTAGGTCAGGCTTCCGTCGATCTCGGCTTTGACATAGTTCAAAGCGTCGAGGACGACCATGTCCTGCCGGTACGGGACCTTGTACTCCTGGAAGTAGGGTTTCGAGTCTTTCTCAGGCCGGTACCGGGTGACTCGTATCGTGGCTATGTCCTGGCTCATCTTGCTAGTAGACACGCTCCTCTGGTTTCCAGCGTGTTATCGTGACAGGACTATACTCGATCCTTGGAGGCCCGGTGGTCTTGTATGCCATGGAGTGCTTGAGGAAGCTAGTGTCGTCCCGTTTCGCGTAGTCGGTCCTGTAGTGGGCTCCCCTCGATTCTCGTCTCTGCATTGCAGAGTAGGGCATTGTCTCTGCAACGTCTAGCATGAAGTCGAGTTCTAGTGCGGAGACGAGTTCCGTGTTGTAGACGTGATCCTTGTCCTCGACAATTCCGTTCTTGAGTCGCGTCTTGAGGTCGCCGATTATTCTGCAACCATCTTTGAGGGTGTTCTCGTCTCGATAGATTCCTACGTGCTTCTCCATCCCGTTTTGCATCTCTGTTCTGATGCTGGATATTCTCTCGCCTTGTTCATGTTTGAGTAGCCGGTCGAAGATCCTCTTCTCCTCCATCATCGCCTCCCCCTGGACGGGGTTTCCGAAACTGGGGCTGTCCAATTTTACCGCGTATTTGGCTGCCGCCTTGCCTGCGGCCGCGCCGAAGACTAGACATTCAGTGAGGGAATTGCTTCCTAGCCTGTTCGCGCCGTTCATACTGACGCACGATACTTCGCCCGCTGCGTAAAGCCCCGGCATTCCGGTGAATCCGTGCATGTCTGTGTGCACGCCGCCCATCATGTAGTGTTGTCCCGGTCGTACGGGGATTGGCTCGTGCTCAGGGTCTATTCCGAGGTATTTCTCGGCGAGCTCCTTTACGAAGGGCAGTTTGTCCTCGATGGTTATTTTGCCTAGGTGTGTGAGGTCGAGGTTTACGTAGCTGCCGTAGGGTCCCTCGAATCCTCTGCCCGCGTTAATCTCGCTCATCTCGGCCCTTGAGAGAATATCGCGGGGACCGAGTTCCATCTTGTTCGGGACGTACCGTTTGAGGAAACGTTCTCCATCCTTGTTCAACAGATGACCTCCTTCTCCGCGGGCGGCTTCGGTGATGAGAATGCCTGTATTCGGGAGCAGGGTAGGGTGGTACTGGACCATTTCCATGTCCTTCAGTGGGACCCCCGCCCGGTAGGCTAATGCCATACCATCACCAGTCTTTATCCATCCGTTAGTCGTGAACTGGAAGATACGCCCACAACCTCCAGTCGCGATGATTACGGCCTTCCCGAGGATTGTTACTAGTTCGCCCGTCCGCACTTCTATGGCGGTTACGCCCTCGACCCGGCCGTCGTCGACCAACAGGGAGGTTACGAACCATTCATCGTAGCGCCGGATGTTCTCATACTTCAGCGAAGTCTGGAATAGTGTGTGGAGCAGGTGGAAGCCGATCTTGTCGGTTGCGAAGAGCGTCCTCTTAACGCTCATTCCACCGAAGGCTCGAGAGCTGATTCGTCCGTCCGGGTCTCGGCTGAACGGGCATCCCCAGTGTTCAAGCTGATAAGACTCGCGCGGGGCTTCTTTTACGAAAAACTCGACCGAGTCTTGGTCGGCGAAAAAATCGCTGCCCTTTATCGTGTCATAGGCATGAGAATCAAAACTATCGTATTCGCGTGTTACCGCGGCCATTCCTCCCTCAGCGGATACGGTGTGGCTGCGCATGGGGTAGACTTTCGAGACAATCGCAACATCTAGCTTGGGCTCGAGTTCGACGGCCGCAATTGCCGCGCGCAGGCCTGCGGCTCCTCCGCCTACGATGACGATATCGTGATTGTGATGCTCCAAGCCCGCAAATTCCTGCTGGATCGTCTTGGGTTAACGAGTTGGACCGTACTTTAAATGATCTAATTAGAAGGCGATTGTTCGACTCATTGAGACATTTAACATGGGGGATAGTAGGCGGCTAATTAGCGGGGACTTTGACAGCCTTGAGGCCTTCATTATCCAGTCTCAGCTGAAGGGCGAACGCTCCATGCAGCGCGCCCAAGAATCTTGGCTCCATTGTGTTGATGTTTGCTAGGAAGAGTGCCGTAGCGTTCGGGACGGTTAGCAAATCAATTAGTTGTTTGATTCCGGAATAGACTTGTTCCCAACGCTCCCCCCGGATCAGCTCGGTGATGCTGTCGAAGACGAA
>Ga0209802_1003326_pt1 | contig 10826 bp, 8 predicted proteins | sample GraSoiAngelo_129_FD_185886 | JGI IMG/M metagenome (GOLD analysis project Ga0209802, IMG submission 185886) | Grasslands soil microbial communities from the Angelo Coastal Reserve, California, USA - 14_0927_12_40cm (SPAdes) (version 2) | ecosystem: Environmental > Terrestrial > Soil > Grasslands ... | reverse complement strand
AGTTCGTCACCAGAGAGCTCGGCTCGAAGGTGGGCATGTTCGGTAGCGGCATGTCGCGGCGGGTGCCGTCGAGCCCGCAGAGCGATCCCGACGGGACCCGTATGGCCGTCTGGTACGACGTCCTGGCGATCGACAGCGACTACAACTACGACCCGGTCTGGGCCAAGTGCCGCGAGCTCGGCATCGCCCCGACCTTCCACAGCGCGGGCAGCAACCAGGGTCTGAGAAATTCGCCGTCGAACTTCGTCTACAACCACATCGGGCACTTCGCGGCGGCCGGGCACGCGGTCTCCAAGGCGATCTTCCTGGGCGGCGTGACGCGCCGGTTCCCGGAGCTTCGCTTCGCGTTCCTCGAGGGCGGCGTGGGCTGGGCCTGCCAGATGTTCGGCGACCTGATCGAGCACTGGGAGCGCCGCAGCGCCAGGGCGCTGGAGAACATGGACCCGCGCAAGCTCGATCGCGCCCTCCTGATGAGCCTGGCCGAAAAGTACGGCGATCCCGACGTGGCCGAGTCGTTGAGGAAGACGGACGGCTGGCCGGACCACGATCCGAGCCTGACGGGCGGCATCGAGAATCTCGACGACTTCTCCGCCTGCAAGATCGCCAAGAAGCAGGACTGGATCGACTTGTACGCGAAGCCGTTCTTCTTTGGCTGCGAGGCCGACGACCGAGCCACCTCGTGGGCCTTCAGCAAGAACAATCCGTTCAGCTCCAAGCTCAACGCGATCTACAGCTCTGATATCGGCCACTTCGACGTGATCGATATGCGCAACCCGCTGTCGGAGGCGTACGAGCTGGTCGAGGATGGGTGCATCACGCCGGACAACTTCCGCGACTTCGTCTTCGCCAACACCGTCCATCTCTGGGGCACGCAGAATCCGAAGTTCTTCGAGGGCACCAGGGTGGCCAAGGCGGCGGCGACTGAACTGGCGCACGGGCAGCAGTTCGTAACAGTGAACTAGTAGGCAGCGCGTTGCGGGCGGGCGCCCTGAGGTGTCAGTGCTTCAGGGCGCCCGCCGTGATTCCCTCGACGAACTGCTGCTGGAACACGAAGTAGAGCACGAGTACCGGCACCGAGAATAATACGAGCGACGCCGCCAGGATCGGATAGTTCCCGTAGAACTCACTCGAGAGCAGCGCGTAGATTCCCGTGGGGAGCGTGCGCATGCGCCCCTCGGTGATGAAGGTCAGCGCGAACAGGAACTCGTTCCAGTTCTGCAGGAATAAGAAGATCGCGACCGTCGAGAGCGCAGGGCGGGTGAGCGGCAGCATCACCCGCGCGAAGATCCTGAACTCGCCCGCCCCATCGAGTCGCGCCGCTTCCTCGAGCTCCCGCGGGAGCCCCTCGAAGAACCCCTTCATGATGAAGGTCCCGAAGGCGAGTCCGAACGCCGTGTACGGCCCGATCAGCGCGAAGGGGGTGTTGAGCAGGCCGAGCGTCCTGAGATTCATGAAGAGCGGGATGAGCGCGATCTGCAGCGGGATCGTGAGACCCACCAGCACGATCCCGTACACGACGCCGCGGCCGGCGAAGCGAATGCGGCCCAGGCCGTAGCCGGCGAGCGCCGAGATCGCGACGGTCGCGACCATCGACGCGGTCGAGACGTAGATGCTGTTCCAGTAGAGCCGGCCGATGTTGCTGGCCACCCACGCGCGCGGATAGTTCTCGGGGTGCGGCGGCCAGGGGACGAGCCGTCCGGCGAAGAGCTGCGGGTTGTCCATGAACGAGAGACTCAGCATGTAGATGCCAGGCGCGACGGAGAGAGCCAGCGCACCGAGCAGCACTACCCACACACCGGCTCGGCCCACGCGCGCCCCGCGGCCGAGCCGCGCGCGCTGCCGCGTCACGGATGCGCTCGCGACGACGGAGCTCACGCCTTCCCGCCCTCCGGCGACTTGTCCAGCACGAGCGTCTGGACGCGAGCGATCGACAGCACGAGGGCGACCAGGATCACCGCGACCGCCGACGCGATACCCATGTGGTTCAGCTCGAAGGCCTCGCGATAAAGCATGGTCGCGAGCACTTCGGTCGAGTACGTCGGGCCGCCGCGCGTCATGATGAAGACGAGGTCGAACACCTTCAAGCCTCCGATGATCGACAGGAGCGCCGTGAGCGCCAGGATCGGGCGCATGAGCGGCGTGATCACGCGAAGGGTGAGCTGCCACGCATTGGCGCCGTCGACCCGGGCGGCTTCGACGACGTCCTGCGGCAGACCCTGTAGCCCCGCCAGGAGGATCACGAGGCTGAATCCCACGTTCTTCCACACGCTGACCGCGATGACGGCCGGGAGCGCGGTGGCCGGATCCCCGAGCCAGGGATGCGTGAAGGCGCCGAGGCCGACGGCGCGGAGGAACGTGTTGAGGAGCCCGGTGTTCGGCTCGAAGACACGCTGGAAGATGATCGTGACGACGATCAGCGACATGACGACCGGCACGAAGAAGAGCGTCCGCAGCAGCGACCGTGCGACGAGCCGGCGATTCAGCAGAAGGGCCAGCAGAAATCCGAGCCCCACCTCGAGCGGGGTCCGTACCGCGACGAAGACGATGGAATTGAGCGTGGCCTTCCAGAAGACCTCGTCACCGGCGAGCGCGCGATAGTTCTCGAGGCCGACGAACGGCCCCCAGCGCGGCGTGTAGCCGTCCCACTCGTGAAAGCTGAGCCACACCGAGTAGCCGATCGGGTAGACGAGGAAGGCCGCGAGGATCACGAGGGCCGGCCCCGCGAACGCGTAGCCCGCCGCGTGGCGCCGCCAGCTTCGTCGGGCGGCGAGGGACAGCACGGGCGTTCCGCCTCAGCCCGTGCGGAACTTGCGAGCGCCGACCTTCTGGGAGGCCGCTTCCACGGACTCCATCACGGCCTTGGGAGTCTTCGACCCGGTGATGAGCGCCTGCATGCCCTGCGTCACCGCTTCCTCGACCGCCGGCGTGAAGATGACGCGCGTCGTTCCGGTGGGCTGGAGCTTGAGGAACTCGGGGTACAGCGGGTCCTTGAGCGACTGCATCTGGTAGGCGATCGCGTCGGCGCTGATCGGCCCGTTCGGCGAGAGGCCGAGGTTGCGTGTGTACTCGATCTTGCCCCAGGCGCCGGTGATGGCCTTGATCATCTCGAACGCGAGGTCCGGGTGCTTGCTCCGCGCGTTGACGGTGAGCGTGATGCCGACCGAGCTCAGCACGGGCTTGTGGCCGCCGGCGACGACCGCGGGGAAGGGGAAGATGCCGAGATCGAAGTTCGGCGGCAGCGCCGCGCGGATCGAGCGGCGCATCCATTGACCGCCCCAGAACATGGCCGATTTGCCGGTGGCGAAGATCTGGATCGCGTCCGGCTCCTTGATGCCGAGCGGCCCCTTGGCGTAGAGGCCCGACTTCGCCATCATCTCCACGAACTCCGCGCCCGCGACCAGCTCGGGGCTCGTCCACGGCTTGAGTCCAAGATCCGCTTCGCGCATCAGCTTGTCGGCTTTGATGCCTCCCAGGTACGTGTAGTACGGGAAGATCGGAAAGTTGCGGTCCTGCCCGGCGGGATAGGCGATCGGCATGATCCCCTTGGCGTTCAGCGCGGCGCCGATCTTCTTGAGCTCGTCGAGCGTGTTCGGGACCTCGAGCCCGTGCTGCTGGAAGACACCTCGGTTGTAGTAGACGATCACCGTGTTGGTGACCGCGGGCACCGAGACGACCGCGCCGTTGATCGTCAGGAGCTCGATCGCGTTCGGCCAGAATCCGCGCTTGTATTCGGGGTCCTCCGCGAAGACCTTCGTGAAGTCGATCACGCTGCCGCTCGCGGAGACGTCGACGGCGTAGGCGCCCGGCTCGATCGCGATGATGTCCGGCGTGGGGCTCTGAGCCGCCAGCGCCGACTTGACGCCGACTCGCTGCTCGTTCAGCCCGGGGAATGCCGTGATCTCGAGCGAGAGGTTCGGGTCGTGGCGCTTCTTGTATTCCTCCGCGATGAACTTCTGCACGTCGACGTGGAAGCCGACGTACTGCCAGAACGAGATGGTGGTCGGGCCGCTGGCCTTGACCTTGGGCGCCTTGAACTCGACGGGATTCTTGAGCTCGCCGGTCGCTTTCGAGGCCGACGGCTGCGCTCCGCCGGTCTGCGCCGTCGCGCGCGCCGCGCGCAGCAGTGGGGTTGCCGCAGTGGAGAGGAGGCCGAGCTGGAGCAGCTTTCGACGCGACATTTCGCGCGCATCCCCGTGGTGGGTCCGACGCTTCGCCTTGCTCATGCCAAGCTCTCCCTTCGGCTGACCGGGTCGAACGTTCGCCCTCTCGTAACCGACGGCTCCGACCGTGTCAAGGCGCGGCGTGCTGTCGTTGATGGCTGTCATGCGCCGAAGGATCATCCCGTGGGATCGCCCTTGCCGTCCCGGCGATAGACCTCCACGATCCGCTCCCATGGGATGACTCCGACGCGATTCGCCCAGGCCGCCCACGCCTCGGTGAGCTCGGCGACGACGTCGGGGCGACTTGCCGCCTGGTCCTGGAGCTCGGCGCGGTCGACGTCGATGTCGTAGAGCTCCCACGGCAAGGGATGCTCGCGGACGAGCTTCCACGGTCCGCGCCGGATCGCCGCGTTGCCGAGGTGCTCCCAGTAGAGCGTGCGCGGCTCGACCGAGCCGCCCCTGAGCGCCGGCAGCATGTTGCGCCCCTCGAGCGGCAACGGGTCGCGGCCCGGATATCTCGCCGGGAACGTCACCTCAGCCGCTTCGAGGACGGTCGGAACGATGTCGGTGAGCTGGAACGGCGAATGGAGGATGCTCGGCTTGATCCCGCCGTCCGGCCAGTGAACGATGAGCGGCGTCGAGATGCCGCCCTCGTGCACCCATCGCTTGTAGAACCGGAACGGCGTGTTCGACAGGTTCGCCCACGCCCGTCCGTAGCTACCGTAGGTGTCGTCCGGGCCGGGCTCGATGTCGGGCGAGTTGCCGATGCGCAGCGCCGCACCAGTCCAGGTCGATGGGGGTACGATGCTGCGCCGACGGCGGAAAGTCTCGGGATCCGCGATCGGCAGGCCCTCGGCGCTCGCGCCGTTGTCCGACAGGAAGAAGAGAAGCGTGTTCGGCAGCGCGCCGGTCTCGGTGAGTGCCGCGACGATGTGAGCGATGCCGCGATCCATCCGGTCGATCTGGGCGGCATATGTCTGCATGCGGACGAGCTGCCACGCACGGTCCGGCGCCTCGCGCCACGCCGGCTGAGTGGGGTCCCGACCGCTCAAGGTCGTTCCGGCCGGCATGATCCCCTCGGCGACGAGTCGTTCGAGTCGCGCCTCGCGCAGCTCGTCCCAACCCGCGTCGAACTTTCCGCGGTAGCGCGCGATGTCTTCGGGCGGAGCATGCAGCGGCCAGTGCGGCGCGGTGTACGCCGTATAGAGGAAGAAGGGACGACTCGCCTCCCGTGCGGCGTGCGCCCGGACGAACTTCTCAGCCTCATCAGTGATGGCGTCGGTGTAGAAGAACCCCGGCGCCGCCGCCTCGCTCTCGACGTTCTGCTCCCCGCGCGTGAGCGTCGTCGGGCGGTAGTAGCTGCCGCAGCCCGACAGCGTGCCGAAGAACCGGTCGAAGCCGCGCCGCGTCGGCCAGGCGTCGGACGGGTTCCACACGTCGGACGTGAGGTGCCACTTGCCGCTCAGGCAGGTGGCGTAGCCGGCGGTCTGGAGGATCTCCGCGAGCGTCAGGCATCGCTCGTTGAGCGAACCTCGGTACCCATCCGGGCGATCGTCGCTCGTGAGGATGCCTATTCCGGCCTGGTGCGGGTGCAGACCCGTGAGCATCGACGCGCGCGAGGGACTGCAGCGCGTCGTGTTGTAGAAGCGCGAGAGTCGTGCGCCCGCCCGTCCGAGGCGGTCCAGGGTGGGGGTCGCGATCTCGCCGCCGAAGCAGCCGAGGTCGGAGTAACCCATGTCGTCGGCAACCACGATCACGACGTGGGGTCTGATGGGAGGCATCTGGGTGCGCCCGTTGGGCGTGGGGAGGCTACACGATCTCGCGGAAGGCGGCAATCGGCTGGCCTTGACAGTGCGCTCGGCGCGGAGCTAGATGTGGCCCTCCCACCGAGGCGCTCTAAAGTGAAGGAGGATCCAATGGCCAGCGCGAAGCTTCCGACTCCTGACGAGCTCAAGGCCGTCGGCCGGCAGATGGGGATGAGCCTCTCCGACGCGGACGTCGCGTTTTTCCTCGAGACCATGGGCGGAACCCTGGCGGCCTATCACGCGATCGAGGCGATGGCCGATCCGATGCCGCCGGTGAAGTACCCGCGCACGCCCGGCTATCGCCCGGAGGGCCCGGAGAACAAATACAACGCCTGGTACTACAAGAGCGAGGTGCAGGGCGCGCCCTCGGGCAAGCTGCGCGGCAAGCGGATCGCGCTGAAGGACAACGTCTGCCTGGCCGGCGTGCCCATGATGAACGGCGCCTCCACGTTGGAGGGCTACGTTCCCGACGTCGACGCGACCATCGTGACGCGCGTCCTCGATGCCGGCGGCACGATCATGGGCAAAGTCCACTGCGAGTATTTCTGCTTCTCCGGCGGCAGCCACACGAGCGCGGCGGGCCCGGTGCAGAATCCGCGGAAGCCCGGCTACTCGGCGGGCGGCTCGTCCTCAGGCAGCGCGGCGGTCGTCGCGGCGGGCGAAGTCGACATGGCCATCGGCGGCGACCAGGGCGGCTCGATCCGTATCCCCGCCGCCTACTGCGGCGTGTACGGTCTCAAGCCCACGCACGGCCTCGTGCCGTACACCGGAATCTTTCCGATCGAGACGACGCTCGATCACACCGGACCGATGACGGCCACGGTGGCCGACAACGCGCTGCTGCTCGAGGTGCTGGCGGGGCCCGACGGGCTCGATCCGCGGCAGATCGACGTGAAGACCGCCGCCTACACGAACGCGCTGACGGCCGACGCGCGGGGCATGAAGATCGCGGTCGTGAAGGAAGGCTTCCGCCACGCCAACTCCGAGGCGGACGTGGACGCGCTGGCTCGCAAGGGCGCCGGCGCGTTCCGGCAGCTCGGCGCGCAGGTGGACGAGGTATCGATCCCGCTGCACCTGGCCGGTCCGGCAATCTGGACGCCGATCGCCGTCGAGGGCGCGACCTGGCAGATGCTGAACGGCAACGGCTTTGGCTTCAACTGGAAGGGCCTATACGTGACGAGCCTGATCGACGCGCATTCGGCGTGGCGGCAGCGCGCCGACGAGTTCTCCGATACGTTGAAGACGACGATCCTGTTCGGTCAGTACGCGCTCAACAAGTACCGCGGGCACTACTACGCGAAGTCGCAAAATCTCGCGCGCTCGCTACGCGCGGCCTACGACGCGGTGCTGAAGGACTACGACTTGCTGCTGATGCCGACGCTACCTTTGAAGGCGACGCCGCTGCCGGCGCCCGGGGCGCCGCGCATGGAGATCATCCAGCGGGCGTTCGAGATGCTGCCGAACACCGCGCCGTTCGATGTCACCGGCCATCCGGCGATGAGCGTGCCGTGCGGGCTCAGCGACGGGCTGCCGGCGGGGATGATGCTGGTGGCGAAGCACTTCGACGAGCCGGCGATCTACCGGGCGGCGTCGGCCTTCGAGAAGGCGGCGGACTGGAAGGGGGTCCGGCCGTAGCCCGTCGAGAGCCTACTGCCACGCCCGGTTGTCGACGGTGTTCTCGTAGGTCGCGCCGGGCACGGTCATGTTCCACTTGACCGTCCAGGCGTAGGTGTCCTCGAAGCGCTCGCGCGTGTAGGGCTGCGGCGCGGCGTGCAGCAGACGCCAGGTCGCGAGCTCGTGCGGCTCGAGCAGGCCGCCCGTCTCCCGCGCCAGATAGTGGACGAACGGGGTCGGGTCCTTCTCGAGTAGCTCGACGGCTCGCGCCTGAGCTCGGAACATCCGGGCGAGGGTCGGGCCGTCGAGATCGTCGCCCGCGGCCTCGCTGCGTGTCGAGTGCGACTCGATCAGGATGCGCATGCCCCATTTCTGCGCCACGCTGATCCACGGCTCCATCACGCTCGCCGCCGCGACCTTGCCGTCGCGCACCGCCTCGAGGCACTTGAGCATCGAGCCGAGGGTGATGCGCTTGACGTGCTCGGGCGCCAGGAAGCCCTCCATCATCTTGAGCGTGGTGAACTCCGAGCCGTTGTTCGGCGTCACCGCGATCGGCTTGTCCTTCAGCATCTCGGGCTCGTAGATCTGCGAGTCGCGCGCGACGACGATGGCGAACTTCGACATCGAGGCGCCCAGCGCCACGATCTTGCGGCCGCGCAGACCCTGCGCGTTGGCCTCGACGGCACGCTTCATGATGCCCCACTCGCACATCCGGTAGCAGTCGATCCCGCCCTCGTTGTAGACGGAGTCCAGGGGGCGTTCAAACACCGAGTCGAACTTGACGGCGTGCGAGGTCGTGACCTGAGCCATGCCCGGCGTGGTCACGAACTCGAGGTCGAGCCCCTCGTCCCTGAAGAACCCTTTGTCGCGGGCGACCAGGACGGGCAGGTCGTGAACCGCGTTCATGATCGCGACCTGGGGCTTGGCTTTGGTCTCGAGAGCCATGTGCGCCTCCTGCGAGGTGGTAATTATAATCTCGCGCGGGGAGAGCCCGGGGCTGTTCATCATCTATCCGCAGGGCCACCCGTTGCAGGCCAGCGAGGACTCGCCGGCCAGCCGCAATCGCCCCAGGAAGAGACGATCCAGCTCGTCGAGCCGCCGACCCCGTCCTAATCCGCGCCGCGTGAGGGCGGCGGCCCGAGGCCGCGTCCCGGCCGGGTCAGCAGACGATCGAGGTGGTTGGCGAAGCGCTGCCGGTCGCTCTGGTTGAACGGCGCCGGCCCGCCGAGAATATCGCCGGTGGACCGCAGCTCTTGCATGAGATTGCGGATGGCCAGGCGCTCACGAACATTGTCTTCCGAGTAGAGCTCTCCCCGGGGATCGAGCGCGTGAGCTCCGCGTGCGATCACTGTAGCGGCCAGCGGGATGTCGGCCGTGATCACGAGGTCACCGGGTTGGATCTGCTCCACGATCTGATGGTCGGCGACGTTGAAGCCCTTGGGCACGCGAACGCTCTTGATGAAGGGCGATGAGGGCACGCGAAGCAGTGTATTCGCGACGAGCGTCGTCAGGATCTGCGCGCGCTCGGCTGCCCGGAACAGAATCTCCTTGATGACCTGAGGGCACGCGTCCGCGTCGACCCAGATCTGCACTCAGCCCCTTCGCCAGATGTCGGTGCGCGTCAGGTCGGCAGGTGACGCCGAGATCAGAACCCCGCCACGTAGGGCAGCTTCTTCGCCGTCGTCTCGATCGCCGCGCCCGCCTCTAGCAGCACCGCGGTCGAATCCCACGTCCCGCCGACCATTTGATTGCGCGGCCCGTCGGGAATCGTCGCCTTGATCGTGCGGTTGCCGAAGCGCACCTCTTGCTTCTCGACGTCCACCGTCACCGGTGTTTGCGGCGAGCGGCTGATCTCGCGCTGGAGCCACTCGAGATCCTCCTGCGAGGCGCGCAGGCAGGGGATGCCCAGCATCACGCAGTTGCCGAAGAAGATCTCGCCGAAGGAGCCGCCGACGATGGCGGCGATGCCCCAGCGCATCAGCGCCTGGGGCGCATGCTCGCGTGAGGACCCGCAGCCGAAGTTCTGGCCGACCACGAGCACGGAGGCGCCGCGATACGCGGGCGAATTGAACGGGTGCTCGGGGTTCTGCTTCTTCGCGTCCTCGAAGGCGTGCTCGCCCATGGTCTCGAACGTGACTTCTTTGAGGAAGCGCGCCGGAATAATGCGGTCGGTGTCGATGTCATTGCCGGGCAAGGGGATGCCTCGTCCTGAGATCTGCCGCCTCTTGTAGTCGGTTGTTGCGCTCATTTCAGGATCTCCCTCACGTCGGCGACGGCGCCGGTGATCGCGGCGGCGGCGACCATGGCCGGGCTCATCAGGAGCGTGCGCCCGGTGGGGCTGCCCTGGCGGCCGATGAAGTTACGGTTGCTCGACGAGGCGCTCATCTCGCGGCCCACGAGCTGGTCCGGGTTCATGCCGAGACACATCGAGCAGCCGGCCTTGCGCCACTCGAAGCCCGCGGCCTGGAAGATCTCGGGCAGGCCCTCGGCCTCGGCGGCCTTCGCCACCTGCTGCGATCCCGGCACGATCAACGCCCGCACGCCCTTGGCGACCTTGCCCTTCTTCGCCACCTCGGCCGCGACGCGCAGGTCGGACAGACGGCCATTGGTGCACGAGCCGACGAACGCCACGTCGATCTTCGCGCCCTTGATCGGCTGGCCCGCCTGGAAGCTCATGTGAGCGAGCGCCTCGCGGAACGTCGAGCGATCGGCTTCTGGCGCCGACTCCGGCGCCGGAATCTGCTGGCTCACGCCGACCGACATGCCCGGGTTGATACCCCACGTCACCATCGGCTCGATCGCGGCGCCATCCAGGCGCGCGACGTCGTCGAACGAAGCGCCCGACTCGGTCGCGATCGACTTCCACCATGCCGCGGCCTTGTCGAAGGCCGCGCCGGCGGGCGCGTACTGGCGGCCGCGCAGATAGTCGATCGTCGTCGTGTCCGGATTGACGTAGCCGAAGCGCGCGCCGCCCTCGATCGACATGTTGCAAACAGTCAGGCGCTCCTCCATCGTCATGCGGTCGATGACGGGCCCGGCGTATTCGTACGCGTAGCCCACGCCGCCCTTCACGCCGAGCTGGTTGATGATCGCGAGGATCACGTCCTTCGCGTAGACGCCCCTGGCCAGTGCGCCGTCCACGCGCACCTGGCGCAGCTTGGGCCTGGCCATCGCCAGGCACTGCGTGGCCAGCACGTCGCGCACCTGCGTGGTGCCGATGCCGAAGGCGATCGCGCCGACGGCGCCG